>Ga0134125_10004054_pt1 | contig 16793 bp, 16 predicted proteins | sample KB31751_FD_96464 | JGI IMG/M metagenome (GOLD analysis project Ga0134125, IMG submission 96464) | Terrestrial soil microbial communities with excess Nitrogen fertilizer from Kellogg Biological Station, Michigan, USA - KB3-175-1 | ecosystem: Environmental > Terrestrial > Soil > Unclassified ...
AGCCTCGGCGGAAACGATCTGACCAGTTCGGGCGCAAGACCGAGCTGCTGGTTCTCCTGCTGGCGGATGAAGCCGGCGCAATAGTTCATCGCGATGCCGGTCCGCCGCTCGCGCGTGCGATTGGCGCCGCCGCCATGCCAGAGCGAACCGTCCCAGATAAGCGCGCTGCCCTTCTTCATTTCGGCCGGGATCGTCTCGTACGTCCCGCCATAGTCCGGACTCGGCTTCGTGTGACTACCCGGCACAAGGCGCGTCGCGCCGTTCGCGTCGGTGAAATCCGTCAGCGCCCACATCGAATTGCACACGATCGGGCGGTGCGGTTTCTCGAGCGGGATCACCTGGTCGTCGCAATGAATGGGCTGCGCCGTCTCGCCCGGATCGATCGCGATCGAGGAGAGCGAGGAGATGAGGCAGCCGGGGTCCAATACCCCCTCTACCACCGGAAGAATATTCTCGTGCACCGGGACGAGCGTGAACGGAGCGCCGTAGCTAAGAAGATTGTAGATGCGGACGGTGTTGTGGCCCTCGAAGCCGTTCATCGCAGGCTTGGCGCCAAGCTCGCGCTCGAGCCGCGCCAGCGCGACATCCAGCGCATCCACCAGCGAAGGATCGAAGGCGTCTTCTACAATCGTAAATCCATCGCGCTTGACGCGCGCGACGTGCGCATCACGGGTCGCTTGATCCATTCGAGGTTATCCCACTCGGAAATGCCAATTTTTTTCACTTTTTCGACATTCAATTCGCCGGAAAAACATTCAAGTCCTTGCACGCACAGAAGAACAGGCGTGGATAGATCTCCTTCGGCAATATAATTGTGCCGCGTTTTTTTGTTTGCACATTCGATATCGGCAGGCCCCTTTGCTTTTTGAATGAGTTAGGAACGAATTCCAGCCGATCAAGTGCCAATCAAAAAACTTGTGCTGTAAAAGCAAAACGCCGCACCCCGGCGAAGCGGGATGCGACGTTTTACGGAATACCTCTCAGACCTTCTCGAGGATGTGCACCGCGCAGGCGCTGCCGGCACCGACGACATGCGTCAGGCCGATGCGCGCGCCGTCAACCTGGCGGCTGCCCGCCTCGCCGCGCAGATGCGTCGTCACTTCGTAGATATTGGCGATGCCGGTGGCGCCTAGCGGATGACCCTTCGACAGAAGCCCGCCCGAAACGTTGACCGGGATGCGGCCGCCAAGCTGCGTCTCGCCGCTGTCGATCATGCGCCCGGCTTCGCCGTCCTTGCAGAGGCCGAGGTTCTCGTAATGCACGAGTTCGGCAGTCGCAAAGCAATCATGCAGCTCGATGAGATCGAGATCGTTCGGGCCAAGCCCGGCCATTTCATAAGCCGTCTTCGCCGCAAGCCGCGTCACCGCATTGAAGTCCATCATCGCGATGTTGCGCGAGGTGTAAGGATCGCTCGAAAGCGCCGATGCCCTGACCTTCACGGCGCGCTTCATCAGTCCGAGCTCCTTCGCCTTCTTTTCCGAGCAGAGCACCGCGGCGGCCGAGCCGTCGACATTCACCGAGCACATCAGCTTGGTGTTGGGATAGGAGATCATCTCCGCGCCCATCACTTCCTCGAGCGGCGTTTCCTTCTGGTACATCGCCTTGGCGTTGAGCGTGGAATGATGATGGTTCTTCACCGACACTTTGGCGAATTGCTCGAACGTCGTGCCGTATTTGCGCGTGTGCTCGAGGCCGACATGCGCGAAGACGCTCGGCATCGTGCCTGAGCCGAGAAGTCCTTCCGTCGGGATGCCCTTGCCGCCGCCGGCACCGCCGAGAAGTCCGGTGCCCATCTGCTCGCTGCCGACGCAAAGCACGATGTCATAGACGCCGGCCTTGATCGCCATCCAGCCTTCGCGGAACGCCGTCGCGCCGGTGGCGCACGCATTCGCGGTGTTGACGACCGGGATGCCGGTCTGCCCGATCTCGCGCAGGATGCGCTGGCCGACGCCGCCTGACGCTTCGAACAGGTTGCCGCTATAAAGCGCCTGCATGTCCTGGATCGTCAGCCCGCAATCGTCGAGCGCCATCAGCGCCGCTTGCGCGCCGAGCTCCGGCACCGAGCGTTCGGGGAAACGCCCGAACTTGATCATGTCCGTTCCTACGACATAGACGTCGGTCATAGCGTGTCTCCTTAAGCTTTGTTCGCGGGTACGAAGAAGTACGCAAGATAGGAATTGCCTTCCTTGTCCTTGCGGCCGGCGTCGCGGAACACGACCTTCACCGGCATGTCGAATTTGATCTTGGCGGGATCCGGCTCGACCTCGAGCAGATTGCCCTTCAACGTGCCGCCGCCATCGAGATCGACGATCGCCGAGATGAACGGCACGGGCACGCCGGGAAAGTTCCGGTGCACGACGGTGTAGTTGTAGAGCTTGCCGGTGGTCGCGAGCTTGATGTGCTCGAGCGACGTGCGGTTGCCGCACTTGCCGCAGACGTCGCGCGTGCCGACGACGACTTCGCCGCACTTGCCGCACTTCGAGCCGGCAAGATAAGGCGCGCCCTCGCCTTTCACCTTCAGAAACGGAACGACCGATTTTGGCGGCGCAGTGTCTGCTGAGACCGACATGATGACTCTCCATGACCTGGCGTGCAGCAAATCGCGCCCGGACGCTGCACGCAAGCCCGGCAACGCTGTTCCGCTACGGAAAGGCTCAGGATCGCCTTGGTAAAGCCTCCGCGACGATCGCTTCCGCCTGGGCGAAGAGTGCCGGATCGACCGTCGCGTCGCTCGCGCCGGCGTTTTCGTCGAGTTGTTCCGGTCGGCTCGCGCCCACGATGGCAGAGGCCACATTCGGTTCCCTCAAGACCCAGGCGAGCGCGAATTGGCTCATGGAGAGGTCGGCGGCACGCGCCAGCGGCCGCAGTTTCTGCACCGCCTCGAGAACCGGTTTCGCCATCCAGCCGGAAATGGCCTGGCTCATGGCGGCCGACGTTGCGCGTGTTCCCGCCGGAGCTGGCACGTTCGGCTGGTACTTGCCGGAGAGCACGCCCTGCGCCAGCGGCGACCAGACAATCTGCGAAATGCCATTCTTCGCGCAGAGCGGGATCACCTTCGCCTCGGGCCGGCGCCAGAGCAGCGAATATTGCGGCTGGCTGGACACGAAGCGTTCGACGCCGGGCATGGCGATCGCGTCCTCGATATTTTGCGGCGACCACTCCGAGAAACCGATATAGCGGACCTTGCCGCTCTTCACCGCGCGCGTCAGCGCCTCCATGGTTTCGGCCAGCGGCGTGTTCGGATCGTAGCGATGGCATTGATAGAGATCGACATAGTCCGTACGCAGACGTTTGAGCGAAGCGTCGAGCTGCTTTTCGATCTGCGCGCGCGACAGGCCTTGGTCGGTATCGCTCATCTGGCCGTGGACCTTCGTCGCCAGCACATAGGAATCGCGCGGCCGCTCTGCCAACACCTCGCCGAGAACAGTTTCCGCCGCGCCGCGGCCATAGACGTTCGCCGTGTCGATGAAGTTGATGCCAAGTTCGAACGCCCGGTTCACGCAGGCGACCGCCTTGTCGCGCTCGACGCCAACGCCATACGTCAGCCAGGAGCCCAGCGAAATTTCCGAGACATTCAAGTCGCTTGCACCGAGCTTGCGGTATTTCATGGCGTCCTCCACGGTTCTCCTTCAGGATCGGAAATCGCTGCCGTCTCTGTCAAACGCGCAGCATCGGGAGAGGCGCCATGACCATGAACAAGCAATGGATTTATGCCCGCAAACCCAACGCGCAGGTGGGTCCGGGGAACTTTGATCTCCGCGAAGCAGAGATGCCGCAGGCCGGGAACGGCGAGGTTCTGGTGCGCACGACGTTGTTGTCGCTCGATCCCGCGAGCCGCGCCTGGATGCAGGGTCAGACGTACCGTGCGATGCTCAATCCGGGCGACGTGATGGCGGGATGGGGCATCGGCGAAGTGATCGCGTCCAACGCCAAGGGTTTCGAGCCCGGCGATCTCGTCAGCGCAGACTATGGCTGGCAGCAATACGCCGCGCTGCCGGGTCGCGCGCTCACCAAGCACGACAAGCGCCACAAGCCCGAACACATCCTGGGCGTGCTCGGGATCACCGGCCTCACCGCCTATTTCGGCTTGCTCGATGTCGGAAAGCCCAGGCCAGGCGAAACCGTTCTCGTCTCCGCGGCAGCTGGCGCGGTTGGAACCGTCGCCGGACAGATCGCCAAGATCATGGGTTGCCGCGTGGTCGGCACGACGAGCAGCGCCGACAAGTGCAAGTGGCTCGTCAACGATCTCGGTTTCGATGCGGCCGTCGACTACAAGTCGGGCAATCTGCACAAGGCGATCAAGGACGCCTGCCCGAACGGCGTCGACGTCTATTTCGACAATACCGGCGGCGACGTTCTGAGCGCGGCCTTGTCGCGCATGAATGCGTGGGGCCGTGTCGCCTGCTGCGGCGCGGTTTCGAACTACGACACCGGTACGCCTTCGCCCGGGCCCGTCGGCGTACCGGGCTTTCTCGTCACCAAGCGCATCCGCATGGAAGGTTTCATCGTGATGGACTTCTACAATCGCCGGCGCGAGGCGGAAGCGGCGTTGGCGACTTGGGTCGAGCAAGGAAAGCTCAAGCCGGCCATCGACATGGTCGAAGGCTTCGAGAAGATGCCGACGGCCTTGGCCGGAATGTTCGCAGGGCAAAATCGCGGCAAGCTGATGGTGCGGGTCTGAGCGATTGAGCACGCCGTTCGTCCTGTTCGGCGCGTCGCATCTCACGGCAATCGTCGCGTCGTTCGTACTCCCGGTCGTCGTCGTCGCGGCGATCCGCCCGCGCGCGCATCCGTCGTTCGATCGCGCGCTGCGCTGGTCGCTGGCAGCGCTGCTCACGGCAAACTGGGTCGCGTGGATGTCCTTCCTCTACTTCAAGGGCTGGCTCGGCCTTGGCAACGAGCTTCCGCTCAACCTCTGTGACCTCGCGACCGTGGCGACCGTTGTGACCTTGGTTTATCCCAATCAGCGCAGCTACGAACTCGCCTATTTCTGGGCGATTGCCGCCACGCTGCAAGGCATGATGACGCCCGACGTGAAGAACGAATTTCCCGACATCGAGTTTGTTCTGTTCTTCGTCTTCCACGGCGGCATCATCGCGGCGGTTCTATACATGACATTCGGCCTCGGCTGGCGGCCGGTACCGGCGTCGCTGCCGCGCGTCGTCATCTGGACGCTTTCCTACGCAGCGCTCGCGGGATTCGTCGATTGGATCCTCGGGACGAACTACGCTTTCCTCCGTGCCAAGCCGCCATTTGCAACGATCCTGGGTTTCATGCCGGAGTGGCCCTGGTACATTCCGGTCCTGGTCGCCATGGGATTCATCTCCGCCGCCGTCTACTACGCACCCTTCTTCATACGCGACTGGTGGATGGCTAGACGTCCACACATGGGCGCAAGAGCATGACCGTGCGCGACAACGCCGAACTTGGCCGTTTCGAGCTCGAAGAAAAGGGCCTGACCGTCTTTGCCGAATATCGCCGCCGCGGCCAGCACGTCGTCATCCCGCACGTCGAAGCGGCGCCCTCCTTGCGCGGCACCGGCGCCGCCAACCGGCTGATGTCCGGCATCGTCGATTTGGCGCGCCGCGAGCATTTGAAAATCTCGCCGACCTGCAGCTATGCGCGCCTCTGGTTTCGCCGCCATCGCGATGCCGCCGACGTCCTGGCGCAGAGTTGACAGCTTCGTTGGCCGGACCATTGATGCGCCGGTCGGAGACCGCCTTGAGCACTGAATCCTCGGACCGCAAGGGAACCTTGGCCACCGCGCTGGCACGTGCGTCGCAATTCCTTGCGAGCGATCCCAAAAAAGCGATCGAACAGGCGCGCGAAATCCTCCGCGTCGTTCCCGAGCAACCGCAGGCGACACTTGTTCTCGCGTCCGCCTTGCGCCGGACCGGAGATCTCGCCGCCGCGCTCCACGAACTCGATGCCTTGGTCAAGCGTCACCCGCAGGCGGTGCAGGCGTGGCTGGAACTGGGGCTGGTGCTGGCGGCGCAAGGCGCGCCGAGAAAATCCATCGCCGCGCTGATGCAGGCCACGAAGCTCGATCCCGGCCGCGCCGAAGCGTGGCAGGTGCTCGCCGAGCAATATCTGCTCGTCGGTGACGAAGCCGCCGCGAACGCGGCCACGGCACAGCAGCTCAAGAGCGCGACGAAAGACCCGGCTTTGCTCGAAGCGGCAAGCGCGCTCTGCGACAACAAGCTCGCCGTTGCCGAACGCCTCCTGAAGGACTTCCTCAAGAGCAAACCGACCAACGTCGCGGCGATCCGCATGCTCGCCGAGGTCGCGGCGCGGCTTGGCCGCTACGCCGATGCGGAGACGCTCTTGGCGCGCTGTCTCGCCTTGGCGCCGCGCTTCACGGTGGCGCGGCACAACTATGCGGTGGTGTTGAACCGACAGAACAAGTCGCAGGAAGCGCTTGCCCAGGTCGAGATGCTGCTTCGCGACGAGCCGGACAAACCTGCCTACCGCGCGCTGAAGGGTGCGGCGCTCGGCCAGATCGGCGAATACGCCAAAGCCATCGCCTGTTACGAGAGCGTGCTCAAGACGCATCCCAACCAGCCGCGTGCCTGGCTGAGTTATGGCCACACGCTCAAGGCGGTAGGACGGCAGCGCGAGTGCATTGCGGCGTACCGCAAAACGGTTGCGTTGGCGCCCACGATGGGCGAAGCCTATTTCAGCCTCGCCAATCTCAAGACGTTCCGTTTCACAGCCGACGAATCAAGCGCGATGCAGGCGCTCGCTGCGCGGTCCGATCTTTCCGACGAGGATCGTTATCACCTCGAATTCTCGCTCGGAAAAGCGTTCGAGGATCAAGGCGCGTATGGCGAGGCCTTTTCGCACTACGCCGCCGGCAATGCGCTGCGCCGAAAGACGGTCGCCTACGACCCGGAAGAGACCTCAGACCACTTGCGCCGCTGTCAGGCGCTCTTCACGCCGGATTTCCTTGCCGCACACGCCGGACAAGGTCACCCAGCCGCCGATCCGATCTTCATCTTCGGCATGCCGCGCGCCGGTTCGACCCTGATCGAGCAAATCCTCGCCTCGCACTCGCAGGTCGAAGGCACGATGGAACTGCCCGACATCATCGCCATCGCGCGCCGGCTGAGCGGAAAGACGTCGCGCCTCAAACCGTCCGACTATCCCGAGATATTGGCGACGTTCAGCCCGACGGAGCTGGAAGCGCTCGGCGGCGAATATCTCGAGCGCACCCACATCCAGCGCAAGCTCGCGCGACCCTTCTTCATCGACAAGATGCCGAACAATTTCCTGCATGTCGGCTTGATCCATCTCATTCTGCCGAACGCGCGCCTCATCGATGCGCGCCGCCATCCGCTCGGCTGCTGCTTTTCGGTGTTCAAGCAGCACTTCGCGCGGGGCCAGGTGTTCAGCTACGACCAGACCGAACTCGGTCGCTACTACGCCGATTATGTCGCGTTGCTGGCGCATTTCGACGCCGTGCTGCCCGGGCGCATTCATCGCGTCTTCTATGAAAGCATGGTCGAGGACCCCGAACGCGAAGTTCGCGCGCTTCTCGACTATTGCGGCTTGCCGTTCGAAGAGGAGTGCCTGCACTTCTATCGCAACCGGCGTGCCGTTCGCACCGCGAGTTCGGAACAAGTGCGCCAGCCGATCTTCCGCGAGGGAGTCGAGCAGTGGCGCCATTTCGAGCCTTGGCTAGGGGATTTAAAGGCTGCGCTCGGCCCGGTGTTGCAAGATTATCCCGCTCGTGAAGGCCCTGCCATCGGCGTGCAAAACGGCCATTGACGACAGGGGTCACCGGCTCCAATTTACACAACAATTGCACTGGAGAATCGGGCGAAGCGCGTTAGGCTTTTGCCAAAAAGGGGGCGAACTCATGTGGGGCATGACAACCGGTGCCGGCGGGCGTCCGGCGCTTTGGCAATTGCTTCTCACCACATCCATGTTGACGGGCGTCACGCCCGCGGTCGCGGCGACATCCGGAATTGAAGTCGTCGTCGTGACGGCAGAAAAGCGCGCCGAAGACCTGCAGAGCGCACCGCTCGCCATCCAGGCTCTCCCCACGGCAAAACTCGAACAACTCCACATCGCCGACTTCGGAGACTATGCGCGCTACCTGCCGAGCGTGACCTACACGGTCGGGGGCGCCGGCGCCGGCAACGGCGGTCCAGGCTTTGCCAACGTCTCGATGCGCGGCGTCACCAGCGGAAATGACGGCAACCATTCCGGTTCGCTGCCGACCGTCGGCATCTATCTCGACGAAAATCCGATCACCACGATCGGTGGCGCGCTCGACGTGCACATCTATGACATCGCCCGCGTCGAAGCCCTCTCCGGCCCGCAAGGCACGCTCTATGGCGCGAGTTCGGAGGCCGGCACGATCCGCATCATCACCAACCGTCCTGATCCGTCGAAATTCTCAGCCGCCTTCGACGTCAACGTGAACAGCGTCGACCATGGCAGCGTCGGCTTCGGCGTCGAGGGTTACGTCAACCAGCCGATCACCGACGACATCGCCATCAGGCTGGTCGGCTTCGAAGAGCATGATGCGGGATTCATCGACAACGTCCACAACGTCCTGACTTATCCCACTTCGGGCATCGTCATCGACAACGCCAAGCTCGTGAAGAACGACTTCAACTCGGTCGACTCCTACGGCGGACGTGCCACATTGGAAATCGATCTCGACGACAACTGGACGATCACGCCGGCAGTGATCGCGCAACACACCCAGAGCAGTGGTATTTTCGCCTATGTTCCCGCACTCGGGGATTTGAAGGTCGGCCACTTCTTCCCGGAGTTCGCGCACGACGACTGGTATCTCGCCTCCCTCGCGGTCGAGGGCAAGGTGAGCAACCTGGATGTCGTCTATTCCGGCAGCTTCATGGGCCGCAACATCAACGCCGCATCGGACTACACCGATTATTCGTTCCTCTACGACACGCTCTATGGCTACGGCGCCTACATCTATGACAATCACGGCAATCTGATCGATCCGTCACAATACATCCTGGAGAAGGACTATTTCACCAAGCTCAGCAACGAGCTCCGTGTTTCGACTCCGGCCGACCAACCGTTGCGTTTTGTCGGCGGCGTGTTCTTCGAGCGCCAGGGCCACTACATCCTGCAGAATTACACGATCAAGAATCTAGCGGACGAGAATGCCGATCCGTTAGCAATTGCTCCGCTAACCGGACTTCCAGGAATTGCACAGCTCTCAATACCCGGCTGGCCGGGTACTCTGTGGCTGACCGATCAGGAACGCGTCGATCGCGACGCGGCCGCGTTCGGCGAGGTCGCCTGGGATATTCTTCCGAACCTGACGTTCACGGCCGGCGGGCGCGTCTTCTATGCCGCGAACTCGCTCAAGGGCTTCTTCGGCTTCAGTGCGGCGTATAGCTCGCACACCGGCGTGTCGCAGTGCTTCGCGCCGACAACCGTGCACCGCGGTCCCTGCACCGACGTCGACAAGAGCGTCTATGAGAGCGGCTTTACGCACAAGTTGAACCTGGCGTGGAAGATCGACGACGATCACCTCGTCTATGCGACCTGGTCGACGGGATTCAGGCCGGGCGGCGTCAACCGCCGCGGCGACATCCCGCCCTACAAGCCCGACCGGCTGACGAACTACGAGTTGGGGTGGAAAACATCGTGGTTCGACAACACGCTGCGTTTCAACGGCGCGCTCTATCGCGAAGACTGGAACAATTTCCAGTTCTCGTTCCTGGGCCTGAACTCCTTCACGGAAATTCACAACGCCGGCGCCGCGCGCATCTGGGGGGCGGAGAGCGACGTCATCTGGCAGCCGATCGACGGGCTGACGGTGAGCGGGGCCCTGACCTACACCGACGCTTATCTCACCAAGGATTACTGCGGTCTGGTCGGCGTCACCATCTGCCCGAATACCGCGGTGCCTCCGGATGATCCGCTTTTCGATCCCAACGGACCGAATGCGCCGAAGGGAACCGCACTGCCGACGTCGCCGAAGTACAAGACCAACTGGACCGCGCGCTACGAATTCCCGTTCGAGCAATTCCTGGCACATGTTCAGGGCGGTCTCACGTACCAGAGCAGCAGTTGGCCGGACCTTCGCATCGAGGCGCCGAATCCGGTCTTCGGAAATTTGTCGCCATCCGTGCCGATCCGAAGCGCACTCGGCCTGCAGCGGCCCTTCACGATCGTCGACTTCACCGCGGGCATCGACACCGATCAGTGGAATGCCGAGCTCTTCGTCCTCAATGCGTTCGACGAGCGAGCCGATCTCTACCGCTATGCCCAGTGCACGGTGCAGACCTGCTCCGCCAATCCCTACATCGCAACGAACCGGCCAAGGACGATCGGCGTTCGCTTCGGCATGAAGTTCGATTGAAAAACGAGATACCGGCCAGCGCCGGCTGGCCGGTATCGTCGCCCCGTCCGTCCCGCCTATCGACTAGGGTTGGGTGGTTGTCGAATGCCGCGCGGAGCGTGCGGAACGGTTGCTGGAACGGCTCGTCTGATTGCTCGCCGCGTTGGACGGTGTCGTGTTGGATGCCGACCCGGAGGCGTTCGCATTGCCGCTGGCGCTCACGTTGGGCGAGACCGAGTTCGCCGTGTCGCTGGCGTTGCTGAGGGCGCCGTTGGCAGCCGCTTCACCGCTCGATACCGCACCATTGGCACGCGACAGCGCCGAGGAGCCGGCGCCTGCGGCGGTTCCCGTCAGTCCCGACGAATTCGCGCTGCCCGAGGCCGAGCCATTGACGTTCGCAGACCCCGCACGCGCCGAACCGCTGCCCGCGACTGAGCCGGCGTTGTTCAACACGCCGCTCGCCTGACCGAGCGCCGACCCGCCGGCTTGCGAACCTGTTCCGAGCACGCCGTTGGCGGCACCCTGCGCCTGGCCATTGGCCGATTGCGCCGCGCCGGTTGCCTGCGAGGCATTACCGCTGGCGGACGCGTTTCCATGCGCAGCCGTCGAATGGCTGATGCGCGAGCCGGTCGCATCGGTCATGCCGGTAAGACCTCCCGTGCCGCCGGCTCCAAAGCCACCGGCTCCGCCCAACCCGCCGCCCAGAGCGCCTCCAAGACCGCCGCCGAGCAAACCTCCGGCAAACGCCGGAGACGCGCAGGCGAGCGCGCCACACATCAGAATCGTCGAAACGCGAAGATGGGATTTCATCGTTGCACCTTTGAGCTGTCGTCCGTGCGCCAGGCTTTTGCCTGCCGCTTCCGGTTCAACAACGACAGCGAGCCGGGTTTCTTCCAGGTGCCGAAAAATAAATTACCGAGACTTCACGCCCGCCCAATGAGACGCGCGCGCCGCTCGCTCGGCGGACGCATCGAAGGGCTCTCCAACGATCATGTCATTTACCGCGTCACGGATCACGTCCGGCATGCCGGCGCCTGCCATCTGATAGGGCGCCCGTGCATTCGTATTCGGGACGGTCGTCGCAAAAGCCGTCACGACCCAATCGCTCTCGCTGTGACAGGCGATGCCGTTCAAGGAATTCTTCGTGCCTTCGGCAGTGAAGGTTCGGCAATCACGCCCGTTTTTGTCACGAAAGCTCAGCCCCACGCGAACGGCTTCGGCTGGATTTTGCGTGGAGGCCAGTTGCTCATCGAGCGCGCGCGAGAGTTCTCCGCGCGCCACGGTTTGTCCGCTTGCCGTCGATTGGAGGAGCGCTCCTTCTGTCGCGGCGAAGCGATCGACAGCGACGCCGACGAAAAGTCCGACGGCCAAAGCGGCGGCGGCGGGACCGAGCGTGCGCCAGGTGAAGAATTCCCTGAAGCCGTCGCGCCACGCCCAACCCGGCGCGCGCGAACGGAGCGCGGACGCCTGCACGCTTTGTTGCAGGCGTTCCGGTAGCGCCTCGTTCATCAACGGCGCAAAGGAATCCCGCAATGTCCGGCGCAAACGTTCCTGGCCTTCGACATAGTCGCGCAGATCCGCCCGCTGGGCGACAAGGGCCGCAATGCGGGTCATCTCCGACGCCGGGAGTTCGCCGTCAACGAATGCATCGAGCGTTGTGCGATCGGGATCGCTCTGGCTCATGGGCGCTTATCCTGCATAGTCCCGAAGATCTTGCTTGCCAGACCATCGCGACCGCGCGCCAAACGGCTCGTCAACGTTCCGATCGGAACGCCCAGGACGTCGGCGGCATCACGATACGACATGCCATCGATCAGGACCAAGGCGATGGCGCTGCGCTGTTCTTCCGGAAGCGTCAGGAGAGCAGAGCACGTCTCACTCCAGGTGAGGCGCGCTTCGGCGTCACGCGCGCCGTCACGGACGGTGGCGGACTGCGCCACTTCGGCCAAAGCCGTGCGTTTGCGCCTGGCGGAGCGCCGCTCGTCGATGAAGAGATTTTGCGCAATGCGAAACATCCAGCTGTCCAACCTCGTACCCGGCTGCCACTGCCGGAGGTGACGCAAGGCACGCTCGACCGTGTCCTGCACCAAATCTTCGGCATCGGCGCGGTTTCCCGTCAGCGCGAGCGCAAAGCGCCGCAGCCGCGGCAAAAGCGCGACGATGTCGGACCGGATCGTGTCCTCGGACGCGTCCATCTAGGTCTCGACAACGGCGTTGGATAGAAAAACTTCCATAGGCGTTATGAGATCGCGAAACGAAGACACCAGCGATACGATGCGGATAACCATGGCTTCAAGTCTGCCACGCCTGTCCTGGCTCGCCTTTGTGGCGGCACTGGCGTTTGCCAGCCCTGCTACGGCCGGAGCACTGGGTGGCGTTGTAAATCTACCGGGCCAGGTGCTCGGCGGCGTGGGTCCGGCGACCAGCGGACTTCGCGACAATCTTGGCTCGACAGTCAGAACGCTCGAGCGCGACGTCGCCGGACGGCCGATCGTGCCGCGTCTGTTCGATCGCGATCCGAACGGCGCACGCGTGTTGCGCCGAACCATCATCGCCCTTGCGCCGACGGAGCAGGATCTCCGGGCGGCCAGGACGCTGAACTTCGAGATCGTGCGCAGCGAAACGCTCGGCAGTCTTGGAGTCACCGTCGTGCAATTGCGCGCGCCGGGCGATCAGGATCTGGCAAGCGCGCTCAACGCTTTGCGCTCCGCCGATCCGACCGGACAATTCGACTATGACCATATCTACGATCCATCTGGAGGCGATGCGCTCACGGCCGCGAACGCGCCCGGCGCGACACCCGTTCTGGTCGCTGCGCGCGATGCACGAATTGGGATGATCGACGGCGGCATCGAGCGCCGCCATGCCGTGTTCGCGGACTCGAATCTCGCCCTGAAGAATGTGGCCGGCGAAGGCGACGCCCCGGCAACACCGCATGGCACGGCGATCGCCTCGCTCCTGGTCGGAAACGACGACTCGTTTCATGGTTATGTCCCGGGCGCCAAACTCTTCGCCGCAGATGTGTATGGCGGACAGGCAGCCGGCGGCGGCGTGGTCGAAATCGCGCGCGCCCTCGACTGGCTCGCTCAAAACAATGTCGCGGTGGTCAATATCAGCCTGGCAGGACCGGATAACGCGCTGCTGCGCCAGGTCGTCCAGCGCTTTCTCGCCCGTGGTGGTGTGCTCGTTGCGGCAACCGGCAATGGCGGCGCGGCCGCCGCCCTCGCCTACCCCGCGTCTTATCCGGGCGTTATCGGAGTCACGTCGGTCGATTCACATCACCACCTGGAGATCGACGCGAGCGTTGGACACGCATTGTTCGCCGCACCGGGCGTCGCTATCCGAGCCGCGAAAATGGATCGCGGTTTTGCGACGTTCACCGGAACCTCATTCGCGGCGCCGGCCGTAACGGCGCGCATGGCACTCCTCGTGGCACGACCCGATTCCAAGGCCGCCGCGCAAGCGTTGCAACTTTTGAAACGCTCGGCGCCCGAACTGCAGGCTGAAGCACCAAGCCTGCGCTATGTGGATCCGCCGGGCACCCAAACCCTCTCAGCGGCACAATAGACGTCTTCGCCCAGTCTGATGCCACCATCTCAAAAGGCTGAGGGTACACCGAACGCTAACGTATAACGCGGGCCTTCAGCATCTGTTCCCACGCATTATTTGACGCATCGGGCGCGACTAGGGGAAACCGCGCGTGCTCCTGAACGTTTTCAGTGTGGGGGAGAATAGGAGCAGAATATGTACGTCTCATCACTACTTCGCGTTACAGCGGTTTCGCTCGCGCTCGCAATTCCCTTTACGCCCGCCGGCGTGACAGCCGCCAATATGGCAGCGACGGGCCACGCGACAGCCATGCGCGGCACCGCCATGCAGGTTCCGATCAGTGAGGTTTCCAATCCGGCAGGACGCCTGGCGAAAGCCAGCATCCAGGACAAGAACGGAACCAGCATCGGTACCGTGAGAAAGGTTATCGTCGACAACGGCAAGGTGGTCGCGGTGCAGGTTGACGTGGGCGGCTTCTTGGGAATCGGAAGCAAGCTCGTCGAAATCAAGGCGACGGATTTGAAATACGAGCAGGATCGCAACATGCTGACGACCTCGTTGCGCAAACCCGCGATTGAGTCCCTCCCCGCCATCAAGACGTAACAGTTGACGACAATGCGGCGCTCCGAGCTTTTCGGGGCGCCGTTTTTTCTGCCGGGCCGACTCCATTCGGCCGGGCGGAAGCGTTTACTCTTTCCGAATACAATTTCCCTATCCTGACCCTCTCGGTTACCATTTCCGCCTAGGCGATTTGTCCGAACTTATGCCCTGGGGTCCGCGCGTTCATGTCGTCTCTTCCGAATAGCGCGGGCGCGGGCGGCGCGCGAAACGTCCTGAACATGCTCGCGCGTCCGCTGACGATCCTGCTCCGGGCAGAGGACGCCGTCCCCATCGCGCTCGTCGCCGCGATCACGTTTGGCGGTCTCCTTTGGAACGTGCATGCCGGACTGGTCTGGACGACGCCGGGACCGCTCATCCTGGTCAGCATCATCGCGCTCGTTTTTCTGGGGATGGGTACTATCTTCTCGACGGTCTTTTCCAATCGCATCATCGCGGAACTTGCGATCTATCTCGCGCTCTGGGCGGTCTTTCCGATCTTTGGCATTCGCCTGAGCTACCTCGCAGCGACGCTCGATCTTCCCTTGCAGGACGCGCTCTTTGCCCGGCTCGATGCTTTGCTGGGCTTCGATTGGCGGACGACGGCCAGCATCCTCTGGTCGAACCCGCTCTTTATCGATGTGTTGATCTGGTCGTATCGCTCGAACCTCGTTCAGCCGCTCATTCTCGTCTGCGCCTTTGCGTTGTTCGGGCCGCGCGGGCGAAACCGCGAGCTTCTGACGGCGATGATCTTTGCCTCTGTCGCGACCGTTGCGGTGTTTGCGGTCCTGCCGAGCTTCGGGCCCAACGAAATCTATGGCATCGACAGCGGCTGGCACACGGTTCTCGGGCAGTTGCGCGCCGGGACGCACGCTGTCTTACCCTATGTCGGCATCGTGAGCTTTCCCTCCTACCACGCCAGCATGGCCATCATCCTGACCGCGGCGGTCCGCAACAACCGCGCCGCGTTCATCGTGTCGTCGATCGTCAACGGCTTGATGATCGTCGCCACGGTCCCGATCGGCTACCACTATCTGATCGACGTGATCGCAGGGATCTTGATCGCGTTCGCGGCTCTCGCTGCGGCGTGGCGACTGGAAGAGCGGCGGAACCGCGGAGCGTACCCCGCCGAGAATGATCTTTGACGCTTAGTCACGGCCCAGAACGGCAGAGGCTAACTGCAAAGTCTAATCCTTCGCGCGGACTGTTCCTTTAATCGCTGCCGTGGGAGCGATTAATGCCATCGTTGCATCTAGCAGAGCCTGGACGCGGATCTTCTGAAATCGCTCCGGCTCAATAGGAAATAGCATCATCCAACCGTCACCCATAGCGCTGATCTGGTCTGCGAGCAGCTCGGCGGGGATATCCTTGCGGATCGTGCCCTGGCGCTGGCCCCTCGCCAGCATCGAGGCGAACACGTCGCGGTAGCGCGCATAGCGCCGCTGGTAGACGGCGGCGAGCGCGGGTTCGTGGCGCGCCAGCGACAAGAGCTGGAAGTTCGCGACCCAACTACCCGCTCCGCTCGCATCCAGAGAATCCAGCCAACGCTTAAGGCCGCCGCGGATGTCGAGCTTGCCGTCGCCGCTCTCGTCACTCGCGCGAAGCATGGCATCGAACACGTCGAACTGACTCTCGATGACCGCGGCCATCATCTCTTCCCGGTTGGCAAAATAATAAGTCACTGCGCCTGTGGAGCAGCCTGCGCGCTCCGCAACTTGGCGCAGGGACGCGGCGGGGAGCGGGCCACAATATGGAAGTCGTCGCCTGGAGCGGAGTCGCTTTGGGTCTGTTGGGTCTGATCCTTCGCTTCTGGGCCTTGCTCACACTTCGCCAACGCTACACGCGGACGCTACTCATCGATGACGGCCATAAGCTTGAGCGGAGCTGGCCTTATTCCTTTGTCCGTCATCCAGGCTATCTCGGCTCGCTCCTATGTCTGAATGGCTTTGCGCTGGCCTCCTTAAGCGTGACCGTGTTTCTAGTTTCAGTGATGGCAACAGTGGGCGCCTATTTGTACCGTATCCATGCTGAGGAACGTATGCTTATCGACAGGTTCGGAGCGGCTTACAAAACTTATCGCCGCGAAGTTGGTGCGCTGCTTCCTTTCTGAATCAGATCGGTAGCAAGACTGATGGAACCGTCACGGCTTTCATGGCGAGCCAAGCCTGGCGTCAAAATGCCATTTGATAAAACTAGAAAAATCGTGGTCGGAGCGGCGAGATTTGAACTCGCGACCCCCAGTCCCCCAGACTGGTGCGCTAACCAGGCTGCGCCACGCTCCGTATCCAACTCGCGTCGTGTTGCGGCCAAGAACGGC
>Ga0134125_10004056_pt1 | contig 16790 bp, 20 predicted proteins | sample KB31751_FD_96464 | JGI IMG/M metagenome (GOLD analysis project Ga0134125, IMG submission 96464) | Terrestrial soil microbial communities with excess Nitrogen fertilizer from Kellogg Biological Station, Michigan, USA - KB3-175-1 | ecosystem: Environmental > Terrestrial > Soil > Unclassified ...
ATGGTCGTCATGCTCATCCGTCGATCACTCCAATCGTCTCCACGCTGATGCCGGGCGCGATCTCGTTGTAGGAGCAGACCGCGAGCTGCGGGATCGCCTGCTCCACGAGCCGCCGCAGATGGCGGCGCACGCGCGCGGAGCACAGCAGCACCGGTCGGGTTCCACGAGCGACGCCATGCTCCACTTGAGTTCGCAGTGCAGCGACCAAAGCCTGCGCGCGGCTCGGCTCCATCGCGAGGTATTCGCCGTCGGAGGTCTGCGCGATCGCGGCCGCGACCTCCTGCTCGACGGCCGGATCGAGCGTGATCGCGCGCAGCCGCTGCTCGCCGTCCACGTGCGGCGCGGTGATCGTGCGGCCGAGCGCCTGGCGCGCGTACTCGGCCAGCAGCGAAGGATCTCGGGTGACGCGCGCCTTGTCGCCGACCGCCTCGACGATCGCGCCGAGGTCGCGGATCGAGACGCCCTCCGCGAGCAGCGCCTGCAGCACGCGCTGGATCTCGCCGAGCGTCAGCACGTCCGGCACGACCTCCTCGACCACGGCCGCGTTCGACTCCTTGAGCTGCTCCAGAAGCTGTCTGACGTCCTGGCGCGAGAGCAGATCGGCGGCGTGCGCGCGGATCGTCTCGGTCAGGTGCGTGACGATCACCGACTCGCCGTCGACCACCGTGTAGCCGAGCGCCTCGGCCTCCGCGCGCTGGGAGTCGGCGACCCACGTGGCGGGCAGGCCGAACGCGGGCTCGGTCGTCGGCACGCCGCCGGGGAGCGTGCCGAGCGCGTCGCCCGGGTCCATCGCAAGCTGGTGGCCGGGCATCAGCCGGCCGCGCGCGACCTCGCTGCCGCGCACCTTCAGCACGTACTCGTGCGAGTCGAGCCCCAGCTCGTCGTGGATCCGCACCGGCGGGATCACCATGCCGAGGTCGCCGGCGATCTGGCGGCGGATCACGGACACGCGCGAGAGCAGCGTGCCGCCGCTGCTCGTGTCGACGAGCCCCACGAGCCCGAAGCCGATCGACAGCTCGAGCGGATCGAGCGAGAGCGCCTCCAGCGCGGCGTCGCGCGGCGCGGCCACCGCGGTGCCTTCGGCGTCGGCCAGCCCGCCACCGGCCGACGCGGGATCCTCAGCCGCGAGCGGCCCGCCGTCGCGCATCGCCCATCCGAGCGCGAGGAAGCCCGCGCCGATGAACAGGAACGGCAGCTTCGGCAGCCCCGGCACGAGCGCGAAGCAGCAGATCACGCCGCCGGCGACCATCGGCGCCTTGCGCTGGCCGATGATCTGGCCTGCGATGTCGGAGCCGAGGTCGGTGTCGGAGGCGGCGCGCGTGACGATGATGCCGGTCGCGACCGAGATCAGCAGCGCCGGGATCTGCGCGGCGAGGCCGTCGCCGACCGTCAGCAGGCTGAAGTGCTGGATCGCCTGGGAGAACGGCAGGTGCTGCTGCATGACACCCACCACGATGCCCCCGACGAGGTTGATCATCGTGATCAGGACGGCCGCCATCGCATCGCCCTTGACGAACTTCGACGCACCGTCCATCGCACCGTAGAAATCCGCCTCGCGCGCGATCTCGGCGCGCCGTCTGCGGGCGTCCTCGTCCGTGATCAGGCCGGCGTTCAAGTCGGCGTCGATCGCCATCTGCTTGCCCGGCATCGCGTCGAGCGTGAAGCGCGCGCCGACCTCGGCGACGCGGCCGGCGCCGTTCGTCACGACGACGAACTGGATCACGATCAGGATCAGGAAGATGACGAGGCCGACCACGACGTTGCCGCCGACGACGAAGTGGCCGAACGCGGAGACGACGGAGCCGGCGTCGCCCTTCGTGAGGATCAGGCGCGTGACCGAGACGTTGATCGCGAGGCGGAACATCGTCGTCAGCAGCAGCAGCGACGGGAACGAGGCGAAGTCGAGCGCGCGGTTGAGGTAGAGCGTCGCGACGACGATCGCGAGTCCGCAGCTGATGTTGAGCGTGATGAAGAGATCCAGCAGCGCCGACGGCAGCGGGATCACGAGCATCGTCACGATCAGGACGACGCCGACCGCGGCGAGCAGGTCGGTGTGCTGGAGGACCTTGCGCAGCATGCCCGTAGTGGAGCCTCTCGGCGAGGTGACGGCGATCGCGCTCACTTACACAGCCCTCCGCTTGGCGACTCGATAGACGTAGGCGAGCACCTGCGCGACCGCCTGATACAGCTCCTCCGGCACGAGCTGACCGATCTCGATCGCGGCGTGCAGCGAGCGCGCGAGCGGTCTGTCCTCGATCACCGGCACGCCGTGCTCCTCCGCGAGTCTGCGGATCTGCAGGGCGATCAGGTCCTGCCCCTTCGCGACGCACTCGGGCGCCGGACGGGTGCCGTCGTACTTGAGCGCGACGGCGAAGTGGGTCGGGTTGACGACGACGACGTCCGCCTGCGGGACGGCCGCCATCATGCGCGCGCGGGCGGCCTGAAGCTGGCGACGGCGCAGCGCGCCCTTGACCTCGGCTGGGAGCGAGTGCTGCTTCATCTCCTCTCTCAGCTCCTGCTTCGTCATCCGCAGGCCCTTCTCGTGGCGCCAGCGCTGCCAGCCGTAGTCGATCAGGCCGATCACCAGGTAGGCGGCCGCCGCGCGCTGGGCGATCGCGAGCACCATCGAGGCGAGCATCGCGCCGAGCGCGCCGGGGTCGGTGCCGACGGTCGCGCTGAGCTGCGTGAGGCGCGGGACCAGCGCGGAGGCGACGATCGCGCCGACGACGCCGACCTTCGCGAGGTTCTTGGCCGCCTCGAAGGCGAGTCTCGGGCCGAACAGGTTCTTCGCTCCGGTGACCGGGCTGAGCCGCTTGGGGTCGGGCGTCAGCGCGGCCGGCGAGATCCGCCCGCGCGTCTGCGCGACGTTCGCGAGCACGCCCGTCACGAGGCAGACGGCGGCGATCGGGCCGACGCCGAGCGCGAAGCTCTTGGCGGTCGCGCTGAACAGTCCGCGCAGGCCGGCGGCGGACATCATCTGCTGCGGGTCGGCGACGTTCGCAAAGCCCTGCCGCAGCGCGTCCTGGGCGACGTGCATCGTGACCGGCGCGAGCAGCGAGAGCGACAGCAGCCCGGCGAGCAGCACGAGCGCGCCGTTGAGGTCCGTGCTCTTGGCGATCTGGCCTCTCTTGCGCGCCTCCTCGCGGCGCTTGGGTGTCGCCTTCTCGGTCTTGTCGCTCGCCATGACTAGCCGAGCTTCACGGTCTGGAGCGCCTGCGCGACGCTCACTTGCAGTTGATCCGCAACCCACCCGGACACGAAGGGAAGGGACGCGGCGACGACGAGCAGGCCGACGACGACCTTCACGGGGAAGCCGACGGCGAACACGTTGAGCTGGGGCACGACGCGCGTCACGACGCCGAACGCGACGTCGGTGATGACGACCGCGAGCAAGACAGGCGCGGCGACCTCGAGCGCGGAGGCGAAGATCGTCGTGAACGTCTGCAGGACGCCGCCGGCGAGCGCTCTCACGTCGGGCGCGGCGGTCAGCGGCACGAGGTCGTACGTGCGCGCGAGGCCGGCGACGATCCAGCTCACGCCGTCGATCGCGATGAAGACGGCGAGCGCCACCAGCCCATAGAGCTGCGTGAGGACGGCGGACTGGTTGCCGGTCAGCGGGTCGACGATCGAGCCGAAGCTGAAGCCGACGAGCATATCGAGGAAGGCGCCCGCCGTGCTGACGGCGGCGAACATCAGCCCGAGCGAGAGCGCGAACGCGAGCCCGACGAGCAGCTCCTTCATCACGAGCGCGCCGATCGCGAGCGCGTCGTTCGGGACGTGCTGGCCGTGCAGCGCGACGGGCGCGAGCCCGAGCGCCAGCGCGCACGCGACGATCGTGCGCACGCGCGCCGGGATCTGTCTGGAGCTGAACAGCGGCGCGACGACGAACAGCGGCGTCACGCGCGCGAGCACGAGGATGAAGCCGGCCGCCTGCGGGCCGCCGAGCTGCGCGAGCACCTGGCCGAGCGACACCGGAGCCATCTAGTTCCCCACCAGCGTCGGGATCGAGCGAAACAGCTCCTCGGTGTAGCCCAGGAGCTGACCGAGCATCCACGGCCCTGCGATCACGACCACCGCCGCGATCCCGACGATCTTCGGGATGAACGACAGCGACTGCTCCTGGATCTGCGTGACCGCCTGGAAGACGGAGACGATCAGCCCGATCGCGAGGCCGACGAGCAGCAGCGGCCCGCCGACCTTCATCGCGAGCTCCATCGCCTGCTGGGCGAGGTGGACGACGGTGTCCTGGTTCATGGTGGCTGGGGGCGGGTGGGTGGGCCCGCTAGTGGAAGCTCCTGACGAGGGACTCGGTGATGAGCCCCCAGCCGTCGACCAGGACGAACAGCAAGATCTTGAACGGCAGCGAGATGAAGACGGGCGGCAGCATGATCATGCCCATCGACATGAGCGTGCTGGAGACGATCAGGTCGATCACGAGGAACGGCAGGAAGATCAGGAAGCCGATCTGGAACGCCGTCTTCAGCTCGCTGATGATGAAGGCGGGGATCAGGACGGACGTGCGGATGTCGCCGTGCGTTCTCGGCTGATCTCTCGTTCTGGAGAGGCGCACGAACAGCGCGAGGTCGCTCTCGCGCGTCTGCCTGAACATGAACTGGCGCAGCGGCTCCTCGGCCGCTCTGATCGCCTGCTGCGTGTTGATTCTGTTGGCCTGCAGCGGGTCCCAGGCGTTGTCCTTGATGGCCGAGACCGTTGGGCCCATCACGAACAGCGTCAGGAACAGCGCGATGCCGACGAGCACCTGGTTCGGCGGAGCGGTCGGCGTGCCGATCGCGGTGCGGATGAAGCCGAGGACGATCAGGATGCGCGTGAAGCCGGTGACGCAGAACAGCAGCGCCGGGATCAGCGTCAGCCCGCCGATCAGCAGCAGGATCTGAACCGCGCTGCTGCCGTCCGCTCCTCTGATCATCCGCGGACCGTCCAGGAGCGCAGCTGGTCGAGCGCGTTTCTCGGGGCGGGAAGCTGGAGGTGCGGGCGCGGCGTCGCCGAGCGGGCGGCGGGGGCCGGCAGGCCGGCGCGGGCCGCCTCGCGCGCGGCGCGCAGGCTCGACGGCAGCGCGAGCTGGGGCAGCTTCGGGAGCTGCGGGCGGCGGGGCGCGGCGCCCGTGCGGTCGACCGTGTCGTCGTCGGCGTCGGGCAGCAGCAGCATCCCGTCCTCGTCGACGAGGTTGGCGGCGCGCGCCTCCTCCTGCGTGTAGCTGCGAATCGGGACCACGCCCTGCTCCGCGACGCCGAGCAGCACGAGGTCGGAGCCGGCGCGCACGAGGTGGACGCTGCGGCCGGAGCCGAGCGGGACGCTGGCGAGCGCGGCGAGGCCGGCGCCGGTGGCGCGCGGCTGCCGGCCGGCCTTGACCTGTCTGAAGACCCACGCGACGCCGTAGATGACGCCGATCACGATCGCCAGACCGACGATCGTGCGCACGATGGAACCGCCGCCTCCGATGTGCGCTCCGCCGTTGCTCGCGCCCGTGAGGTCCACCGGTGTGGACTCGCCGGGGCCGCGGTGCGCGCCCGTCTTCGCGGCAGCGCGCGCGGAGGCGGGTGCGATGAGCGGCAGCGCGACGGCAGCGACCGTCGCGGCCACCCGTGTGAGCAGGGAAGCCTTGATCATCGAGGGACGACTCCGAGGGATGAGTCGTCCCGGGTAGTCGGCAGGTCCGTCGCGGGCTTTAGCGCTCTATGCTCGACGCCGCATGAGCTACACGAGCGACGAAGGGCGCAGAGAGCTGCTGGAGGCGACGGCGGAGGCCGCCGACTCGATCGGCGTCGCGCTCTCAGCGCTCACGGCGGCGTACGAGCTGGTCGACGACGACACGGCCGAGCGGCTGGAGAGCGAGCTGTTCGGGCCGGTGCAGGCGGCGTACGGACGCGCGAAGCGAGGCCACGCGGAGTTCGCGGCGCGCTGTGGACTGGCCGCGCATGCGTTCGGCGTCGCCGAGCCCGGCGCTCCGTCGGCGGGCGCCGCCGGCTACGTCGAGCAGGCGACCGAGGCCGCCGAGCACGCCGACGACATCCTCTCCGAGCTGCAGGACTCGCTGCTGCCGGTCGAGGTCGGCGATCCCGAGCTGCGCGCCGCGATCGCCGACGTCCGCACCCGCCTCGGCGAGGTTCCGCCGAGAGCGCACGAGCTGCTGCGGACGCTCGGGCGCTGAAGTCACAGGTCTGTGCTGTAGACAGCCGGCGGGGGGGTCGTGGACCCTACGGTGCATGGTCACCGTCTTCAACGATCGCGCCTTCGCTCGAGGCTTTCGCGACGGCCTGCGAAGCATCGTCACCGGGCGATGCGAGATGCCGCACCACGTCGTACGGCGCGAGGTCGGCTCGGCGGCTACCGACCGTGTCGCCCGCCACCGTGACATGGAGCGGTTCGGCGCTGACGTGGCATTGCAGCGGTCATTTGGGCGATTCGGCGCGAGCCCTCTGCGACCGGATCGGACGCCTGATCGCGCCGGTCACGACCTGTTCTCAGCCCCGTAACCCCGCCGACGCGCGAAGCGGGCGAGCGGTGGGATGAGGAGGCGCTGGATCGGCGGGGGTGGGAGCGGGGGGAAGCCCATCACGACCATGTCGCTGTACTGGTCGACCATCACCACGCCTTGGAGCCAGCCGGCGATCCCCTTGGGGATCCCGTATTTGTTGATGTGACCCGCGCGGGCCATCTCGGCGGCTTGGGTGAGGAAGCCGGCGAGGCCCGGGTCGGGCGGCGTCGCGATGCAGTGCACGTGCGCGACGACGTCGCCGCGGTTGCGGTACGCATGACGCGTGCCGGGCGGGACGACGACCGTCTCGCCGGGCTCGGCGCCGACCCATCTGCGGCCGGCGAGGAACTCGGCGCGGCCCTCCAGCACGGTGAAGCGCTCCTCCATGCGCGGATGGACGTGCGGCGGGACGCCGCCACCCGGGTCGACCCACATCTCGCACAGGACCGCCGGTGCGCCGTGCTCGTCGGTCGTCTCCTCGAACCGCAGCCGGTGCTTGAGGACCGGGTCGTGGACGATCGTGGCGTCTGCGTTCGCGCTCATGCGGGACCCCTCGTGATCTCGTAACCTAGGCGAGGTTAGGTAGATTACCTAGGGAGCGTTAGGTTTGTCGAGAGGGACGGTCCAAGCGCGCAGACGCATGCCCGCCGCCGCGCGGCGCGAGCTGATCGAGCGGGAGGCGACGAAGGTGTTCGCCAAGCACGGCTACGCGGGCGCGTCGATCGACGCGATCGCGCGGCGCGCGGGCGTCTCGGCGCCGGTCGTGTACGACCATTTCGCCTCGAAGCTCGCGCTGTTCGTCCGCCTGCTCGAGCGCACGCGCGACGAGCTGCTGGCGATGTGGGTGCAAACGCTCGCCGGGGAGAGAGGGCTTTCGCCCTCCGGTCACCGCGAGCGGCGACCTGCGGGCGACGAATCCATCCGCATGGGCCGCGCGATCGACGCGTGGTCGCGCTACGTCGAGTCCAACCGCTTCGCGGCGCGCATGTACTTCCTCGAGGCGACCGGCGATCCGCAGGCGCGCGCCGCGCACCGCGAGATCCAGGCGCAGGCGCGCGCGGCGCTGAGCGCGATCCTGGGGCAGCAGCCAGCCGCGCGCGAGATCACGCGCGATGCCGACGGCCTGGAGATGGCGGCCGAGACGATGCGCGCCGGGCTCGCTGGGCTCGCGATCTGGTGGGACGAGCATCCGCACATCCCGCGCGAGCGGATCGTCGAGACCGCGATGAACGTCCTGTGGGTCGGCTTCGAGCGGCTGCAGGGCGAAGCCAGGCGGACGCGACCTGAGCGGCCGCGCCCGCCTCAGGCCGCCGGAGCCGCCGACGGCTGAGCCAGCGCCTTGTCGACCGCGGAGAGCAGCCGGTCGCGCTCGAACGGCTTGACGACGAAGTCCTTCGCTCCGGACTTGATCGCGTCGAGCACCTTCGTCTCCTGTCCGAGCGCAGAGCAGACCACCACGAGGGCGGCCGGGTCGAATTCGATCAGCTCCCGCAGCGCGGCGAGGCCGTCCTTGTTCGGCATCGTGATGTCGAGCGTCACGAGGTCCGGCCGCAGCTCGCGGTACGCGGCGAGCGCCGCGTTGCCGTCGCCCGCCTCGCCGACCACCTCGTGGCCGCCGGCGGCGAGCGCGTCGGTCAGAACCTTGCGCATGAACGCTGCGTCGTCGACGACGAGCACGCGTGCCATCTAGATCACTCCCTCGTTCGTGGTCACGGCGGCCGCGGACACCGTCCGCCCCGCCACTTCATCCAAGCGCAGCGCCCACTCGCCCTCGTCGGTGAGGACGAGCCGGCCGCTCGCGAAGCGCAGGCCGTTCACGTACAGATCGACGGGGTCGTCGGCCTTGCGGTCCAGCTCCAGCACGGCACCGGGGGGCAGCTGCGGCGCCTCGCCGAGCGAGACGCGCGTGCGGCCGAGCTCGGCCCATACGCGCACGCGGATGTCGCGCAGCGCGTCGTCCAGGGCACGCTCCTCGCCGGGCTCCGTGCGCCGGGCGATGCCCAGCGCCGACAGGCCGGCGCCGCCGCTCAGCTGCTCCGTGCCCTGCTCGTCGAGCGCGCGCGTCATGCGCACCACGAACGCGTTCGGCACGAGCTGCACGAGCCGGCACGGCTCGCCGCACACGTGGAACGTCGCGCTCACGGCGTGCGGCGTCGCGTCGAACGCCTCGCGCGCGGCGGCCACGTCGTACAGCACGTGCGTGTCCGGCGGCGCGATCTCGACCTCCTGGCTCAAGACGACGCCGGTCGCGCTCGCGGCGGCCGCGAACATCTGGTTGGCGGCCTCGGCGACGGCGGACAGCTCCAGCTCGGTCGGCGGATCGGCGGCGGCGCCATCCTCGTCGCCGCTCGTCGCGGGCGCATCCGAGCCGCCCATCGCGATCGCGATCGCGCGCGCCGCGCGCACGCTCATCAGCAGCACGTTCCCGCCCGTGACGCCGTCGACGTAGTGGACGCTGACGGCGACGGCCGGGCCGTCCACGAACGCGAAGCCGTTGAAGGGGCTCTCGTCGGCCGGCACGACGCTGACGTCGCCGCGCTCGACCGGAGCCGAGCAGATCGCGTCGAGCGCCTTCGCGACAGCCTCGGCGGTCGAGGCGCCAAGGCGCATCAGCGCCTCGGGCACGCCCGCGGCCTCGGGCGGCGTCATGCGACCCCACCCCCCGGTGCGAGCACCTGCACCGCGCGGCGCGTGCCGCTGCGGCCCGGCTGGGCGCGGTGGATCGGCACGTCCTCGGCGTAGATGCCGACGCCCGCCTCGGCGGGCGCGCCGAGGCGCACGAGGTCGCCGGGCCCGAGCGCGAGCACGTCGTCGATCGCCAGCTCGACGTGCGCGACCTCCGCCCGCAGCACGACCTCCGCCCCGGAGACCGCGCGGCGCACGGCGGCAGCGATGGCGGGATCGGCGGCTTCCGCACGCGTCTCGCGACCGGCCAGCTCGTCGGCGACCACCTCGATCGACGACCACGGGACCAGCAATGCGAGCGTCGAGCTGTGCCGGTCGACGCGCGCTTCGAACGTGAGCGTGAGCGTCGGGTCGGAGACGGCCGTGACCTGCAGCCCCTCCATGTGCGTGTCGACGTCGCGCGCCTCGAGCGTGAGCCCGGCGACGTCCTGCCAGACGAGCGAAAGATGGTGCGTGAGCATCTCGAACAGGCGCCTCGTCAGCGCCCAGTCGATCTCGCTCAGCTTGCGCGCCTTCGGCGGGCGCTCGGGGGCGCCGCCGAGGAGGTGCTCGATCGTCAGCAGCACAAGCGGCAGCTCCGCCGTCAGCAGCATGCGCGTCCCGACCGGCGAGACGGCAAGCGCCGCCCCGACCGAGTCGGCCGGCAGCGCCGACTGCGCGCTCGACCACGGAAGCTGCGTCGTGTCGATCACCTCGAGCTCGAGCGGCACGCGCAGCTCGGCCGACAGGCGCGTCGCCGCCGTCGTGCAGAAGGCGTCGAGGGCACGCACGATGCGGCGCTCGTGCTCGCTCGTGAACTTCGTCGGGCGCGCGAAGTCGACGCTGCGCAGGCGCCGGCCGCGGCGCGCGGGCGTGTGGGATCTGTGTCCGCCGCTCTGCTCGTCGGACAGCTCGCCCTGCTGCGCCGCCTCGACAAGCGCGGCGACCTGGTCGTTGGTGAGGAGCTCGCTCATGAGACTTCCACCAAGTCATCGGCAGGAGCCTCCGGACGCCACAGCGGAAGCTCGACACCGCCGGCCTCCTTGACGCTCACATGGGCGTCGCCGACGCGCACGCGCACGGTGCGGCCACGGCCGCCGCCGGTCGCGGCTGCGCGCACCGGGATGCCGGCATCGGCGAGCGCGTCGCGCACGGCGGCCTCGTTGCGGACGCCGAGGTCGAGTCCGGGCGCGCCGGAGCCGGCGGCGAACATCTGCGCGCCGCCCGCGAGCACGGCGACCATCGCGTCGCGTCGCGCGCCGAGCCGCTCGACGCACGCGAGCAGCGCCGGGACGGCGCGATCGGCGAACTTCGCCGGCGCGCTGTAGGCCGCGTTCGCGACCGGCAGCATGACGTGCGCGAGCCCGGCGATCGCGCGCTCGCGGTCGAGCAGCGCGACGCCGACGCAGGAGCCGAGTCCCATCGACACGAGCTCCTCGTCCGGCTCCGCCGAGAAGGCGAGCTCTCCCATCCGCACGACCTTCACCGTCCCCTCACTCCTCCGGTCCGAGTCCGAGCCGGCCGAGCAGCTCGGCGGTGCTCGACGCCGTCGGCAGCATCAGGAACGACAGCCCGCAGGCGGCCTCCTCGACCGTCAGGTTCGCGTCGAGCACGAGCGCGACGTCGAGCTCGCCGACGGTCGAGGCGAGCACGGAGGCGACGACCGCGCCGAGCATGTCGTAGAGCACGTGCGGCGGCACCGGCTCGAGCGCGAGCCCGGTCATCTGCGCGAGCGCGCCGACGGCGGAGGCGCCCAGCACGTTGCCGATCTCGCCGAGCGCGGAGTCGCCCAGCTCGCTGCGTGGCTCGACGCCGAGCATCTCGCACAGGTGCGCGGCGCAGTTGTATGAGAACAGCAGCAGCACCACGATCTCGGCGTCGCCGGCGACCGGCAGGACGACGCTCGCGACCATCGCGTCGGGCTCGCCGACGGCGTCGAGCGCGTCCGCCAGCGGCAGCGCCAGCGCGCGCGGGACGGCCAGCTCGACCGGACGCCCGAGCATCTGCGCGAGCGCGGTGGCGGCGGTGCCGGATCCGATCGAGGCGAGCTCGCGCAGGGCGTCGAGCTGCTGCTCGTCATAGCGGACGTTCATGGTTGGACTCCTTCGGGTTGGCCGGGAGAGAGGGCATCGCAGTCGACGACGAGCGCGATCTGCCCATCGGGAAGGACGGCGCCGCCGGTGGCGGCGGCATGCGGACTGACGTCGCTGGGAAGACGGCGGGTGACCAGCTCGCGCTGACCGACGAGCCCGCTGACCGCCAGCGCGACGCGGCGGCCGGCGGCGGTGAGGACGACGGCATACGGGCGTTCAGCGAGTTGAGGCGGCCCGCCGTCGACCTCGCAGAAGGCAAGCAACTCTCCGCCGAGCGGCAGCAGCGGCGCGCCGCGGACCGTGCGGACCTCGACCGCGTCGAGCCGCACCGTGCGCACGATGCGATCGAGCGGGATCGCGTAGGGAAGATCGTCGACCGTCACGAGCAGCGCGGTGATCGAGGCGAGCGTCAGCGGCAGGCGGAGCTGGGCAGACGTGCCGCCTTGAGCGCCGGCTTCGATCCCGACCTCGCCGCCGAGCGCGCGCACGCGTTCGCGCACCGCGTCCATGCCGACGCCGCGGCCGGACACGTCGGTCGTCTCGCGCGCGGTCGAGAAGCCGGGCGCGAACAGCAGCTCCGCCGCGCCCGTCGCGTCGAGCGCGGCAGCGTCCTCGGCGCCGAGGAGCCCGCGCTCGACCGCGACGCGGCCGACCGCGGCCGGGTCGATCCCGCGGCCGTCGTCGCGTACCGAGACGATCACGTGGCCGCCGGCGTGGCGCGCCGACAGCTCCACCACGCCGACGGGCGGCTTGCCGGCCGCGGCGCGCTCGTCCGGCGTTTCCAGACCGTGGTCGAGCGCGTTGCGCACGAGGTGCACGAGCGGGTCGCCGAGCGCGTCGACGACGGTGCGGTCCAGCTCGGTGTCGGCGCCCTCGAGGCGCAGCTCGACCTGCTTGCCGAGCCGCGTCGCGAGGTCGCGCACGAGCCGCGGAAAGCGCAGGAAGACCGACTCCACCGGAACCATCCGCACGCGCGTGACCGTCTCCTGGAGCGCCTGCGACGTGCGCGCGAGCCGCTGCACCGCCTGCGTCAGTCCGGGGACGTCGGCATCGGCGGCCAACGCTTCGACGGTCGTGCGGTGCTGGACCAGCTCGCCCATCAGGTGCAGCAGCTCGTCGAGCCGCTCGGCGTCGACGCGCACGGTGGCGGCGCCGGCGCGAACGGCCGGAGCGCTCGTCGCGTCGGCCGGCGCGGATCCGGACGGCAGCGCCTCCGCCTCCTGCACGCGCACCGTCGCCAGCTCCCCGACCGCCCGCGCGGCCTCCTCGATCGTCGAGGCGTCCGCGCGCGTCGCGATCCACGCCTCCAGGCGTCGCCCGTCGAAGCGCTCGACCGCGTCCGGCGCCGGGACGCCGCCCGTCAGCTCGCCGTGCCCGCGCAGCGCCTCGAACACCATGAACGCGCGCACGCCCGGCATCTGGCAGTCCTCGGCCAGCTCGGCGACGACGTGCAGCAGGTGCTCCCCGGGGAGCAGGCTCCCGTCCGCTCGCGTCAGGTCGGGCAGCGCGACGTCGCCCGCGCGCGCCAGCTCCTGCGACGGCGTGCGCTCGCGCGCGAGCTGGCGCAGGCGCTCGACGAGCGGCGCGGCGTTGAGCTGCTCGCCGCCGCCGGCCGCGATCGACTCGACCGCGCCTTCGAGCGCGTCGAGGCACGCCGACAGCACGTCGATCGCCTGCGGCGGCAAGCCGCCGGCGCGCTGACGCAGCAGCTCGAAGACGTCCTCCATCGCGTGCGTGAGCGCGACGATCGCCTCGAAGCCCATCGTCGCGCTCATCCCCTTGAGCGAGTGCGCGACGCGGAAGATTCCTTCGCTGGCGAGGTGGTCGTCGGGCGCGGCCTCGATCCGCAGGATCGCGAGCCCGAGGTCCTGGAGGTGCTCGCGCGCGTCGGCGAGGAAGGCCGGCAGGTAGTCGTGCTGGTCGATCATCGCGCGGCCTCCGCGGCGATCGCCGCCGGCAGCTCGTCGAGCGGCAGCACGACGTCCGCCAGCTGCGCCTGCTCGACGGCGCGCGGCATGCCGTAGACGGTGCAGCTCGACTCGGCCTCGACGAGCACGCGGCCGCCGCAGCGGCGTACCTGCGCGGCGCCTTCGAGCCCGTCGTTGCCCATGCCGGTCAGCACGACCAGCACGGTGCGCCGGCCGAACGCGCGGACCGCGTCGAGGATCGTGATGTCCGCGCGCGGTCGCAGGCCGCCGATCTCGGGTGCGTCGCTCAACGCGGTCATGCCGGCCGCGGTCAGCCGCAGGTGCGCGCCGCCGGGCGCGAGCAGCGCGACGCCCGGGTCGAGCAGGTCGCCGTCGCCGGCCTCGCGCACGCGCAGATGCGCGGCCTTGTCGAGCCGCTGCGCGAGCGAGCCGGTGAAGCCGCTGGGCAGGTGCTGGACGATCACGGTGCCGGCGCCGAGCGGAGCCGGCAGCGCGGGCACGAGCTCGCCGAGCGCGCGCGGTCCTCCGGTCGAGGCGGCGATCAGAACGACGCGACGGGTTGCGGCGACGCCGGGCATCGCATCACTCACCCAGCTCGCAGGCGTCGAGCAGCAGCACGAGGCGCTCGCCGACGCGCGCGATCTCGCCGCTGCCAGAGGGAACCGGCTCGATCTGCTCCGCCGCGACGGTCCGCACTTCGAGCACGTCGTCGACGAGCAGGCCGACCGGCTCGCCGCCCTGCTCGACGATCACGAGCTTCGCGCTCGCGGGCGGCGCGGCCGGCGTCGCCTGATCGCCTGCGATCTGGAGACGCCCGGCGAGGTCGTGGACCGGCACGAGCCGGCCGCGCAGGCCGATCACGCCGAGCATCCACGGCAGCTCGCTGGCGACGGGGCGCGGCTCCGCATAGCGGACGATCTCGCGCACCTGTTCGATCGGCACGCCGTACTCCTCCGCGCCGAGCGCGCAGACGACGAGCTGGCGCGCAGCGGCGGCCGGCGCGGCGGACGCCGGCGTCGGCACAGTGCCGTTGGCGGCGGTTCCGTTGCTGGTGCTGGTCGCAGCGGTCATCTCCGGGCTCCTCAGGCCACCTCGGCCGCGTCAGGCTCGCTCGCGGCCGGGGCAGCCGCGCCCCGCTCGCCCAGCACGTCGGTGACGCGCAGCGCGAACTCCTCATCGATGACGACGACCTCGCCGCGCGCGATCGGCGTGCCGTTCACGAGCAGGTCGACCGGCTCGCCCGCGACGCGGTCGAGCACGACGATCGAGCCGGGGCGCAGCTCCAGCGTCGCGCCGACGGTCATGCGCGTGCGGCCGATCTCGACCGCCAGCTCGACCGGCACGTCCGACAACCGGCCGAGATCGGCCGGGCCGGCGCCGGCAGAGCCGGCCCCGGCAAAATCGGTTCCCGCCCGCCCGCGCTCGAAGGCGGGCAGCTCCATGTCTTTGCTCATCTCGCAGCCTCCTATTGGACGGCGACGTCGGGGAGCAGGATCTCGTTCACTCTCACGTCCGTGCGCGCGCGGATCCCTCTCAGGATCTCCGCCTTGACCTGCTCACGGCCGCTCTCGCTGATCAGCGTGTCGCCGCTCTGGCCGGTCAGCACGTCGGTCACGACGTCGCGCACGGCCGCCTCCTGCGGCAGCGTGCCGAAGCCGTCCGGCGGCGGCGTGCCGCCGCCCTCGCCGGTCGCGGCGCCCGTCGACTGCGACGGGTCGAGCACGAGCGCGACGTCGACCTTCGCGAAGCGGCCGTCGCTGAGGTTCACGAGGAAGTCCTTCGGCAGGACGTAGACCGTGCCGTCGATCTTGTGATGGACCGGCGGCGGCGGCTTCGCGAGCACGAACTTCGCGGCGACGCCCGCGATCGCCACGACGAGCAGCGGGATCAGGATCTTCTTTCTCTTCACGGGACGATGCCTTTCGAGATGGCTGGCGAAGCTTGGTCCTGCGGCGGCAGCGGGTGGATGCGCTGCAGCACGACCTCGACGCGGCGGTTGCGCGCGCGCCCGGCTGCCGTCGCGTTCGAGGCGAGCGGGCGCAGGTCGGCGTAGCCGGCGGCGGAGAAGCGTCTGGCGGGCAGGCCGCGGCCGATCAGCCAGCGCACGACGGCGGACGCGCGCGCGGTCGACAGCTCCCAGTTGGAGGCGAACTGCGAGGTCGCGATCGGCACGTCGTCGGTGTGACCCTCGACGACGATCGGATGGACGCGGTCGACGCCGAGCAGCGTCGCGACCTCGCCGAGCAGCGGAAGGCCCTCTCCCTTGATCTGCGCGAGGCCGGAGTCGAACAGCACGTTGTCCGTCAGCAGCCGCACGACGAGCCCGCGCTGCGTCACGACGGTCTCGACCTGTGCCTTGAAGCCGTGCGCGGCCGCGAACGCGTCGAGCTGCACCTTGAGGCGCTGCAGCTCGTCCTGCTCGCGGCGGGCGGCCAGCGCGGCGCGCGCGGCCGGCGTGCTCGGCGTGCCGATCGAGGGGATGCTCGGCGCGACTCTCGGCGCCGTCTCGAGCGTTCTGACGGGGATGCTGTTGCCCGTCTGCATGATCGTCTGGCCGCCGCTCAGCACGCGGCCGCTGAAGGCGTCTCGCAGCGACTGCTGCAGCAGCTTGACCTTCGAGATGTTCACCGAGCTGATCGCGAACAGCACGACGAACAGCGCGAGCAGCAGCGTGATCATGTCCGCGTACGTGAGCAGCCAGCGCTCCTCGTTCTCGTGGCCGGCGCCGTCGGTGTGACGGCGGCGGCGACCGCGTGCGGGGGCTGCGGCGGACATGGCTCAGGCCGCCTCCGGGACGGGCTCGGCGACGGGGGCGTCGCCCTTCGCGCCGGCGGGCGCCTCGTCCTCGCCGCCGCGCTCGGCGGGCGCGATGAACGAGCGCAGCTTGTCGCCGACGACGCGCGGGTTGTCGCCCGCCTGCACGGCGAGGATTCCTTCGAGCGTGAGGATGCGCAGCTCGGCCTCGGCTGAGGAGAGCTGGCGCAGGCGCGCGCCGACGGGCAGGAAGATCACGTTGGCCGAGCCGACGCCGAGCAGCGTCGCGATGAACGCGGTCGAGATCGCGGGCCCGAGCGAGGCGGGCGAGGAGAGGTTCTGGAGCACGTGCACGAGCCCCATCACCGTGCCGATGATCCCCATCGTCGGCGCGAAGCCGCCGGCCTTCTCGAAGGCGGTGGCGCCGAGCGCGTGGCGCGTCGTCATCCCGTCTATCTCGGCTTCGAGGATCTCGCGCACGAGCTCCGGGTCGGTCCCGTCGACGACGAGCTGAAGGCCCTTGCGCGTGAACTCGTCGTCGATCTCGGAGAGCTGCGCGTCGAGCGCCAGGAGGCCCTCGCGGCGCGCCTGCTCGGCGAGCGAGACGACCAGCTCGACCCGCCCGCGCATGTCCAGCTCCGGCGGGCCGAACGCCAGCTTGTAGAGCTGCGGGATCTTCTTCATCGTGTCCATCCCGACGCTCGACAGCGTCGCCGCGCCGGTGCCGCCGATGACGATGATGAGCGCCGAGATGTTGAAGAACGCCATCGGCTGCGTCCCCTCCATCATGGAGGCGAACAGCAGCGCGAAGACGCCGGCGCCGATGCCGATTGCGGTTGCTGCCTTCATCAACTC
>Ga0134125_10004057_pt1 | contig 16790 bp, 15 predicted proteins | sample KB31751_FD_96464 | JGI IMG/M metagenome (GOLD analysis project Ga0134125, IMG submission 96464) | Terrestrial soil microbial communities with excess Nitrogen fertilizer from Kellogg Biological Station, Michigan, USA - KB3-175-1 | ecosystem: Environmental > Terrestrial > Soil > Unclassified ...
ACAGGCCGAGCGCCGTGAATGCGGCCACGCGAGCGCGGCCCTGATGGATGCGGATTCGCGTCGTGCCGTCGGAAAACGCGCTCGCCCGCAGCCTGCGGCTCGGCGGTGGCTCGGGCTCGGCGATGAGGCGGGCAGGCCCCGCGCGCTCGATGGCTGCTACGTCGCGATACGGGTCCACGCGCCCGCTGTAGACTGGTTCGATCGGCCTGTCAACGTACAGGCGGAGCATGAATCCATCAAGCTGCGTACTGAACCATGTGGTTCCGCGTTTAGGACGCCGTTGGCGGCACTGCAAGGGGAGAGACCGGGCGCGCGCGGCGTGAGGCGCACGACGGCGAACGCGTCGGGCCCGGCTTTGGTTTCCAGCAAGGACTCGCCAGCATCGAGGTTCGCGGCCATCAGCTCGACCCCGACGCCGTGCAGCGCATGGCTCACGCCAGTCTCCGCGCGGAGCTCGTCGACGACACGCTCGAGACTGCGTGCTTCTCTCCATGGCGGCACATAGATGCGCTCGGGGCCGGAGATGACTTCGCGCCGCTTCACCGAGGGGAACACGGCCCCGAAATCCGTGGATTCGCTTCTGCGCGCACATGATCGCGCGATCAACCGCGTGTGCATGGTCTTGCATGGCTCGCCCGGCTGTAAGATGAGTGCATGACGCGCTTGACGCTCGTGTTGCTCGTCATCGCCTCCTTGACGGTCGGGTGCGGGGTCCATTGCGAGCGCGACGGCTGCGCTGAACATCCGCGCGAGTGTCGCGTGGAGTGGGGATTTGCCTGCCCCAGTTGCGCGGGAAAGGTCGAAGTCTGCGCCGCCCGCACACGCGAAGAGTTGGCCACACTCGACGAAGAGAAGCGCCGTTGTCCATCGAAGGACTTTTCGTACCAGTTGGGCTGCATCTGTGCGGGCAAGCCGTGCTTCACGGAAAAGCAGCGGTGCGAGAATCGTGGCGGCAAATGGGTCGAGAGCGGCGTGATGATCGATTGCATATTCGAACGCCAGGTTCGTCCGTGACGACCCACCACCTGGCGGCACGCCGCCGCCAGTGACCTGTGGCCACGATGGGCTGCGCGCTGGGCCAGCTGCTCACGGGCGCCGTGAGTGCGAGACAAGAGTTTCATGCGACGCCTCGCCAACACGGTCCATGCCACGGCGATTCCAGCCCGACTCTCGTTGCTCTTGCTTCCGGGCGTCGAACCGAATCACGACAAGCGCGCCCGGGACAGCTTCTCGCGCGCGCCATCACGCCGCGCTCTTCGTCGGACGCAGCTTCGCCTTGCAGGCGTACGCCGCGAGCACCATCAACCACTGCCCGAGCGTCCCGCCACGACCCGTGTCCCACGTGCGCAGCGATCGCAGGTCGTCCGCGATCATCGCGCACCAGAAGTCGGCGATCTCGAGCTCGAGCTTCTCGTCGCTCGCGCATCCTTTCAGCCGCGATCGAACGAGCGGATCGTATCGCCACATCAGCTCCGCAAACGCCTCCTGATCCCCTCCGATCACCGCGCGATGAAGCCCCACTTCGTCCAGCCACCGAACATCCCGCCGCGTCGCTCTCTCATTCGTCATGCCTGGATATTCCGGCAAAAAAAGCGGTCTCTTCTGGATCGCTACAGGCAAACCCAACTCATTGACACACCAGCTCTTCTATGAGAACTTTTCCTACGGATTTCGACGGCCGATGACCTGGGTTCCCATTCGCAACGCAGTCCGCAAGCTGCGCGAAGCCGCCAAGCTCGAGCAACGCGAGCTCGCGAAAAAATCGGGCCTCACCGAGCGCGCGATCCGCCTCCTCGAATCCAAGTCGGCGCCGAAGACGATGTACGCCGCGACGGTCAAAGCCCTCGCCGGCACCCTCGAGTGCGCCCCCGAAGATCTCGCGACGTGGATCTCGCGCCGCCGCGGCCACGACGTCGACGACGAGATCCAATCGATCCTCGCGCTCCCGCCCGCGAGCACCCTGGCCCGCCGCGCCCAACGCGAACAAGAGCTCGGCCGCGACCACGAAACGCTGACGACGACGGGCGGTCGCTATGCCCTCCTCGGCCCTACGCTCCTCAAGCGCAGTCACGCCGCCTGCGCCACCGTCGAGAACGAGCTCTTCGCCATCTCGGGCCTGATCAAGGACTACGACTCCGTCCCCGCCCGCGCGGCCACCGTCCTCGGCGTCAACGTCGGTCGGGGCGCCCGCTTCCTCCTCGCCCGCAACGTCGCCCGCGGCGTCCCCTTCTACGCCACCGTCTTCACCCGCGACCTCACGCTCACACGCCAGCTCATCGATCTCGCCGAGGACACATCTCGCGCGACCGTCCTCGCCCGGGTCGTGGTGAAGGAGCCCGTCGACGACTGGAAAGGGTTCTTCATCTTCGAGAAGCGCCCGAAGCCCCACCCCTTCGCGTTCGTCGTGGAGCAGCTCATTTCCGACGGGAAACTGCGCGCTACTGCAAAACGACGATGAGCGCGGCGGCGTTGTCGCCCGGCTCGGTGGCCATGGTCGTCACCTGGCCCGTCAGCGTCATGCCGTTCCACGCCGTACCGGCCGGCGCCGTCGTGCAGCCCGGTACATCGATCGTGAGGTCGAGCGCCGCACCCGGCGTCACGTCGTAGAGGACCGCCGCCGGCTTCGGCGCCGCGATGTCGGCCATCTGCGACGACGTCGGCAAACCCTGCGTCGAAAAGTAGGTCACGTGCGCGCCCGCCGGCGCATTCACCGTGATCGTGCCGCCGGCGACGCTGGCGCAGGCGCCGCTCTTGACCAACAAGATGTGCACCAGCGCCTGGGTCGTGTCGTTCGCGAGGATGTTTTGCTCGAGCCCGAAATTGCTCGTCGCCGCCATCGGCACGTCGCCGCGATCGACGTCCACACCCGCCGCCATGGCGTCCGGCAGATACAGCGTGGCGAAGCCTGATCCGCCGGCATACGGCGACAGCATCACGCCCATCGGCGCCGGCAGGAGGAAGGTCCCGTCGGCGCCGGTGGTGACGCTATTGCTGCCGTCGGTGACCGTGAGCCCGGCGAGCGGCATGTTGGAGAAGTAATCGACGATCCGGCCGTGCTCGCCTTCGATGACCGGCCCGCCCATGTCGGCGGCGGACATGTCGACGGCGCCGCCCTTGCTGTTGCTGCCGGCACAGCCCGCGAGCATCGCCGCACTTATCATCAAGATCCTAGAGGTTCGTTTCACGTGGCCACGGTGGCAGAGACCGTCGTCGACGGTAATGGCGGCAGCGGCCACTCGATTGACAGAATCGGACGCATGCGCGCGCGCAACGATCGTCACGGAGTGCTCGGATTGCCGCCCTTGCTGGCGCTGGCCCGCGATCGTGGGCTCGACGGCGACGCCCTCCTGGCCGAGGCCGGTATCCCGAAGGCACAGCTCGCCGACGCGCGCGCTACCGTTCCCGTCGAGCGCGTGCACGCGCTCGTGCGCCTGCTCCTCGAGCGGACGGGCGATCCGGCGCTCGGTCTGGCCGCCGGCCGCTACTATCAACTAGCGACGTTCGGCCTGCTCGGCGCGGTGGCGGCCGTCACCCCGACGGCGCGCGACATGATTCGCCTGTTCGTCGACTACGTCCACCTGACGTTCACCTTCTTCTTCATCGAGCTCGAAGAAGAAGATCATCGCGCGCGCGCCAGCTTCGTCGACGACGGCGACCTCGGCGACCTGCACCGCTTCTACCTCGATCGGGAGATCGCCTTCGTACACTGGACCGCGCACGAGTTCTGGCCCGATCGCCCGCTGCTCGAGGCCATCGACTTCGATTATCCCGAGCCGCCCGAGGCAGCGCGCTACCGGGCGCTGTGCACCTGCCCCGTCCGCTTCTCCATGCCCGAGGCGTCGATCAAGTTGGACTTCCGCGAAGACCGCGCGCGCGGCGACGCCAACCCGCTCGCGACGGCGCTCCTCGCCGAGCACCTGCGCTCCTTCGCCCGCTACGGCGAAGGCGGCGACATCGCCGATCGCGTTCGCCGCGAGATCACCGTCTCGGTGGCGCGCCGCCGCACGCTCCCCGCCAGTGACACGATCGCCGCTTCGCTCGGCCTCTCCGAGCGCGCCCTCCGCCGCCGCCTGGCCGCTGCCGGCCTCCGCTTCCGCGCGCTCGCCGACGAGGTCCTCTCGTCGCTCGCGACCCGCTTCCTCCGCGACAGCGCCCTCAGCGTCGCCGCCGTCGCCGACCGCCTCGGCTACTCCGAACCGGCCAGCTTCGTCCGCGCCTTCCGTCGCTGGACCGGCACCACCCCCGAATCCTTCCGCCACAGCGCCCCCGACCCCCGCGCAGCGCCCCCGTGACCGCGCACCGCCGGCGTGGTCTTCCCAGATGCGAGCGCCCGCGGACCAGGCCTCGCGTACAATGGAGCGATGGCGTTGGTCGTGCGGCATCGCGACGAGATCCTCACCGTCGCCACCGATCGTGGGCTGTGCGTTGCGCGCTGGGCCGACTCGCCCAGCGCGCATCATTTTCCCCTCCTGACCGCGGCGATGCGCGCCGCCGCAGATCCGCGCGCGGCGCTCTTCAACGTCGTCGACGCGCGCGGCAAGCTGCCACGCTTCGACGAGGAGGTGCGGCGCGCGGCGGCCGAGATGGCCCGCGCCATCGTGCCCGTGGCGTCCGGGACGGCGCACGTGCTCTTGCTGCAGGGCTTCACCGGCGCGGCGGTGCGTATGTTTCTCTCGACGCTGACGCTGCTCTCGCGCGGCGGGGCGCCGACCACGGTCCATTCGTCGGTGGCCGAGGGCGCGGCCTGGCTGGCGAAGCATGCGGCGAACGGCCACAGCGCGGAGTCGATCGCGAGCGCGTACGCGAGCGTGTCCAATCAGGCGTAGCGACGCGAGCGAACGGCGGCACCACGCCGAATCCGGCTCACTCACATCGCCCGCTGTACCTCGGTCCAGGTCCTCTCGTCGACGAGGCGCGCGGCCGTCTGACACGCGCCCTGAAACGCCTGCGGCGGCGCCGATGCCTTGATCCCCTGAAACATCCGCACCAGCTCGGGCGCGCTCATCGCCGGCAGCATCAGCTCGAAATCCTCCCGGGCCGCTTGCGGGGCACGCTCCGCTTTGAAGCGATTGAACACCGCACCCAGCTCGACGTCGCTATAGGCCGGCCATAGGACTTCCGCTTGCACGCGCTCCTCCTCGGCCAGATGCAGGACGTATTCGCCCAGGAACCGCGTGAAGCACGGGTAGAGCTCGCTCCACCGTCTCTGGTCCAGGATCGTGGCGAGTGCCGTCAGCTTGGCGTCCAGATCGTGATGCTCGTGCTCGATCGGCGCTGCCTTGTCGCGCAACAGCGGATGAATGTACTTCTCCTCGTTGCTCGCATGATCGCGCAGGTGTGCGATCCATGCGCGCGTCTGCAGCGCGATCGCGTTGGCGGTGCCCTCGTCGCCGAAATCGGCGCGCCCCATCGCCTCGCCCAGGCGGAACAGATGAAAGCGCTGGGCCTTGTGAATGATGGTGTAGAGATCGACTCGCATGATGCTCTCCTACGTGGTCGGCTTCTCGGTGAGCCCGTGAATGCGCACCAGGTCCTTCATGATGCGCAGCAAATGATTCTTGTCGGCGTTGGGCAGCGGATCGAAGAACGCTTCGTCGTTGCGGTCCGCCTCGCGCGCGAGCTTGGGAATGAGCGCGCGGCCGCTGCTGCTCAAGTCGAGCGTGACCGAGCGGCGATCGCGGGCTGCGGTTTTGCGAGAGGCGAGCCGCTTGCGGATGAGCCGTTCCACCAGCCGTGAGGTCGCGCCGGCGTCGATGCCGATTTGCTCCGCCAGCTCGGTCAGCGTGCAGGGAGCCCGGTTGTACAGCGAGCGAAGGGCGACCCACTCGGCGACGGTGACTCCGTGCTTGGCGATGCGGTCACGAAACGAATACGAGACGTGGTTGGACACGAAGCGCAGCCAGTAGCCGAGGTGATACTCCAGCTCCGAAGCGTCGCGATCCACGGATGCCAATATAGATGCCTATGGCAACTATTGCAAGAGGCAACTATTTGACCAATGAATCTCGCGCTCCTCGCATGGAGCCAGACGTCGCGACGTGCTCAGTAGATGTTGACGGTCTCGGCCTTGGACGTGGCGCTCGCGCCGTTGACGTCGGTCGCGGTCACGGTGAAGGTGCGCGTGCCTGCGCGTGCCGAGGACGACATCGACGTGCTCAAGATCCAGCCGCCACCGCTGGCCGGTGACATCGCGAACTGGGTCGTGCCGGTCGGCGCCTTCCAATTCACGATCGCCTTGGAGATCGCGGCCGAATCGCTGATGCTGGCCGTGATCACGAGCGAGCCGCCCGGGTAGAGGAGCGTGCCAGGCGGCGGGCCGGTCACCGTCACCGTCGGCCCGCCACCACCGCCGCCGCCGCCGCCACCGCCGCCACCGCCGCCGCCACCACCGGCGCCACCACCGCCGCCGCCGCCGCCACCGCCGCCGCCACCACCGCCGCCACCGCCACCACCACCGCCGGGCAACGCCAGCTCGCACTTGCCATCGCCAATGTCGAGCTGTTGCTGAATGAGGTAATCGCGATCGCCGAGACGCATGTTGGCCCTGCCGCCGTTGGCCGCCGTGTAGGTGGTGCCGAAGGTCCACGCGCACTTGTCGGCGTTCTCGCCTTGCGAATCGGTCCACGCGTTCAAGTCGGGATCCGTCACGGTCTCCTCGAGCTCGTGCGCCAACACCGAGGCCATGCCGTCGGCGCCGACATTGCCGTTCGGCCCCGGCGAATAGGGCGCACAGCTCGACGGGCATTGCGCACCATTGCCGACGAACGAGTACTTGATGTCGCGGCCGACGATGGTGCCGTCCTCGTGCCAGCCGCAATAGCCATTGCAGAAGCCGCTCATCGTGACGTCCGCCGAGGTGAGCACGAAGTAGACGGCGTTGGTGCTGGTGGGCAGCGCGCCCGACGCCAGCTGCTTCTGCACGATCGTCGCGATCGACGACTCGCTGATGTTCGTGCCTTGCGAATAGTCGTCACTGACCGCGCCGGCATAATGGACGTTGCCGGTGACGTGATTGCCGTTCGAATCGTAATAGACGCTGTTGATATCGAAATACTTCGACCCGCCGATGCTCGACATGAAGTCGGGCAGGATGGTCGTCGCGCTGTTGCCGGTCCAATTGCCGTACCAGATGAAATAGACGTCTGGGGTGCCGAGCATCACCGGCCCGCCTTGATAGCCGAGCGTGATGTTCGGTGTGGCCGCGGGACGCGACGTCAACGCGGTGCCGCCACCTTTGCCGGCATTCGCGTCGCGGGCCAGGCTCGCCTCCACGGTGAGCTCGTCGTCGGGCGGCGCGGCGCAGCCGGCCGCGAGCAAGACCATCGTCAGTGAGACGTAGAGTCGCATGGTGCCTCCTCACGTGGTTCGGGATGTGAGGCACTCATAGCGTGAAATGAGAACAACGATTTCTTAGATCGTCTTTCAATATTTGATTACAATATGCGTATTATCGCACCTGCACCGATCGGGTGAACCAGTGAGCACGCGACACAACACTGCGGCGACACTGACGCAGCCCCTCGTCGGGCGCGCGCCGGAGCTGACCGCGCTGCGTGTGCTCGTCGAGAGCTGCCCGGTCGCCGCGCTCGTCGGCGACGCCGGCATCGGCAAGAGCACCCTCGTACGTGCCGCGTTTCCCGAGGCGCGCGTGGTCTCGCTCGCCGGCGCGCGCGACGCGGCGGATATCGCCACGCGCACCGCATCGATACTCGGGATCACGAGTATTTCGTTTTCCGATATCTCCGCGGCGCTGGCACGCCAGCGTACGCTCCTCGTCTGGGAGGATGCACAGGACGCGGCGGCCGGCGCCACCGCGGCGCTGCTGGCGACGTGGCGCCAGTCGATCGCTGGGGCGCGCCTGCTGCTCGTGTCGCGGAGCACGCTGGTCGATCTGGGGCTGCCGTCGTTGGTCCTGGAGCCGCTCGGCGTCGCCGCGTGCCGGACGCTGGTCGCCGCGCTCGACGCAGAAGGCGAGACTTCGCTGTTTGCGCGCATCGCCGAGATCGCGGCCGGCAATCCGTTGCAGGCGCGGCGGGCGCTGGAACGGGCGTGGCGCGCGGCCGGCGCCGTGCCGGGCGACGACGACCGTCAGACGCGCGCGCTGGCGCACCTGGCGGCGGGCGACGTGACGGCGACCCTGGCGGCCGCGGCGGGAAGCGCGCCGCTGGCCGAGACGCTGGCGCTGCTCGCGGCAGACGACCTCGATCGCGCCGGGGCGCGGGCGGGCGCGATCGAGGATGCGACGCTGGCGCGGCTCGTCGGCGCCGCGCTGGCCTGGCGCCGCGGCGAGCTGAGGGAGGCGCTCGATGAAGGCGTCGCGCTGGCCGCGTCACGCGAGGTTGCGGGCGCGACGCCGCTCGGCGCGGCGGCGACGGCGATCGCGGCGCGCGCCGCCCTCGGCCTCGGCGAAGTGGCCCGCGCCGAGCAGCTGTTGCGCCGGGCCGAGGCTGCGCTCGGCGAAGCGCAGATGCCGGCGCTGCTGCCGCCCGTCGAGATCGGCTTTCTGCTGCTGGCGGCGTTGCGCGGCGATTGGAACGAGGCGCGCCGGCGAGCCGAGCGCAGCGCGGAGCTGTGGCCGCGGTCGCCGCTGACGGCGGTCGAGCGCTGGTGGGCGCGCGGCGGTCTCGGCCCGCCGCCCTCGGCGGAGCTGCCGGCAGCGACGGCGCTGGCGCAGCTGCGCGCGTCCGAGCGCGCGCTCGCCGACGGTCGCTGCGACGAGGCCAACGCGGCCGCGCGCGCCGCCGAGCGCGCCTATCGCCAGGCCGGCGCCGGATACGATCGCGCGCTGGCCCTGTTGGCGCGCGCCGAAGCGCTGACGCGGCTCGACGCCGGCGAGGCTGCCGACAAGGTCGCCGAGGCTTGCGCGACGCTCGCCGAGAGCGGTGGATACCGCGTCATCGCCGTCGCGTTGAAGCTGATTGAAGCCCATCGCGCCGATCGCGACGGAGATCTGTCCGCGTACGTCGCGGCGCTCGCGCATGCGCGGCGGCTCGGCGGCGCCGATCTTCACGGCCACGCACTGGCCGCCGCCTGCGCCCGGGTTCGCCTGCCGTCGAGCGATGCGCCGGTCGCCGACGGGCAGCCGCTCCGCGATCGCATCGCTCGCCTTGGCCTTCTGCGCGGCGCCGACCGCCTGTGCAGCATCGCCGGACGCACGCACCTCGTCGCCGACGACGAGCCGCTACCAGAGGCGGACCTCGTCGCCGTCGTCGACGAAGGCGTGGTGCGCGCGCGCGGGCGGGAGTGGCCGCTGGCGCCGCAGCTGGTGCTCGCGCTCGAAGCCGTCGCGGAGGCGGGCAACGACGGCCTGACGCTGGAGCAGCTCTACTCGACGGTCTGGGATGGCGGCGAATATCACGCGCTGCGCCACCGCAACGCCGTGTACGTGGCGCTCAATCGGCTGCGCGCGGCGCTCAAGCCCATGCTCGGAGCGGACGTCATCCAGTCGCGCGCCGCCGAGTATGCGATCGCCCCCGGCGTGCGCGTCGCCGTCGTGCGCGAGATCGCGCGGCTGCCCGAGCGGGCCAGCCTGCGCGACCGGGCGCGCGCGTGGCCGGCGCGCGAGCCGCGCGACGCGGCCCATTGGAGCCGCCTGCATCGCATCCCGCCGGCGCAAGCGCGTTGGGAGCTCGCACTCGTGGCCGCGGCGGAAGACGCTTCGTCGGCTCGTTGACGCGCGCCCCGCCTCACGATGAGCTGACGACCAGGGCGCGCGCGGACGCAACGAGCGTCGTGGCGCTTACTTCGAATTCACTCGAAGCGCGATTCCGCGCAAATCGTTTGGGCCCGTCTAGCCGAACGGATGAAGCGCCAGATGCGCCGGTTCCTTCATCGCACGAAACGAAACCAGCCGAACCTCGTACGGCTGCCCCACTTCTTCGAGCGCCCAGCGAACGCGCGCATCACGCGCCAGTCCCTTGCCGCTCGACGGCGCCGCCGCCCACGCGGCGCCCGACGGCCGCCGCGATCTCCGCGGTCACGGCCATTGTAGCGCGAGCGCGCGTCATCCCGCGTTGCGGCGGTAGTGCAGCGCCATCACGCCCGACTGCAAGCGCTTGGTCGAGACGAGCGCGAGGCGCCGCGAGCGCGCCAGGCCCTGAAACAACGTCGGTCCGTGGCCCGCGACGATCGGATGGACGACGAGATGATACTCGTCGATCAGCTCCAGCTGCTCGAGCGCGGCCGAGAGCCTCGTGCCACCCACGAGGAGGCCGCGCGGGGTCTTGTCCTTGAGCTGCCGCACGGCCTCGTGCAGATCCCCCTCGACGCGGAAGGTGTTGTGCCAGGCAAAGTCGTGGCGCGAGGCCGACACCACGTACTTCGGCTTGTCCTCCAGCTTGCGCGCCCACTCGCGCGTGGCGAGCGGCGCCCGGCCGTCGCGCGCCACCGCCGGCCAGGCGCCCTCCATGAGCTCGTAGGTGACGCGCCCGTACAACATCGCCCCGGCTGCGTCCATCCGCTGCGTGAAGTAGTCGTGCAGCTCGTCGTCCGCGATCATCTCGCGATGGTCGCAGCACCCGTCGAGTGTCACGTTGAGCGCGAAGGTCAAGAGTCCCATCTCAGTAGCGCCAACTCTTGGTGTCGGCGTTCTTGGGCGCCGTCGCCAGGAAGTGCGCCACGAGCAGCGGAATGAAGCGGGAGTGATAGGTCAGCCGCGACTCGAAGTTCATGTGCTCGTGGTCCCCGCTCCAGCAATGGCCGTCGCGCTCGCCGTAGTCGAAGCGCACATCGGGCCGCGGCGTCAGCGTTCCGAGCCGCGCCTGCGCCCGGCGCACCGCACCGTCGAGGAAGAAGCTGTCCTGGTTGCCGACGTTGATGCCGAGCAGCTTGCCCTTGAGCTTGGGACCGAGGGTGGCCCAATCGCGCTCGAGGATGTAGCTGAGGTCGTAGTGATCGCGCCAGTACGCGGCGACCTCGTGATCGATGACGCCGCTGGACTTGTCGAAGATGCGACGCGGATAGCCGTCGGCGCCGAGCGGCGAGAAGACCGCCTCCCAGATGTCGAACTGCTCGCCCGAGCGCGAGTGATCGCCGAGCACGAGCTCGAGCTGGTTGTCCTGCGCCATCGTCGAGAGCGTGTGTCCGAAGCCGTCGCGGCTGGCGACGCGCGGCGTCCGCCGCTGCGCACCTTCGGAATAGAAGGCGTTGGCGTCGCGGTAGAGGTCGGTCGTGACGTAGGCGCGGAAGTCGATGGGGTCGGGGCAGTTGGCGATCGCGCCGTTGTAGTCGTCGGGATAGAAGATCTGATCGGCGAGCGTCTCCCAGCCGCCGGTCGAGCCGCCGTACATGCCACGCGCCCACGGGCCGAGGCCGCGGAACTGCTTCTCGATGGCGGGAATGAGCTCGTGCGTGATGGCGTCGCCCCAGGGGCCGAGGTTGGCCGAGTTCACTGCGTAGGAGTCGTCGTAGTAGGGATTCGCGTGTTGGATCGCGACGAGCAGCACGCGCGGAAATCCTGCCCCGGTCCACTGTTTGTAGAAGCGATAGCCCGCCTCCTGCACCACGCGCTCGTACCCGTGCTCGGCGCAATGGTTGTAGTGGCCGTCGGGGCAGTCGCGCTTGAGCGCCTCGAGATCGGCCGGCGGCAGCTTCGGATCGGGCGGCGTCTCGCGCCAGCCGGCCAGCTCGCGCTCGAAGTGCGAGTGCTCGATGACGACCGGGTAGTGCGCCTGCGGGTGGCTGTCCCAGCCTTCGGGCACGAGCACCAGCGCGCCGAGCTCGATGTCACGGCCCCAGAAGCGCGACAGCAGCTCGCTCTTGATGCGCACGTGCTTGAGCCAGCGCGTGTCCGGCGTCGGCGGCAGCGCGGGCAGCACATGATCGAGGACGAGCGCGATCGGAGCGGCCGCCGCGGCGCCGTCGAGGTGGACGCGGGTGGGCCGGCTCATCGGATTGCCCGGCTGGAGGTTCCAGTGCTGTCCCTCGCCGCGATCCATCGGCAACTGCACCGTGTGTCCGTCGGCGCGGTGGAACGTCTCGTAGCGGTGCAGCACCGCCTGCACCTGGTAGTCGCCCGCGGGCAGCTCGGCCAGGGAGCGCAGCGGATAGCCGACGGCGTCGCCACCGACGGTGATGCGGCGTTGGTCGCCGAAGCCGTGAACGTCGATGCCGAAGATTTGCGCGGTCTCGTCGTTGCCCGAGACCTGCAGCCGGGGCTCGGTCGTGGCGTTGCGGCTGACGATGAGGATGAGACGCCCGTCGAGTGGCGCCGGGGCGATCGCCGACGCGAGCGAGACCTCGAAGCGCGGACCAGGGGCAGCGGCAGGCGGCGAGGTTCGACAACCGACGACGAGCAGCAGAGCGGCGAAGGGCCCGATTCGAAATCGCATCGCCGCTAGCATAATCGCAATTGCGGCGCGGAGCCCGAGCGCGCTCAGCGAAGAATCGACGCACCGTACGGCGCTTCCGTCGCGCCGCCGTCGACGACGATTTCGGCGCCCGTGATCATCGCGGCGTCGTCCGACGCCAAAAAGAGCACGGCCTGCGCGATCTCCTCTGCCTCGACCATCCGACCGAGCGGGATCATGCGTGACCAGCGCGCCTCCAGCGCCTTCATCGCTTCGACGCTCGGCGCAGAGCGATCCCAGATGGGCGTACGCGTCGCTCCCGGCACGACGATGTTGGCGCGGATCCGTCGCGGCGCCAGCTCGGACGCCAGCGTGCGCGCGAGCGAACGAGCCGCCGCTTTGCTCGCCGCGTAGGCCGCTCGTCCGGGCTGGCCCATGACCGAGTGGACGGAGCCATTGAGAATGACCGAGCCGCCTTCGCGCAAATGGCGGGCGGCCGCCTGAACGGTGAAGAAGACCCCGGTCACGTTGACGCGCAGGACCTCCTCGAAGGACTCGACCGTGGCCTCGCCGAGTGGCGTCGGCGCCGCGATCCCTGCGTTGGCGAACAGCACGTCGAGCCCGCCGAAGCGCTCGACGACTTTGCCAACCACCACCTCCGCGGCGCGCGGATCGCCCGCGTCGGCGCGCAGGGCGAGCACCTCGCTCCCGAGCTCGCGCGCGGCCGCATCGAGCTTCTTCTGATCACGTCCGGTGATCGCCACGCGCGCCCCCTCGGCGAGGAACAGCCGCGCGGTGGCAAATCCGATGCCGCTGGAGCCGCCGGTGACGATTGCGATCTTTTTGGCGAGCCTCATCTTGACCTCCGCTGGTTTCAATTTGCAACCGAAGCGGCGGGTGTCCAGCAGGAGCGGTGGTGACCTGAGCACTACGTCGAGCGGCGGTTGGCTTGCCGCCACGGCACGCTAGCTTCGTTCTCGAGACGAAGCGCCGACCACGCGCTGTTTAGCCCGCCTGCTCCAGAAGGTGCGACCAGCGCGCCTTCGCCGCGGCGTACTGCGCTTCGGGCAGACCGAAGGTGCCGACGATGAAGTTGACGTAGGCGCCCTTCGCCGTCGCGTGCACCGTGAGGCTCACGAGCGCGTCGCCGAGCTGCTCGACGGACGCGACGAGCAGGTGGCCGGGCTCGACGGCGAGGATCTCGCCGCCGATCTTCTCGCCGCCCGCCGTCGTCGCCGTGTAGCGCGCGCCGGCGCGCCGATCGTCCGCCGCGATCCCGACGAGCTCGCACAGCGCCGCGAACGTCTCGCCGGCCGGCCGTGACGACGCCCAGTAGCGCAAGATGGTGCGGCGCGGCTTGCCCGCGTGGCGCTCGAGATAGAACTTGAGCGCGAAGAGGAACATCTCCCAGCCGACGTCGGTGCCCTCGTCCATGCTGTCCCAGTCGGGGCCGGCCGGCAGCCCCGATTGCACGAGCTTGAGCACCGTGCGCCCGCCGCGCGTCTCGATCTCGAAGTCGACGACGATCGCGTTCCAGTCGGTGGCGGTCTCGTGACCCGGTTTGCCGACGGTCAGGCGCCGCCCCGGCTCCCACTTCAGGTTCTGATTCCCGACCTCTTGTCCTTCGCCCCACGAGACCCAGTTCTCGCCGCCGGCGCGCGGCTCGACACGCGCCTCTTCGGCGTACCAGCGCGTCAGCTCTTCGCCGCTGCTGATGGCCTTCCACACCGCTTCGGGCGGCGCGTCGATCTCGATCTCGTGCGTCTGCGGCGGGCGCTTGGCTTTGTCGTCGCTCATGGCTCTTTCCTTTCGGTTCGGGCTTGCAGCGTCGGGTTCAAGGTGATCGTCAGGCGGTGGGCGCGGCTGCGCGGGTCGTCGGGCGCGGCGTGGCGGGCGACGAGGCGCGCCACCGCCGCCGTCAGCCCCTCGACGAAGGCGCGGTAGTCGTCGGGCGTGGGAAAGCGGATCTCGCTCTGCAGCGTCGTCGTCACCAGCCGCTTGCCCGCGGCGTCGGCGCGCGCGCGCAGCTCGGCGACCTCGGACGCGACCGCCGAGGCCGCGGCGATGAGGTGGGCGCTGGCGAAGCCGTGCCCTTCCTGGTCGGCCCGCAGCTCGGGCGGCGCCGTCTCGTCGGCGCGCGGGAACGAGACGCGCGAGGTCAGGCGCATGATGCGCTCGGTGCAGCCGCGCCGCTGCCGCGCTTCGAGCATCTCGATGAAGCCGGCGCGCTCCAGCTCGCGCAGGTGGTAGTTCACCTGCTGGCGCGGCAAGCCGAGCCGGCGCGCCAGCCCGCTCGCCGACTCCGGCTGCTGCAGCCCCTGGAGCAGGCCGAGGCGAAACGGCGACAGCGCCGCCGCGGCGTGGCGGACGTGACGGCGGCTTCGTTGGCGGGCGCGGCGTGCCATGCGTTCCGGACTGCTGAATCGCATTTGACAAATCTTTTGTCAATAGCCGCCTGCCCGACGAGCAAAGAGCGCTGCATGGCGAGCCCGGCGCCGACGGAGAACGCGCCCAATCAAGTTCGGCGCCAAACGGTGTATGCTCCGGGGCGCGAAAGGTTGGCTCTTTGTCCGGAAAAGCATTCGTTTCGCACGGTCGTCGCGCCGACATAGACGGGCTTCGTGCGATCGCCATCCTCCTGGTGGTCGCCTACCACGCCTTTCCGTCGCGCTGCCGCGGCGGGTTCATCGGCGTCGACGTCTTCTTCGTGCTGTCCGGATTTCTGATCAGCAGCAACATCTTCCGCGGGCTCGCGGACCGCTCGTTCTCGCTCCTCGAGTTCTACGGCCGTCGCTGCCGCCGCATCATCCCGGCGCTCGCCGTGGTGCTGATCGCGGTGACGTCGCTCTCCTTCCTCGTCTCCTCGGGCATCTTCTTCAATCGCCTCGGCCGCCATCTCGTCGCCGGCGCGACCTTCACCTCGAACATCCTGTTGCTCCGCGAGAGCGGCTACTTCGACGCCGCCTCCGAGCTCAAGCCGTTCCTCCATCTCTGGTCGCTCGGCATCGAGGAGCAGTTCTACATCTTCTGGCCGGCGCTGCTCCTGTTGGCGTCGCGCCTGCGGCTGAAGCGTGCCCTCCTCGTGCTGCCGCTCATCGCCATCTCCTTCGTGGTGAACGTGCGCTGGGCGGCGCACCATCCGGCCAAGGACTTCTACCTCCTGCAGAGCCGCTTCTGGGAGCTCCTGGCCGGCTGCGCGCTCGCGCTCCTCAGCCACGCGCCGACCACCGCCGGCGACGGAGCGGACGAGCCCTTCGCCGATTGGTTGGCCTTGTTGGGCCTGGCGCTCTTGTTCGCGGCCGCCATCGTCATCGACGACAAGTCACGCTTCCCCGGCTGGTGGGCGCTGCTGCCGACGGTCGCGACCTGCCTCCTCATCGCCGCCGGGCCGCGCGCGTCGCTGAATCGGCACGTCCTGTCGCATCGGGTCATGGTCTTCGTGGGGCTGATCAGCTATCCGCTCTACCTCTGGCATTGGCCGCTGCTCGCCATCCTTCGCGCCAGGCAGGGCGGCGAGCCGAGCGCGACCGCCCGCCTCACCGTCGTCGCGCTCGCGGTGGCGCTGTCGTTTCTCACCTATCGCTTCGTCGAAACGCCCATTCAGCGATTCTTCTCGTTCCGCCGGAAGGACTGGGCGGCGAGCCCGGCGTTCGCCGTCGGCTCGTCGCTGGCGCTGCTCGCCGTGCTCGCGGTCGTCGGGTTTTCGATTCAGCGCGACCTCCTCGTCTCGCGTGACAGCCGCAATCATCCCCTCGCCTATCAGCTGCAAAAGTACGCCGCCTACGACAACAGCTCGACGCAGATCGGCCGCTGCTTCGTCGACACGTCGCGGGAGTTCGATGGCTTTGCCGAGCCGTGCTATCGCGGCGACGGTCAAAGACCGGAGATCCTGCTCCTCGGAGACTCTCACGCCGCGCACCTCTATCCCGGGCTCGCCGAGGTGCTGCGCAGCTCTCGCGTCGACCTCTTGCAGCTCAACGCCAGCCGCTGTCCCCCGCTGCTCGGCGCGCAACGAGGCCTGCCCGACAGCTGCCGGCAGGCGAACGACTTCGCGTTTCGCGTCGCGCGCGAGCGGCATCCCTGGCTCGTGATCCTCGACGCCGAATGGACGACCTACTCCGGCCAGGCGGACTTCGCGCCGTTGGTTGCCGAGACCGTCCAGTCCCTCCTCCACGCGGGCGTCGAGCACGTGGTCGTGATCGGCCCGGTTCCCGACTGGCGGCCGGCGCTGCGCGACGTGCTGGAGAAGCAGTTCTTGCGCGCCGGCTCGACGCTCCCGCCGCGGACCCGCATCGGGCTCGATCCGAGCCTGTTCCTGGCAAACGAACGGCTGCGCCGCGACGCCACGGAGGCGGGCGCGCGCTTCATCTCGCTGACCGACCACGTGTGCGACGCGACCGGCTGTCTGACGTTCGTGGGCCCGAACGTCTCGTCGGATCTCATCGTCTACGACACCGACCACCTGACGGTGGCGGGCGCGCGCTACATCGCGCGATCGATCGT
>Ga0134125_10004058_pt1 | contig 16788 bp, 16 predicted proteins | sample KB31751_FD_96464 | JGI IMG/M metagenome (GOLD analysis project Ga0134125, IMG submission 96464) | Terrestrial soil microbial communities with excess Nitrogen fertilizer from Kellogg Biological Station, Michigan, USA - KB3-175-1 | ecosystem: Environmental > Terrestrial > Soil > Unclassified ...
AGGGGGCCGGCGAAGCCATCAGCGAGGTCGGCGGATTCTCCTCCACCGTTGGAGGACGCCGTGCCTACTTCCTGCAGACCGCCGAGAAGGGGCTGCACTGGCTGACGCTGCACGCCGGAGGACGGGCCGGGCACGGATCGCAGATCAACGACGAGAACGCCATCACCCGGTTGGCCGGTGCGGTCTCCCGCATCGGGGAGTACGAGTGGCCGCTCGAATACACGAAGACCACGTGTGCCCTGATGGAAGGGGTCGCCGAACTGACCGGCATCGAATTCGACGAGGAGGACCCCGGCGCCCTGCTCGACGCCTTGGGCAACGTCTCCCGGTTCGTGGGCGCGACGCTGCAGAACACCTCGAACCCCACGTCGCTGAAGTCCGGCTACAAGCACAACGTCATCCCCGGCGCCGCGGAAGCGTTCCTGGATTGCCGCACACTGCCCGGCCGCGACGAACTGCTCAAGGAGACGCTGCGCGAACTCGCGGGCGCCGGCGTCGACTTCTCCACCGTCCACGAGGACACCTCCCTGGAGGTCCCGTTCTCCGGGGGCCTGGTCGACAACATGGTCGCCTCCATCCAGGCAGAGGACCCCGGCTCGGTCGTGCTGCCCTACATGCTCTCGGGCGGCACCGACAACAAGTCGCTGTCCCGGCTGGGCATCACCGGCTACGGCTTCGCGCCCCTGCGCCTGCCCGACGAACTGGACTTCACCGGCATGTTCCACGGCGTCGACGAGCGCGTCCCGGTCGATGCCCTGCAGTTCGGCACCCGGGTGCTCTCCCGGCTCCTGACCACCTACTGACCAGCGGAAGGCACGGCACGCCATGGACGCCATCCGCGCGATCCTCACCGACGACCTGCTCGGACGCATCCGCTCCCGGGCCCCCGGGTACGATGCCGGGAACACCTTCTGCACGGAAGACCTCGCCGAGTTGCGCGGCGCCGGCTACCTGGCCTGCATGGTCCCGGTCGACCGCGGCGGCCTGGGCTGGGGCCTGGAACGCACGACGGCGGCACAGCGCCTGTTGGCTGCCCATGCCCCCGCCACGGCGCTGGCGGTCAACATGCACCTGGTCTGGTCCGCCGTGGCCCAGCTGCTGGCCGCCCGCGGGGATGACAGGTTGGACTTCGTCACCGACTGGGTCGCCGCCGGGGAGGTCCTCGCGTTCGGGATCTCCGAGGCCGGCAACGATGCGGTGCTCTTCGACTCCGCCACCCGTGCGGACCCGTCCCCCCGGGGCGGCTACGACTTCACCGGGATCAAGATCTTCACCTCGCTCGCCCCGGCCTGGACCAAGCTCGGGGTGTTCGGCAAGGACGGCGAGGGCGATGCGGCCCGTCTCGTGCACGGCTTCATCGACCGCGGCGACCCCGGGGTCGAGACCATCGAGAACTGGGACACCCTGGGCATGCGGGCCTCCCAGTCCCACTCGACCCGGCTCGTGGGCGCCCACGCCGAGGCCTCCACGATCCACAGCCGGCTGCCGGTCGGCCCGAACGCCGATCCGCTGGTGTTCGGCATCTTCGCCGCGTTCCTGTCCCTCACCGCCTCCGTTTATGTCGGCCTGGCCGAACGCGGCATGGAACTGGCGGCGGAGAAGCCGTCGCAGCGCACCTCCCTGAAGGACGGGGGACGGGCCCTGGCCCAGGATCCCGACATCCGCTGGCAGGTCGCCGACGCCGGACTGGAGATGCTGCGCCTGGATGCCCAGCTGCGGATGACCACCCGGGACCTGGACGACCTCGTGGACCACGGGGCCTCGTGGTTCCCACGGCTGGTGGCCCTGCGCACCCATGCCGGGGACACGGCCCGGCGGACCGTCCAGCTGGCCCTGCAGGTCTCCGGCGGCGGGCAGTACTTCCGCGGCAGCGAACTCGAACGGCTCTACCGCGACGCCCTGGCAAGCCTCTACCACCCCTCGGACGCCGAGTCGGCGCACTCCACGGTCGCCGCGTGGCTGCTGGGCCCGCCCGCGGACTGATTGCCGTCGTCCCTGGCGCCCAGCGCCCAGGAACGCCGGGGATCAACCCGCCGGCGGCGGCTCAGGAGGAGTAGACGTCCAGGGTGCTGGCCACGCGCATGACCTTGCGGCGCATCCAGTACCGGCGCGTCCCGCCCAGGTAGAGCCGCGTGGTGCGCAGCTCCCACTTGCCGTACTCCGCGTGCTCTGCGAGTTCGCGGCGGGCATCGGCGACCGACTGGCCGGGACGGACCGTCAGGACCAGGTACTCGAAGCCGCCGTCGGTGAACTTCTGGACGGGTGCTGGTGAATTCTTCATCATGTGGTACCCATTCTGCTCGCTCTGCGGGTAACGTCTAGTCCATGAGCACAGATCCGCGTGTTGCCCTGCAGGCCCTGGTGGCCTCGCTCGAAGAACATCTCTCCGCGGTGTCCTCGCGTCGGGGGGACGAGGACCCCGCCGTCGAAAGCGCGGTCTTCCGGATGATCGATGCGTTCGAGGAGTACGAGGACGCGCTCTACGATACCTACGGCGAAGTCACCCCGCTCGACGTCTACGACGACGACGAGGACGAGGACGGGGAAGCCGACGGGGAGGGCAACGACACCGAGGACGCAGACCTCCGCGGCTGAGGCGGCTGAGGCCGCGCCGCGACGTGCGGTACACGCCACAATGTGGGCCCCGGGCCCCCGGCGTGAAGTAGTGTCTCACTCGTGAATTGGTTTGAAGCGGCCTTCTTGGGCCTGATCCAGGGTTTGACCGAGTTCCTCCCCATCTCCTCCAGCGCCCACCTGCGCATCGTGGGGGAATTCCTGCCCAACGCGGCCGACCCGGGCGCAGCCTTCACCGCCATCACCCAGCTGGGGACCGAAACCGCCGTCGTCCTCTTCTTCTGGCGCGACATCGTGCGCATCATCGGCGCCTGGTTCCGCGCGATCGTCGGCAAGATCCCGCACAGCGACCCGGACGCGCGCATGGGCTGGCTGATCATCATCGGCTCGCTGCCCATCGGCATCCTGGGGCTGCTCTTCCAGGACCAGATCGAGACGACGTTCCGCTCGCTGTGGCTCGTGGCCACGATGCTGGTGGTCTTCGGCATCTTCCTGGCCATCGCCGACCACTACGGCAAGCAGCAGCGGGAACTGGGCGAGCTGACCGTCAAGCACGGCATCTACTTCGGCCTGGCGCAGGCCCTCGCCCTGATCCCCGGCGTCTCCCGCTCCGGCGGCACCATCACCGGCGGCCTCCTCATGGGCTACACCCGCGAAGCCGCCGCCCGCTATTCCTTCCTGCTGGCCATCCCCGCCGTCTTCGCCTCGGGCCTCTACCAGGCCGTCAAGCGCATCGGGGAGCCCAGCGTCTACACCGGCGGGCAGACCCTGCTGGCGACCGTGGTCGCGTTCGCGGTCGGCTTCGTCATCGTCGGCTGGTTTCTGAAATACGTCTCCAGCCACAGCTACAGTGTCTTCGTCTGGTACCGGATCGCCCTGGGTCTGGTCTTGTTCGTCCTGCTGGGCCTCAACGTCATCAACGCCTAGCACCACCCGCTCCACCGCCCCCGAAAGGCCGATACCCCTTGCACGCATGGTCCGCGCCCAGCATCCCCACGATCCCCGGCACCCCGCCGCCCCTGCGGATCCACGACTCATCGACCCGGGAACTGGCCACCCCCGCCACCCGGGAGCGGGCCAGCCTCTACGTCTGCGGGATCACCCCCTATGACGCCACCCACATGGGACACGCCGCCACCTACGTCGCGTTCGACCTGCTCAACCGCTTCTGGCGTGATGCAGGGCTCGCGGTCGACTACGTGCAGAACGTCACCGACGTCGACGACCCGCTGCTCGAGCGGGCCACCGCCACCGGGGTGGACTGGAGGGACCTCGCCGAGGGCCAGACCGACCTGTTCCGCGGTGACATGGAGGCGTTGAACGTCCTGCCGCCGGAACACTACATCGGAGCCGTCGAATCGGTGTCCTGGATCGTCCCGGTCGTCGAGGCGCTGCTCGAGGCCGGGGTGGCCTACCGGGTTCCCGGGACCGACGGGGAACCCGACGGCGACGTCTACTTCGACTCGGAGGCCGCCGCCTCCGACGTCTGGCAGCTGGGCACCGTCAGCGGCTACGACCACGAGACGATGGCGGGCTACTTCGCCGAACGCGGCGGCGACCCGGACCGGCCGGGCAAGAAGAACACCCTGGACCCGCTCCTCTGGCGGGTCCGCCGCGAGGGCGAGCCCTTCTGGGACGGCGCGGGCCTCGGGGAGGGGCGCCCCGGCTGGCACATCGAATGCTCGGTCATCGCCCGGCGTTTCCTGCCCGCCCCCTTCACCGTCCAGGGCGGGGGATCGGACCTGATCTTCCCGCACCACGAGTTCTCCGCCGGGCACGCCACCGCCTCCGACGGCAAGCCGCTGGCCGAGCACTACGTGCACACCGGCATGGTGGGCCTGGACGGCGAGAAGATGAGCAAGTCGCTGGGGAACCTGGTGCTGGTCTCCAAGCTGCGTGCCGCCGGCGAGGACCCGATGGCAGTGCGTGCGGTCCTGGTCGGCCAGCACTACCGCTCGGACTGGCAGTGGACGCCGGAACTGCTGCAACAGGCCACCGCCCGCCTGGCCGCCTGGCGGCGGCAGGCAGCGGCCACGACGCGGGACCGCGCGGTCGAACTGGTCACGCAGCTGCGCCGGCACCTCGCCGACGACCTGGATTCCCCCGCCGCACTGGCGGTGCTCGACGCCTGGGCGGGGGAGGCCCCGGCCCCCGACCGCACCGGGGAAGGCGAGGACCTGGTCTACGATGCGCTCGATGCCCTGCTGGGCCTGAAGCTGCGCTGAGGCCGGGCGCCCGGGCGACGGGACTCCAGGCTAGCCGTCGGTGCCGCGGTCGCGGCGCTTGAGGTAGCGCTCGAATTCGCGCGCGATCGACTCGCCGCTGGCCTCCGGCAACTCCGTGGCGTCCTGGGCCTGCTCCAGCTGCTGCACGTAGGCGGCGACCTCGGGGTCCTCTGCAGCCAACTCGTTGACCCCGCGCTGCCAGGCCTCGGCCTCCTCGGTGAGAGCGGCCAGGTCGAAGGGCGTGCGCAGGATCTCCTCCACCTGCCGCAACAGCGACAGCGTCGCCTTGGGGGAGGGCGAGTGCCCCACGTAATGCGGCACGGCTGCCCAGATCGAGACGGTGGGCAACCCCGCGGAATCCGCGGTTTCCGCCAATACCCCCAGAATCCCCGTGGGCCCCTCGTAGGTGGCCCGGTCGGCCCCGAGCAGGTTCCGCAACGTCTCGTCCTCGCTGGAGGTGCTCGCCGGCAACGGCCGGGTGTGCGGGACGTCGGCCAGCAAGGCGCCGACCAGGACCACCGCCTTCACGTTCTGCAGTTCGGCTTGGGTGAGCAGCTCGGCGGTGAAGGCCTGCCACCGGTAGGTCGGCTCGGTCCCGCGCACCAGCAGCAGGTCGACGTCCGTGTCGGGCAACGGGGCACGGAACATGCGGGTGCCGGGCCAGCGGATCGTGCGTTTGCCCGCCGCGTTGCGGCGAACCGAGGGGCGGGAGAACTGGTAGTCGTAGTAGTCGTCCTCGGACAGCTGGCCGACGTTCTTGGCCTCGAAGGTGCGGGCCAGGAAACGCAGCGCATCGCTGGCGGCCTCGCCGGCGTCGTTCCAGCCCTCGAAGGCGACCACCATGATGGTGGGCCGCCGACCGGTCCCGGGGTGCGCCTGGGCCGCGATCAGCTCGGGGAGCGAGCCGCGCGTTTCGTTGTCCTCTGCCACGCTCTCACCCTAACGCGAACGCTGGCGGTGGCAACGCCTGCGTCCACGTAGAATTGAGGAATGAGCGCCTTCCCCACCCACGCCCTGTCCAGGACGAATGCCTACGACGCCCATGCCGGCCTGCAGGCCGTCCTCTGGGACATGGATGGGACGATCGTGGATACCGAGCCGTACTGGATCGCCGCCGAAAAGGAACTGGTGGCCAGCCATGGCGGCCACTGGAGCGACGAGGACGCACACCGGTTGGTGGGCCAGGCCCTGCCCGCCAGCGCCGCCATGCTGCGGGAGGCAGGGGTCCGGATGGAGATCCGGGAGATCATCGACGAACTCACCGCCCGCGTGGTGGCCGGGCTGCGGTCCCGGACCACCTTCCGGCCCGGGGCCCGGGAACTGCTGGCCGACCTGCGCGAGCACGGCGTGCCCTGCGCCCTGGTCACCATGTCCGAGGGCCCGCTGGCCCACCTCGTGGCCGAGGCCCTGCCGGAAGGCACCTTCGAGTTCCTGGTCACCGGGGACATGGTCACCGCCGGCAAGCCGGACCCGGCGCCCTACCACCTGGCCTTCGAGACGATGTCCGGCCTTGTCGGCGGGCTCGAGCGCCATCGCGTCGTCGCCATCGAGGACTCGGTACCCGGCGTCCGGTCCGCCGCCGCCAGCGGCACCCCCACCATTGCCGTCCCGCACTACTCCCAGCTGCCCGCGGACGGCCCGTGGACCGTCTGGCCCACCCTCGAGGGCACCACCGCCGACCAGCTGGATGGATTCGTGCTCGCCGGCGGGGCCGCCCGGTGAGCGGACCCGCACAGCCCACCGGTACCGGCGCCCATGCCGCCGCGCCCGACGGGCAGGAGCACGAGCGCCGGCCGGGCATCCCCCTGGGCCGCATCGGCGGCGTCCCCGTCTACCTGGCCTGGTCCTGGTTCCTCATCGCGGCCCTGATCCTGCTCGTCTTCACGCCCAACGTGATGCGGGCGCTGCCCGGCATCGGCCTGGCCGCCTACGCCGTGTCCTTCGCCTACGCGATCCTGCTGGCCCTGTCCATCCTGGTCCACGAACTCGCCCACGCCCTCTGCGCCAAGTCCTTCGGCTGGCCGAACGCCCACATCGTGCTGACGCTGTGGGGCGGGCACACCCAATTCGGCAGCTTCCACGCCACCCCCGGCAGGTCGCTGCTGGTGGCCATGTCCGGGCCCGCCGCGAACTTCGCCCTGGCCGGCCTGGGCTACGTGGCCGTCCTGGCGCTGGAACCGACCGGGGTCACCGGCCTGCTGATGACCATCCTGGTCTGGGCCAACTTCCTGGTCGCGCTGTTCAACGTGCTGCCGGGCCTGCCGCTGGACGGCGGCCGGCTCGTCGAATCGGCCGTCTGGTCCGCCACGGGATCGCAGGAAAAGGGCACCGTCGCCGCCGGCTGGGCCGGACGGGTGATCGTCATCGGCATCGCCGCCTACATCGTGGTCCTGCCGCTGCTCAACCGCGAGCCGATCAACCTGCAGCTGACCGTGGTCGCCCTGCTGCTCTGCGGCTTCCTGTGGATGGGCGCCAGCGGGGCGATCTCCGATGCCCGCATGCGCCTGCGCCTGCCCCGCGTGGCCGCCGGCGAGCTCATGGAACCGGCCAGCGCCCTGCCCTCCTCCGCCGTCGTCCTGGATATCGACCGGCGGATGGCCCAGCTGCCCGGCCACATCCTGCTCTGCGCCCCGACCGGGCTGCCCGAGGCGGTCGTGGACCGCGCCTCCCTCGCCGCCGTCCCGCCCGCGCTGCGCCGCACCACCGCCGCCGGCACCGTGGCCCGGGCGCTGGCCCCCGGCGCCGTCGTGCGGGCCAGCCGCTCCGGACGCGACCTGATCACCTACCTGGCCGGCCTGGACGGCAGCGAATACGCCGTCGTCGACGACACCGGCCGGATCGTGGGCCTGCTGATGCAGGACACCGTCGTCTCGGCCATCACCGGCAAGAAGGCCTGACCATGACCCCCGCAGCCAACGGAACGAGCCCCAGCATGCACGACACCGAGTCCCAGCCCGCCGCCCCGCACGGCGCCTCCCACCGCCGCGGCCCCTTCGCCCCCGGCGACCGGGTCCAGCTCACGGACGAGAAGCGCCGGATGAACACGGTCACCCTCACCCCCGGCGGCCAGTTCCACACCCACCGCGGGGTGCTGGACCACGACGCGCTGATCGGGGCGCCGGAGGGCGTGGTGGTCGAGAACTCCGAGGGCCGCCGCTACCAGGCCCTGCGCCCGCTGCTGAAGGACTTCGTGCTCTCCATGCCGCGCGGTGCCGCCGTCGTCTACCCCAAGGACGCCGCCCAGATCGTCACCATGGGCGACATCTACCCCGGCGCCCGCGTCCTGGAGGCCGGCGTCGGCTCCGGCGCCCTGTCGATCTCGCTGCTGCGCGCCGTCGGGGACGCCGGCTACCTGCACAGCATCGAACGGCGCGGGGAGTTCGCCGACATCGCCCGCGGCAACGTCGAGACGATCTTCGGCGGCCCACACCCGGCCTGGAACATCAGCATCGGCGACTTCCAGGACCAGGCCACCGCCACCGAGGAGCCCGGCTCCATCGACCGTGTCGTGCTGGACATGCTCGCCCCGTGGGAATGCGTCGACGCCGTGGCCACCGTCCTGGCCCCCGGCGGCGTCTGGGTCAACTACGTGGCCACCGTCACCCAGCTCTCCCGCACCGCCGAGGCCATCCGAGCCGACGGCCGCTTCACCGAACCCGAATCGTGGGAGTCCATGGTCCGCGGCTGGCACCTCGACGGGCTGGCCGTGCGCCCGGACCATCGCATGGTCGCCCACACCGGGTTCCTGCTCACCACCCGCCGCCTGGCCGACGGCGCCGCCGGGATCCCGGGGCAGAAGCGCGTGAAGAACACCGAGTTCGCCGCCGAGGACCTCAACGCCTGGACCCGGGAGCACGACGACGGGGCCTGGAACGCGGAGAACCTCGGGGAGCGCGGGGTCTCCAGCAAGAAGCTGCGCCGCGCGGCGAAGGACGCGAAGTCGATGAAGCAGCGCGGGGCCTTCCGCGACGCGGACGGCAACAGCCTGGACCCGGACGACTTCCCGGAGCCCGGGTCCACCACCTGATGCCCGCGGGCCGTTAACGATTCGACGCCACGGCACCACGGGTGGCTACGATGAAGACAACGGCCCCCGCGGGGGCACACGGCGAGAGAAGGGTGCCCCCATGCCGGAGAACTCGACCCCGGTCCCCGGGTCCGGGGACCCGCAGCGCGACCAGCGGCTGCAGAACCAGCTCGACATCGCCGAGCGGCAACTCAACGTGCTGCGCGACAAGGCCCGCAACCTCGACCGCCAACTCGGCACGGCCACGGCCAACAACGGACGGCTCACCGCCATGCTCGAGCGCACCCGCGAGCAGATCGTCACGCTCAAGGCCGCCCTCGACCAGGACGGGGACACCCCGTTCACGTTCGGGACGATCGTGGGGCTCAACCCCCGGACGCATCCCGCCGCGGGCACCGCGATCGCCTCCACGGCGGTGCAGAGCGCCGACATCATCCAGGGCGGGCGCAAGCTGCGGGTGGCCATCAGCCCGCTGCTGAACTTCGAGGCCCTCCAGCTGGGCCAGGAGGTCCTGCTCAACGAATCGCTGGCCATCGTCGCCGGACTCGGCTTCGAGGCCTCCGGCGAACTGGTCTCCGTCAAGGAGGTCATGGACGACGGGCGCGTCCTGGCCGTCGGGCGCGCCGACGACCAGAAGGTCATCCGCCTGGCCGGTCCGCTGCTGCGCGAGAAGGTCAGGGTCGGCGACTCGCTGGCCATCGACCCGCGCACCGGGCTGGCCACCGAACGGGTCCACCTCTCCGAGATGCAGTCGCTCATCCTGGAGGAGGTCCCGAACATCTCCTACGCCGACATCGGCGGCCTGGGCCCGCAGATCGAGCAGATCCGCGACGCCGTCGAACTGCCGTTCCTGCACCAGGACCTCTACCGCGAACACGGCCTGAAGGCCCCCAAGGGCATCCTGCTCTACGGTCCGCCCGGCTGCGGCAAGACGCTCATCGCCAAGGCGGTCGCCCACTCGCTGTCCGAACGCACCGCCGAACTGCGCGGCGGGGAGAGCGCACGCAGCTACTTCCTGAACATCAAGGGCCCGGAGCTGCTGGACAAGTACGTGGGCGAAACCGAACGCCACATCCGGCTGATCTTCGCCCGGGCCCGGGAAAAGGCGGCCGGCGGGAACCCCGTCGTCGTCTTCTTCGACGAGATGGACTCGCTGTTCCGCACCCGCGGCACCGGCGTGTCCTCCGACGTCGAGACCACCATCGTGCCCCAGCTGCTCAGCGAGATCGACGGCGTGGAGAAGCTGGACAACGTCATCATCATCGGCGCCTCCAACCGCGAGGACATGATCGACCCGGCCATCCTGCGCCCGGGCCGGCTGGACGTGAAGATCAAGGTGCTGCGCCCCGACGCCGAGGGGGCCGCCGAGATCTTCGGCAAGTACCTGACCACCGACCTGCCCATCCACGCCGCCGACCTGGCCGAGCACGGCGGCAACGCCGCGGCGGCCGTCCACGCGATGATCCGCCAGACGGTCGAGGCGATGTACGCCACCGACAAGGAGAACGAGTTCCTCGAGGTCACCTACGCCAACGGCGAGACCGAGACGCTCTACTTCAAGGACTTCAACTCCGGGGCGGTGATCCGCAACGTGGTGGACCGCGCCAAGAAGTCGGCGATCAAGGACCTGCTGACCTCCGGGGAACGGGGCCTGCGGATCGAGCACCTGCTGCGCGGGGTCGTCGAGGAGTTCCACGAGCACGAGGACATGCCCAACACCACCAACCCGGACGACTGGGCGCGGATCTCGGGCAAGAAGGGCGAACGGATCACCTACATCCGCACGATCGTGCAGGACAAGGCCAGCGCCGCCAGCGGCCGCAGCCTGGAGCACGAACCTGGCCAGGGGTACTCCAACACGGGCCAGTACCTGTGAGCGTGCACCGCGTCGTCGGCCTCGAGACCGAGTTCGGGGTCCTGGCCCCCAGCCAGCCCGGGGCCAACTCCACGATCCTCTCCGCCCAGGTCATCAACGCCTACGCCGCCACCGTGCGCAGCGGCTACGGGCACCTGGCCGGCACCCGCTGGGACTACGCCGACGAGGCCCCGCTAGCCGACGCCCGCGGCTGGAACATGCCCCGCGCCGTGGCCGACGCCTCGCAGCTGACCGACGCCCCGCGCGAGCTCACGGCCGAGGAGATCGCCCTGGCCGGGGGCGACTCGCGGGCGGGGGAGACCCTCTACGCCGAAGAGGACGACGGCGGGCACGTGCTGATGAACATGGTGCTGGGCAACGGCGCTCGGCTCTACGTCGACCACGCCCACCCCGAATACTCCTCCCCGGAGACCACCAGCCCGCACGCCGCCGTGCTCTACGACCAGGCCGGCGACCAGGTGGCGCTGGCCGCCCAACGCCGGATCGCCGCGTCCCCGGGCTTCGCCGAGGTGCTGCTCTACAAGAACAACACCGACAACAAGGGCGTCAGCTACGGAGCGCACGAGAACTACCTGATGCCGCGCACCACCTCCTTCGACGACATCGCCGCCGGGCTGCTGCCGTTCTTCGCCACCCGGCAGGTCCTGTGCGGCGCCGGCCGGGTGGGCCTGGGCATGACGGGCAAGACGCCGGGCTTCCAGATCAGCCAGCGCGCCGACTTCTTCGAGGCCGAGGTCGGGCTGGAGACCACCATCCGCCGCCCGCTGGTGAACACCCGCGACGAACCCCATGCCACCTGGGACGCCTACCGTCGCCTGCATGTCATCGCCGGGGACGCCAACCTGGGCCAGGTCTCCACCCTGCTCCGGGTCGGGACCACCGCCCTGGTCCTCGCGCTCATCGAGGCCGGGCGGGCCCCGGCGCTGGAATTGCGCGACGCGGTCGCCGCCGTGCAGCAGACCAGCCACGACCCGACCCTGCGCACCACCGTCGAACTGGCCGACGGCCGGCGGATGACCGCGCTGGAGATCCAGCAGGCCTACCTCGATGCGGCCCGCATCCACTGCGACCGCACCGGCGCCGACGACCCGGCCACCACCGACGTGCTCGTCCGCTGGCAGGACACCCTGGACACCCTGGCCCGGGACGTGTCGGCGGCCCGCCGGACCGTGGACTGGGTGGCCAAGCTGGAATTGATGAACCGCTACCGCGACCGCGACGGGCTCGCCTGGGACGACCACCGGCTGGCGATGATGGACCTGCAATGGGCCGACCTGCGCCCCGAGAAGGGGCTGTACCACCGGCTGGCCGCCCGCGGGCTGGTGGAAACCCTGTTCACCGCCGAACAGATCCAGGCCGCGGTGGCCGACCCGCCCGAGGACACCCGCGCCTACTTCCGCGGGCGCTGCCTGACCGCCTACCCGGAGGACGTGCTGGGGGCGAGCTGGGACGCCGTCACCTTCAGCGTCCCCGGCCGCGCCGGGACCCAGCGCATCGCCACCCCCGAACCGCTGCGCGGCACCCGGGAACTGGTCGGCCCGCTCTTCGACGCCGGCCTGGACGTCGGCGCCTTCGTCGACGAGCTGCGCCGCGGCGGTCCCCGCCCCACCGGCCGGTGACTGGCACCACGGACGTGACAAGATAGACGAACCGGCGAGAGATCGCCCCGAGGCAAGGAGCTCCCCATGGCACAGGAACAACAGCGGCCGCAGCAGTCCACCCAGGACCAGCACATCGAGGACGACGCCGGGGTCCCGGCACCCGCCCCCGCCTCGCCGGCCGCCCAGGCCCAGACCCAGGACGTGGACGACCTGCTCAACGACATCGACGGCGTCCTGGAACAGAATGCGGAGGAGTTCGTGCGCGGTTTCGTGCAAAAGGGCGGCCAGTAGGCATGCGCACCCCGGAGGGGCCGTCCTTCGTCGACTACCTGGCCCGGGAACGGCCCGACCTGCTCCCGGCGCGCGAGCCCACGCCGGCGCCCGAGGGCGTGCGCCATGCCACGACCATCGCCGCCCTGGCCTACGACGGCGGGGTGGTCATGGCCGGGGACCGGCGCGCCACCATCGGCAACGTCATCGCCAGCCGCCACATGGAAAAGGTCTTCTCCGCCGACCGGTACTCGGTGGTCGGGATCGCCGGATCGGCCGGCATCGGGCTGGACCTGGTCCGCCTCTTCCAGGTCGAGCTGGAACACTACGAGAAGATCGAAGGCGAACTGCTCAGCCTGGACGGCAAGGCCAACCGCCTGGCCGCCATGATCCGCGCCAACCTGGGCCGGGCCATGCAGGGCATGTCGGTCGTCCCGCTCTTCGCCGGCTACGACCCGCGGCAGCGCACCGGACGCATCTTCTCCTTCGACATCACCGGCGGCCGGTTCGAGGAGATCGAACACCACACCATCGGCTCCGGGGCCGTCTATGCCCGCGGTGCCCTGAAGAAGCTCTGGCGTCCCGGCCTCGATGCCGCGGCCGCCATCCGGGTGGCCATGGAGGCCCTCTACGACGCCGCCGACGACGACTCCGCCACCGGGGGACCGGACCTGGTCCGGCACCTGTGGCCGGTCCTCTACCGGGTCGATGCCGACGGCGCCCTCCGGATCCCCGACGCCGAGCTGGCCGGGGTGGCCCGCGAAATCGTCGCCGAACGCTCCACCGAGGCGCGGGAGGCCTGATGAGCGCGCAGTTCTACGTCTCGCCCGAACAGCTGATGAAGGACCGGGCGGACTTCGCCCGCAAGGGCATCGCCCGCGGCCGCTCCGTCATCGTGGCGAGCTGCCGGGACGGCATCGCCCTGATCGCCGAGAACCCCTCCCGCACGCTGCGCAAGATCGGGGAGATCTACGACCGGATCGCCTTCGCCGCCGTCGGGAAGTACAACGAGTTCGAATCCCTCCGCCAAGCAGGGGTGCGCTACGCCGACACCCGCGGCTACTCCTACGACCGCGAGGACGTCACCGGCCGCGGACTGGCCAGCGTCTACGCCCAGAGCCTCGGGGCCGTCTTCACCGCCGACACCAAGCCGTTCGAGGTCGAACTGGCCGTCGCGGAAGTGGGGGACGACCCGGCCGCGGACCAGCTCTACCGGGTGAACTTCGACGGGTCGATCTCCGACGAATCCGGCGTGGTGGTGATGGGCGGCGACGCCCAGGCTCTGGCCACCGCGCTGGACGCGGCCTGGGGCAGCAGGCACCTGGCCGGCACCCCCTTCGACGAGGTCATCCGCACCGCGGCGGCGGCGCTGCCGCAGGCCGCCGGCAGCCCGGAGGCCGGCACCCTGGACGCTGACCTGTTCGAGGTGGCAGTGCTGGACCGCGCCCCGGCGGACCCACGCGCCACCCGTCGCACCTTCAGACGCTATGGCAAGGACGAGGTCCTGCGGACCCTGGGCGGAAAGGACGGTGCCTGAGCATGGACCGCCGCATTTTTGGGATCGAAACCGAATACGGCATCGCCTATTCGGCGCCCACCGGACGGCCGCTGACCCCCGAGGAGGTGGCCCGCTACCTGTTCAAGCCGGTCGTCGCCTGGGGGCGCAGCTCGAACGTCTTCCTCACCAATGGCTCCCGCCTCTACCTCGACGTCGGCTCGCACCCCGAGTACGCCACCGCCGAATGCGACGACGTGGCCCAGCTGATCGCCCATGACCGCGCGGGGGAGTCGATCCTCAACGGACTGGTCTCCAGCGCCGAGGAACTCATGCGCGCCGACGGGCTGGAGGGGTCGATCTACCTGTTCAAGAACAACACCGACTCGGCGGGGAACTCCTACGGCTGCCACGAGAACTACCTGATCCCGCGCAAACTCGAATTCGCCCGGCTGGCCGAGATCCTCATCCCGTTCCTGGTCTCCCGCCAGTTGATCGCCGGGGCCGGGAAGGTGCTGCCGGTCGATGGCGAACACCGGTACGCCTTCTCCCAACGCGCCGACCACGTCTGGGAGGGCGTCTCCTCGGCGACCACCCGCTCCCGGCCGATCATCAACACCCGCGACGAGCCGCACGCCGACGCCGAATATCACCGGCGCCTGCACGTGATCGTGGGGGACTCGAACATGTCCGAGACCACGCAGCTGGTCAAGGTCGGCTCGACTGACCTGATCCTGCGCATGATCGAGGCCGGCACCATCATGGAGGACCTGCGCCTGGAGAACCCGATCCGCAGCATCCGCGAGATCTCCCACGACCTGACCGGCCGCCGCAAGGTGCGCCTGGCCAGCGGCCGCGAACTCAGCGCCCTGGAACTGCAGGAGCTCTTCTTCGCCAAGGCCACCACCTTCATCGAACGCCACGGCGCGCACACCCCCCACCTGCCCCGGGTGATGGACCTGTGGCGCCGGGCCCTCGAAGCGGTCGCCAGCGGAGATGCCTCGGGCATCGACACCGAGATCGACTGGGCCATCAAGCAGCGGCTCATCCGGCAGTACCAGGACCGGCACGGCCTGGAGCTGTCCTCCCCACGGATCGCCCAGCTGGACCTGACCTACCACGACATCGATCCGCGCCGCGGCCTGTTCTCGGTCCTGCGCTCCCGCGGACGCGTGGCGACCGTCGTCGCAGACGCCGAGATTACCGCCGCCGCCGACAACCCTCCGCAGAGCACCCGCGCCAAGCTGCGCGGGGACTTCGTGCGCGCCGCCAAGGACGCCGGGCGCGACTTCACCGTGGACTGGGTCCACCTCAAGCTCAATGACCATGCCGGCCAGACAGTGTTGTGCAAGGACCCCTTCGCCCACACCGACGCCCGCGTCGACGAGCTGATGGGCCTGATCCCCGGGCGCTGAACCGGCGTGCCGCCTCAGCCCATTCACAGGGACCGCCCCTAAGCTTGATGTGGCTTGGAACCGGCGGACCCGCCGGGAGCCCCCATGATGACCGAACACAAGGAAAGTGGATTCTGTGCGCAAGCTGTTGGCACTGGTTCTCGGGTTTGCGCTGCTCGCGCTGACAGCCTGCGGAGCCGGAACCCCCAAGACCGTGGGGGCGGCCGAGCCGCTCTCCTCCATCAAGTTGACGCCCGGCAAGGACGACAACTCGGCCCCCAAGGTCGAATTCGACACCCCGTTGAAGGCCACCGAGCCCGGGGCGAAGGTCCTCGAGCAGGGTGATGGGGCGGAGATCAAGGACGGGCAGACCGTCTCCTACAAGCTCGCTGGCTACAACACCAAGGACGGCACCGAGGTGGGCAACACCTTTTCCCAGTCGGCCTTGTCCATCCAGGTCAACGACGAGCTGAAGTCCATGGACGCCGAAATCCATGACATCCTCGTCGGCGCCAAGGTCGGTTCCTGGGTTGCCTACATCCATCCCGAAAAGGCCTCCGAGTCCGAGGGCGCGGAAGCGTCCAAGCCTGCCGAGGAGCCGGTCCAGCAGCTGCTGATCCTCAAGGTCATCGGTGCCAAGGACCAGGCGCGCAAGCTCTCCCCGGACGAGGTCAAGAAGCTCAAGGACGACGGCGCGCTGCCCTCGGTCGAATTCAAGGACGGCAAGCCGGCCATCACGATCCCCGAAGGCAAGGACGCGCCGGCCAACCTGGCCGTGGACGTGCTCAAGGAGGGAACGGGCAAGGCCATCGGCCCCGATTCCCAGGTCACCGCGAACTACGCCGGGGTGCGTTGGGACGACGGCAAGGTCTTCGACTCCAGCTACGATGCCGGCAAGCCGCTGGACTTCGACATCAACGGCGTGATCAAGGGCTGGACCGAGGGCCTGCAGGGCATCAAGGAAGGCTCGCGGGTCATGCTGACCATCCCGGGATCCATGGCCTACGACGGCAGCCCGAGCGGGCCGCAGGGTACCCTCGTATTCGTCATTGACGTGAAGTCGGTCCAGCCGGCGTCGAAGTAGTAGTCGAAGTAGCAAACAGGAAGGACCACCCCTTGTCTTTTGGAAAGCGCGAATACGACCGCACCAAGCCGGAAGTCGACTTCCCCGGCGAGAACCCGCCCACCGAACTCGGCATCGAGGACCTCATCGTGGGCGACGGTGCCGAGGTGGCACCGGGCAACACCGTCTCGGCCCACTACGTCGGCGTGGCCTGGTCCACCGGCGAGGAGTTCGACTCCTCGTGGGACCGTGGCGACACGTTC
>Ga0134125_10004059_pt1 | contig 16786 bp, 18 predicted proteins | sample KB31751_FD_96464 | JGI IMG/M metagenome (GOLD analysis project Ga0134125, IMG submission 96464) | Terrestrial soil microbial communities with excess Nitrogen fertilizer from Kellogg Biological Station, Michigan, USA - KB3-175-1 | ecosystem: Environmental > Terrestrial > Soil > Unclassified ...
CATGGCCGGTTAACAAGGGAACCCGCCCCCGGTTTAGGACATGGCAGGCATCACTTGGCGCGCGGGCTTTGGGATCGCCGCCCAAAATGCTACAAATCGCCAGAAATGAGCCCCGAAAAGCCGGCCTTTCCCGCCCCCGACCATGATCACGACCGCTGTGCTGCGGACGCGATCACGCATGCGGAGCGAGTTTGCGCGCGGCGAGCACAGAAATTCACCCCGATCCGGCGCCAGGTGCTGCAGGCGTTGCTGGCCAGCCACCGTCCGCTCGGCGCCTACGAGATCATCGACGCGCTGGCCAAATCGATGCCGCGACCGGCGCCGATCACGGTCTATCGCGCGCTCGATTTCCTGATGGTCAACGGCCTGGTTCATCGGATCGAAAGCCGTAACGCCTTTCTGGCTTGTGCGCAGGACCACGACGATGCGGCCGTGGTGGCATTTTTGATCTGCGAGCGCTGCGGCGCAGTGGGCGAAATTCCCGCTGCGCCCGTGGTCAAAAGCCTCAACGCGGCGGCACGCGCGTCGGGCTTTGTACCCAAATTGTCCGTTCTCGAAATATCAGGCCTTTGCGCCCACTGCCAAAAGGCCGCATGAACCAACTCCAATCGCACTGACGTCTGACGACAAGAAAGAGGGCGCGACCAGCGCCACGGGAGAACCATGTCCTCGAAACGAGTGATTTCATCGGCCGGGAGGCCGCTCAGCCCGGGCGCCATCGCATTGATGCTGATGCTGTGTTTCACTTGGGGTTTCAACCAGATCGCCGTCAAGCTCGTACTCCCTGACATTCCGCCGATGTTGCAGGCTACCCTCCGCTCGGCCGGCGCCCTGCCGGTGCTGCTTCTGATCGGTTGGTTGCGCGGCGCGAGGTTCTTCGAGCGCGACGGCACGTTGTGGCCCGGTCTGCTTGCGGGACTGATGTTCGCCCTCGAGTTCGTGCTGATCTACCAGGGCTTGCGCTTCACCACGGCCTCGCGCGCGGTGGTGTTTCTCTATTGCGCGCCGTTCTTCGTGGCGCTCGGCTCCCACCATATGCTCGGCGAGCGCCTGGGCCCGGCGCAATGGGGCGGCCTTGCCTTGAGCTTCCTCGGCGTGGCGCTCGCGATCGGCGTTCCGCAAGCCGATGTCGATTCCAAGGTGCTGATGGGGGATCTGATGATCGTTGGGGGCGGAGCCCTATGGGCCGCGACCACACTCGTCGCCAAGGGCACGAGTCTGCGATTTGCCCCGCCGGAGAAGGCGCTGGGCTATCAGGTCGCCATGTCGATCCCGATCCTGGGGCTGGCGGCCTGGCTCTCCGGTGAAACCATCACCCATCCGCCGGGGACGCTCGCGATCGTCTTGATGGCTTTCCAGGCCGTCTGGGTGGTTGGAACCACCTTCACGCTCTGGTTCGCGCTGGTGCAGGCCTATTCAGCCAGCAAATTATCCGCTTTTACCTTCGTCACCCCTTTGTTTGGCGTCGTGGCTAGCTATTTCATCATGCATGACCAGCTTAGCCTGGCCTTTGGCGCCGCAGCCCTGCTTGTAATTGCTGGACTTTTTCTGGTTAACCGGCCGAGCGGGGCCGTTGCGGTTCCCTCTGATCCGTTGCTGAATGTCACAAAAACCTGATATCGAAGCCTCATGAACAAGCCTGAGAAACTGCCAGAAACCGATATCGCCGGCCCCGCGCCGCGGCATCAGACCACAAAAGTTATGGTCGGCAACATGGCCGTCGGCGGCGGCGCGCCGATTGTCGTGCAGTCGATGACCAATACCGATACCGCCGATGTGAAAAGCACCGTGGAGCAGGTGGCTGCGCTGTCGCGCGCCGGCTCGGAAATGGTGCGCATCACGGTCGACCGGGAGGAGGCGGCGGCCGCCGTTCCCCACATCCGCGACGGCCTGCGCAAGCGCGGCATCAATACGCCCCTGATCGGCGACTTCCATTATATCGGCCACAAGCTCCTAGCCGAATATCCCGCCTGCGCGGAGGCGCTCGACAAATACCGCATCAATCCGGGCAATGTCGGCTTCAAGAACAAGCGCGACACCCAATTTGCCGACATCATCGAGATCGCCAACAAGAACAACAAGCCGGTGCGCATCGGCGCGAACTGGGGCTCGCTCGACCAGGAGCTGCTCTTAAAGCTGATGGATGAGAACGCCGCCTCGGAAAATCCGCGCGACGCGCGGGCCGTGACACGCGAGGCCATGGTGCAATCGTCGCTCTTGTCGGCCAAACGTGCCGAAGAGCTCGGCATGTCGAAGAACCGCATTATCCTCTCGGCGAAGGTCTCTGCCGTGCAGGACCTGATCGCGGTGTATCAGGAACTCGCGCGCCGCTCGGATTACGCGATCCATCTCGGCCTGACCGAGGCCGGCATGGGCTCGAAGGGCATCGTCGCATCGTCCGCGGCGCTCGGCATTCTCTTGCAGCAGGGTATCGGCGACACCATCCGTATTTCGCTGACGCCCGAGCCCGGCGGTGACCGTACTCTCGAAGTGCAAGTGGCGCAGGAACTCTTGCAGACCATGGGTTTCCGCACCTTCGTGCCGCTGGTCGCGGCCTGCCCCGGGTGCGGCCGCACCACCTCGACCACCTTCCAGGAATTGGCGCGCTCGATCCAGGATTTCATCCGCGACGAGATGCCGGCCTGGAAGACCAAATATCCGGGCGTCGAAACGCTCAACGTCGCTGTCATGGGCTGCATCGTCAACGGCCCCGGCGAATCCAAGCACGCCAATATCGGCATCTCGCTGCCCGGGACCGGCGAAGCCCCGGCCGCACCGGTTTTCGTCGACGGCAAGAAGTTTCGCACCCTGCGCGGGCCCACCATCGCCGCCGAGTTCAAGGCGCTGGTGATCGACTATATCGACCGGCGCTATGGCAATGGCGCCAAGCTGCCTGAGTAGGCCGGCGCGGCGGAGTAGACTCACCGCCCCGGCGAAAGCCGGGGCTCACGACCACAGAATCGAGTTGTTGCGGAAGGCCGGAGCTCCGGCCTTCGCGATTGCGACTGTTTGGGGCAATGGGTCTCGGATCGCGCGGAGCCTGTCGTCGAGTCGCGCTTTGGAGAATGTTGCGCTTCCTGCTCCGGCTACGATTGCCCAACGACAACAAGTCGGAGGAGCGCAATGAGCTCGCTGTCGAGCAAGCAACGCCCGCGCTATCAGCACATCGGCGAAAGCGAGCCTTACGAGACCATCGGCGTCGAAAAGCTCACGCCCATCATCGGCGCGAAAGTTTCCGGCGTCGACATCGGAAAGATCGTCTCCGGCGATGCCCACTCCAACTCCCAGTGGACGAGATCCACCGCGCGCTGGCGGAAAATCTCGTCATCCATTCCGCGACGAGAGCGATGCTATCCTCGCCTATCTCAATAGCACGCGGAAAATCCGCTGTTCCAGTGCCGCTTCCGCTTGACGGAAAACGCCATCGCTTTCTGGGACAACCGCTGCACCCAGCATCGCGCGATGTGGGATTACTGGCCGCACACGCGTTCAGGTACGCGCGTGACCGAGAAGGGCGAGTGGCCGGTATAGAGCATGATCCCGACCCGAAGGGCCATATCAGCGCAGAGTGGATACCGAGCACATGATTCTAGGGTTCGGCGTTTCCTGCGAGTTGGCCCGTGGGATCTCCCTCCGAAGGTGTTGCGCTTCCGGAATCGGATGCGGTCATGATCAAGTCGAGCTTGTTCTTCCAGTCCTGGACTTGCTTGCTGGAAGGATCGCCCGGCTTGCTCGGATCGAAGGAGGGACACTCCTTCATGCTGGCGAGCTGGATGGCGATGTCCGATTGAAGCCGGCGAAGCGTGGCCAAGGACTGCTCGGCTTTGAGATGAGCCTCGCGCGGGCCGTAAAACGAATTCAGCGCCGCAGTCGCCGTGCCGATCGCTGAAAAGAAGATCGCGGCAAATCCGATCGAGCGCGAATATGTCTTCAGTGCTTCATCGCCGCTTATGATCGATTTGAAGCTGATCAGGATGGTCGTCACCGCGCCAATGACCACAATGGCCCACTGAAAAATGTTCATTGCCTTATGGCTCGAAGCCGCGGCATACGCCGCTTCGATGCGCAATTGCTCGATCGAAGAGCTCAGATAGATCGCGGCTCTCGCGTAGTTCGACAGCGATGGGGTGGCGGAGCTATCCTGCGCCGGAGCCTCGGCGTCCTTACCTATTCCGACGGTCGTGCCCTCCTTGGGCGTGGGATCGTTTCGTTTTGGCGGAGGTCGGATCCGCAATGCGTTGAGGACAGCGGGCGGCTGACGGTCGATATTGCCGATGCCGGAGCAGGCCGCGACCGCTTCTGCGACATTTTTATGGTCCGATCGTGCCCGCCATTCTTCGTGGGCAACGGTCCTCGGAGGTTTCCAGGCGCGCCGGTCGTCCTTGCCGTCGGCACGCGCGGCGGGCGGCTGCCCTGGACCGTGATCGTAGCGGCTGACTAAAATCCAGAAGCTCGCTACGGCGACGGCCAGTGCGAACAGAATGGTCCCGACAACCAATGCAAATCGCCGCAAGGCTTCCCCCTCGCAAGATGCATTTCGCTGCCCTCCACCTCCAACGGGAATTTCGAGGGCGTCGCCTAAAAAGCGCGTTCAAGGAAACAGCGGTCCAGCGCAGCCTTAAGTGATCTAGTTCACGAAGCTGCCGCGATCCCTGGACCAAATTCGATGCTCCCGGCTCGTTGAAGGGCGCGTTGACGCGTGCCGTCGTCTGCGCGAAGCTCTTCCAAAACCAAGGAAGCCGAATTCGGGAGAACGTCATGCTGCGCGTCGAGGACAACAAATTCCTGACCGAGAGCGGTCCGGGAACGGGAATGGGCGAGCTGCTGCGCCGCTTCTGGCTGCCGGTGCTGCTCTCGGAAGAATTGCCCGAACCCGACGGCGAGCCGAAAAAGATCATCGTGCTCGGCGTGGAGTTGCTCGCGTTTCGCGACTCGCGTGGACAGGTCGGCGTCATCGATCAATATTGCCCGCATCGCGGCGCCAATCTCTGGCTCGGACGCAACGAGGAATGCGGCATCCGCTGCGTCTATCACGGCTGGAAGTTCGATACCGCGGGCGCTTGCGTCGACATGCCGACCTCCTATCCCGACCTGAACGCCAAGGACAAGATCCGCATCAAGGCCTATCCGGTGCGGGAATGGGGCGACATGATCTGGGCTTATATGGGCCCGGCGGATCAAGTGCCCGAATTGCCGGCGCTTGAGATGGCGCTAGTGCCGCCCTCGCATCGCTACGTCTCCAAGAAATGGCAGGACTGCAACTGGGTGCAGGCGCTGGAAGGCTCGATCGACACCGCGCACTTCACTTTCGCTCATCTCGCCTTCGAGAAACAGCAAGACGAGATCCTCGACATCAAGAAGCATTTTGTGAATCCGCTCCTGCGCATGTCGACCGATCACATGCGCTGGATCGCGGAAGACCCGCGCCCGGTGATCAAGATCAATCCGCATGAGGCCGGCCTGACGATCGCGGGCGGCAGGCTCACCGGCTCCGACAACATCTATTGGCGGATCGCTCAGTTCCTGATGCCGGTTCACTCTTATGCGCCGAGCGCGATGCCGGGCGAAAACATTTCGGCCAGAGCTTCGTGCCGGTCACCGACACCACTTGCTGGATCTACACCTATGCCTGGAATCCGGAGCGGCCGCTCACGGATGCGGAGCGCGACGCCTACGACCGCGGCAACGGCGTGATCGCCGACGTGGATGAAAATTACGTGCCGCTGCGCAACAAGTCGAACAATTACCTGATCGATAGAAAGCTGCAGAAGACCAAAAGCTATACCGGCATCAAGGGCGTTTCCGAACAGGACGCGGCCGTGCAGGACAGCCAAGGCCCGATCGCGGACCGCACCCGCGAGCATCTCGGCCCGACCGATCTCGGCATCATGCATTTCCGGAAATTGGTGATGGATCTGGCGCGCGCGCTGCAGCAAGGCGAAGCGCCGCCGCATCTGATGCACCAGGACCGCTACACCGTGCGCTCCGGCGCCTGCGTCACGCACAAGAGTAAGGATCTGTCTGCGGTGATGGTCGAGCGTTTTGGTGATGCGGCGGGATTTGTGGGCCGGCCGAGTACCCTAGCAGCGGAATAGCCTCCGCTGTCGTCCCGGCCAAGCGAGTGAAGCGAGCCTAGAGCCGGGACCCATAGCCAGAGGCCGGCGTTATTGCGATAATTCGCAGACCCGGTGTGCTCAACAATATCTGCCTGTGATTTTGGATCCCGGCTCGCGCTGCGCTCGGCCGGGACGACGGAGGCCTACAACGGCCCGCGATATTCGCGGTTGGCGAGGCTCGCTTCTTCCAGGTCCAAATCGCGCTCGATGCGCCTTCGCGTCTCGTCGGTGATCCGGCCCTCCCGCAACAGCGTATGGATGAACTTGCGCTCCACGGCGATCAACTCGCGCGTCAGTCCCGTTCCCAGGGCCGAGGCGTCATGCTTGTCGGGGTCGAGCGCTTCCGGCAGTTGATTGACGCGGATTTCGTGCCGCGCGCGCAACAGCCCGACCACTTCGTCGGACAAATCACGGTCCTCGGCGAAGCCGTTGAGCGACTTCAGCGCCGCCTCGAGCGCCTCGCGCCGCGCGGCGATTTCCGATTCGTGCTCGGCGATAAGCTCGCTGCGGCCGGCCTGCGCCACGCCGAGCCAGCGCACGACGGCCGGTAAAGATAGCCCCATGCCGACCAGCGTGATCAGGATGACGCCGAAGGCAACGAACAGAATCAGGCCGCGGAACGGGAAGTCCTGGCCATTGTCCAGCACGAAAGGGAGCGCCAATGCCGCCGCCAACGAGACCGCGCCGCGGATACCCGCGAACGACATGATGAACACCCATTGCCAGGGCGGCGACGGATCGCGCCTGCGCAAGGACTTGCTCAACCAGCGCGGCAGATAGGCCGCCGGGTAGAGCCAGACGAAGCGCGCGACGACGATGATGACGGTGACGATCACGGTCGCAAACAGAATGTCGTGCAGCGGGAATGCCTTCGATCGCTCGAAGATTGAGCGCATCTGAAAGCCGGTGAGGAGGAACAGGAGCCCCTCGATCAGATAGATCACGAGGTCCCAAAAGAAGATGCCCTGCAGCCGCGTTGCGGAAGAGATCAGGAGCGGCCCGTTCCAACTGGTGTAGAGCCCGCAGGCAACGGTAGCGATTACGCCGGAGCCACCGAAATGCTCAGGAATCCAGTAGGCGATATAGGGCGTGAGCAGCGACAGCGTGATTTCGATCTGCGGATCGCGCGCGCGTTGGCGGGCGCGCAAGGAGAGCCAACCCACGCCGACGCCGAAGGCGATCTCAAGCACCACGATGGCGGCGAATTCGCCGGTCGCTTTCGACAGCGAAAACGCGCCACTGGCAATCGCCGCCACCGCGAAACGGTAGACGATCAGCGCGGTGGCGTCGTTGGCGAGGCCTTCGCCCTCGAGCACCACGAGGATGCGCCGGGGCATGTTGAGCTTGCGGGCGACCGCGAGCGGCGCCACCGCGTCAGTCGGCGCGACGATGGCCCCCAATAGAAAGCCGACATCCCAGGGCATGCCGATCAGATAATGGACGGCGGCTGCAACCGCGGCCGCGGTAAAGATCACGCAGCCGACCGCGAGCAGGATGATGGGACGCAGATTGAAGCTGAATTCGCGCCAGCTCATCGCGACGCTGGCGGAATAGATCAGCGGCGGCAGTACCAGCAGGAGCACCAGCTCCGGCGGCAACTCGATCGCCGGTACGTGCGGGACGAAGGCAAGCCCGATGCCGGCGAGCAGAAGCAGGATCGCCGGCGCGACGTCGATGCGCCGCGCCAGCAGCGAGGCACCGGCCAGCACCGCGAGCAGGAGTAGGAAGATTTGGAAGGTTGCTTCCATGGCAAGACCCTTCGCCCGGAAGCGCAGGTCACGTCAATGACAGGTCAGGTCAACGAGGCCGTGCGGCTTTCACTCCCGCAGATCGTAACGATAGGATTTCGAGACGATCTGCCAGCCGTCCCCGAGCTTCATCGCCACCAGATAGTCGGTGAAATAGCGCGGCGGCAATTGGCAGCGCACCTTGATGAAGGCGGTGGAATCATCCGAGCGGTCGATGGTGACGATGAAGTCGTCGCGCGGCTTGCCCTCTGCCTTGGCGGAGGGGCGCTTGCGCACCCAGGCCAGCCAATCCGGCACGGTCAGGACCTTGAGCTCACCTTTTTCGACCCACCGCAGGTCGGCGCTGGGATGAAAGATCGCCCCCAACTTGTCGGCATCGCCCTGATAGAGGCCGTCGAAATAACCCTGCACGACGGCTTCGACGCTGGAACGGTCATAGCTCACGTTGCTCTCCCTCTCGGAACCCGTTGGTCCCGAATTGCGACAGGATATTGGTCAAGGCCAAACGGCGAACCGCGGGCCCTGTGGCGCGACCAACTCTAAAGGATGCTGGGCAAAAAGCCGATACGCTGGCTGCGCTTCGTAAAGCCCGGGGCTTGGTGATCCGGCTCACATGAGACTGGCTGTCACACCGAATTCAACACGACCGCGCAAGGCGGTCCAGTCGAGGGCGGCGGCAATGTCGAGGCGCGTCAGTGACAGCAGCCTGGACCCTTCACCCCGCAATCGCGCCCGCGGCGATATTGACCATTAGCGCGAGCAGGGCGGTGTTGAAGATGAAGGAAACGATGCCGTGCGCCGTTACCGTGCGGCGGATCGCCTTGTCGGTGATGCCGACATCGGAGACCTGCGCGGTCATCCCGATGACGAAGGAGAAGTAGACGAAATCCCAATAGTCGGCTTGGTCCTGTTGCTCGCCGCTCGGAAACTGCAGGCCGCCGGGTTTGCGCCCGCGGTAGTAGGCATGGGCGTAATGCAACGCGAAGGTCGTGTGCACCGTCGCCCAGGACAGTGCGATCGTGGCGGTAGCGAGCGCAAGTTCGACAGCGCCGCGGTGGGGGGTACCGAGTTCGGACACGATCGCGGCGATGCTGGCGAAGGCACCGAGTGCGGTCACCATCAGGATCACGAAGCGGCCATCGTCCTGCAGTACGGCGTCGCGTCGGATATGGCGGTGCTCGCTGCGCAGCATCATGGCATAGACCAGGAGCAGATAAAACGCGACAAAGATGTCCCAGGCCATGAGCAGGCGGGTGATCAGACGCAGCGAGGTCGGCAACAGGAAGAAGGCAAGGACACCGATCGCGATCGCGATAAAGGTGCGCGGGCGCGCATAAACCACGCGCACCGGAAGCCACAATGCGCGGAAGCGGACAAGGAAGGGATCGTCAGCTTCCATCGTGAATGTTGCGCCTTCAATTCTTGCGTTCGGCGACGAAGCGGGCGGCCGCACGCAGCACCTCGCCTTTGGCGCCGAAGATCGACAGCGCCGCGTCGCCGCGCGCGAGCAGATCGCGCACGCGCTGCTTGGCGCCCTCGATACCGAGCTGCGTGACGAATGTGGTCTTGCCGAGCTCGGCGTCCGCGCCGGCGGGCTTGCCTAGCGTCGCCGCATCGCTTTCGACATCGAGCAGGTCATCGGCGATCTGGAAGGCTTCGCCGAGCGCGCGGCCGAAATCGTCTAGCGCCTTGTATTCGGCTTCCGACGCCTGGCCCAGGATCGCGCCGGCGATGCAGCCGAAGCGCAAGAGCGCGCCCGTCTTCATCTGCTGCACGCGCGCGACGTCAACGGGCCCGCGATCGCCGAACCGGCCCTCGCCGGCGAGATCCAGCATTTGGCCGCCGACCATGCCGCCGACCCCGGAAGCGCGCGCCAGTGCCCGCGTCAGCGCCAGCCGCACAGCCGGCTCGCGGTGAATCTCGTCGCGGGTGATGATGTCGAACGCGATGGTGAGCAGTGCGTCGCCCGCGAGAATGGCGGTGGCGTCGTCATAGGCCTTGTGGAGCGTAGGCCGGCCGCGTCGCAGGTCGCTGTTGTCCATCGCCGGCAGATCGTCATGGATCAGCGAATAGCAATGAATGCATTCCAGCGCCGCGCCAGCGAGGAGCGCTGCCTCGCGGGGCACTGAGAATACGGCCGCGCTTTCCACGACCAGAAAAGGGCGCAGGCGCTTTCCGCCGCCAAGGCTGGAGTAGCGCATGGCGTCGACCACCCGCTTCGGGCGCGCGATCTCGTCCGGCAATACCGCATCCGACAGCAGCTGCGAGAGCAGGGCTTCGGTGTCCTCTGCGGTCTTGTCCAGTTGTTTTGCAAAGTCGGTGAGGGCCGTACCGGTCATCAAGGAAAGCTCCAGGGTCAAATTCGGCCGGACAATCCTTGATACCACAGGCTTCGTCAATTGCGCGGGCACCTGGGCGGGTGCCTTAAAATGGCTTGAAAAAGGGCGGGACTGTCAGGGAGATAGGCGGTTCATCGGGGGGCTCGATCCGCAACGCGCCCTTAGCCTCTAACCACAAACGGTTAATTTGCGCGTATTTCGAACCCTGCTCCTGATCATAATCGCGCTTGTGCTGGTGCCTTATGTTCTGGCGCCGTTCTATCGCGTTGGCCATCCGATTTCAGCGTTGATGGCCTGGCGCTCGCTGAAGGGCGCTCCCGTCAAAAGGCAATGGATCGGTCTCGCGGCGATCTCGCCGTACCTGCCGCGCTCGGTGGTTGCGGCCGAGGACGCGCATTTCTGCAAGCATCATGGCGTCGATTGGGGCGCGGTGCGCGAGGTGATCGATGACGTCCAGGAGGGCGGCGAACTGCGTGGCGCCTCCACGATTACCCAGCAGGTTGCGAAAAACCTGTTTCTCGCGCCGATTCCGGACGTGATCCGCAAGGTGCTGGAGTTCCCCCTGGCGATGTGGATCGATTTTGTGCTGGGAAAGCGGCGCATCCTGGAGATTTACCTGAACGTCGCCGAAATGGGCCCGTCGGGAGAGTTCGGTGCGGAAACCGGCGCGGTTTATGCCTTCGGCCATTCCGCACGCCATCTTTCGCCGCGGGAAGCCGCGCTACTGGCGGCCGTTCTCCCCAATCCGGTCAAGCGCAGCGCGCGCAATCCCTCGCCGCTCATGCGCCGTCTCGCCGGAACCTACATGGCCCGTGCCGAGTGGGTGCGGCGCTGCTGGCCCGAAAACCGCTAATCTTGGGCGCTTTAGGTACATTTTTGCCGTCCAATACCCTAGCTTTACGCCACCCGATCCTCTATAAGCCCGCACCTGATCCGTATTCGGCTTGCGCAATATTTTTGCGCGCCAAAAATGCGTCCCTGGCGGGCGCCGGTATCACAAGACACCCCTAGAGGACACCGATATGGCCGTTCCCAGACGAAAAACTTCGCCCTCGCGGCGTGGCATGCGCCGCTCGGCGGATGCGCTCAAAAAGCCCACTTATGTCGAGGATAAGGATTCCGGCGAACTGCGCCGGCCGCATCATCTCGACCTGAAGACCGGCATGTACAAGGGCCGGCAGGTGCTGAAGAAGAAAGAGTCCTGAGCTTCCGCACGGAGGCGCACGCCAGGCGGGCAAGCGCCAGCTTGCCCGGGTTCAGACAAATGAATGCGGTAAGACAATTCCGGGCGGCGAGGGAAGAGTGCTTCGCCCGGGAATGATCCGGTTCTCACAGCAGGCCTCGCCGATTCCATGGTCGGTTTTCCGCTTCTTCTGATTCCGCTTGCGGTCTATAACATCGTCGTCTTTTTAATGAGCGGCGTGTCCTTCACGGATGCGCTGTTCAGCTTGCCATTGCCGTCTGGTGCCGCATGGCCGGTCACGCTCAGCGATATTTTGATTGCGCTGGGCATAGTGTTGCTCCTGCTAGAGGTGATCAAGGGCGCCCGGCCGGGTGCGAAATACCTGATGGATCACCTGTTGTCGTTCGTGGTGTTCGGCGCGGCGGCCGCCGAATTTGCGTTGTGGCCGAAATTCGCGAGTTCGACCTATTTCCTTCTGGTGCTGCTCGCCCTGGTGGACTTCCTGTCGAGCATCGCGCTGCGTGCCCGCCGGTCGCTGCGCTACGTGGCGGTGGAGGAAGCGCCACGGCGCCGAGCCAGGCGCGTCGAGGCGCCGCCGCCCGCGCCCGAACAGCGCGTCGAGCCGGTGCCGGCCGCGCCGCCGCAGCATGCGGCAAATGCTGCACCACAACCGCCGGTTAACTCCGCTGAATCCGAACTGGCCGATCGTTCCGGGCCTCGGCCGCCGCAGCCATCGGCCGGTTCAGCCGAGCAACGGTCACCCGAACTGCAGCCGAATAGCGGCACGGACGCTTCATCGGACACGCCGCCGCGCTAATCTCTTGGCTCAGTCTCTAGATCATGATCCGACTAGACGGAATCGGATCATGATCTCATCTCTTTGTGTGAGCATGATCTTTTCGGAAAACCGGTTTCCACTTTTCCGGATCATGCTCTAGATCGTTTGGCGCGTCAAAAGCCCGGCGTGGCAGCGGCGGCGCTGATGCGCATGATAGGCGGCGAGCGCGTCAGCGGCGCTTTCACACCGGGTGGTCTGCCCCTGCGCTGCTCGCTCGGCGTCGGCAATCAATTGCGTGACAAAGGTCGGATCGGGCGGAAAACGTCGCGTGCGCCGGTCCGACCATTGCGCGGGTTCGGCAAGCGGCACCAGTGCCCCTGAGGTGGACTTCGGACCATCGGCTTGCGCCTCATCGGTCATCGGCTCGGATCCGGCGGGGCTTACCATCGCAAACTGACATCCCACTGAACTGTCACGTTTTAGGACGTCGCCGTCCTTGCGATTTACAAAATCGCAAGGATCATGCCGCCGGTCCGCGCCGCCTTTCCTCCCTGTTCAGGGTCGGTTTGTAAATTGTTTATCAACTTTACTTAGCGTTACCCACAAACGGGTCCTATCCTCGCGCGTTAGGAATCAGCGGCCTGTCCCGAAATGAGGCGAAACGTGACACCACTGCCAACCTCGACCATCCTGGCGTCGCTCGGGCAGGCGGCCTTTGTGTGGGACATCGCAACCGACACCATCACCTGGAGCGATCATATCGGCACGGTCTTTCCCGAGCTTGCGCCCGCCTCGCTCGCCAGCGGCGCCGAGTTCGCCAAGCTGATCGAGCCGCAGCGTACCATCCGTGACGACGCGCTGCATCTGCCGCCGCCCGCCGATCGGGCGAACGGCGTGTTCTACAGGATCGAATATGCGGTGCGTGCGGCGACGACGGCTGCGCCCGTCTGGATCGAAGAAACCGGCTGCTGGTATGCCGGCCCCGACAGCCGGCCGGCGCGCGCGCAAGGCGTCATCCGCATCAACAATGAGCGTCATGCGGCCGAGGAGCAGCTGCTGAAGCTGTCGCGCAACGACGCGTTGACGGGTGAGCTGAACCGCACCCATCTGATCGCCGCATTGGCTGAGACCATCGAGGAAGCACAGCGCTTCCGCACCTCCTGTGCCTTCATGCTGATCGGCATCGATCATCTGGCACGCATCAACGATGCCTTCGGGTTTGATGTCGCCGACGGCGTGATTGCGGAAGTCGCCCGGCGCGTCCGTGCGCGGCTGCGGGGCGGCGATGTGCTGGGACGCTTTTCCGGCAACAAGTTCGGCCTGATCCTCAAGAACTGCACAGTTGACGACATGACGGTCGCCGCCGAGCGGTTTCTTGCCGCCGTTCGCGACGAGGTGGTGCCGACCAGGTTGGGACCGGTCTCCGTCACCGCCTCGATCGGCGCGGTCAGCGTGCCGCGCTACGCGCGCTCGACCGATGAAGCGATCAACCGCGCCCACGAAACGCTCGATGCGGCCAAACGCCGGCGCGCCGGCGCGTTCGCCGCCTGGCGGCCGAATGTCGAGCGCGACGCGCAGCGCCGGGTCAACATCCGCGTCACCGACGAGATCGTCACCGCGCTGAACGAACGGCGGATCACGCTTGCCTTCGAGCCGGTGATCGAGGCGCTTGCGCGCAAGCCGGCGTTCTACGAATGCCTCGTCCGCATGGAGCAGGAAGGCGGGAAGCTGCTGCTTGCGCCCGATATCGTGCCGGTTGCAGAGCGGCTCGGCCTGATCCGGCTGGTCGACCATCGCGTGCTCGAGCTCGTCGTTGCCGAACTCGCGGCGGCGCCGCAGGTCTCGCTCAGCCTCAACATCTCTCCCGATACCACGATGGATACGGATTGGTGGGCATCCATCGAATCGCTGATGCGCGCAAATCCCAGCGTCGCCGAACGGCTGATCGTCGAGATAACCGAAACGGTCGCGATCCAGGACATCGACGACCTGCGCGGCTTCGTCACGCGCCTGAAGAACCTCGGCAGCCGGATCGCGATCGACGATTTCGGCGCCGGCTACACCTCGTTTCGCAACTTGCGCAAGCTCGCGGTGGACATCGTGAAGATCGACGGCGCCTTCGTGCAGAACATCGCATCGTCAAGCGATGACCGCGCTTTCGTGCAGACGCTGATTGATCTCGCGCGGCGGCTCAAGATCAAGACGGTGGCCGAATGGGTGCAGGACGAGGCCGCCGCCGCCATGCTGCGCGATTGGGGCTGCGACTATATCCAGGGACGCCTGATCGGCCTGGCTTCAGCGGAGCGGCCCTGGCAGGACAAAGGCGAGACGGTGCTGCCTGCGGCGGGTTGAACGCTCGTTAGCGCATCATCCGCCAACGGGTCGACGCGATGTCTTTGCGAAAGTCTCGGACGATCTTCTCTCGTATCTGACGAGGTGATCGAGTAAGAGGCGAATGCCTAGAGTTCGCCGACAGCAACGGAATGCCTTTGCTCGTCCACACGCCTGCGGCCGCCAGATCCAAAAAAAGGCGCTGCTGGCCCTCACCGGACCATCGTTGTAGCATGTCGAGGGCCATCATTCTGAACGGGCAAGCTTTTGCACGCGGCATTTAGAACTGTCTTCGAAGCCCCGCCTTCAGGAATTCCTGACCTGGGCTGCTGTACCTGGCCTTGTATTTGTCATTGCGGGTGCGCTGATGGTGCTTAAGCCCCAGGTCGACGTGAGTTGGGTATTCCCAAATATCCAGGGATCGTGGGTACGGGGATCATGGGGAAGAGTATTAAGTTGGGCCTGGCTCGTTTCTTGGAGCATTTGGACGGCGCTTTCTTCTGGGCAGCTACCCACCGGGGGTCTGCTTCGCAAAGCGAACCCTCTACGGTTGTCGAGGGTCCGGTGACAAATTTTGAGCGCATGCCCTATAACGGTCCATCTAATGAAAGCTTTGTGGTTGCAGGCAGGCGATTTGCCTTCTCAGAATTCACGTTGAAACCGCTTCCAGCGATCAAGGACGGCGTCTATGCCCGCATTACGTTTCGGGAGAGACCCATAAACCGCATCGAGATATTGCGGCTAGAGATTGCTGACTAGAATTGATGGGTACATTGACCACATTGGCATTCTCTCCCATCAGCGGAATGCTAGCCGCTGCGAAGCCGATATTGACGTTATCTGCATCTTCTCCAGTGCTGCTGCCATGATTGGGAATTGTCCCTTCGCGCTATTCCACTCGTGCCCAGCAAACCTCCGGCTGAGGGAAACAGCGGACGTTCCCTTCAGTGAGTCAAGCCTCCGCCTTTGTGAGGACATCGCCTGATGCGATCCGCACGGTGATTTGCCCGACGGGCGCGGCTCGCGACCTCCTGTCAAGCCTGCCGCGTCAAAATATTCTACTTTTCAGAAATTCGGATTTGCGGTATCGTCTGCTCTATCCCGCCTCGATGCAGAGGGACGTATCGCGGTCGTCACGAAACGTGAGGCGGGGATGCGGTGGACGCGAAGGTGCCGATCGACGAACGGCATCATTCGCGGACGGCGAAATCGTGTGGTCCTGGCGCGCGCCGATGCAGGCGCTAAGTTGGCGACGATGGGGAAACGCATCGCGCCGATGACGGTGGCAAACGCTGGTTCACCGGGGAGAGCGCGTATAAGCCGTAAACCACTGCGCAGGGAAGGCCGGCTCTGATCCCGCCTGTACCTGTGGTCTTCGCGCGCTCGCGCAAATTCTTTTGCGCGGCGGCCCCGGGTGCAGCGGACACCCGGCCTTCCCTGCGCCCTCTGTATGTTCGGAGGGTGATGGTGATGCAAAACTCGGGCGAGGAGCGCCGCGAGAATGCGGAGTCATGTCTCTCCATTCGTCATTGCGAGGAGCCACCGGGTCGCGCGAATGCGCGCCCGATGACAGGCTCCGCGACGAAGCAATCCGGAGTCGCGTGCGTGGCTCTGGATTGCTTCGCTTACGCTCGCAATGACGGCGATGCAAATCTCTCTCTCACGTCATGCCCCGCGCAGGCCCCGCGCAGGCGGGGCATCCAGTAACCCGTGTTGTCCGTTGTGGAAATACAATGTGCGTCGCGGGTTATTGGAGCGTCCGCCTTCGCGGACGATGACAGCGGAGTGAGCGGCTGTTTGACAATTCAATCGGAAGCAAGCCATTTCGCCGGGACGACGGCAGGCAAGCAAGATAAAGGAGGCTTACTCTTCCTTCTTCGTCTCTTTCGACATGCGATCGAGCCGGTCCTGCATCTCCCTCATCTGGCGGCGCAGCTCGTCGATATGGCCGGCGTCCTCCTCGCTCGGCTGCGGCTCCGGCGTCTTCTCCGTCTCGGCCGTCGTGGGGCGCGCGAACGGCTTGAACATCGAGAAGGTCTGCTGGAACAATTCCATGTTGCGCCGAACTTGCTCCTCCAGCGGCGCGAAGGGCGTTCCGCTCAAGGTGCTCGCAAGCTGCTTGCGAAACTTCTCCTGCTCGCGGGTCAGCGTGTCGATGGCTTGCTCGAGATATTTCGGCACTACCATCTGCATGCTGTCGCCGTAAAACCGGATCAACTGGCGCAGGAAAGTGGTGGGGAGCAGATTCTGCCCGGCCTTGTTCTCCTGTTCGAAGATGATTTGCGCCAGCA
>Ga0134125_10004062_pt1 | contig 16774 bp, 12 predicted proteins | sample KB31751_FD_96464 | JGI IMG/M metagenome (GOLD analysis project Ga0134125, IMG submission 96464) | Terrestrial soil microbial communities with excess Nitrogen fertilizer from Kellogg Biological Station, Michigan, USA - KB3-175-1 | ecosystem: Environmental > Terrestrial > Soil > Unclassified ...
ATGTTGCCGCCGTGGCGCGCCAGCTGCGCCTCGAGGTAGCCCTTCTCGAAGTGCGCGAGCAGCTCCTCGCGCGCCTCGATGAACGGACGCGCCAGATCGATCGCGGCGCCCGCGAGCGTGGCCGGCCCGACCGTGCTGGGCACGTTCTGCGGGCGCGCCGTGGCCGTCGCGGCCGAGGCGTCGACGCCGCCCGTGATGGCCATCGTGCGCTCGATGAAGTTGCGCAGCTCGCGCACGTTGCCCGGCCACGGATGCGACATGAGGCGCTTCCAGTTCTCGTCGGTGATGCTGGCGACAGCCTCTTTGGTCGCGGCCTCGTCGCCGTCGAGCGCCTCCTTGACGAAGTGCTCGACGAGGAGCGGCACGTCGCCTTCGCGCTCGCGCAAGGGCGGCACGCGCACGCGCACCACCGCGAGGCGATAGTAGAGGTCCTCGCGGAAGGTGTTGCGGTTGACCTCGCGGACCAGATCGCGATTGGTCGCGGCCACGATGCGCACGTCGACGGGGATGACCTGCGAGCCGCCGACGCGGCGGATCTCGCGCTTCTCGAGCGCGCGCAGGAGCTTCGGCTGCAGCTCGATCGGGAGCTCGCCGATCTCGTCGATGAACAGCGTGCCGCCGTGCGCCTCTTCGAAGCGGCCGATGCGTTTGGAGTCCGCGCCGGTGAAGGCGCCGCGCTCGTGGCCGAGCAGCTCCGACTCCATGAGCGAAGCGGGGACGGCGGCGCAGTCGAACACGACGAAGCGCTTGTGCGCGCGCGGCGAGCGCAGGTGGATCGCCTCGGCGAGGCGCTCCTTGCCGGTGCCGCTCTCGCCTTCGAGGAGGATCGTGAGATCTTTTTGCGCCACGCGCTCGAGCATGTCGAACAGCTCGCGCATGACGGCGGAGCGGCCGAGCACGTCGCCGAAGCGATCTTCGTGCGAGAGCGCGATCGGCACCTCCTCGCCGAGCGCCTCGAACTGCAGCGTGACCGAGCCGGCCTTGATGGTCGCGGGCTTCCCCTGGGGAAGGTACAGCTCGCGCACGCGATAGCCGTCGACGAAGGTGCCGTTGGTGGAGCCGAGATCGCGCAAGAGGAAGCCGAGCGGCGTCGGCTCGATCTCGAAGTGGTAGCGCGAGACGGTCTCGTTCTGCAGACGCAGCGAGTTGCCGTCTTTGCTGCCGACGCGAAGGATGGTGCCCGCGCCCTCGATCGTAGCCGGCATCCCGCTCGGCGCGGCCTCGCGGGCGGCGCCGCGGCCCGCTGCGCTCGCCTCGCCGGACTGGCCGGCGACGGTGAGGCGGAAGCGCTCGGCGTGGCGGACGAGGGGGCGCTCGCCTTCGGACATCGCGCGCGTCTGCTTGGGATCGTCGTTGCGCGTGGTCACTTGAGCTCCATCCGGACCTCTTTGAGCTCGCCCGGTTTGAGGTCGACGGTACGATCGCGCGGGATCAGGCGCAACCCGGGCGCGGCGGATTCGAGGTGGATCGTGTGCCGGCCGGCAGCGAGCTCGTAGTCGACGATGGGCGTGGCGCGGATGTATTGACCGTCGATGTAGGCGTCGGACTGGACGTCGGCGGTGACGGTGAGATGCGCTTTGGCGGGCGGGCCGGGCGGCGGCGAGGGCGACGCGGGCGCAGGCGCAGGCGCGGGCGCCGGCGGCGGTGTGGCGGCGGCGGTCGCGGGATGCGCGGCCGGCGGCGGCGCAGCGACGGCAACGGCGTTGTGACCGCGCGCGTGGTGATCGTGGTGGCCGTTGCGCGAGGCCGACGGCGGAGGTGGCTCGACGACGACGGAGATGGCGGGCGACAGGGGCGATGGGTGCGTCGGCGGAACCGGCTGCGGATGGGCGGGAACAGGTGCAGGAACGGCAATGGGAGCGGACGCCGTAGCGACGGGAGCGGCGGCCGCCGGAGCGCGCGAGATGTACAGCACGGCGCCGGCGGCGACGACGGCCAGGAACGCGGCGCCGCCGAGCAGGAGCGGCAGGCGCGACGAGCCGCGCGGGATCAGATCGGTCATGTCGGTCGGGCTGCGCGGGCGGTCCGACGGCGCCGGGGCCGCCGCGGCCGGAGGCGTGATCGCGGCGTGCGCCTTGACCGGCTTGGCCACCACCGTCGGGCGCGCCGGGAGCGTCGGCACCGCGGAGGTCGCCACGGGAGGCGCGTCGGCGGCGCCGGGCTCGTCGTCGCCGCTGCCGCCGAGCGACGCCAGCGCGCCGCCGAGGGCGTCGTTGAAGGCGCGCGGCGCCGCCACCGCACGCGTGCCCGACAGCCGCTTGGGCGGCGTGGCCGACTTCGCGCGCTCCGGCTCGGGCCCGGGCGCATCCATCAGATCGCGCACGAATTGCCCGAAGTCCGACGGCGACAGCGTGTAGGACTCGCGCCGCGCGAACACCTCGAGGTCCTCGCGCATCTGATCGCACGTCTGATAGCGCTCGGCACGATCGGGCGCCATCGCACGCATCACGATCGCCTCGAGCCCTTGCGGCACCGAAGCCAGCAGCGCCCGCACCGACGGGAAGCGCCCGGCGCGCACGCGCTCGAGCGCCTCGTTCTCCTTCGGCGCGTCGAACGTGAACGGGTTCTGTCCGCTCAACATCTCGAACATGACGGCGCCGAGGGAGAACACGTCCGCCCGCGCGTCGAGCGGCTCGGCGCGCGCCTGCTCCGGTGCCATGTAGCCGACCTTGCCCTTGAGCCCGCCCGGCATCGACGTCACCTCGCGCAGCCGCGAGCGCGCGATGCCGAAGTCCGACACCTTGATCTCGCCCTCGAACGACACCAGCAGGTTCGACGGCGAGACGTCGCGGTGCACGAGGTGCAGCGCCTGCCCCGCCGCGTCGCGCGCGCGGTGCGCGTAGTCGAGCCCGCGCGCCGCCTCGACGGCGACCAGGCAGGCGAAGCGCAGCGGCAACGGTTGTCCCGCCGAGGTGCGCAGCCGCTGCACGATGGTCCCCAGGTCGGCGCCGTCGATCCACTCCATGGCGATGTAGAAGCGCCCGTCGATCTCGCCGACGTCGCGCACGCCGATCACGTTCTGGTGACAAAGGAGATACGACAGCTTCGCCTCGTCGACGAACTGCCGCTTCAGCGACGGGTCGAGGGCCAGCGCGGGAGCGATCAGCTTCACCGCGACCGGGCGCTCGATGCCTCCGTAGCCGACGTCGACGCCGCGGTAGACCTCGCCCATGCCGCCCTGCGCGATGCGCGCCGATAGCTTGTAACGACCGAGCGGCGGACCGGGCACGGCGTCATTATACGCGTTTTGACGCTTGTTTGCCCCGCTCCCGACGGTGTGTTACCTCTTTGGCGTTCATGCCGATTCCGCAGGACCAGATCGATCCCGACGCCGCCAAAGTCGTCCGCCGCCTCGCCCGAAACGGTTTCGCCGCGTATCTGGTGGGTGGCTGCGTCCGCGATCTGCTGCTCGGACGGCGCCCCAAGGACTTCGACGTGGCCACCTCGGCGACGCCGCCCGAGATCAAGTCGCTGTTCCGCAACTGCCGCATCATCGGCCGCCGGTTCCGGCTGGCGCATATCTTCTTCGGCCAGAAGATCATCGAGACCTCGACCTTCCGCGCCAACCCGCGCGAGGTCGAAGCCGACGACGAGACCCCGCTCGACGCCGAGCAGGGGCACGGCGACAACGAGCTCTACATCCGCCGCGACAACGTCTTCGGCTCCGCCGAGGAGGACGCGCGCCGGCGCGACTTCACCATCAACGGGCTCTTCTACGACCTCGACGGTGACAAGGTCATCGACTACGTCGAGGGGCTGCCCGACCTCGAGCGGCGCACGGTGCGCACCATCGGCGATCCCGACGTGCGCTTCCGCGAGGATCCGATCCGCATCCTGCGCGCGCTCAAGTTCGCGGCGCGGCTGAACTTCGAGATCGAGCCGGCCACCTACGCGGCGATCCTGACGCACAAGGGCGAGATCGCCAAGTGCGCACCGCCGCGCGTGCTCGAGGAGATCTATCGCCTCTTGCGCGGAGGCGCGGCGCGGCGCTCGCTCGAGCTGTTGCAGGCGACCGGCGTGCTGACGGTGCTCGTGCCCGAGCTCCAGCGCCTGCTCTCGCGCGAGGGCGACCACGTCGGCGCCGAGCGGCTGATCCAGACGCTCGACGCCATCGACGCGCTGGTGCAGGGCGGCTACACGCCGTCGAACGCGCTGCTCGTGTGCGCGCTGATCGCGCCGTTCGTGTTCGACCAGCTCTTCGACGGCGACGGCGACGCGCAGAAGAGCCGCGACTCGGTCGCCATCATCGAGCAGCTCGCCGAGCCGATCGTGCAGTCGATGCGCGTGTCGCGGCGCGACGCCGAGCGGGCACGGCAGATCCTCGTCGCCGAGCGGCGGCTGGGTCCGTCGAAGAAGCGGCGCGGGCGGCCGATGGCGCTGGTGCGGCGCGACTGGTTCGCCGAAGCGCTGACGCTGTTCGAGCTCATGCATCCGCACGCCGAGAGCGAAATCGCCGACGAGATCGCGCGCTGGCATCGGCTGATGCGCGAGGGCGGCGAGCATCCGCAGCCCGGCGGCGGGCGCGGACCGCAGGGCGCCGCCGGCGAGGACGCGGACGGCGAGCCACGCCGCCGTCGTCGCCGTCGTCGCGGCGGGCGGCGTCGCCGTGGCGGCGAGCCGTCGCGGCATGGCGCGTCCGACTCCGCCGACGGCTAACGGCCTGCGGCTGCGGCCGCAGCTCCGGGGCATCTCGCGACGTACGTCCTCGCTTCCTCGGTCACGGGCCGGAGCCCGCTCCCTCGGGCGCTGCGGGCGTGCGCCGCGATCTGCCTCCGGAGCTGCGGCCTCGCCTCGTGGACGTCTGGATCCTGAACGGCGATTCTGAACGGAACTATTAGCGCGGCGGTTGCGGTGACGGCGGTGAGGGCGCGCAGTCGGCGGCGACGTCGTCGCCGTGCGTGACGGCGGACTCGGGGATCGTCAGCAGGCGACGCCCGCTCGGGCAGCCGAGCTCGACGCCGCCGGCGTACGGGTAGACGAGCGCGAATCTGCCGTCGCTGCCGGCCTTGGCGCTGGCGCGAAAACGCAACGTCGTCGTCGCGGTGCGCACCGGCGCGTCGACGGTGATCGTGGCGCCGGCCGGTGCCGTGCCGTGCAGGCGCGCGCCGCGCACGCGCTCGAAGAGGCGCGCCGTGCCCGCGTCGGCGACCAGGCGCAGCGTCGACGTCGCCGGCCAGCCGGGGTGCTCGCTGCCGGCGGCGATGCGCAGCTGCTCGTAGAGGCCGAGCGACGGGCGCGGATTGGTCACGAGCACGTACCGGATGCGCCAGGCGTCGAAACGGCGCTCGAGCGCCGCGTCGTAGGGGCCGCGCAGGAGCGCCAGCGTCTGTTCGTACTGCGCCAGCGCCGTCGGCTGCCCCCAGAACGGCAGCGACGGCACCGCCACGTGCGCCAGGTACGCGAAGCGCACGCCGTCGACAGGATGGGCGAGCACCACCGACGCCGGCTGCGCGCGCGGCCGGTCGTACGCCGGATCGGCGAGGCCCGGGTGCTGCGCCAGCGTCGCCAGCCCGCGCGCGACGGCGATCTGCAAGAGGCGCGGATTCGGCGGCAGCAGCGCCGCGCTCGCCGCGACGACCGCCAGGCCCACGACGGGTGCGAGCGCGCCGCGCAGGAGCGCCCAGCCCGCCGGCACGACCCGCAGCACGAGCGCGGGCAGGAGCGCCCAGCCGCAGGCTTCGAGGAGCGCGCGCAGCGCCTGGTACTTGGCCTGCGCCACGTCGAGCAGCACGAGCCCGACGAGAAAGCCGAGGAGGCGCAGGTCGCGGCGCCCCTTGTCGAAGCCGAGCACCACGGCGGCGACGATCATCGGCAACAGGTGGAAGGCGGCCTCGGGCAGCGTCACGTTTGTCCAGCCGGGCAGCGCCTCCTCCATGGTGCGCGTGACCGGATCGGCCGGCGCCGTCAGCCACAGCCCGAGCGCCGCGCCGCGCACCGCCGCGTAGACGATTGCGCCGGCGAGCACAGCCCACGTCGCGCGCGGCCCGTCGCGACGCGCCAGCATCGACGCGGCGAAGGCGACCGCGATCGCCAGCCGTAGGTCGACGCCGAGCGCGCGTGGCGCGCCGATCGCCCAGTCCCCGAGCGTGGCGGCCGCGATGCCCGCCGCCAGCCCGATGACGGCCGGCGCATGGACGGCAAGCGGCCGGCGCGCGAGCGCGAAGAGCACGGCGAGCGCGCCGAGGAGCGCGCAGAAGACGAAGGTCAGATCGAGCGTGAACGCGCACGCCGCGCCGATCACCGCCGCCGCGATCGCCACGCGCCCGCGCCGCGGCGACGGCGCCGCGAACACCAGCGCATAGAGCCCGAGCGCCGCCGCCGGCTCGAGCACGTGATGATCGATGCGCGCGTAGTGCCCCGCCATGCGGCTCGACGGAATCGCCGCCGCCGCCACGCCGCCGAGCCACGCCGCCGCGCGCCCGAAGCGCGCCAGCACCAGCATCAATAGAAGCGGCGTCAGCGCCCCGAGCACGGGGATGGCGAACGCCACGATCGCCTCGATCGTGTGGCGCGACGGCGCGTGCCCGATGGTCGCCACCTTCACGATGCCGTCGAGCAGCAACGGCAGCCCGATCGGCCACGGGCAGTCGAAGCGCGCCGGCGCGTTGACGAAGTAGTCACCCACGCCGGGCGGAAAATCGCCCGCGCGCAGAAGCTCGAGGCGGCGCAGCTGATAATAGGGATCGGTGTCGTAGGGCACGAGCGCGTCGCCGGCCCACGAGGTCCCGTAGGTCTGCGTCACGCGCAGCCAGATCGCCAGCGTGGCGACGAGCACGATCACCGCCGCCCACACGAGGCGCGTCTTCATTGCACGTAGCGCGTCGGATCGGCCACGCCGGCGTCGGCGAAGCCCTTCTTGCGCAAGAGGCACGAGTCGCAGCGCCCGCACGCCGCGGCGCCCCCAGAAACGACGATCGGATCGTAGCAGGAGTGGGTCAGTGAGTAATCGACGCCGAGCGCGACGCCGGCGCGGATGATCTCGGCCTTGGTCATCGCGATGAGCGGCGCGCGCACACGCCACTCGGCGCCCTCGGCGCCCGCCTTGGTGCCGAGGCGCGCCATGGTCTCGAACGCGGCGAGGAACTCGGGCCGGCAGTCGGGATAGCCGCTGTAGTCGAGCGCGTTCATCCCGGCGTACAGATCGCGCGCGCCGAGCACTTCGGCCCACGCCAGCGCATGACACAGGAACAGCGCGTTGCGCGCCGGCACGTAGGTGATCGGGATGTCGCCGCCCATCTCGCCGACGGCGCGATCCTTCGGAACGGCGAGGTCGCTCGCGGTCAGCGCCGAGCCGCCGATCCAGCCGAGGTCGACCGTGGCCACGCGATGCTCGACGGCGCCGAGCGCGTGCGCGACGCGGGCCGCGGCCTCGAGCTCGACGACGTGGCGCTGGCCGTAGCGGAACGACAGCGCGTGGCAGGCGTAGCCGTCGGCGCGCGCCATCGCCAGCACCGTCGCCGAATCGAGACCGCCGGAGAGCAGCACCACGGCGCGTTTCACGGTTGCTCCGCTCGCTCACTCCGGCTCGGCGCAACCGGTCGGGTCGCTCTGCGCGCCTCCGCGTTGCGAAAACCCCTCGCCGACGCTCGCTCGCTCATGCGATTCACTACTACCATGTCCTTCCACGAGCGGCTCGCCGCCGCGCTCGCTGCCGGCACCAGCGAGCACTATGAAGACGCCAGCCTCTACGACCACGAATACAAGCGCCGCCGCGACGACGTGCGCTGGTACCAGGCCCTCGCGAAAAAGGAGCTGAAGCGCGGCTCCGACATCCTCGAGCTCGGCTGCGGCTCGGGCCGCACGCTCATCCCGCTGGCGCGCGACGGCTGGCGCGTGACCGGCGTCGACAACTCGGCCACGATGCTCGACCGCTGCCGCGAGCGCCTCGCGCGCTTCCGCGACGTGCGCGTCGAGCTGGTGCGCGCCGACTTCCGCTCGCTGGCGCTCGGACGGCGCTTTCCGCTCGTGATCTGCCCGTTCAACGCCTTCATGCACCTCTACTCGCGGCAGGACGTCGAGCGCTTCCTCGAGGTGGTGCGCGCGCACCTTCAGCCGGGCGGATTGTTCGCGTTCGACGTGATGAATCCCGACCTCGCGTGGCTCTCGCGCGACCCGAACCGGCGCTGGGCGCGCACGCGCTTCCGCCATCCGCGCACGGGCAAGCTCACCTATTATTCGACGAGCCTTAGCTACGACGCGGCGCTGCAGATCGCCTTCATGCGCATCTATTACGAGCCTGCCGGCGGCGGGCGAACGCGCACCATCCGCCTCACGCACCGTCAGTTCTTCCCGCTCGAGCTCGAGGCGCTGCTCCACTACAACGGCTTTTCCGTCGAGGCGCACGAGGGCGGCTTCGACGGTGCGCCGCTGGTTCCGGAGTCCGAAGAACAGGTTTTGCGCTGCCGCTCCCGTCGAGGAATTTCTGTTTCTCGACGGAAAAACATTTGACAAGCGTTTTCGCGGTCAATTACTGTCGCTGACAAGCAACTCCCTCAAGGAGGATCGGGATGGCTGAGAAAGTTGCAAAGGTTGGTGTCAAGCGCGAGCCGGGCTTCCTTTACTTCCTGCGTGGGTCGGATGTTTGGAAGACCCCGATGAAGCGCGCAGGCGGCCCCTCGGCTGCCGGCAAGGCTGAAAAGGTCGCTGCGGGCAATTTTACGCGTGCGGAAGGGTACCTCTACTTCCTCGACTCGGCGGGCGACGTCTCGCGCGCGAAGCGCGCGGTCGGCGGCCAGAAGCGCAAGGCCAAGGGCGGCGCGAAGAAGGCCGCGAAGAAGGCCGGCAAGAAGAAGGCAGCGGCGAAGAAGCCCGCCAAGAAGAAGGGCGGCGCCAAGAAGAAGGGCAAGAAGTAGTCGATCGAGCCTCCTCGCCGACGCACCACCCGACTCTGGGGGGCGTCGGGTTCGGTACCCGATCCTTATAATCGATGGCTGTGACACGGCGAGGAGGCGCGTTCGCGCTTGCGTGGGTGCTCCTGGTGGGCGCCGGCGCGAGCGCGTGCAATTCGACGGGCAGTGGATCGGGCCCGTCGCCGCCGAACAATACGGACTTGTCGGTGTATCAGGCGTGCGAGAGCGTTTGCGTGCGGCCGTCGGACTGTGCGATGGCGTTCAATGACGATGGGATCTGTCCGCCCGGCTTCCTCTGCGCGCTTCGCTTCTCCTGCAATCCAGACTGACCGACCCACGTTTGCCGAGGCCCACGAGGGGGTAGATCCTTTCGGCCGGTCCTGCGTTTGTCCTGAGCGGAGGGAGTTTCATGGACAAGCGCAAGTTGACCACCTACGGCCTCATCTCCGGCGTCCTCATCCTCGCCGCCTGGGCCGCCTCGGCCATGCCGCGCCAGCACGGCAGCAACCTCGTCTCCACCGATCCGACGACGACCAACACGCACACGCCGTCCCACGTCACCATCCCGCAGGCTCCCCCGCGCGTGGAGCTCGTCTTCGCCCTCGACACGACCGGCTCCATGTCCGGCCTCATCGACGGCGCCAAGCGCAAGATCTGGTCGATCGCGCAGTTCATCGCCGAGGGGCAGCCCAAGCCCGACGTGCGCATCGGCCTCGTCGCCTACCGCGACATCGGTGACGCCTACGTGACGCGCTTCTACGACCTGTCCGACGACCTCGACACCGTGTTCGAGCACCTCTCGTCGTTCGAGGCGGGCGGCGGCGGCGACACGCCCGAGCACGTCTCCAAGGCGCTCTACGACGCCGTCTACAAGACCTCGTGGACCGCCGATCAGTCGGCGCTCAAGCAGATCTACCTCGTCGGCGACGCGCCGCCGCACACCGACTACTCCGACGGCTACGACTACAAGAAGATCTCCAAGCACGCCCACGACCTCGGCATCCACATCAACACCATCCGCTGCGGCTCCGATCCCGAGACCGCGATGGTGTGGAACCAGATCGCCAACAGCGCCGCCGGCGAGTTCGCCTCCATCGACCAGAGCGGCGGCGTGCGCGTCGCTGCCACGCCCTTCGACGGCGAGATGCAGAAGCTGAACGCCGCGCTCGTCGGCACCGCCATCGGCTACGGCCGCGGCCGCGCCGAGGTCACGCGCAAGGTCGCCACCGCCACCGCGATGTCGGCGCCCGCCGCCGCCGATCGCGCCGGCTACTTCGGCGTCAAGGGCGGCGCCGTCGGCGGCGGAGGCGATCTCGTCGACGACGTCTCCAACGGCAAGGCCAGGATCGGCGACGTCAAGGCCGAGGAGCTGCCCGCCGAGATGGCGGCGATGGACGAGTCCAAGCGCGAGGCCTACGTGAAAGAGAAGGTGGCCGAGCGCAACAAGATCCAGACCGAGATCAACACCGTCGCCAAGCACCGCCAGGAGTGGCTGAAGAAGAACGCCAAGGACAAGACGGACGCGTTCGACGTGCAGGTCGAAGGCGCGCTCAAGAAGCAGGCGAAGTCGATCGGTCTCGCGCTGTAACCTCCGCCCCGCCCCCCTCCGCCTTCATCGCCTCCTCCACCAGCGGCGCCGTCGGTCCCGTCGACACCAACCACAGCTGATGCGTCGCGCGCGTCGCCCCGATGTGCAGAAGATGGCGCGCCTCGACGGTGTCCGGGTAGCTCGACGCGTTCACATCGAGCAGGATGACGTAGTCGAACTCCAGGCCCTTGACCTGCCCGACGTCGGTGACGTCGACGCCCGGCGCGAACGCGAAGTCCTGCCGCCGCACGCGCCGGAGCTGCGGCACCTCGGCGCGCGCCAACGCCCCCCACCACGCATCGGCCTGCCCCGCGTGGCGCGTGAGCAGCGCCACCGACGCCGCCGGCTCGCGGCCGAGCAGCGAGCGCAGCGCATCGGCCACGAACGCCACCGCCTCGCCCATGCCGTCGAACGGATGCAGCGTCACCTCGGCGCCCGGCCGCGCCTCGACGTCGGTCGTCTCCGCCGCCAGCGGCCCGAGCACGCGCTGCGCGAAGCGCATCACCGGCGCCGTCGAGCGATAGGCGAGCCGCAGCGGCCGCACCTTCACCGCCGGCACGCCCACGTCGCCGAGCAGCGCCTCCCAGCCGCGAAACGCGTTGTCGAAGATGACCCGCTGCGCCACGTCGCCGGCGATGGTCACCGAGCGCCGCTCGTTGGTCGCGTAATAGAGCGCCTTCACTTCCGACGCCGACAGATCCTGCGCCTCGTCGAGCGCGATGTGATCGTAGACGAGCGGCTCGCCGTCGACGCGCACGAGCTCGCCGTGCACGATCTGATACAGCCGCAAGAGGAGCGCGTCGTCTTCCTCGTCGATCCGCGCGCGCGCGCCGCCCTCGCCCGATCCGTCGTCGAGCGGCAGCCCGTCGATCGGCCGCATGCGCTCCTCGTCGATGCCCTCGAGCTCGGCCGGCTTCTCCTCTTCGAGCTGCATCGTGCACCAGCGCACCAGCTCCTCGATCTCGCGCACGCCCGCCGGCTCGAGCACGCCCTCGGCGCGCAGCGCCTCGAGCCGCCCGCGATCGGTGTACAGCTCGAACAGGATGCGCCGCACGTCGCCGAGCCGGGTCTGCAGCTTGCGCAGCGCCTGCTCCGCCGCGTGCGCCGTCGCCGCCGGCACGTCCATCGCGCCGCGCTCGATCTGCCGCCGCACCGACCGCGCGCGCCCCACCGCCGGCCTGCCCGCGCTCTGGTCCCACGCCTCGAGGATCCACGACGCGCCCGGCGCATCGCCCAGCCGCGCGACGAGCTCGGCGCGCGCCGCGGCCAGCTCGAGGTCGACCGCGCGCTCGACCAGCTCGAGCAGCGCCGGGTGCTTCTTCAGCCGCGCCACCGCGACCGGCGTGTCCTCCGCGTAGCGATCCGGCGCCGACGGCACCAGCCGCTTGCGCAGGTTGCGCGCCCAGCTGCGGAAGGTCATCACCGGCACGCCCTGCACGCCGAGCGCCGGCAACACGCCCGCGACGTAACGCGCCAGCGCCTCCGACGGCACCACGAACAGGCAGCGTGACGGCTTGAAGTGGCGCCCGTCGTTGAACACGAGGTACGCGATGCGATGCAGCGCCACCGTCGTCTTGCCCGAGCCCGCGCCGCCCTGGATGACGACGAGCCCGGTGGCCGGCTCGGTGATCAGCTCGAACTGCGCGCGATCGATGAGCGCCGCGATCTCCGGCAGCGCCTTGTTCGCCTCGTGCGACGAGCGCGCCGGCTCCATGCGACGTCGTCCGCGCGGCACCGGCGGCCCCGGCCGCGGTGGACGCGCCGCCGTCCCCTGCCCGCCGGCGAGGAGCGCCACCTCGTCGCCGTAGAGCTCCGACCACTCGCCCTCGCCCGACGCCACGAAGGTCCCCTGCGGGCAGCCGATGCGGCGCAGCTTGCCGCCGGCGATGGTCACGTTGCGCCGCGCCTCGACGATGCCGCGCAAGGTTCCGCCCGCGACCTCCTCGTCGTAGTCGTCGCCTTCGTCGTAGCGGTAATAGACCTGCGACACCGGCGCGTCACGCCAGTCGACGATCTGCACGCCCGCCGCGCGATCGATCAGTCCCCGCCGGCCGATGAGCACGTCCTGCTCGCGCGGCGGCTCGCCCGCTTTGCCCTCGGCACGCAGCCGCATGTGCGCGAAGTATGGCGACGCAGCGTCGATGGGCAGCGCCGCCTTGCCGCCGCGCCGCCCCGCCGCCAGCGCCGACACGCGCGTCATCTGCTCGACGAGCGACGGCAGATCTTCCGGCTTCTCGTCGGCGAGCTGGTCGCGCAACGCGATGAGATCACGTTCGAAATCACTCGCGGTCGCGCCCCCGGGCAGGGCTTCACCTTCGCGCCCCAAGAGCGCGTGCACCCGGCGTAGAATGGCGACTTCGTCGTCGACAATCGTGCGAGCGGGTGAATCCGGTGGGACCGCTTTTCGCATGAACGGATCAGTATAATGCATCGCAAACGAGTGAGCGTAGCGAACGAGGAGGCAGGGTGAGCCATGTCGAAGCCGGCACCGATCGAAGGATTGGACTCCACGTCGCCGCTCGAGGACGCAGCGCGCCGCTCGATCGAATCTCGCCTGGGTGACATGCGGCGGTACGAGGAGAAGCTCGCCGGCGCGCCGGAGGCCGACGACGTCCACGACATGCGCGTGGCGTCGCGGCGCCTGCGCGCGGCCCTGGCCCTGTTCGATCAGAAGAAGCAGCTGCGCCCGGCCTACGACGCCGTGTCGACGCTCGGCGACGCCCTCGGCGAGGTGCGCGAGCTGCAGGTCCAGCTCGCGTGGTTGCGCGAGGAGCTGGCGGCCGCCTCCGAGCGCGACAAGGTCGGCCTCCAGGCCCTGCTCGAGGAGCGCCAGGGCAAGCTGCCCAAGAGGGTCGAGAAGCTCGAGGCGGCGCTCGGCACCTGGACGGACGACGGCGTGCCCACCGTCGAGGCGGCGCTGGCGGGCCTGAGCGTGCGCGGCAAGCTCGGCGGCCATCGCGTGCGCAAGCGGCTCTCGCGCCGCCTGAAGGACACCAGGCGGCGCGCGGCGGCGGCGCTGAAGTCGAACGACCCGCGCACGGCGCACAAGCTGCGCATCGGCGCCAAGAAGCTGCGCTACCTGGCCGAGCTGGCGCAGCCCGCCTTCCCGGCCGAGATCGCCGCCCTCCTCGATCGCCTCGAGCCGTTACAGGAGACCCTCGGGGAGCTGCACGATGCCGACGTGCACGTGCCGATCGTCGAGAAGTTCCTGGTGCGCGCCGACGCCCTGGCGCAGCCGGGCGCGCTCGTCCTGCTCCGCAGCGAGATGGCGCACCGCGAGGAGCAGGCCTCGGCGCTCGCCGACGCGCTCGGCCGGCTGCGCGAAGATCGCGTGCTGGAATCGCTGCGCGACGCCCTTTGTTGAGCTACCGTTAGGTCCGTCATGCCGTCGGTGATTCGCGCCCTGGTGCTCGTCGTCGCCGGGGCCGTCGTGGGTCTTGCGGCCAACGCCGCCCGCCCGCACGGCCTCCGCATCGCTGCGTTCGCTCCGCCCACCGAGTGCACGGGTGGCGAGCATGGCGCGCCCACGCCGGCGGTGATGAGCGCGACCGAAGCCTCGTCGCTGTGCGGCCAAGCGAACGTCGTCATCGCCGACACGCGTCCGGAGAACGCCTTCGTCGAAGGGCACGTCGCCGGCGCGGTGCACCTGCCGTGCGACGCCGGCGGCAAGACCGCCGACGAGGCGCTCGCGCATTTTTCGCACGCGCAAACGATCGTGGTCTACGGCAACTCCACCGACGACGCGCGGCCGGTCGCCGAAAGCCTGCAGCGGCGCCATCCCGACGTGAAGGTCGCGGTGCTCGACGGCGGCTTCGTCGGCTGGTCGCAGGCGGGGCTGGCGTGCGCGTCGGGGCCGTGCGCCGACTGCAAGACCTCGAAGGGCCCGCTGTCGAAGGCGTCGAACCCATGAAGGCGCTCGTGCTGGTCGCGCGGCTGGTCGTGGGCGCGCTGTTCGTCGTCGCCGGGGCGCTCAAGATCGGCGATCCGACGGCGTTCGCCACGGAGATCGCCAACTACCGCTTCTTCGCCGAGCTAGCGCCGTGGCTGGCGGTGATCTTGCCGGCCACCGAGATCGTCGTCGGCGCCGCGCTGCTGGTCGGCCCGAAGAAGTGGCAGAACGCCGGCGCCCTCGCCGCCATCGGGCTGCTCGTCATGTTCACCGTCGCCATCGTCCACGTCGTGCGCGCCGGCATCAACGTCGATTGCGGCTGCTTCGGCGGCAACTCCGGGCCGGTCACGGCGTGGACCGCGGTGCGCGATCTGGCGCTCCTGGCTGCCGCCGCGCTGGTGTTTCGTGGTACCAAGGAGTATGCGAAGTAGGCTCCTCGTCGCCGCCGTCGCTTCCGTCGCCCTTCCCTTTGCCGCTTGCTCGAGCTCGCCGCCGTCGATGGCGCTGACCACCGGCGTCGAAGTCGAGATCCCCGGCTGCCCCTTCACCATCACCACGCCGAACGAGACCACCGCGCCGGTCAAGGACGACGGCTCCGTCGGCGCCGCGCCCGATCCGCGCGATCAGCACCTCGCCTACGTCGGCGATCCCAAGTCGAGCATCAGCGTCACCTGGGCCACGGACGTGGGCACGCGCGGCACCACGCTCGAGTGGGGCGCCGACACGAGCTACGGCCACAAGACCAAGGGCTTCTGGTTCGCCTATCCGACCGACCTCGCGGGCTCGGATCCGCCGTCGGTGGGCATCCACCAGGTGCACCTGTGCGGCCTTTCGCCCGGCACCACCTACCACTATCGCGTCGGCACCGGCTCGCACATGAGCGCCGACTCCACCTTCACCACGGCGCCCGGCGACGGCCGGCCGGTGCGCGTGCTCGTCTACGGCGACTCTCGCGGCAACGCCGCGACCCTGGCGCAGGTCGTCCAGGCCGCGACCGCCGACGCGCCCGACGTCGCGCTCTTCACCGGCGACGCCAACGACCTCGGCAGCATCCAGGAAGATTGGGAAGCGTGGTTCGCCGCCAGCGCCGGCCTCATCGACCACGTGGCGCTCATGATGGTGCACGGCAACCACGAGATCAATTCGCGCCACTACTACTCGCAGTTCCCGCTGCCGGGGAATCAGCAGTGGTACTCGTTCGACTTCGGCGCCGCGCACTTCACCGCGCTCAACGACACGCCGCCGTCGGGCGATCCGACGAGCATCACCTCGGAGCAGGCGCCGTTCCTCGACGACGATCTGGGCAAGACCTCGCAGCCGTGGAAGCTGGTCACGCATCATCGGCCCGAGTACACGTCGTCGACCGGCCACCCGCCGGCGACCGATCTGCAGATGGCGTGGGAGTCGATCGTCGACGCGCACCACGTCGACCTCGTGCTCACCGGCCACGCGCACGCCTACGAGCGCTCGCACGCCATCGTCGGCGGGCAGGTGGTCGCCGATGGCGCCGGGCCGGTGTACATCGTCGAGGGCGGCGCGGGCGCCGATCCCTACGACGTGGCGCCGCAGGCGTTCACCGCGTTCGCGGAGAAGATCTACAGCTACGTGCTGCTCGACATCTCGACGTCGTCGCTGACGCTGACCGCCAAGGGCACCGACGGCAGCGTCATCGACACGATGACGCTCACCAAGTAGCGACCGCTATTTTCCCTTGAAGGCGGGCGGGCGCTTGTCGACGTAGGCGCTAATGCCCTCTTTGGCGTCGTCGCTCACGAAGAGCTGCTGCTGCAGCTCGCGCTCGAGCGCCAGACCCGACGCGAAGTCCATCTCGATCCCGCTCGTGACCGCGCGCTTGATGAGGCCCACCGCCTTCGACGCCTTGCCCGGCGGCACGAACTTCTTGGCGTACTCCATCACCGCCGCGTCGAAGCCCGCTTCGTCGACGAGCGCGTTGACGATCCCGAGCGCCTGCGCCTCCTCGACGCTCAAGTTCGCGCCGAGCGCCATCAGCTCGATGGCCTTCGGCCGCCCGACGAGCCGCGCCAGCCGCTGCGTTCCGCCGGTCCCCGGCAACACGCCGAGCGAGACCTCGGGCAATCCGATCTTGCCCTTGCCCTTCTTGGCGATGCGCAGATCGCACGCCATCGCCACCTCGAGCCCGCCGCCGACGCAGTGGCCGTTGAGCGCCGCGATCACCAGCTTCGGCGTCTGCTCGAGCCGATTGAGGGTCTCGTTGGCGTGCAAGCAGAAGTTGTACTTGAACGACGGCTTCGACGTCGCCAGCACCTTGATGTCGGCGCCGGCGCAGAAGAACTTGTCGCCCTCGCCGCGCACCACGAGCACGTGGACGTCGTCGTCCATGCGCGCGCGCAGGATGGCGGCGTCGAGCTCCTGCATCATCTCGTAGCTGTAGGTGTTGGCCGGCGGATCGGAGAGGGTCAGCGTGGC
>Ga0134125_10004063_pt1 | contig 16769 bp, 10 predicted proteins | sample KB31751_FD_96464 | JGI IMG/M metagenome (GOLD analysis project Ga0134125, IMG submission 96464) | Terrestrial soil microbial communities with excess Nitrogen fertilizer from Kellogg Biological Station, Michigan, USA - KB3-175-1 | ecosystem: Environmental > Terrestrial > Soil > Unclassified ...
GCGGTCCGCACGAAGTCAAGATGCATGACTTCTAGAAGCGACGAACGGGCAAGACGCAGGTAGATCGCAACATAGAATGCGCAAAGCGCGGTGACAGGCATGACGAGGTGCAACGCCACGTCACAAAGATATGCAAAGCCAGTCGCGCGCGAGGCCAGCGTGGATAGACCCGAGATCGGCAGCCACCGAAGCCAGACCGAAAAAATCAGAATTAAGGAAATGGCGATAATAAAAACCGGCGTTGCATAACAAATCAGCGCAACGCCCGAGAGAAGCGAGTCCAATGGCTTGCCGGCATTTCTGGCCGCCGCCACGCCGAGCAGTGTACCGATTGCGACCGACGCGGTGACAGACAGGAGTACGAGAAGCAACGTCGTCGGCAAGCGCAGCAGTAAAACGTCGAGAACGGGTGCGTTGTTGCGGAACGAATAACCAAGGTCAAATCTTGCCAGCCGAAACAGGTACTTCCCAAGCTGAACAACGGCAGGCTGATCGAGACCATACTCAACGCGTAATTCTGCGATCTGCTCCGCGTTCATATCCGACGAACCGCTTAGAACGTCGACCATGTCTCCCGGGGCGAGGTGGAGAATTACGAAATTCGCAATCACGACCAGGAAAATGACAAGGAACGCCTGGAGCAACCGGCGCACCAGAAATCGAGTTTTCGCGCCGGAAAAAATACGGCTGGGCACCGAAAGGCTGGTAACCGATAAACTCATAGTTAGATGCTTACCCGTACGAAAACGAAAAACACAAAGGCGCAACTTCCCGCGCCTCCGCGTCGACCTGATCGGCCGTGCTTAATCGGCGAGCGCTCTGCAAAAATCAGCTTCTCGGCCGAGAAGGCGGCAACCTGATTACAGGCGCCGTCCGAAATATGCTCTCGGACGGCGCATGCACTGCAGACGTCAGGATTGGAGCCAAGCCTCGGCCATCGAGCCGATTGCCCCGTCTGCCCCAACCGTATGATCGCGGACGCGCTTGTTGGAGACCGTCAGGCGATTGCACGCGATGATCGGCAATGACGGGAGTTCGGTCATGATGATCTGCTGGAACTTTTTGTACTGATCGCGGCGCTTCGCCGCATCCAGCTCGACCTCGGCCGCTTCCAGCAATGCATCCACTTCGGCATTCTTGAAGCCAGAACCATTGCCGAAAGCAACGCCAGGCTTGAAAGCCGTGGAAAGGTAGAAACGATGCACGCCGATGACAGGATCGGCGCCGGAGGTGCCGATGATCATGTTCAAGTCGAACTGCCGGTCCGTGTAGACCCGCTTTACAAACGCACCCATGTCGCTGGTGACGATGTTCATCTGCACGCCGATCTGGCGGAACTGCTCGCGGATGTACTCCGCCGTCTTGAGAGGCTCATCGCCCCACGGCAGAGGCGCCATCGTTATTTCAAACCGAATTTTATTCGCACCACGCGGATGGCCGGCTGCGTCAAGCAACTCCTCAGCCTTCTTGAGATTGAATGGATAAGAAGGGACGCCATCGGTCGTGTAAAATTCGGTTTGATCTTGATGGATCGGACCGGTAGCGGCGTAGGAATATCCCATCCACACGTTTTCCGCGACCCACTTTGGATCTATCGCGTGCGCCAAAGCTTGCCGCACGTCGCGTTTTTTCAAGATCGGATGTTCAAGATTAAAATCCATGAACTGGAGACTTAACAAAGTCTCATAGCCCTTGTCGGTGATGTCGAATTTTCCCGTTTTCTTCAAGCGATCGACATCGGGAAGCGGAACCATGGAGTACGGGACAACATCGACATCGCCGGTCTCGAGCAGCGCCGTGCGCGTCGCGGTGTCGTTCACATACTGGATCGTCAGCGTGTCGATGTGCGGCATATTCTTGCGCCAATAGTCCGCATTGCGCTCCATCACGACGCTTTCGCCAATCTTGTATGAAACGAGCTTCCAGGGACCGGTACCGACCGGTTTGACGTTGTTGGGATTCTTCATGATGTCGGTGCCGTCATAAAGATGAGCGGGTTGTATGGGCACCTCGATCGAGTCCAGCGACTTGATCACAGCAGCGCTGGGTTTCGACATGACGAAGATGGCGGTGTGATCGTCCGGCGTCTCAATACCGGTAAGGTTCCGGAACGTGACCCGGCCGCGTCCGTGGACCACCTTGGTGATCTGCATCAAAGTCACCGCCACATCCTTGGACGTAAATGGCTTGCCGTCATGCCACTTAATGTCCTTGCGCAGGTGAAAGGTGATGCGCTTGCCGTCCGGAGAAATCTCAAAACTTTCGGCAAGGCTTGGCTTCGGTTTCATGCCGAAGTCATAATCGAGCAGCCCGTCGAAAAACTTCGAGCCCAACATGATTTCAGGACCGGCAGTCGTCACGGCCGAAGTCAAATAAGTCGGCGGCGGCCACGCCGCAAAATTCACCTGCCCCCCCGCTTTCGCCGCAGCAAAAACGTCGCCGGGCAACATTGGGAGCGCGGCCGTGGAGGCCGCTGCCGCCAAAAATGTTCGACGATCGATGCCTTTGCGTAGAGACGCCTTCCTCATCTTGCTCATTTCATTCACCGTCCTGTGTAAAAACTCGTCATCTTCCAGAAACGCTGGTCGTTTAGGTCGCCATGTTGAACTTGCTAGGCCGATTTCAACGTATCGACTCTGGCTTTCGCCGCGTCGAGCCCGGCGCCATTCGGCAACTCGCGTTGACGTAAGCGAATATCGATCAAACAGCTCTGTGCCGCACAGCCCTGCCCGAGCACCGACGTACCGATATCTTTTGTCAGGGTATTGGGATTGGAGCCCCTGTCGTATTTCATCACTTCGCTGTCGCCGCGCGCCGCCTCCGCATAGAAGTCAGCTCCGGTCGGCATAATCGCCACCTTCTCGCGCACGCCGCCGTCCAAACTAGCGACAGCAAGACAAGAGCCGCGGTCGTTAAAGAGCTGCACCACATCGCCGGATTCGATGCTGCGCTCCCGCGCATCCGCCGGATTCAGCCGCACGACTTCGTAGCCGTCTTTGCGATAGCTTTGACTTGCCGCGGACAAACCAGATTGAGAATGAAGCCGACCCGCCGGTTGGGGCGTCAACAAGTGAAGCGGGAATCGTTCCGCCAGCCGGTCGCCGAGAAACTCACCGGGCGCAAGCCAAGCCGGATGCGGGGGCAACCCTTCGTCGGCAACTTGCGGCAACGAAATCATGATCCGTCCAGACACCGTCTCAAGCGGATGAGCCACGGGATCGGAACGGAACGCGTCGAACTGCGGACGAACGACGTCAGGCTCCGGCAAGCGGAAATAGCCCTGCTCCCAAAACTCGTCGAAGTCCGGCGCGTCTATGCCACGCTCGGCAAGCAGTTCGCGGCTATAGTCCCAGCGGGCGCGGACCCAATCGTCACCTGTGCGGCCCCCGGTGAAAACATGCTCATAACCAAGACGCCGTCCGAGGTCTGTGAAAATGTCATAGTCGTTTCGTGCCGATCCGACAGGGTCGATCGCCTTGTGCATCGCCAAGATAAACGGATCGCGTGACGAGCCGCCCAGGTCGTTACGTTCCAATGTGGTGGTCGCCGGCAATACAACATCGGCATGGCGCGCTGTGCCATTCCATGCGATCTCGTTTACGACGACAAACGCCGGACGCTTAAATGCGGCAGACAGGCGCCGCAAATCCTGATGATGATGAAAAGGGTTGCCGCCAGCCCAATAAACAAGCTGGATCTCCGGATAGACCCTCGTCTCGAAATTGTAGCGATAGCTCTGCCCGGGCATAAGCAAAAGATCGGTCACGCGCGCGCAAGGAATATGCGACGTCGCCGGGTTTGGAAGCTCCGGTATCCCCGAAATCGGCGTACGATATCCGGCGTCGCCCATACCGTTCATCGAGCCATAGCCAAATCCATACCCCTGCCCTGGCAAACCAATGCGTCCCAGCGCCGCAGCCAATGCAATGAGCGCCCAAAACGGTTGCTCTCCATTGACAGCGCGCTGCAGGCTCCAGGTCGCCGTCAGCATGCTTCGCTTGCCTGCCAAAGTGCGCGCCAGAGTTTCGATGGTCCGCGCCGGAACACCGGCAATGGCGCTCGCCCACCCCGGCGTTTTCGCGACACCATCGCTCTTGCCGAGGACGTAATCCGCGAAGGCCTCAAAGCCGGACGTGTACGTCGCTATAAATTTTTTGTCCTGCAAGTCATTGGCGAGAAGAACGTGGACCAATGCAAGAATGAGAGCGGTATCGGTATTGGGCTTGATCGCGATGTATTCGCTTTTGGGAATTTCCGGCTCGTCGCCGCGGAACGGAGAAACCGTGACGACCTTCGTGCCTTGCCGGGCAAACGCCTCGAGATGCCCTCGAAGAGCATGAATGCCCGAGCCGCCAGACTGGATTTCCCAGTTCTTCTTCGGCATGCCGCCGAAGGCAACGACAATTTCCGCATTCTCGACAATCTGTTCCACGGGCGTTACGGGACGACCCATCGATTCGGATTTTCCTACGATGTGCGGAAGGAACGCCATCGCAGCACCAAAGCTGTAATTCGTTTGCTGCGCGGTGAATCCGCCGCCAGCGGCAAGAAATCGATGCAGAAGATTACGGGCGTGATGGACACGGCCAGCGCTGGACCAGCCATATGATCCGCCCAAGATCGATTGCGGGCCGTGCTGGTTACGAATGTGTCGCAACTGACCGGCGACCAAATCCAGTGCCTCGTCCCAACCGACGTCTACAAACTCGTCGTGGCCACGATTTTTGCCGCCATCGTTTGCAAGCCAACCTTTGCGGACTGACGGCTTGCCGACCCGGTTCAGCGCGTAGGCCATTTCGACGGTGTTTTTAAGCAACGCGCTCGGCGAAGGATCGTGCTCAAACGGCTCCACCGTTTCGATAACGCCGTTACCGACCTGAACCCTGAACGCCCCCCAGTGACTGGCGGAACGGAGTTGCCGAGGCGATCTCATCATCGACGAAAATTCTCGAACCCGCGAATTAGCTTAATGCGCGCTGCGTTTTTCGGATGTCATTGCTTAAACGCTATACGATGATGTCAACAGTTGCAATTATATGAATTATTTTTTTTGAAATCAAAAATCCGAAACGTCCACAACCTGAAGCCGTGCCTCAGAGAGGGAAAAATTGCCACGCTCCGATGCAGGGCTAGTCCCAAGCAGGCTTCAACAAATTCGGCAGGATCTTGAGATAGCGAGGGCCGCATGTTCCCGACACCGGCAACTGTCTCGCCTTGGCATTCACTCGCAATGCGTGCAGGACGAGAGTCGGCATCGAGAACGTCTTGTTGCGCGCTTCACGTGTGGCAACGAAATTTTTTCATTGCGATCGGCCCGCCAGTCCGACGTTTGAGAGAACGAGCAGCAAAAAAATGATCGGCGTGAGGATGCGTATCGAGTGTCCATTCCGGTTCGCCGATTTTCCGCCCGACGTAGACCGGAAGACGATCAGCCGGAACCGTGCCAACCGATGCAGATCTCTCGTCGAAATCGAGCGCCGGATCGATGAGCGCGCATTTAGCGATTTCCGGGTCGGCAACAATGTATTGAGCCGATCCGGTCCCTTGCTTCGAAAAATCCGGTAACGTTGGGCTTTCCTCCGATTTTTCGAGCTCCAAATATTGACGTACGCTTTATATCCTTCTCACAAATTTGATTGCAAAATAATGCAATCAATGATCAATTTGCAGCCTGATCACTTTAGACAGACGGTCACAGGTTTTAGGCGGCGGTCCATCCGCGGGGAGCGTCAGGCAATCCCCGAAGTGGATGGGAGAGTGAAGTCATCCGTCTCGATTTGCCGGCAAGTGAAGCAGAAATCGAAATACGCACGCGGTATGCAAGGAAAAAAGCATGAATACGCTCAGCCTCTCTTGTGAAGCCGCCAATTTGAAGGAGCACGTCGATGAAGCCATGCTCTTTCTCAAAAAGATTTCGAATCCTGATCGTTTATTGATCTGTTGTGCGCTTGCCGATGGCGAGTGTTCAGTTCGCCATCTTGAAGAGCTATTGAATATCCGGCAGCCCGGACTCTCGCAGCAACTTTCGGAGCTTCGCCAGGCAAGCCTTATTGCGGGCCGAAAAGATGGAAAGCGCGTGTTTTATCGGATAGCGGACGAAAGAGTTCGTATGTTTATCGGTCTGATGCACGACATGTTTGGAGACAGACCGAGTAAAATTCCCGGTCGTAGGCGCGCGCAGATGGCGGCGCTCGGGCAAGGGCCGGCCTAACGACTAACGAATAAAAGCCGCCCGACCGGCAAGCTCAGCCCTAAGATTGCTCTCGATCTGCTCGACGCCCTCACGCAGTACTGAGCTTCGAAGAGAATTCGGTCTCTGAGAGCCATCCGGCGGCGCCACCGATTGTAAGATGCTCTTCTGGGAATTCGAGGCCGGCTCAACACACGCTGACGCGCCGGATTTTGCAATCCGGCGCGTCCAAACGGCTTGATTTACGTGGTCTTATTTTCCGCCGAGGGCGAGCGAAACGCCCGCTTTGAACATCGTGTCGGTGCGGCGGAAAGCGTAATTGAACGCAGGTGAGACGGCCGGAGTACCATATTTGCCGTCTTCCCAAAATGTCCAATCGACTTCGGCGAAGAGGTCAATCGGCATGTGGGTCGTTTGCTGCAGCCACTGCGGCCTGATGAGTATGCCGAGCCCGACCGTGCCGCCAGGCACAGTCGTGGTGGAACTGCTTTGCCCCGCCGCGAAGTTCAGTGTCATTTTTTCATTCAGGAAGCTGATGCCACCAACACCATAGAGCCAGGTCGTCGGGTTGATCCATGGGCCTGCCTTGACCCCGAGCGTGGCTTGCCAGTTGCTGCGGGTCCCGAGATAAAAGCCGTTCGGGAACACATAGTTGACGGTTGTGTTCGGGAACTCGAGCGCGGCAAAAGGCATCAGCTGGAAGCTGTTTTTCCAGGGGCGTATCGGATAGCCGATCGAGAAGCCACCGCCGACCGGATCATGGCATGCCGAGTTTTGCGAGGTAGTTACACCGCCCGCCGCCGTTGTTTCGGTGTAGCGCATGCAACCATAAAGCTTGGTCAGGTATAACTGAACCTGAACCAGCCCCGGAATGTTTCCGACCGGGATCATGCCGCCACCGACGTCGATCGTCCCATTCGGCGGTACGTTGTAATAGGTCTGTCCGTTGTAGGTAAGGTCGAATGTGATGTCGACCTCGTCGTCGTTGGAAATCTTTTTCCGTAATGTGCCGTTCTGATCCGTCGTGCCGGTGACCTCGGTAGTCTTTCCGGTCCTGTTGTGGTGGACCGTCAGAATGATGCGCTTGATTTTGAGCTCTTGACCGTTGGAGGTCAGCGTCAAATTCGTTGTCAGCGCCCGTGCAGGATTGGAAAGGAAAACGCAAAACGCGGCCGCAACGGCCACTAAGAATATACGCAACATGGTTTGAGCCCCCGCTCCATTACCAGTGTGGTAAGAACAGCTATGATCCCGTTTTTCCCGGTTTCCGTCTAGCCCAGCTTGAGAGTGTAACGAGCTTCGCGTTTTGCTCCGTTCGCGTGTTCAACAATAACCCTTATCTGCCAAGTCTTTGCGCCGGCGAGCTGTGTTGCAGGAATGTCACCCAGCACGCAATCCACAGCGCTACATTTCGGCGCATTCGCCACGACCGACCAAGCCTTCGGGTCGTCGCCCTTGCCGATTTCAAGCTTGGCGCCCTTGAACCCATCCGCATCGGCAATCCCGCGGACGCGCACCGCTTGCTTACCGTGTTCCTGAACCACCTCTAGCGCCGCAATTCCGGCCAGCAGCCGGTAATCCTTGGACGCCCTGAGCGCGGCACGCGCGTCGATCAAACCATAGCCGGTAAACTGATTGACTCCCGGAGTTCCGACGTCGCGTGCGGTGCTTTTGATGATGTTCATAACCTGCTGGTTGGTGAGCGTCGGATCATTGGCAATCATGAGCGAAGCAAGTCCCGCAACAAAAGGGGCCGCGAAAGAAGTGCCGCTCGCCCGGTAATAGCGTTTGTCATCGCCGACATAATTCTCGCCCGGCTTATATTTCACACCCTCAAGACCGACCATCGTGTCGGTGCGGCGTGCCCGCATACTGAGAATATCGACACCTGGCGCAGCGACTGAAATATTGCCCCAGTTGGAAAACCCAAGATGCTGATCGTCATGACCCGTCGCCCCGATCAATAGGATCTTGTCGGACATGGCTATGCCGTAGTTTTTGACCTCAACGCCTTCGTTGCCGGCGGCGACGACGATGACCACGCCCTTGGAATAAGCGTAGTCGATTGCTTCGAGGGCCACTTGGGCGTCGCCCTGCCCGCCGACGCTGAGATTGATGACGCGCGCGCCGTTGTCAGCCGCATAAGCGATCGCTTCGGCCAAAAAAGACGAGCGGGTCACACCGAAATTGTTGACCGCTTTGAGAATCATCAGTCGCGCGAAGGGATTGATGCCGGCAATCCCATCCTTGTCCTTCCAGCTACCGGCGATAATGCCGGCAACCATCGTGCCGTGGCCGTCAAAATCCCACGGCCGATTATCGCGCGCGAAGAAGTCCCAACCCATGATGTCGTCGACGTAGCCGTTTTTGTCGTCGTCGAGGCGATTGCCCGGCGTTTCCTTGGGATTGAACCAAATATTTTCCCAATCGATGTTGCGGTGGTTCCAGTCAAGCCCCGTATCGATGACAGCAACAATTACGGGCTCGGCATTCTTGCGCACAAGCCGCCAGGCCGAATCCGCCGAGGAGTCGAAACCGATGGCCGCCAATCCCCATTGATCGGGAAAGGCCTGACCCCAGGCGCCCTTGCCGACAAAATACTTGCTGCTTGGCGGCTCGAGCTTGTCCTGCGCCACCGCGCCCGAGGACAGCGCCAGCGCCGCGCAAAATGAAAGAACACAAAGGCGCATGATCAACCTCGATGGTGTACGCCGCGCTTCAACACAATAGTGGCCTGAGGCAACGCCTGGCTGTTCGCATCGCTCGGATAGGGTTGCCCATCCCCATATGGTGCGGGCAGCTTGTTGCCGCAGTCGTCCTGCACCACGACCTCGACGTCGCCGCGACCTTTGTTGGCGCCTTTCGGCTTCACCGCCGGCTGCAGATAGGCTTTCCAGCGATCAGCAGCTACGTTGTAGTTCGATGCCTCGATCATCGCCTGAGTGAATTTCTTGTCACTGATCGAGAACTGTCGGAATTTCACCCGCGCCTCCGGTGGTAGCGATGGCATGCGCTCGCGCACACTGTCGAGCGTTGCAGCCGAGGCATTCGCCGCCTCGCGCCAAACAATTGAGGTGGAATTAGGGATGTCGACATCCACCCTAAAGACGGGATCGCTGCCGGGCACGCCGAAGTAGCGCCGTTCGGCAGCGGCAATTTGCATAGTGCAGGCGCCCTGCGGATCGGCGACGCATTCTACGGGGTCCTGATCGAAGCCGACATCGTTTGATTTTGCTCGGCCTGGAACAGGCAAAGAAGGCTTGTTGGTGAACAGCTTGAGGACGAGCTGGGGTTTCGCTGGCGGCAATGCCCCCTGGCCTTTTTTGCTACGTGACTTCTTCTGCGCCTCCGTTTGCGCAGCAACGTTCGGCAAATTGGCCGCGACCTGAAGCTGTGCGGGGACGGGCGGCCGCGGCATCTTATCATAGGCTGCCGCTACGGCCCATTCCTCGGCGGAGGTGGAACCGAGGCCGAGATCGAAGTATTGCGTTTCGCCTCGAGATGTCGGTCTTGGGTCTGGGGATGCATCAGTTGGCGGCGGGGATTGACGGGCCTGCGTCGGCGATTGCCGCAAGAACATTTGCTCAAAGAAGCTTTGCTTGAACCCGGGCGCCACGATTTTATCGAGCCGGAAATCCAGATGCCCAAAATCAGTGTTCTGATCGCTCTTGAGCAATTCGGCCCCATTGCTTGCACCTTTCGCATGATCTGGGCCGAGTAATACGGACAATGGAATCGAATAATTTCCGCGCGTGTCGCCTGGCGACGGCGCGGCGTGCCACAGATCATAATTTGCTTTCAATTCGCTGGCTTGGGACGGCCCGCCGGTTATCGTTGAGCGCCCTATTTCCCGCAGCTCGTCGACGAGCGCTCGGTTCACGAAAGCCGGCACGACGGAATTTTCCGAATCGAAGTCGTTGGTATGAACCTCGCCATCAAGCAGGCTAATGAACACGACATGATGATGATCGCGCTCGTAGCCATAGTCGATTTCCTGGTATGAGATCGGCTTGCCGTCTTGGTACGTATAAATGTCCTTTGAATCCCAATCGTCAAAGTCCCAGTCAGGCGCGTAATAGTGATGCTCTTCAACATAATTTCCGAACGCGTCCCGATGCGCGGAATAGACATCGCTTGAGCCGTCGTCGTGCTTGAACTCGTGGCTATATTCCTTGCCGAATTCCTCGTTGTGGATGCGCATCCAACGCTCCCAACGCAGCGTGTCGTCGATGTGGTCGGCGCGTGGCGAGGTTGACTGCGACGTGTAGGCAAAATCTTGCGGATTGATCGATGAAAAGTCCGGAAGCTTCGGGGCCTCGTCCTTGGGCTGTTCGATCGGGCGATAGCTATTGTTGTAACCTATCAGCGGCGAGTTGAGTTTTAGTCCACTGGAGTTGTTGCCCGGAAGATTCCAATTAAAATCGTGCCCGGAATCGACCGGTTTCGAACCGCTCGGCACGGTCCACTCGTCCACGGGTCTGTCTGTAGTCAGCGGCGTGCCATTGTTGACCATTTCCCGCGCAATATCCCAAGGCGAGCGGTCCGAGCGATAAGCGTTATTATTGCCGATCCCGGCCCCCGACATCAGGTATGCCCGTAACGTGCCGTAACCGGACATCGATCGCGTATCGATGCTGCTCGATCGCGGAATCGGATCGTTGAAATAGCCGCCGGGCACGCCGGTCGCCGGATGAGTGATGTAGATCGGGGTATAAAGCGGATTGCCCTCGCCTGTCTGGCACCACCCTTCGTAGTTGCCACCGAGATGGACCGGGCCGCCGATTTTGAGGCAGGTGTCGGTGCCGGGGATGTAATAGAAACCCGAGCCGTACAAACCGCACTTCACGTATTCGACTGGCCGAGCTTTCAGCGGACCGCCGGGGTCGGCCGCGTTGGCGGGGCTCGGCTCTGCAAGGAAAAGCAAAAGAAGAGACGACACCGCGAGCTTCCACAAATCCCAGCGCATCTTGTTGCCCCCGTCTCGGTCGCCAAATTATCGAAAGCCGCCAGTCTCCCTCACGTCAAAAAGAACCGGCAATCCGCGGCTTTTCAACCGTCTCCTGCTCTAGAAGCTTACGCATCAGCTCGTCGTAGCCGTAGATGTCGTCGCGCATTTGCAGCGCGCCCGAGGCATCGACAAATGCGGTTTGATAAGTCAGATGGATCGGGATTGGGCGCGGAAACCTGATCTCATATTCATCACCGTCCAAAAGCCCGGACAGGCGCTTTGCCGTGTAGTCCTTGTTCGGCAACACGAACGCCAGAAGCTTCTCGGCGTAAGCCAGCGGATGTTCGACCCGCATGCAGCCGTGGCTATAGGCGCGCCAGTCATCGTCGAACAGGTTCTTGATCGGAGTATCGTGCTGAAATACCGAGAATCGGTTCGGAAAATTGAAGCGGATCTGTCCAAGCGAATTGCTGCCGTTGGGCAGCTGATAAAGATGCAGCTTTCCGTCGTCGCCTGTGAATGAACGCATCCCGATGCGCTCGAAATAGTCCTCGCGATTCGCGCCGGCGATCGCCAGTTCCTCGCGAACCAGCGAATCGGGAACGTGCCATATCGGGTTGAGCGTGATCGACGTCATGTTTGCGGAGATTATCGGCGTGCGCCAGGTCCTGGCGCCGACAACAGTCCGCGTCGTCCAGGTCGCTTTACCGTCCTGGACGAGTGCAAGGCGGAAATCGGGAATATTGACCACGATGTAGGTGCCGCCGAGATCGCGCGGCATCCAGCGCCAGCGCTCCATATTGACTACGATGGTATCGATAGTCGCCTGGCGCACATAGCGATCTCCCGGCGTCTTGGGCGGACTTGCGCGCAGCCCGGCCAGTTCTTGACGGAGCGCCACATAACCAGCTTGCCTCGGCGCCAGCGAGGCAAGCGTCGCCCCGATGTCTGTCGACTGAACGAATTTTGTCAGCGCGGCGGCGCGGTCGAACGCCCTGACCGGGTAAGAAATGTCCGCTCCGAGTTGCGTCGGGAGAATTCGGCCGTACGCGACGTGACGGGCGTAAGCCAGCAACCTGTCGGTAAGCCACAGCTCGGCCGCAGCGACTTGCGCGGCATCTGCCATCGCGCCGGGTAGCGGCACCGCGTAGTCCTCAGGGCGAAGACCCTCGCTGTCGGCGGCATTCAGGCGCGCAATGGCGAGGCGCGCGCGATCGGTTTCCTGGCCACCAGCGAACCATACAGGCTTGTATCCGCGCGCACGGTAAAATTCCTCGATGGCGCGGCGATCATAAGGCGGCAACTTCAGCGGATTTTCGGTCGCGGCCAAATTGCGCAAAGCTGCGCCGACGCTCTTATCGGATGGCCCGAAAGCGACATCCTGTGACAGTAGCATTACGATCGCCACCGCCGCACCGAGACTTCGAACCCAGAGCCCCCCCATCGCAGGTCTCCAGCAATGCAGCGTGATCGCTAGCGTCCCGCCAACAGCACGAGCAACCGGCGCTTTTGCCCGTCGTCGAGAGTCTTGAATAACGGATCGATCGCGTCGGCGTACTTGCCAATATCCGCAACCGTTTGCGTCAGCGATTTTGCACGTAGCCGCAGCACATCGGCTGGATTGACGATTGCAGGAGGCGAGGTTTTTTGCGTCTCCTTGATCAATTCGGACATGCGCTCGGATCGTTGCTTGGCGAGATCGCGGATCGTCGTCTCGAAATTGGCCCAGGTCTTTTCTTGGTCGGGCTTGATCTTGAGGCCGGCCTTGAGCGCCGCCATCCGTGAATCAGCGAGTGCCGCGACATCGTCGGCGCTCGGGTAAGCAGCAGGCGTGGGCGCCGTTTGCGCCGGCGTCTGCGCCCAAGCCAGGGACAAACCGCCCAATGTCACGAGTATTGCGGTTGCGACCGAAGTTATCCGCATGAAGCCCCCTTCATCTCGTCGTTCGGAACGCACAGTAAACCCCCTCCGCGCGGCAAGGGCAAGGCGCTGCCGACTGACGCGTACGGCATTAGTTTGCCGGGCCGCAATCGCGCCGTTTGTCAAATGTCTGCATTCGCAGCGAATAATCGCCATTGGTGGGGGCGAGTCTCAAGGCCGCCTTCTCCGCTATAACGGCCCCATTAAAATCGCCGGCGAATGCGTAGGCGCAGGCCAGTGTATCGAGATTGTCGGCGTTCCTGCGCAATCGCACCGCGTACTTTGCGCTTTCAACCGCCAAACGCCGATAGCGCGCGCTCGTGCCGAACTTTATTGTCGCAAGCATCCAAGCAAGACCGGCATAGGCGCCGGGACGCTGCGGAAAGAGCCGTATTGCTGCGCGGTAGTCCTCGATGGCACGGTCATAGTTTTTCTGTGCGATCCAGAGATCGGCGCGCAAAGTGCGCGCATAAGATATTGTCTCTCGATATGACAGACTTTTGCCCTGGTAACCACCCGATGTCGCCGGCGCGATACATTGCGCCTGCGCATTCGGGTCCCATGCAACGTAGCGATTGTGGGCGACGTGCCACTGCACGTAATTATGTTGATCGCCGTTCGGCAACGTGATTTCGACCAGCGAGGCCGGGGCTGAAAGAGCTTCGGCAACTGTCAAATAGATCATCGATCCGGTATCGCAATCGAATACGTGACGCGCCTTCTTATCCGTAGTACCGCGCGCGACAAGCGCATCACCCAACGTATCGGTCGGAAGCGAGAGGGCGAAGCCCTTTTCTTTCATGATTTCACCGGTTACTCGGCCGATGAGCTGCGCCTTCAGGATTGCGCTGGTACCGACTCCTGCCAATCTCACGCGGCGGCGCGCTTCATCGACAATGGCGTCGAGCAATCGATAGGCGCCGTCAGGAACGAAACAGGCCTCTGACTCAAGGTCCAGAATCTTAAATCCAACGCCGCGATTATGCGGCGTGTATTGCCGCGCTTCGCGCGGACCGCATGGACGATGGCTGGCGTCGGCCGAGGGCGCGAAAGGCGGGGCGTTTTGCGAACCGCAAACTGGCAGCACCGCGGCCGGCGGATCGAGAATGACCAATTCGCGCGCCAGTCCCTGAGTCGAAAAAAGCGCTATGGCGACTGCCACAACTACCGCCCGCGCGCCGCGAAGCTGGCTAGTGTGCACGCGTGTTATTTTGCGGCCAGGCGTGTTCGAGAGGCGCCGCGCCGCGCAATCGATCGGACAAAAGCAATACCGCCAGCGCATAGGCACCTGCCGGATTATAGCGCAAGATCACCCTATAATTGTTCGACACCAAAAATGCCGGGCCTTGGACGCCGGCCGGCAATAACAGGGATGCGGGCCAATCATCCTGAGGCAGATTGTCTGTCGCGGCACGGACCCCGTGCGAGGCCCATTCCGAAAGCACCATGGTACGAGAACGACCAAATTTCTGAGGATCAAAGCCGTCCGCCAATCGGACCTCGTGGCCCCAGCTCCGCTCTGACTCCCAGCCGTGTAATTTCAGATATTGCGCGGTCGAAGCCAAGGCATCGGGAACCGAGTCGATGATATCCCGACGGCCATCGCCGTCGAAATCGATGGCAAAAGTCCTGAATTCGGTCGGCATCATCTGCACCTGGCCGAACGCACCACTCCAGGATCCGGTCAGCCGTTCGGCAGTGATGTCCTCTTCCTGCATGATGTTGAGCGCGGCAATGAATTCGCGCTGGAAATAGTGTTGCCGCCGGCCGATGCATGCCAAGGTTGCTGTCGATCGCAGCACCGACCAGTGGCCGCGCTCGGCGCCGTAATTCGTCTCAATTCCCCAAATGGCGGCAACGACGAAGCGGTCGACGCCGAACCGCCGGGAAATCTCATCAAAGGTTTTCTGAAAGCGTGCGAGCAGGTCGCGTCCTCGGTCGATGCGAGCCTGTGTCACCAGATGATCGAGATATCGACCGATAGGCGTGTTGAATTCGGGCTGGTTGTCGAGCGTCTCGAGCAATTGAAGATCGGGTGTCAGCGACGCGATGGCCCGTTCGAACGTGTCCTGTGTCACGTTGGCCTGCTCGGCCTGGGGCCACAACCGCGCGAGACAGTTGGAAAAATCAAGCGCGGCGCGGACAATTGCTTCCGCCTTCATCAGGGGATGGCCTGAATTCTCCGAATTGCCGGTCGGGCCGGCAAGCGATCGCGGCGCGTCTGCAGCGGCCGTTCCTATGGGAGCGCGTACGCCGGGCTGTTCCGGAACTTGCACAGGCGTGGCCGGCGACCAGCCGGCAGTGCTGATGGCGACGACGAAAAGCAATACGCCAGGATAATATGCAAGCGCATGCTTCCAATTTTGTCGGCTTGGCGAATGTTCTATAAACACGCCCATAGCGGCAAACCCACCGACATTGTTCATAGAAGCGCTGATCGCTTCCTCCGGATGATTGATCACCATCCGTGTTACGCCATGCCGCTTAGACTTCCGCGAGGTTAAGTTCCCTCGCGCTCGTCTCCGTCGGCTCGCGGTAATATATTGGGAATGCGCCGAAGGACGTTGTCAGCCGCCGTTTAAGGTGCATCAACCTCTTTTTATGATATCGGTCGGCATACGGCAACCGCAGAGAGTTATTCTCCGGTCTCCGACACGCGACTCTGAAAATCGGGAATATCTCAATATTTGAGCGGAGACGTCCGACAATATGTAGCCTGAGAATCTCGAATTGGTAACCCGGAGACTCCTATCCGATTAGGAAAGCCGACGTTTGGCGCGGTTTTTCTATTCAAAAATTTCTCTAAAGAGTGCACTGGCTGGCTGGGGCGGGAGGAATCGAACCTCCGAATGGCGGAATCAAAATCCGCTGCCTTACCGCTTGGCTACGCCCCAAACGCCTGCACTGGGTGAACTCCGGCACGCTGTCGGCACCGACGGGCGGACCATAGCGGCGCGCCCGAGGGCGATCAATGCGGCTTGCGCCCTGTATACAGACGGCTGCCGACCCTCGCCTCCGCACGTGCGCGACGTTAGGATCGGCGCAAGGAACAGCCATGACCTATCGCGCGCCGGTTGCCGACATCGTATTCGCCCTCAAGCACGCCGCCGGGCTTAAAACCGCGCTGGCGGACGGCCTCTATGGCGAACTCGATGAGGAAACGGTCGATTCCGTGCTGGCGGAAGCCGGCCGCTTTGCCACCGACGTGATCGCACCGCTCAACACGATCGGCGACAAGTTCGGCACGCCGTTCAAGGACGGCGCGGTGACCACCCCGCCTGGCTGGAAGGAAGCCTATACCGCTTGGACAGCGGCCGGATGGAACGGGCTCGCCGCGCCGGAAAAATGGGGCGGCCAGGGCCTGCCGCAAGCCGTCAACGCGGCCTGCATCGAAATGTGGAATTCCGCCTCGATGGCTTTCGGCATCGGCCCGGTGCTGACGATGGCCGCGGTCGACGCGCTCGCCATCGACGGCTCCGACGAATTGAAAGAGCGCTATCTCGGGAAACTCGTCAGCGGCGAATGGATGGGCACCATGCAGCTCACCGAGCCGCAGGCAGGCTCCGACGTCGGCGCCTTGCGCACGCGCGCGACTCGCGCCGGCGACGGCACTTACCGCATCAAGGGCTCGAAAATATTCATCACGTACGGCGAGCACGATCTCACCGACAACATCATTCATTTCGTGCTCGCGCGGCTGCCCGATGCGCC
>Ga0134125_10004067_pt1 | contig 16760 bp, 16 predicted proteins | sample KB31751_FD_96464 | JGI IMG/M metagenome (GOLD analysis project Ga0134125, IMG submission 96464) | Terrestrial soil microbial communities with excess Nitrogen fertilizer from Kellogg Biological Station, Michigan, USA - KB3-175-1 | ecosystem: Environmental > Terrestrial > Soil > Unclassified ...
CTTATGACCGCCCAACCTGGGACCTGACCGCCGTACTCTACGCGGTGCGCCCTGGCGACAATTACTTCGCGCTTTCGCCTCCGGGAAAGATCACTGTCGAACCCGGAGGCCGCTCGCGCTTCGATGCCTCGCCGGATGGACGGCATCGCTATCTCATACTGAATGAGGGCCAAAGGCTCAGGATCCTCGAGGCCATGATTGTGCTGGCGAGCGAACCTCCGCAATGCAGCCCTTGTTTATAAGCGCATCGTCCCCGTGCGGCCCTCGCCGCGCCGATTGCGAGGCCGGAATTGTACGTGCAATTCTCCAACTCGCTGAATCATAAGATCATCCTACGAATCAGAAAGCACAATAATGTATTGACAATATGTTCCCTAAGGAACATCTGTGGAAAACTAACGAGGGTTTAGATGAGATTCGAAAGCAGCGAAACCCGGGGCCGCCCTCCGGGAGAAGAAAAACGGGCGGAAGCTTAATAGCCTTCGCCCGTTTAAAGACTTGAGTCCTGAATTCTAGAAGAACGTGTACCCGATGGAAGCTCCAATCCTCGTCATGCTGTTGGAGCTGAATTCATTATTGTTGCGCACGTAATACCAATTGGCTTCCGGGCGAATAAAAAAGTTGCCGTGGACGTAGAGGCGGACGTCTGCCCCAATGTGGGTCAGGAAGTGGCTGCTGCTGACGTAATTGGTACAGCCGGAGAATCCGCAATTGAATTGCGAAGAGTAAAAGCGAATGTCTTCACCGCCAATGCCAGCGAGAACATCGGCTCCTATTTTTTTATTAAAGCGCGAACCGTAGACCGCGTTGAAATCGTAAAGAATCGGGCGAAAGGGCACGAGAAAGCCCTGGCCGGTATCGTATCCGTTCATGGCATTCCGCCAGGCCACTTCGCCGCCTACGCCCAAATGCTTCTTAAGAAAAACATCGGCGCGGATGCTGGTGTAGAGGCCGCCGCGAATGGACTGCGGAAAGTGGTTGCTATCGGCGCTGCTGGCCGAAGGAGCTAGCAGCGTGCCAAAACCCAGCCCTAAATCGGCTTGTTGCGCATGAACTACGGCTGGCACGGCAAAGACAAAGCAAAGGGCTGCGATCAATGTGAGCTTACTCATCGGACTCCTCGTTAAAGTACGAACCATGGTTCCATTCTAAGCGAATGCTCGCTTACACTCTTCAAATAGATGCACGGACCTATTGCACCAGATGCTTTTTTATAAATCCGTCCTGCCCAAATATTTCTTTACAAACCCCAGTATTTTCAGAAAGTTTCCCTCTTTTAGCGCTTTTCTAAAAGTCTATTTGAGTGAGACGAAAGGGGCGATGTAAAGAGGATTGCCAAACGAGGGAGCGGCCAGCCTGGACGAGCTGTTCAGGCGCCTGCCGCCAGCCATACCGCGTCGCGATGACCGCCATGGTTGACCGCATATAAAACGAGTTCCACGCGGCTGGAAATGCCTAACTTGTCGAAAATCCGGAACACGTATTTCTTGACGGTATGCTCGCTCAAGTTTAGCTCACGGGCGACCTCGCGATTACTAAGGCCGTCCGCAACGAGCGCCACGACCTGCTCTTCGCGAGGCGTAAGCAATCTCATGCCGGAGGCGTTGACCGTCCGCAAAGATGGCACCTGGGAAACCGCCTCCCATAAATAGCGAAGCTGTTCGGCGTTGGCCCAGATCTGGCCATCGTGCACGCGATGAATGCATTTGCAGAGCATGCGGAAGGGGTGTTCCGTAAGACAGAAAAGTCCCTTGGCTCCCGAGCGGAATGCATTTACGACCAGATTCTGGTCATAGGTGTCCAGCAACAGCACCGGCGATATCTCTGGATGCGTCAGGCTTAGCCGGCGGACGCCTCCCAATCCGCGTTCGCCCTGTTCGGAATTTTGCACGTCTATTACAGAGACATCCGCACCGGACTCGGCGAGAGTCTCCTCGATGGCGTCGAATTCAAATTTGCAGGAGAGAATCCTGAAATCGGAATGACGGCGGAGGGCGCTGACCAAAAGTTGACGGCCCACCTCATTCGAATCGGCGACCAATACTCGAATCGGATCAGACGCCGTGGCGCGGGCTAGCTCCATAAATTTTCCCGTACTCAAGTGGCGCGTACAGCTAGTTGAGCAGCATTCTAGGAAAAACAGTTCAGGGAAAGCTGTGACTCCGAACCCGAATTTAGTTGTGTTGAGGTGTGGAAAAGTCGGTTAGGAGGGCATATCCAGGTCCTCATTCTGAATGACCCGCCTCCGAAACATACATGTCGCTGCTTCAGGCCAGGTGCTACCAAAGTAGGTAGCGAAAGTTGCTGCGTACGACGGCTCTTCTCCTCGGCAACTATTGCGTTATCAGATGTTTGACCTGAGCCACTTTCTTCCTCGGCGATTTCTTGGATTACTACTTTCGTAGACGGAACTTTCTATGTCTTGTCCAATTTGGGTACGCCGAATAACTTGCAGAGCAACGGAAATACAAAAGTCTCAAATCAGGACAAGCCAGACCAAAGAAGCGAATGAAGCTCACACGGTTGTTAGCTCTCTCGATGATTGTTTGCAGTTGGGTGGCGGCTGCTGCCCAGGAGCAGGGGCTGAAATTAGCCTCGGCGAATGGGCAGCCCGACACTGCGAGATCCGGTGCGGCGGGCGACGAATGGAGTCCAGCCCTGACGGGGGAAAGACGCCCGCTGTACCGGTTGCATATGAGTGACGTTGTGGACGTGAGCTTCACCTTTGCTCCGGAGTTCAATCAGAGCTTGACGGTGCAGCCTGATGGTTTCGTCACCTTGAAAGACGTGCCGGAAACGTATGTGGAAGGAATGACTCTGCCGCAACTTCAGGAGGCGATCAAGCTGGCCTATGCCGGCATTCTTCACGAGCCAGAAGTCACGATCTCGCTGAAGAATTTTGACAAGCCATATTTCATTGCCAGTGGACAAGTGTCCCACCCGGGGAAATATGAATTGCGCGGGGACACCACGGTCATGGAGGCCCTGGCCATCGCCGGAGGGATGACCGCGCAAGCGAAGCATTCGCAGGTCGTCCTTTTTCGCCGGGTTGATAGCGGTCTGGCGGAGACGCGAGTTTTGAACGTAAAGCACATGCAAAATGCACGGGACTTGACTGAGGACTTGCACTTGAAGGCTGGGGACCTGTTGTTTGTGCCCCAGAACAGAATCTCGAAATTGCGGCGATATTTGCCGGCCTCCAGTTTGAGCACTTATGTGAACCCGACGCAGTTTTAGACATGCGTCCGGAATTTGATGGACCACCTTCAGAGTAAGCAGCAGGGGTTGATCGGGAAGATATGTCGGAAGAACTGAGACTCGTTCCGCGCGCCGTGCATTTGCCGGGCCCTACGTTGCGGGATTTATTGGCGGTGGTGTTTCGCCAACGGCGGCTGCTGATAATTTCGTTCGCGACGATTTTTGTGGCGACGCTTGCATACGGCGCTTTCTTTCCAAGCTACCAATCGGAGATGAAAGTCATAGTCCGCAGAGGCCGAATTGATCCCTTGCTCACGCCCGCGCCAACTGCGCCTCCGGAATTTACGCGGAATGACGTGAGCGAAGAAGAGTTGAACTCAGAGGTGGAACTGCTCCGCGACCAGGACATTCTGCGCACTGTCGCGCAGCGCGCCGATTTGTTGCCAAAAACGGATTCGTGGTTTGGCCACTTGTTCAGCCAACCGCCCGACATCAGGATGGAGCATACGGTGCGGAGGCTGGCGCGAGGGCTGGAAATTGAGCCGGCGAAAAAGGCCACGATGATTGTGGTCCGTTACCGGAGTTCGAGTCCGGAACAATCGCGGCGCGTGCTCAGCGCGCTCTCAGAGGCTTACCTGAAGCGGCATCAACAGGTGCTCCGGCCATCGGGAGAGTTCAATTTTTTCCAGCAACAAGTCGCGCTGTCCCGAAAAAACCTGGAACAGGCTGAACACGACTTAATGCAATTCACCAATGACGAAGGAGTCGTCTCCGCGTCTTTGGAACGGGACGAGGCGATACAAAAGTTGAGCGATGCGGAAGAGAAGGAACTCCAGACGCGCGTGCAGCTGTCGGAGACCGCGCAACGCATACGCTCTCTGGAAGAAAAAACCAAAACCCTGCCCGCTCGCTCCACCACGGAAATACGAAATTCTGATAACCCGGAACTGTTGCAGAACTTGAAGTCGAAGTTGCTGGAATTGCAACTGCAACGCACGGACCTACTCGCAAAGTTTCAACCCTCCTACCGGCTGGTGCAGGAAGTGGACCAGCAGATTGCGCAGACCAAAAGCATGATCGCGGCCGAGGATCAATTGCCGTTGCGCGATGAAACCACGCAGCTGGATGTGAACCACGAATGGGCGAAATCTGAACTGGTCAAGGCGCAAGTAGAGTTCAACACGCTGTCCGCGAGGGCGAAGGCCACGAGCACTATGCTGGCCAGCTTTCGCGAGTCTGCTGAGAGTTTGCAGGACCGCGCCATCCAGCAGGAAGGATTGCAGCGCGATCTGAAAGAAGCGGAAGAAAAATACCTGCTCTATGTGAACAAACGCGAGGAAGCCCGCATTGGAGACGCCATGGATGCGGACGGCATCTTGAACGTGACGCTGGCGGAGCCTCCGACACTGCCAGCTCTGCCAGTACGGTCTGAGATGAGTTTGGGGCTGATCGGCTTCCTGCTTGGCGGCGTGACGAGCACCGGTTTCGCATTTGTCGCGGATTCTTTGAGTCCTGCTTTCCGTACACCCGACGAAGTCCACTTGTATTTGGGGACGCCGGTATTGGCATCGCTGCCCCGGGGGGCCGAATAAGGCAAGGAATGATGGCACATACGAAAAGAGGCAATTTCCGATGAGCACGCGGGTGGAAGTTCTGCACATCCCGATGGCGCACGATGCTGGGGAAAAGACGACGGCCGCGCGTGTAGCGGCCGAGACGGATGTGCGCGCCGAAAGTGTGCTGGATACATTTTCCGCCGAGCAAGTCGCGCGTCTGGTGCATCAGGTTTTCTTCCCTGCGTCTGGAAAATCGCGAAGGCAAATTGTTTTCAGCGCGGTGGATGAAGCGGTCGATGTCGGCGGAATTTGCATGCTTGTGGCCGAGGCCCTTTCCACCCGGGTGAGCGAGCGGGTGGGAATTGTCGAAGCGCATGCGTGGTCGCGCGATGCCGGTATTCATCCTGAACGGCGGCGCGCTCCCGAGCGGGTGGGAATTGCTCCAATTCGCGCTGCATCAAGCCAGGTTTCCAGCAATTTATGGAGCGTGTCCGGCCCCGTCTTTTGGGGAGGCGACGCACATGCAGGTTCGCCGGGATGGGTGCGCGACCGGTTGGGAGAGTTGCGCATGGAGTTTGACTATACGGTGCTTCACGCTCCCGCCGCTGGAGTTTACAGCGGCACATCTCTGTTGGCGCAGGCGAGCGACGGCCTAGTGCTCGTGATTGAGGCCAACTACACGCGCCGCTCCAGCGCGCAAAAAGCCAAAGAGTTGTTACACGGAGCAAACGTGAGAGTGCTGGGGACAATATTGAGCGGAAGAACATTCCCCATTCCTGACGGCATTTATAGAAGGTTGTAACGCAATCAGTTCATCGCATTCATAGAAAGTTTTGGGTTACGGACCGTTTCCTATGTCTTCATACGCTGCTGTTAGCTTGGTTCACAATACGCTTCGTTTGCGGCGTTCGTTGCGCCTGCGGCGTTGCCGCCACTCGGTTGAAAAACAGTTCGTCCTTAGCCCCCAGATCCACCGCGATTCTTTCCTGAAGCGATCAATGGATCTCGTGCTCGCTTTCTTCGCGCTCATCCTTTCACTTCCGCTGCTGGGTAGTCTGGCGATCATGGTTCGGCTTCAATCGCGAGGCCCAATTCTGTATCGCTCCCTACGAGTGGGCAGGTACGGCAAAGTTTTTGTTTGCTACAAATTTCGCACGATGATTGTTGACGCCGACAGGAGTAAAGAGGGACTCCGTTCGCAAAACGAACGCGTTGGAGCAACCTTCAAAATGACGAACGATCCTCGTGTGACACGCCTGGGGAGAGTCTTGCGGCGCTATAGCCTTGACGAACTTCCGCAGCTCTGGAATGTCCTGCGCGGGGACATGAGTTTGGTGGGCCCGCGTCCCCATCCTCCAGATGACGTGCGCCGATATGAAGCCGCGGATTTGCGCAGATTGCAGGTTACGCCGGGGCTTACCGGACTGTGGCAGGTTACCGCCCGCCGTGATCCGTCATTTCGGCGCAACATCGCGCTGGATCTCGAATACATCGAGAGGCGCAATCTGTGGATGGATTTGGCCATCCTGTACAAAACAATTTTTGCGATTCTTGAGGGGACTGGCGTTTGAGCGCAAACGCGATGGCGACGCCGACGCCCGTAGCGGCACGCGGCCTGGCCGCTACCGCAGTGGCCGTTCCTTCGCGCCTGTTCCATGCCTTCGTTTCGCATCCCACTGTGTTGTTTTTGGTGGCGTTCACGGCCATATTGTTCCGGCCGCCGGACCTTCAGCTATATGAAATCGACCGCATAGCGGTGATCGCGCTGACGTATTTTGTGGTAGTTCGAGCACTCGTTCGCAGGCAATCTTTCCGAATCCTTGGTACTGTCAGCCTGCCTTTGTTGGGACTGGTGGCACTCGCCCTTTGCCGCGCCGTCAACCAGCCCTATGACGCGCAGAATTGGAGCGTATTGGCCGCCAAGTGGATGGTGCCTTTTTTATTTTTCCATATAGCAGGCCAGGTTTTTGCCAACCAGGCTTCACTGCGAAAGTTCGAAATATTTTGCTGGATCGCGCTCGCATACCTCAGCCTGATCGCGGTGTTTTTTTTGTTGGGATGGAAGAGCCTGATCCTCCCGCGCTTCATTTTGGATGAAAGTCTTGGCATCCACGCGGATCGGGCGCGTGGGCCTTTTCTTCAGGCTGTGGCGAATGGAGTCGCGCTCACTTTGCTGGCGCTGATTGCACTGGATTCGTTTCGCCGGCGGAAATTGCCCAAGTGGCTGGGTACGTTTTTTTTCATCTTATTGCCGTTTGCCATCCTGGCCACCAAAACTCGCGCGGTATGGCTTTCCTTCGCGTTGTCCATCAGCGCATTGGCCGTTGTGTCCAACGCCAGGCGCGTTCGCCGTGCCTCCATTGCGGGTTTGATCGTCGCAGCCGTCGGACTCTCGATCGCGGTTGCCATCACTCAGGACGATCGCGGATTCAGCGACCGCTTCGCGGAGAGTAGTCCCGTGGAATTTCGCATGGCCATGGACCGGGCCGGATGGGAGCTTTTCCAGGAAAGACCGCTATTTGGCTGGAGCGCGGCCGAAGCCCAATTGGCACTCGAGCGAACGGTCGAAGGATTCCACGAGGAGGTTTTTTACTTCCACAATACTTTTGTGGAAGTTGCAGTCTCTTACGGCTGCGTGGGGCTGGGTTTGTACCTTTGGCTGTTGATTGACATGCTCCTGCTCGCGCGACAACGTTTCTCGTTCGAAATGTACTCGCGCGCCGGAGGCTTTCTTGACGCGGGTTTTCGTTCCTTCTGGCCGATGCTGCTGTTCGTGTACACCTTGAATGCTTGCTTTGTCGTGATGAATTACCAATTCGTGAATGGATTGGTGTTTGCTCTGGCGGGAATGCTGGCTGCCCAGGACTACCGTTTGAAGCACGGGGTAAACCAGTCCGTCGCGCTGGCCCAAGTCAGTTCCTGGAGCTTCCAGCAAACATGATTGCCTACCTCGCAAATGAGTTTCCCTGTGCAGTGGAGCCATACGTCATGGACGAGATCCATGAGCTCCGCCGCCATGGTTTGCCGATACTCGCATGCAGCGTAAAGCGACCCCAGGATTCCTATCGAAACAAATCACAAATTCGCCTAGAAGAAGTTTTGCATTTTTACCCCTTGCAGCCCTGGCTGATGGTGATCGCGTTTTTCATTCTCTGCCGCCGGGAGATGCTAGGTATCTTGTCCAGAATTCTGATGAAGGGAAATGAAGGCTTGGGTCGCCGTGTCCGCGCCCTGGCCCACACTTACCTGGGCGCCTACTACTCACTGTTGTTGAAAGACAAGCAGGTGGAGCACATCCACGTGCATCACGGATATTTTGCCTCCTGGATCGCCATGGTCGCCGCGCGGCTCATGGGCATCAGCTACAGTATGACGCTGCATGGCTCTGATTTGCTTATCCACGCTGCCTACCTGGATGTAAAGCTAGCGAACTGCAAGACGTGTTTTACCGTGTCAGATTTCAACCGCAATTTCATCCTTAGGCACTACCCACAAATTCCGCCTGACAGGGTTGTGGTCAGCCGAATGGGAGTGGTGCTTCCTCCCTTGGAAACTACTTTGCCCCATCGCCCAGCGCCTCTGCGAATGCTTTCGGTAGGCCGACTGCATCTTGTTAAGGATCACGCTTTCCTGATTCGCGCGTTCCGCGCACTAAAAGATCGAGGATGCCACTGCACCTGCCGGATTGTTGGCGACGGGCCGGAGCGTGAGGCGCTCGAGAGCTTGATCGAAACACTCGGGCTTGAAAACGAAATTACTTTGACGGGCCATTTTTCGCATGAAGAACTCGAGCACTGCTACGCGACTGCCGATCTGGTCGTGCTGACCAGCCGTAGTGAAGGAATTCCGCTGGTTCTCATGGAGGCCATGGCTCGCAAGAAGCTGGTTCTCGCTCCAGCGATCACCGGCATCCCGGAATTGGTGATCCAGGGAAAGACTGGATTTCTTTATTCTCCAAGATCCATTTCTGACTTTGTGCGTTCCGTAGAGTCGGTCATCCGGTCGTTTGGCGAGCTGGATCCGGTTCGCCGCTCCGCGCGCGCGCATGTGAGCCGCATATTCAATCGCGAACAAACACTTGCCGCATTTGCCGAATTGTTTATTGCTCAACTTCCAGACAGTGAGGAGGTGCAGGATGAGAATTCTGTATTGCAACAAGTATAGTTTTCGGTTCAGCGGGACTGAAGCCTATCTCTTCGAGTTGATGGAACTCATGCGCTCGCAGGGAAATGACGTGGCGTTGTTTTCCACGGCGGGTGGACCAACGAAACAACAACATCCCTTCCACCACAATTTTGTGGCGCCGGTGGATTTTAAAACTCGCGGCCTATGGTCCAGCGTGAAAGCTGCCGGGCGTGCGGTTTATTCCTGGAAGGCGCGGCATTGCTTGGGGCAGACGATCCGCGAATTCAGGCCCGATGTAGCTCACGTGCGGAATATCTATCACCATCTGTCGCCTTCCATCCTTTGGGAGTTGAAGGCCCACGGAATTCCCGTTGTTTATCACCTGAATGATTTCAAATTGCTTTGCCCCACATACAACATGGTTTCCAAAGGAAACGCTTGCGAGCGTTGCCAGGGCGGGCGCTTCTGGCACGTGGTGAGTGAAGGATGCTACTCCGGACGCCGCGGCGCCAGCGCCGTGCTTGCGCTCGAAGCCTACACCCACAAATGGCTGAAAACTTACCAGAATTGCGTGGACTTGTTCCTTGCGCCCAGCGACTTTGTAAAGCAAAAGTTGGTGCAGCACGGGTGGGATGAAGCCAAGATCAACGTCTTGCCGCATTTCCAAAAGACGGCAACAAGCGTTGCAGTGCCAGCTCCGGGCGCATCAATTCTTTATTTCGGCAGGCTTTCCGCGGAAAAGGGAATTGCCGATTTACTGGAAGCGATGCAGTTGCTACCCAATGTGAAATTGCGAGTTGCCGGTGAAGGGCCGCAACGAGCAGAGCTGGAAAGCACAGTTGATCGATTTCGATTAACAAATGTCGAATTTTTAGGACAGCTTTCCGGAGAAGCTCTCCCCCAGGCTATTGTCGCTTCGCAATTTACGGTCCTTCCCTCGCGGGCGTATGAGACCTTCGGCAAGAGCATCGTGGAATCTTATGCCTGCGCGCGCCCAGTGGTTGCGTCTGACCTTGGATCGCGGCGGGAGTTGGTGCGCGATAAAGAGACCGGACTGCTTTATCCGGTGGGCGATGTCGCGAAATTGGCGAACGCGATTGCGCAGTTAGCCGCCCGGCCGGAATGGTCGCTGCAGATGGGCATTGCGGGGCGCGACTTGGTTCGCACTCGATATTCCCCGGAGAAGCATTACTCGGAGCTCCTGTCGCTCTATCAAAATCTGGCAAAACAAGGCGGATCAGCAGGTGCATTGGTGCGTTCCACGTCAGTGCCTGAGGGTTTGATGAAACCTGAATCGAAACGGCCTGAATTGCTTCGGCCCGAATCGCTCGGCCAACAAACAACCCGCCCGGTGCGCGTCGCTTTTATTGGCGGGCGAGGGGTGATCTCTAAATACAGCGGAATTGAAACGTACTATGAGCAGGTCGGCAAACGTCTCGTTGCGAAAGGCCATGCTGTGACCGTCTATTGCAGAACGTACTTCACGCCAGCAGTGAGCCATCATGACAAGATGCGAATACTGCGCCTGCCAGCGATTCGATCCAAACATTTGGAGACCGTCAGCCATACTTTGCTGAGCACGGTCCATGCGATGTTCGGCCCTTATGACATTGTGCATTTCCATGCGCTGGGCCCGGCGTTGTTTTCATTTCTGCCACGCCTAGTGGGGAAAAAGACCGTGGTCACGGTGCAGGGCTTGGACTGGCAGCGCAAAAAATGGGGCGCAACGGCCAGTGCCGTGCTCAGAATGGGCGAACAAGCCGCGGTTCGCTTTCCGTCGCAAACCATGGTCGTTTCACGAGTGCTTCAGGAGTTCTATCGTGCGCGATATGGCCGCGAGACTCGTTATGTGCCGAACGGAGCTTCGATTCGGCACGGCAATTCGTGTTCGCATTTACAAAAATTCGGCCTAGAGAAAGGTCAATACATCTTGTTTCTGGGTAGGTTTTCGCCGGAAAAGAATTGCCATCATTTGATAGAGGCCTACAAACGAATTCAAACTCCGGTCAAGCTTGTGCTTGCTGGAGGATCCAGCCATTCTGATGCTTATGCCGCCACACTACGCGAGAATGCCGGCAGAAATGTTCTGCTGCTCGATTGGCTCTCTGGCCAGGCGCTCGACGAATTGCTGCTGAACGCCATGCTATTCGTGTTGCCATCCGATCTGGAAGGCATGTCTTTGGCTCTGCTGGATGCGATGAGCGCCGGAGTTTGCGTGTTGGCAAGCGACGTCCCGGAAAACCGGGAGCTTGTGGACGGAGCCGGTTTCACCTTCGCACACGGAAATGTTGGTGAACTGGAGCGCATGTTGCGCTTTTTGATCAGCAATCCTGCGCTGCGCGAAAGTAAAGCAAGGTTAGGGCAACGTAAGGTGAGGGCGGCGTTCTTATGGCCGCAGGTAACGGATGCAGTCGAAGAAGTCTACCTGGATATGCTCCATCCCGCGAGAAAACGTGTTGTTCGACTGCCTGCGCAAGTGAACGTTGAGCAGAAGAGAGTCGCCGCTTAGCATTGTCGCAAACCCACCGAAAATCCCGCCAGCTATATACCAAAGATGGGCCAGGAACCACCTTCCCGGCCTTTTCTTTTACAATTGGATTGCTTCATCGAATTTCGAAGCGCTATCCATGGAAAATAGTGTCATTGTCACCGGCGGCGCGGGTTTTATTGGCTCCAACTTCATTCTTCAATGGATCGCGCGAGAACCGGCCAGCGTCATCAATCTGGACAAGCTGACCTACGCGGGCAATCTCTCTAATCTCGAACAGGTTTCAAGCCACCGGCAATACAGCTTTGTTCACGGCGACATCTGCGACCGGGAGCTGGTTTCGGATTTGCTGGGGCGCCATCATCCGCGCGCGATCGTGCACTTCGCCGCGGAGAGCCATGTGGACCGTTCCATACACGGCCCCGACGATTTTGTGCGCACCAACGTCCACGGAACGTTCTCTCTGTTGGAGGCTGTACGCGCTTATTGGAGTACGCTGAACGAGTCGGAGCGCGCCGCCTTTCGGTTTCTTCATGTTTCCACCGACGAAGTATATGGATCGCTAGGGCCGGATGATCCTCCGTTTTCGGAATCGACGCCCTATAGTCCGAACAGCCCATACTCCGCATCCAAAGCGGCTTCTGATCATCTCGTGCGCGCCTACCACCACACTTATGGATTGCCGACGCTGACAACTAATTGTTCCAACAATTACGGCCCGTTTCAGTTTCCAGAAAAGTTGATTCCGCTGATGATCCTGAATGCCGGTAAGGGCAAGCCATTGCCGGTTTATGGTGACGGTAAGAACGTCCGCGACTGGCTCTACGTAGCAGACCATTGTGAGGCGATTCGGACGGTGCTGGCGAACGGAGCGGCTGGCCAGACCTACAACATTGGGGGCTGGAATGAGAAACCGAATATCGAAATCGTAGAGACGATTTGCACCTTGCTCGACGAACTTTCTTCTCAAGATCCCGTCGTGCCTCACAAAAATCTGATTACCTACGTGAAAGACCGCCCTGGCCATGACCGCCGCTACTCAATGGACGCGCGCAAAATCGAGCGCGAATTAGGATGGAGGCCGCGGGAGACTTTTGAAACCGGTATTCGCAAGACTGTCGAATGGTACTTAAATCATGACGCGTGGGTTGAACAAGTAACCAGCGGCAGTTATCGGCAGTGGATTGCAAAGCACTACGCGTAAATTTCGCGCATAATATCCCCACATTATTCAGAGGTGCTCTGATAGCAACTGTCAGCAAAAACACGACGCAGGCAAATTCCTACAAGGGAATCATTCTGGCCGGAGGTTCCGGCACGCGCCTTTATCCGGCCACCCAGGTCGTCGGCAAAAGCCTGTTGCCTCTCTATGACAAGCCGATGGTTTACTATCCGCTTTCAACGCTCATGCTCGCGGGGATCCGCGACATTCTGATTGTTTCGACTCCTGAAGATACGCCGCGATTCCGGCAGTTAATGGGCGATGGTTCGCAGCTGGGATTGAGTCTTCAATACATCGTGCAACCTAAGCCGGAAGGCATCGCACAGGCTTTTATTGTCGGCAGACAATTTATTGGGGACAGTAGCTGCGCGTTGATTCTTGGTGACAATGTATTTTACGGCCACGATATCGCACGCGACTTGCAGTCAGCGACGCAAAAGACCGAAGGAGCGCGAATATTCGCTTATCCCGTGCACGACCCCGAGCGTTACGGCGTGGTTGAGTTTGATAAAAATGGGAAGGCTGTAAGTTTGGAAGAGAAGCCGAAGGCCCCGCGTTCCCGCTACGCCGTAACGGGGCTGTATTTTTACGACAACGATGTCGTCAACATCGCGCAGTCACTCAAGCCATCCGCGCGTGGCGAATTGGAAATTACTGATGTAAATAAAGTTTATATGCAACGGGGACGCCTGGAAGTGTGCGTGATGGGCCGGGGCATGGCGTGGCTCGACACCGGAACGCACGATGCTCTGATGGAAGCCGCTCTATTCATTCAGACCATTGAGCGGCGGCAAGGCTTGATGGTGGCCTGTCCCGAGGAAATTGCCTATCGTTACGGATATATCAATGCCGAGCAACTGGAAAGAATCGGCAATTCCATGAAAAACAACGGTTATGGCTCCTACCTGCTGCAACTTTTGCGTGAGCGCGTTTTCTGATTGCCTGCCATGAAAGTAATTCCTACTTCAATTCCCGACATGATCTTGCTTGAGCCGCAGGTGTTTAGTGACGAACGCGGCTTTTTCCTGGAGACCTACAGCGAAACGACGCTGGCGGCAATTGGGATCCGGCAGCGCTTTATCCAGGACAATCAATCCTATTCAAAGCGGAATGTCTTGCGCGGCTTGCACTATCAAGTTCAACACCCTCAGGGAAAACTTGTCCGCGTGGTTGCGGGAGAAATTTTTGATGTGGGAGTGGACCTTCGCAAGAATTCCCCGACGTTTGGCAAATGGCACGGCGCAGCGCTCTCCGCCGAAAACAAATATCTGTTGTGGATCCCTCCGGGGTTCGCGCATGGATTCAGTGTGCTCTCCGAGGGCGCGCACGTGCTTTACAAAGTGACCGACGTTTACTCTCCCGAACACGAGCGGACGATTCTTTGGAATGATCCTGCGCTGAAGATTGACTGGAAGATCCAAGGCCAACCAATCATTTCCGCGAAAGACGCCAAAGGGCAAACTTTATCCGCGGCCGTGGTTTTCGAATAGGAGAGTCCACTCTATGCGTGTCACGATTTTCGGAGCGACCGGCCTGCTCGGCAAAGAACTGGTTCGTGCCTGGGCGGGCGACGAAGTCACCGGGTTCGGTTCGAAAGACGCCGATCTGCGCAATGCGGAGCAAGTCAACAGTGTTGTGCAATCGACCCGCCCCGACTGGATCGTGCTCGCTGCGGCTTACACGGACGTGGATGGATGCGAAATCAACGAGCAGGTGGCCCGCAATATCAATTACCGTGGGGCGGTCCATGTTGCAGAAGCGGCCAGGCAGGCAGGTGCAAAGCTCTTGTTCGTAAGTACGGATTACGTTTTCGACGGATCGAAGAACGTCCCGTATGAATGCACGGAGCCCCGCAATCCCAAGAGCATTTACGGCAAATGGAAAGCCGAAGCGGAAATCAAACTCACCGAACTCTTGCCGCAGTGCCTAATTCTCCGTACTTCATGGTTGTTTGGAACCGGAGGAAAGTGCTTTCCCGATACCATCCTGAAGCTGGCGGCCACCAGGCCGGCAATTGATGTGGTCAACGACCAGCGTGGATCGCCGACTTACGCGGCCGATCTGGCAAGCGCAATCATTCAGCTTTGCAGGAAAGAAGCGTCTGGGATCGTGCACGCGACCAATCGTGGTGACTGCACCTGGTTTGAATTCGCGCGGGAAATTCTCGCGAAGAGTGGTTCAAAAACTATCGTGCGTCCTACAACCAGCGATAAGTTCGTTCGCGCGGCGGAGCGTCCCAAGTATTCGGTACTTTCCTCGTCCAGCCTTGAAAAATATTCCATTGCCATGCCTTCCTGGCAGGACGCCCTATCAAGATACTTCCAGGAGCGTGGGGAGTAGCTCCGCGCGAAAGTTATTCTCTACTCGCCAATATCAGCCGGTTCTGTCTAGAATAGGGGCTCTGGCCGCCGAAATCTCCAAATCGCGACGCTGGACCGTCCTCGCCTCCGGCTTTTTGTGCGGCGTGCTGGCTCTTGTTGTCCTCTTTACCAGCCCTCGCGCGTTTCATAGCCCAATTGCGGTGCTGGTGGTTGCCTGCATTGGTTTCGTCGCGCTCCTTATGCAATTGAGACTCGACCGCGGGCAGGCCGCCGTGGCGCATCCGCATACCTGGCTGAACAGCATCGGCATGTTGCTGGCGGTGGGAGCCGTGGTGTTGGATTTTCTGCGGATCAGCAATCAGTGGGTGCAGGCACTGGCCCTCGCGGCTATAGGGACGTTTGGAGTGAGCGGCGCGATGATACTGCACGCATTGCGCAAGAACCGGCGCGGTGCGGCGGAACCGGAATCCAAGAGCGTTTAAGGGCGGAATTCTACTCCTACAACCGTTTGTACGCGGGCGGGGTGCCCACTGATCTTATAGGGCTCGAATCGCCACCACTTGACCGCGTCAACCGCAGCTTGTTGCAGTGTCGCGGGGCCGCTGAGCGCGTTCACCTGGGAGACAGAGCCATCCGCGTCGACGATCGCATTCAGTGTGACAATTCCCGATAGATTCGATTGCCGCGCGCTTTCCGGATATACGGGGTCCACCCGGTGGACCAGCAACTTCTCCATTTCAGCCGCGGGAACTTGTACCGGTTTGTCCGTGAGGCTCGCCTGCGCGGACGGAAGCTGGTTTTCCAAACTGCGCCACTCGCCTTGCCAATGCCACCATAAAAGACCAGCCAAAAGGGCGATGGTGCAAGATGTCGCCGCCACCAGGGAATTGCGGCGAGAAGCCGGTTTGCGAGTTTCATTTCTCGGCTTCACGGGATGGGTTGCTGACGGGGCCGGTTGGGAATCCGTTTGCTGCGGAAAGCGTTGCAACCAGTAGCGGATCAACGAGCGCTGCTGAAGCGAAAGGCCCGTGAATTCAAGCCCGCAGCGAAGCGCGGATTGATGGCGCAACCAAGCCTTCCCGCGCACGGGAATCCCTACGTCGGGCAATCGGAATTCCAGTCCTACCAATTCCAGGGGACGAAGTTCTCCGGCAATGATCGTGCTCACGCCTCCCTCGCTGACATCGAGGGCACGGGCGGGAATGGTTTCAGACGCTCCGCCGCGCGTAACGATGACACTAACAGGAACGGACAGCGGCACGCGCGCGTGGTTGCGCGCGGAGGCGAATTGAAATTCTGTTCTTGTGGCCGTTGCGCCCATGATGGCAGTCCGGTCCCCACAGACGGAGACAAAGTCAGGGCCAGAGCAAATTAAGCCGCGAGTATATCACTGATTCCAGGCGGGAAAGCGCACAAAAGTCTCAGCCATGGAGCGCGAGCCGAGCTTTTGCACGCAAAATCAGCGGATAAATAACAGTGGGCGAAACCACCGGGCCGGAATGCAGCCCCAAAACAGCCGCCAAACGTCTGGCTAAGGCCAGCGTTTCGCGGTGTCTTCCCAGCCAGATGCACGCGCGGGCTGAGGATTGGCATTGATCGCGGGTTGGGGAATCCGGATCGGTTGCTGGGGAGCGCTCGTTGCGGTCAGGGCCGGTTTGTTGTTGGTGGCCTCAATCGCAAGTTCCTTCTCATCGGAAAGCAGCGGCGCGGCCAACCGAAGCGCTTCTACTTCCTTTTCCAGCCTGGCCAGATCCAACTCTTTTTGCCGCAGTACCTCGTAAATGTTCTTCATAAGTATTTACCCGGGAAACGGTCAATTAACACAATTGAACGAACTTTAGCATCTGCCC
>Ga0134125_10004068_pt1 | contig 16757 bp, 14 predicted proteins | sample KB31751_FD_96464 | JGI IMG/M metagenome (GOLD analysis project Ga0134125, IMG submission 96464) | Terrestrial soil microbial communities with excess Nitrogen fertilizer from Kellogg Biological Station, Michigan, USA - KB3-175-1 | ecosystem: Environmental > Terrestrial > Soil > Unclassified ...
CTTTCCGGCCGGCCCCGAGGCCCGGCTCGGCCGCTCGCTGGCCAGCTTCGTCGAGGCTTTCGGGCCGCCGATCAGCGCCCAATAGCTGCCTCGCATCACGGTCCGGCTCGACAATCTCCGTATCAATGACCGGCCCATCCGGCCGACCGGCGGCCTCGCCGTTTATAAGGAGGATGTGCCGTCGGTGGCCGAGGTGCGGATCGCCGGGCCCGGCGCCGTGCTGATCGAGATCGGCCGGATGGTCGATCACAGCACCCTGCCGCTCGACAGCAAGGGGCGCCGAAATCAGCGCCTGCGCTGGTGATCGGGAGGTTTTTGCGTAAATGTTTGGTTAATCATCTCCATGCTAAGCCAACGGTTGGGCTGCATACATTCGTGACTCGAAGGTTGGGGCGCGGTGAGGATTCTTAAGGGACTGGGCGTTGTGGCGGTCGCAGGCGCCGTGGGCGGCTGCGTCTCCGGCATGCCTTTGGTTGGCAATCTGTGCATCGACCGGCCGCAGGCCCGTTCGGGAATCATCGTCAACGCCTTGTTGGGCTGCCCCTTCGAGACTGTCGCCGCGGTGCCGCAGCCGCAAATGCCCACCGCCTTCCGCAACGCCACCGCCGAGTTCGCGCTCGACCCGCTCGGCGCCGGCCGTGCCGCCGATCCCGGCGTCGCCGCCCGCAGCATCGGTGTCGGTGCCGCGCCGCGCCCGGCGCCGGCGGCGCGGGCCGCCGTGCCAACGCCGCCGCCCGCCGTCAGATTGAACCCGCCGCCGGTCGCAGCGGCGGCCCCCCAGCCGGTCGCGCCGGCGCAGCCCGCCCAGCAGCAGCTGGCGGCTTATGCGGTGCCGGCGCGCCCCGCGACCAACCCGGCCCAGGCCCAGGCGCAGGCGGCGCCGATCGTCGCCGTGGGCCCGTCGCGGCCGGCCGAATGGTGGCGCCTGTTCGGCTCGGCCGAGCTCAACCGGCTGGAGCAGGTGGCGCTCGCCAACAATCACGATCTGCTCGCCGCGGTGGCGCGCGTGCAGCAGGCGCAAGCCGGGGCCGGCATCGCCGCGGCGCCGCTGCTGCCGAGCCTCAATCTGAACGGCCGCGGCCAGGCGACGGCGCCGAACGGCGGCGTCGGCAATCGCGTGCCGCTGCCCGACGGCAATTCGCAGCGCCTTTACCAGATCGGCGTGGTGGCGAGCTACGAGATCGATTTCTGGGGCAAGAACCGCGCCGCCATGGAGTCGGCGCTGGCTTCGGTCCAATCCAGCATCTATGACCGCGAGACCGTCGCGATGACGCTGACGGCCGACATCGCCTCGAGCTATGTGCAATATCTGGCGCTGGCGGACCGGCTCACGGTCGCCGTCTCCAATGTTCAGAATGTCACCGAGGTGCTGGCGACGGTGCAGAAGCGCTTCGCCATCGGCGAAGGCTCCGACATCGAGGTGCAGCAGCAGGCGACGGCCCTGGCGCAAGCCCGAGCAGTCGTGCCGCAGATCGCCCTCGCCAAGGAGCAGGTGCGGTCGCGCATCGCGACCTTGATCGGCGTCAATCCCGACCAGCTCAACCTCACCGGCGCCTCGCTGGTCGGGCTCAGCCTGCCGCCGGCGCCGCGCGCGGTGCCGTCGCAGCTGCTGGCGCAGCGTCCCGATCTGCGCAAGGCGGAGTTCGACCTCGTCGCCTCCAATGCCGACATCGCCGCGGCGCGCGGCCGGCTGCTGCCGTCCTTCACGCTCTCGGCCGAGACCGGCTACGGCGCCAATTACCTCACGGCCGTGTTCACGCCGGCCGGCTGGTACAGCATCCTCGCCAGCTCGATCTCGGGCGTGCTGTTCGACAATGGCAAGAGCATCAGCGACATCGAGCTGCGCAAGGCGGTATCGAGCGAGCGCTCGGAGACCTATCGCCAGCGCGTGCTGACGGCGCTGCAGGATGTCGAGGATGCGCTCGCCAATGTGCGCCTGTCGGCGGATGTCGAGGCGGCGCAGCAGGCGGCGCTCGAGCGCGCCACCCGGGCTTACGAGCTGGCGCAGATGGGGCTGCAGCTCGGCACCAGCGATTATCTCACCATCCTCGAGACCGAGCGCACCCGCTACCAGATCGAGGATGCGCGGGTGCAGGCGCGGCTCGACCGCATGACCGCGGCCGTCACGCTTTTCCGCAGCCTCGGCGGCAGCACGGAAGCCCCTTCGAGCTGATTGCGCTGCGAGGGCGGTCCCCGATGCGCGCCCGGTTTCTCATCGCTTGCGTCTTCGCCGCCGCGCTCGCCGGCTGCTCGGAAACCGCCTTGCGGCGGGATTCGCTGTCCTCTGTCGAGATCGGCGGCCGCGAGATCGTCGTGTCGTGGGTCGAAATCCCGCCTGATCTCATCGATCTCCGGGTCGAGGCGGCAGCCGCGCCCGACGCCGCGCCGCTCGATCGGGCAACCGCCATCGACGCGGCCGGACGCGTCGCGGCCGGGCGCTGCCTGTTCGACCGCGTGCATGCGGTCTTTCCGCCCGTCGAATATGCCGGCGGCAGCTTCGCCTTCCGCTATGCCTGCGGCGGCAGCGTCCCACCGCCGCCGCCACCCGGCTACGAAGAGGAGGATTAGCGCTCGGCGACGGCGATCTGGGCCCCGAGCATGCGCTGGAATTGCGCCAGCTCCTCGGCGAGCATGACCTGACGCAGCACCTGCACCAGCAGCGGATGGCGGAAGGCGACCTGCTCGCGCTTCTTGTCCTTGGCGAGGGTCAGCACGCCGCTCTGCACCGCGTCCTCGAGCGCCCTGCGGAAGCTCGCACCGCTGCCGTCCCACTCGGCCTCGAGGCTCGATTCGTTGCTGGCGCCGCGCTGCGCCGCCATGCGCAGCAGCCGGCGGTCGAGCGCCAGCGTGTCGAGGCGCGACAGCACCAGCGTCACCAGGCTCAAGGGAACCGACGGCATCTCCATCGCGGCGCGGCCGCCGGCCGGCAGGCGCGCCCGCGCCTCGCGCGACAGCTCGACCGCGAACAGCGGCACGCCGCCGGCCATGCCCTTGATGCCTGTCGCGATATGTCCCGGCACCGAGCCGCCGCAGCGCGCCTTGATCAGCGCGTCCATCTCGCTCTCGCCGAGATGGCCGAGCCGGATGACCATGTTGGGCTCGAGGGCGGCCAGCGCGCGATGCCGGATGGCGCGGCCGATGCCGAGCAGCAGCAGCGGCGTGCGGCGTGCCGCCGGCGCCAGCAGCTGAACGAGTTCCGCGGTGAAATCGCTGGCGAGATGCACATCGTCGATCATGACGACGAGCGGTGCGCGCCTGAGCTCGCGGTCGAGCCCGGCCTCGATGGCGCGCAGGAAAGCCTGCGGCTCGGCGGGCGGGGGACCGGCCAGCCCCGTGAGCTGCGCCAGCATGGGACCGAGATCGAGCTCGGAATCCTTGCAGTCGCATTCGAGCCAGCCGAATCCCATGGTCTGGCATTCCTGGCCGAAGGCCCGCCCGAGCGTCGTCTTGCCCATGCCCGCCTCGCCCTCGATCCAGGCGACGCCGCCATGCCGGCGTTCGAGCTCGTGGCGCAGCTCGATCAGCTGGTTGCGCTCGCGCGTGCGGCCGACGATCGTCGGCAGCACCGGCTTGCCGGCCGGGAAGGGCAGCTCCCAGCGGTCGAGCGACCAGCTGCTGTTGCCGTCGCTCTCCTCGACCATCTCGCGGCGCTGCGCGAAGGCCATCATGCGGCGCGTCGCGCCATCGAGCAGCAGGTTGCCGGCGGCCGCCATGCGGCACAGCTCGCGCGCGGCGCCGATCAGCCGGCCGGCGACGGTCTCGCCCGTCCAGCCGCCGCGCCGCTGCATGCTGCCCATGAGATAGCCGCTGGTCAGCCCGGCGCGGAAGGTCACCTCGGGGATCTGCTCGCGCAGCGCGCGCGCCACTTCGCGCGCGACGCGCGCCGCCTTGATGGCATTGTCCTCATAGGCGTGATGCAGCCCGACGATGATGTCGACGCCGCTGCCGGTGCGGCCGATGAGGGCGGCATCGAGGCTGGCCGTCGCCTCGGCCGCGGCCCGGCGCAGATGGTTCCAGGCGTCGGCGGCGGCGGACGCACCCCGCTCGCTGCTGGTCGCCGACATGCTGAGCACCGCGGCGGGCCGCATCTCCATCTGGCCCTCGACCTCGACCAAGGCGGCCATGCTGTCGGCCGGCTTGCGGCCATCGATGGCGAAGCCCTTGGAGATCGCCATCGCCCGGCTGGTGACGTTGAGCTTCTTGAACAGGGCGACGATGTGCTGCTTGACCGTGCCGAGCCCGATGCCGAGCTCGTTGGCGATCTCCTTGTTCGGCTTGCCGAGCATCAGGAGATGCAGGATCTCGGCCTGCCGCTCCGATAGATCGGGCAGCTCCGGGTCGGTCTTCCGCTCGGAAAGCCTCTGCTCGGACAATGCGGGCTGCCTTACTCGCTGGGCATGACGAAGGGCACGCGTCGATAGTAGAAACACTATAGATGCGCGGCCCTTAGTTAAACATACCGCTGTCGGCAAAGCCCCCGATTTATAGTTAACCGGTATTAACGACCGGCGATCGCCGCGGCGCCGTTCATTGCTTCATATCGGCGGTCGCCTTGGCGTAATAGGTGAGATCGACATATTTCATCGGGTCGTTCAGCGTCTTCTTCGGCTCGCCATAGTCGGTCCGCAGCGACAGCAGCATCTTCACGCCCTCGATATTGATGTGGGCGCCGTGATTGAGGCCGCCCTTGGGCGAGGTGAGCGCACCATAGACGGTCGCGGCCTCGGCATCGTTGAGGCTCTTGATGCGCTGCTTCAGCTCGGCGATGGCGCCGGCCCTGTCGCTGAACACGGAATCGGTGGCCGGCGCGATGGCGCGGATGAAGGCTACGACCTCTTGCTCATGATCCTTGGCCCAGGCGCGGCGCACGACATAGGCGCTGCCCTGATAGGCGCCGAGCTCGGCCGCGGCATCGGCAAGGATATTGTATCCCATATGGCTCGCCTCGATGTCGTCGGGCGCCGACAGCGCGGCGGCGAAGGCCTTGCCCGCCTGCATGGCCTTCAGCCGGTTGGGGCCGCTGCCGACCGCGATCGCCGTGTAATCCTGATTCAGCTTGAGGCCGTTCTTCTCGAGAATGCGGAACAGCATCAGCCCGTAGCCGCTGGTGAGCGCGTCCGACGCCACGGCCTTGCCGCGCAAATCCCGGAAGCTCTTGATCTCGGGCCGCGTCACGATGCTGTTCATGCCCGAATGCACGCCCATGATGCCGACGAGATCGTAGCCCTCGGGCTTGATGTCGCCCTGGCCCTCGGCGATGGCGATGACATTGTCGAAGGCAGTGGTGCCGATCTGGTACTTGCCGGACATCAGCCCTTGCACCTCGGCGGACGAGCCCTGCACCACCTCCTGCTTCACCGCGAGCCCTTCGCGGGTGAAATAACCCTTATCGAGGGCGAGCCAGACCGGCAGGTTGCTCGAGCCGCCGAAGGTCGCGAGCGTGAGCTCCGTCGCGGCGCGCGCGGGCGTGAGCAGCGCCCCGCCGAGCAGCAGGATAGCGGCGGCTTGCACGGCGGTTGGGCGCGACATGTCCGATCCTCCCGTTGGTTTCTTGCCGCCGATCTTCCGGCCGGCGGCGGCTTTCGTCAATTCATGAGGCCGGTTGACCGCGACCGGCCGGGTGCTCCATGTCTTTGGCAGCAGCAGGGGGAAAGGGAATGCTCGATCTCTACACAGCCGGCACCAACAACGGCCAGCGCGCCACCATCACGCTCGAGGAATGCGGCCTGCCCTACACGCTCCACAAGGTCGATCTCGCCAAGGGCGGCGCCAAAACCGAGCAATTCAAGAAGCTCAACCCGAATGCCCGCATTCCGGTGCTGGTCGATAGCGAGGGGCCGGGCGGCAAGCCGGTCACCGTCACCCAGAGCTGGGCGATCTGCCTCTACGCGGCGGAGAAGAGCGGCAAGCTGCTGCCGCGCGATCCCGCCCGGCGCATCGAGGCGCTGAGCTGGCTGTTCCATGTCGCGACCGATCTCGCGCCGATGCGCTCGCCCAACAACCTGGCCGAGGCGATCGGCGCCAAGGACAAGGTGCTCGCCTTCTACGACAAGAGCTTCCGCGAGGCGCTCGAGACGATCGATCGCCGGCTCGGCGAGGCCGACTATCTCGCGGGCGAGATCAGCGTCGCCGATCTCGCCCTCTACCCGATGGTCAAGCGCCGTGCCGCACTCGCCGAGGCGGCGCCAGCGCTGGCCAATGTCTTGCGTTGGCTGAAGGCGCTGGATGCGCGGCCGGGTTGCCAGCGCGGTCTCGCCGCATAGGACCTCAGACCGGTTCGTCCTCCCCGTGCGTTCTTAGAGCAGCGGGGATGACGGAGAGTTTCATGACAGCGCGTCTGACCTTGCTTTTCACGAGCGTCCTGCTGCTGGCGGGTTGTGCCGCCGGCCCCGATTACGGCTATGGCTACGGTTCCGCCTACAACAGCTATGACGGCTGCGGCTGGGGCGGGCCCTGCGACGGCGCCTACGGGTCCTATCCCTACGGCTCTTCGCTGAGCCTGAATTTCGGCGTCGGCGGCGGCGACCGTGATCGCGGCGATCGCGACCGCAGCCGCTTCTCCCGCGGCGATCATCGCGACGTGGCGCGCGCCGGCGCCGGCGGCGAGCGTCACGATCGCGAGGCCGGCCGCAGCCCGCAACGTCCCCAGGAACAGAACGGCGCTCACACCCATGACGGTGGCGATCACGGCGCCCATGACGGCGGTGATCACGGCCATGATCGCTGAGTGAGCCTGGCGGCGCGCGGTTCTTGCGCCTCGTCAACCGCGCGCGCTGTCAGATTCCCTTCTTGGCCTTCTTCAGGCGCGCCGCCTCGGCCGCATCGAACTTGCGGTAGTGCGGCGCCGCCCCGGCGCCCAGCTTCACCGATCCGTCGGTCTGCGGGATCGAGATCGGCGATACGATCACCGGCGCGAGGCCGGCCCGCTTCAAGCCGAGCTGGCTCGCCACGCTGGGCGTGAGATCGACCACGCCGCCCTGGCGGAACGGGCCGCGATCCTGGATCTCGACCACCGCCGAGCGCCCGTTCTTGATGTTCGTCACGCGCGCCACCGTGCCGAGCGGCAGCGATTTGGAGGCGGCGGCATTCGAGGTGAGCCGCAAGGGCTCGCCATTGGCCATTTTCCGTCCGTCGAACTTCTTGGCGTAATAGCTCGCCTGGCCCTGCTGCCGGCGTCCCGAATTGTCGATGACGATCAGTGCCGGCGGCCGCAGCGGCGGCAGCATGGCGAGCTGCTGGACGCGGATGTCCTCATTGATCTCGAAAGCAGCGGCCGGTGCCGCAATGCCGGTCCCCAAACTCGTCGCGACCAGTAGGCAAAAACCTATGCCTCCCGATGGCAGGTGCATGTTATGCCTCCCCGCTCGGCTCCGTGACCCCTCAAACCGATGCGAACTGGTCCGGCTACGGCTAAGTTCCGTTTTGCGGCCGGCGGGCGATAATCGGAGCCCGAGCGGGGCGGCATGCAGGCCGGCGGATTGTAGGGCGGGCCTGTCAAAGACTAAAACGGGGTAGGGCTTAGGGAGGTGAGGATGTCACAGCCAAAAGTGCGCCGCGGCGTGACGCTCGGCGGGCTCGTCATGACGGCGATGATCGCGGCGGCACCGGCCGTCGCCCTGACCAATGACGAGATCGCGCATCTCAAGGGGCCGGATCGCCAGGCCATCCTCGAGAAGGGGGCGCGCGAGGAAGGGGCGCTCACCATCTACTCCTCGCTGATCGTCGATCAGGTGCTGCGGCCGCTGGTCGATGCCTTCGCCAAGACGCATGACTATCTCAAGATCGATTATTGGCGCGGCGAGGCGCGGCCGATCATCCAGAAGGTGCTGGCCGAGCTGAAGAGCGGCAATCCGCTGGGCGACGTCATCGAGACGACCAGCATCGATCCGCCGCTCATCGAGGCCGGCGCGCTCGCCACCTTCTACACGCCCGAGATCGAGGCATTGCCGGCAGAGTATCGCGATCCCAAGGGCTATATCGCGCCGACGCGCTGCAATTATTACGGCGCCGCCTACAACACCAAGCTGGTGCCGCAGCCGCCCAAGACCTACGAGGATCTTCTCGATCCGAAATGGCAGGGCAAGCTCGCCTGGAACGACAACACCGATTCGGGCGCGCCGCTCTTCATCAGCAATCTGATCCAGGCCTGGGGCGAGGACAAGGCGGCCGGGTATGTGAAGAAGCTCGCCAAGCAGAAGCCGATCAGCTTCGACGGCAGCGCCCGCGCCCTGGTCAACCGCGTCATCGAGGGCGAGTACCCCATGTCGCTGAACATCCAGCTGCAGCATCCGCTGATCAGCCAGCATCAGGGCGCGCCGGTGGCGCCGCTGCCGATGGATCCGGTGGCGATCATGTGCTCGGGCATGATGCTGATCAAGAACACCAAGCACCCTTACGCGGCGATGCAGTTCATCGATTTCATGGTCGGCAAGGACGGGCAGGAGGTGCTGCGCGACCATGAATATCTGACCGTCAACCCGAAGGTTCCGCCGCTCAAGGAGCTGCAGCCGATCGTGCCGCACATGAACGGGTATAAAGAGACTTTCATTCGCTCCGAGACGATGTACAAACTCAACGCCAAGAGCGAAGCCCTTTTGAGCGAATATTTCCAATGAGCGGTCCCATCACAGGCGCCCTCGCCGGCGTCACCGTGCTCGAGTTCGCCAGCTATGTGAGCGGCCCCTATGCCGGCATGATGCTGGCCGATCTCGGCGCCGAGGTGATCAAGATCGAGAGCCCGAACGGCGGCGACGCCTTCCGCGGCTGGGGGCCGGCCGACTACAGCGCCACCTTCGGCTCGGTCAATCGCAACAAGAAGAGCGTCGTGCTCGATCTCAAGACCGAGGAGGGGGCGCGCGCCGCCTTCGAGCTCGCGCTCGAGGCCGATGTGCTGATCGAGAATCTGCGCACCGGCGCCATGGACCGGCTCGGCCTCGGCTACGCGGCGGTGAGCGCCAAGAATCCGCGTCTCGTCTATTGCTCGATCACCGGCTTCGGCGGCACCGGCCCCTACGCGCAGCGGCCGGGCTACGACACGGTCGGGCAGGCGATGAGCGGGCTCTTGTCGCTGCTCACCGATCTCGACGATCCCAAGGGCATGGGCATCTCGCTCTCCGACCATCTGACCGGCATGATGGGCGCCTATGGCATCCTCGGCGCGCTGATGGCGCGCAATCTCACGGGCAAGGGCCAGCGCGTCGAGACCTCGCTGCTCGAGGCGACGGCCGCCTTTCTCGGCGAGAATGCCGCGCGCTTCTTCGAGGACGGCAAGACGCCGAGCCGCGCCACGCGCACCAAGACGGCGCTCGTCTTCGCCTTCACCGACCGGGACGGCAAGCCCTTCGTCGTGCATCTGTCCTCGCCGCCGAAATTCTTCGCCGGATTGGCGCGCGTCGCCGGGCACGAGCACTGGATCGAGGATCCGCGCTTCAAGACCAAGAAGGACCGCCAGATCAATTACGACACGCTGAAGGAGCAGCTGCAGGCCATCTTCCGCACCGGCAAGCGCGCCGACTGGCTCAGGAAGCTGCTCGAGAACGACGTGCCGTCCGGGCCGATCTACCAGCTCGACGAGGTGTTCGCCGATCCGCAGGTGCAGCATCTGGGATTGGTGCGCTCGGTGCCGCATCCCAAGCTCGGTGAGGTGAAGCTGGTCGGCGGCGGCGTCAGCCTGAGCGATACACCGACTGCGATCCGCAGCGCGGCGCCGGCGCTCGGCGAGCATAATGATGAGATCCTGGCGCGCATCGGCCGCGTCAAGGCGGCGGCGAAATGAGCGGGCATCCTCTCGCCGACCGCTACGTCATCGCCGGCACCGGCAAGAGCCGGCTCGGCAAGGTGCCCGAGCTCTCGGACCTCGACCTCACGGAGGAGGCCGCCTACCGCGCCCTCGCCGATGCCGGGCTCACGGTGCGCGACATCGACGGGCTGCTCGTGCGCGGACCCGACACCAGCTACACCTTCCATCAGGAGCTGGGCGAGCGGCTCGGCATCAATGCCCGCTTCTCGACCACGACCTGCAATGGCGGCGCCAGCCAGATCCTGTCGGTGATCCAGGCGGCGATGGCGATCGAGGCGGGCCTGTGCAGCACCGTCCTGTGCGGCTACGGCCGTTCCGCCTGGTCGCGCACCCATGCCGACGAGAGCACGCGCGTGCGTGCCCAGACCCGCTCCGAAGACATGATGGCCAAGGAGTTCGGGCCGGAATACGGCTATTTCAGCGCCGCCGCGACCCATGCGCTGGGCGCTCGCCGCCATATGCATGTTTACGGCACCAGGCGCGAGCAGCTCGGCGCCATCGCCACCGCCTTCCGCGAGCATGCGCTGAAGAATCCCGAGGCGCAGATGAAGAAGCCGCTGAGCCTCGCCGAGTATCTCGAGGCGCGCATGATCGTCGATCCCTTCGGGCTCTATGATTGCTCGCTGCGCTCCGACGCCGCCGGCGCCGTCATCGTCACATCGCGCGAGCGCGCCCGCGACCGCGATTGCAAGCCGGTGCTGATCAAGGGATTCGGCACCTTCAACAATTTGTCGGGCTGGTTCGAGGGCGACAATATGATCCGCACCGCCGCCGCCGAGAGCGGCAAGACCGCCTATGCCATGGCCGGCGTCGGACCGAAAGATATCGACACGGCGCAGATCTATGACTGCTTCACCTATATGGTGATGGTGCAGCTCGAGGATTACGGCTTCTGCAAGAAGGGCGAGGGCGGCGACTTCGTCGCCTCGGGCGCGCTCCGGCCCGGCGGTGTGCTGCCGACCAACACCTCCGGCGGCCAGCTCTCCGAAAGCCACGCCGAAGGCATGCTGCAGATCGTCGAAGGGGCCCGCCAGCTGCAGGGCATCTACGGGCCCGACCGCCAGGTGAAGGATGCCGAGCTCTGCCTCGTCTCCGGCCATGGCGGCAACACGGTCTGCCATTCGAGCCTCATCCTGGGACGCGCCTGATGGACACGCCCGACTATCTCAAGCCCGTTCCCGTCCCTTCGAAGGAGACCAAGCCCTTCTGGGAGGCGACGCGCGCCAAGAAGCTCGTCATGCCGCGCTGCACCAGCTGCGGCACCTTCCGCTTCCCCGTAAGCCGCCATTGCCGCGCCTGCGGCAAGGCGGGCCACGAATGGGTCGAGGTCAGCGGCCGCGGCAAGGTCTTCAGCTTCGTCACCTACCACCGCCATTACCATCCGGGCTTCGCCGGCGAGCTGCCCTATGTCGTCGGGCTGGTCGAGCTCGAGGAGGGGCCGCGCATCATCAGCAACATCGTCGGCATCGCACCCGAGGAGGTGCGCTGCGACATGCCGGTCGCCGTCCGCTTCGAGCCGATCACGCCCGACATCGCCTTGCCCAAATTCGCGCCGGTGTGATAGGCGGACCGGGATGAATATCTGCGCTTCCATAAACTCTATCGTCATGGCCGGACTTGATCCGGCCATCCACGCCAAGCACGCGCAGCGTGCTGTACGGCGGTGCGACCGGACGAGGGACGATGGAGCCAATCGATCAGCCTGTACCGCGCGCTCCGCGCGCGCCCGTGGATGGCCGGGGCAAGCCCGGCCATGACGGCTTTTTTTGATTTGACGGCCTAGGGACGCCGTCCCGCATCTGAGGAAGGACCCCATGGGAGACATCGACGCCGACGCCCATGTCATCGAGACGATGACCACCTTCGACTACATCGAGCCGGAATTCGCCCGCTACAAGCCGCGCGTCATGCGCCAGGTCGAGGGCAACGAGGTCTTGAGCAACGAGGGCGGGGCCCAGAAGGAGTTCTGGGTCATCGACGGCAGGCTACAGCCCAAGGAAGGCAATATCGGCTCGAACACGTCGGAGGAATCGCGTGAAATGCGCGACGTCAGCGCGCGCCTCGCCCATATGGACGAGCTCAATATCGACGTGCAGGTGCTCTATCCGACCGTCTTCCTGCGCGCCTGGACGCAAGACCCGATCGTCGAATACGCGCTGTGCAAGGCCTATAATCGCTGGCTCGCCGACATCTGGAAGCAGGCGCCGAAGCGGCTGCGCTGGGTGGTGATGCCGCCCGTCCGCTCGATGGACAAGGTGCGCGAGGAGCTGGTCTTCGGCAAGGAGAACGGCGCCGTCGGCGTCTTCATCCGCGGCCTCGAGGCCGAGATGCGCCTGGCCAATCCCTATTTCTTCAAGCTCTACGAGATCGCGCAGGAGCTCGATCTGCCGATCTGCTTCCATTCCGGCAACAACAGCTTCGCCGTGCGCGACATCTATGCGCAGGAATGCGGCTTCGGCCGCTCCAAGCTGCCGGTGGTGAGCGCCTTCCACAATCTGATCATGGACGGCATACCGCAGAAATTCCCCAAGCTGCGCTGGGGCTTCATCGAGGTCAGCGCGCAATGGGTTCCCTATGCGCTGAACGATCTCGAGCTGCGCTTCAAGCGCAAGGGCAAGCGCCTGCCGGCCGACGCGCTGAAGGCCCACAGCATGTATGTCGCCTGCCAATGCACCGACGATCTCGACTGGATCCTGAAATCGGGCGGCGGCGACAATATCGTCATCGGCACCGATTACGGCCATGCCGACACCTCGGCCCAGATCGAGGCGCTGCGCATCCTGCGCAACGACGGCAGGGTCGACGCCAAGGTGGTCGACCGCATCCTCGACGACAATGCGCGGGCGCTCTACGGGCTGAATTGAGGAGGGATCCGTCGTGAAGCTCACCGGTTTCGCCATCGCCGATTGCGTCATGCCGAAGGAGGACCCGAAATGGGCCTTCGCGCTGCAGGCGAGCCCGACCACCGAAGGGCTGATCCTCACCCTCACCACCGACCGGGGCGTGACCGGCTATGGCTATGCCTCGGCGACGGCCCATATGGGCGCCAGCCGCGAGGGCATGCGCGCCATTCTCGGCCGTTTCGAGCCGCTGCTCATCGGCCGCGACCCGTTCGAGATCGAGGCCATCCTGCGCGATCTCGACCGCAACCTGTCGGGCAGCCAGCAGCCCAAGGCGGCCGTCGATTGCGCGCTGCATGATCTGGTGGCGCGCGCGCTCGATATTCCGCTGTGCCAGCTGTTCGGCGGCAAGCTGCGCGATTCGGTGCCGATCCTGCGCATCCTCGCGCTGAAGAAGCCCGACGAGATGGCGGCCAATGCCCAGAAGCTGGTAGACCAGGGCATCCGCTACCTCAAGATCAAGGTGCATGGTGATGTCGCCGAGGATGTGGCGCGCGTCCGCGCCATCCGCCGTCAGGTCGGCGACGGCGTGCATCTCACCATCGACGCCAATCAATCCTATGAGGTAAAGGACGCGATCCGCGCCCTCAACCGCATGGCCGAGTACGATCTCGACCTCGCCGAGCAGCCGGTCGCGATCGACGATCTCGTGGGGCTGAAGCTGGTCACGGATTCCGTCCCCGTCACCATCGAGGCCGATGAGAGCGCCGGCTCGCTCGAGCAGGTGATGCATCTCGTCTCGCACCGCATCGTCGACGCGGTGAGCCTGAAGATCCCCAAGCTCGGCGGCTTGCGCAACACGCTGGCGGCAGCGCGCATCTGCGAGGCGGGGCATGTCAAATACCGGCTCGGCGCCGCCGTCGGCTCGCGGCTGTTGTCGGCGCAGGCCATGCATCTCGCGGCGGCGCTGCCCGGCGTTGATTACGCCTGCGAGCTCGGCGAGTTCGACCGGCTGCTCGAAGACCCGTTCGAGGGCATCGAGACCGAGCGCGGCGTGTTGCGTCTGCCTTCAGGCCCGGCGAGCGGCGTGCGGCCGCGCACCGCGGTCAAGGGCGCGGCCAGGAATGCCGCGCATAGCGAGGCGTGACATGCGCGGCCTGAGCTCGCTGGCAGCGCTGCTGCTGATCGCCTCATCGCTGCCGGCCTTGGCGCTCACCGAGCCCGAGATCGCCGCTTACAAGGGCGCCGACCGCCAGAAGATCCTCGAGGAGGGGGCGCGCAAGGAAGGCGCCGTCACCTTCTATACCGGCATGATCGTCGACCAGGCGACGCGGCCGCTGCTCGCGGCCTTCCAGAAGAAATATCCCTATGTGAAGGCCGATTACTGGCGCGGCGACAGCCGCGCCATCATCCAGAAGGTGCTGGCGGAGGTGCGCAACGGCAACCCGCTGGCCGATGTCGCCGAATCGAGCGGTCTCAGCGAGCCTTTGGTGCAGGCCGGCGTGGTCGAGCCCTTCACCTCGCCGGAGCTCGCGACATACGATCCGAAATATCTCGACCCGCGGCATCTCTACGGGCCGAGCCGGCTCAGCTATTTCGCGACGGCCTACAACACCAGGCTGGTGCCGAAGGAAGCGGCGCCGAAGAGCTACGAGGCGCTGCTCGATCCCAAATGGAAGGGCAAGATCGCCTGGCGCGTCGATTCCGATTCGGGCTCGGCGCTGTTCATCGCCAATCTCCGGCTCGCCTGGGGCGAGGCCAAGGCGGACGCCTATATGAAGCGCTTCGCGGCCCAGAACATCATCAGCTTCGACGGCAGCGCCCGTACCCTCGTCAATCGCGTCATGGAGGGCGAGTACCCCCTGGCGGTGAACATCTTCGCCCATCATCCGCTGATCAGCGCCCGCGCCGGCGCCCCGGTCGACTCGATCCTCATGGATCCGGTGGCCTCGGTCAGCGGCACGGTGCTGCTGCTGAAGAACGCCAGGCACCCCTATGCCGCGATGCTGCTGATCGATTTCATCCTGTCCAAGGAAGGGCAGGAGACGCTGAAGCACAGCGACTATTTCCCGTCCAACCCCGCCGTCGAGCCGGACGACTATCTGAAGCCGATCGTGCCAGGCCCCAACGGCTTCACCGAGAACTATCTCAGGCCAGAAGCGCTCTACGAGCAGAGCGACAAGACCCAAGCCCTGTTCGACAAGTATTTCAATTGAGCGCTCTGCAAAAATCTCCCTCTCCCCACAACCGACCCCCTCCCTCTCCCCCCCTTCGGGGAGAGAGGGCCGGGGTGAGGGGGGGCGCGAGTGAAGAGCGCCCATCGTGCTTCGCGATTGCTGCTGCGCGCGCTTGTGAGTCGTTCCAACCCGGCCGCTTGCCCCCCCTCACCCCGGCCCTCTCCCCCCGAAGGGGGGGAGAGGGAGCTCTGGTTATGGGCGGGAGATGACCGAAGCCGTCCTCCCGCACGCCGAAGCGGCGGCCAAGCGGCGTTTCTCGCTGCTCGCCATGCCGCCCGCGGTGCTGGTGCTGGCGGCGCTGCTGCTGCTGCTGATCGTGCCGCCGCTCGTCTATCTCGTGCAGGCGAGCTTTTATACGACGACGCGCACCGGCGGTTTCGGCCTCTTCACCACGCGCTATTACGAGGCGCTGGCGACCAGCCCGCGCTTTCTCGGCGAGTTCCGCGACACCGCCATCTATGCGGCGGGCTCGGCCTTCGTCGCCATCCTCTTGGGCGGCTTGCAGGCCTGGATCGTCGAGCGCACCGACACGCCGCTCCGGCGCTACGGCTTCCTGGTGGCGATCCTTTCCTTGAGCATTCCCAACGTGCTCTACACCATCGCCTGGCTGCTGCTGCTCGGCAAATCGGGTCCGCTCAATATCGGGCTCCAGTTCCTGTTCTCGGCCGGGCGCGGCACGGTCAATGTCTCGACCATGCCGGGCATGATCCTGATCGAAGGGGTGGGCTACGCGCCGCTCGCCTTCTTCCTGTTGAGCTCGGTCTTCCGCGCCGCCGACGCCAGTTTCGAAGAGGCGTCGATGATGAGCGGCGCCGGCATCTTCAAGACCTTCAAGAACATCACGCTGAAGCTGGCGCTGCCCGGCGTGCTCGCCTTGATGCTGCTGATCTTCATCCGCGCCTTCGAGAGCTTCGAGGTGCCGGCGCTGGTCGGGCGGCCCGGCAATATCCGGCTGCTGACCACCGAGATCTATCAGAGCATCGCCAAATCGCTGCCGCCCAATTACGGCCAGGCCGGCGCCTTCTCGGTGGCGCTGCTGGTGTTCGTCGCCATCATGCTCGCCTGGTACGGCCGCCTGTCGCGCCATGCCGAGAAGTTCCGCACCATCACCGGCAAGGGCTACCGGCCGCGGGTCATGCGCCTCGGCCGCTGGCGCTGGCTGACGGCGGCGCTGCTGGTGATGCTGTTCCTGCTCATCATCGGCATTCCGCTCGCGATATTGCTCTACGCGTCGCTGGTGCCCTTCTATGAAGGCTTCACCGCCTTGCCAGCCCGGCTCACCCTGGCCCATTACCAGATCGTGTGGGGCTCGGCCTCGTTCCGCGAATCGATCGGCAACACGCTCATTCTGGGCGCCGGCACCACGACCCTGGTCGTGCCGCTGACCGCGCTCTGCGCCTGGTATGCGGCGCGGCGCAAGCCGGGCGGCTGGCTGCTCGACCAGCTGGCGACGGCACCGCTGGTCTTTCCCGCCATCGTGCTCGGCGTCGCCTTCCTGCAGCTTTTCCTGAGCCTGCCCTTCTCGTTCTACGGCACGCTGGTCTCGATCATCGTCGCCGCCATGGTGCGCGAGCTGCCTTACGGCATGCGCTACGCCTATGCCGGGGTGCTGCAGATGCATCCCGAGCTCGAGGAGGCCTCCTCGGCCTCCGGTGCCAGGCAGCACACCACCTTCCTGCGCGTCGTCATGCCGCTGATCGCGCCGGCGCTCGCCACCTGCTGGCTGTTCGTCTTCCTCAACACGGTGCGGCAGGTGGCGATGCCGATCCTGCTCACCGGCCCGCGCTCGCAGATCGTCGCCGTCACCCTGTTCGAGCTGTGGGAGAACGGGCAGGTGACCGAGCTCGCGGCCATGGGGATTTCCTGGATGGTGCTGATGAC
>Ga0134125_10004069_pt1 | contig 16753 bp, 20 predicted proteins | sample KB31751_FD_96464 | JGI IMG/M metagenome (GOLD analysis project Ga0134125, IMG submission 96464) | Terrestrial soil microbial communities with excess Nitrogen fertilizer from Kellogg Biological Station, Michigan, USA - KB3-175-1 | ecosystem: Environmental > Terrestrial > Soil > Unclassified ...
CGCGGGCGCGGACGCGCGCCAGACCTGCGCGGACGCGGGCCCGGCCAGCAGGAGCGCGGCTGCGAGAGCCGTGACGCTCACGCCGGGTCGCGCGCCAGCCACGGGTACGCGAAGTCGCGCGGCGGCTCGAAGGTCTCCTTGATGGTGCGCGGCGAGACCCAGCGGATCAGGTTGAGATAGGAGCCGGCCTTGTCGTTGGTGCCCGAGGCGCGCGCGCCGCCGAAGGGCTGCTGTCCGACGACCGCGCCCGTGGGCTTGTCGTTGATGTAGAAGTTGCCCGCGGCGTGCTCGAGCGCGCGCTCGGCCTCGACGACGGCGGTGCGCTCGCGCGCGAACACCGCGCCGGTCAGCGCGTAAGGCGAGGTCGAGTCGACGAGCTCCAAGGTCGCCTTCCACTTCGCGTCCGGATACACGTGGACGGTCAGCAGGGGCCCGAAGACCTCCTCGCACATGGTGAGGCTCTTGGGGTCGGAGGACTCGATGACCGTGGGCGCGATGAAGAAGCCCTTCGAGTCGTCGCAGGTCCCGCCGGCCACGATCTTGTTGCCCTTCACCTTCTTGGCCGCGTCGATGTAGCGCTTGATGCTCTCGAAAGCGCGCCGGTCGATGACGGCGTTGACGAAGTTGCCCGGGTCCTCGGGCGAGCCGACGACGATCCGCGCGAGCTGGTCCTTCATGGTCTTGCGGATCTTGGGCCACAGGCTTTCGGGGATATAGGCCCGCGAGGCGGCCGAGCACTTCTGGCCCTGGAACTCGAACGCGCCGCGCACGAGCGCGGTCGCGACGGCGTCCGGGTCGGCCGACGGGTGCGCGAGCACGAAGTCCTTGCCGCCGGTCTCGCCGACGAGGCGCGGATAGCTCTTGTACGTCGCGATGTTGGCGCCGATCGTCTTCCACATGGAGTGAAACACGCCGGTGCTGCCGGTGAAGTGCACGCCGGCCAGGTCGGGGTGAGCCAGCACCGTGTCCGAGATCATCGCCGCGGGGCCCGTGACCATGTTGATGACGCCCGGGGGAAGGCCGGCCTCGATGAGCAGCTTCATGATGAAGTGCGCCGTGTACACCGTCGAGCTCGCGGGCTTCCAGACGACGGTGTTTCCCATCAAGGCGGGAGCCGTCGGCAGGTTGCCCGCGATCGCCGTGAAGTTGAACGGCGTGACCGCGAACACGAAGCCCTCGAGCGGACGGTACTCGAGCCGGTTCCACATCCCGCGCGGACTGCCCGGCTGCTTCGCGTAGATCTCCTCCGCGTAGTGCGCGTTGAAGCGCAGGAAGTCGATCAGCTCGCAGGCCGAGTCGATCTCGGCCTGGTGCACATTTTTAGACTGGCACAGCATGGTCGCCCCATTCAGCGTCCAGCGCCAGTCGCCCGCCAGCAGGTCGGCGGCTTTTAAGAAGATTGCGGCGTGAGCCGCAAACGGCATGCGCGACCACTCCTTGCGCGCCTTCAGCGCGGCCTTGATCGCCTTCTGAATCTCCGCCGGACCGCCCTCGTGCTGCTTGCCCAGGACCTGCGCGTGGTCGTACGGCGACCGGATCTCGGTCTTCTTGCCGGTGCGCACTTCCTCGCCGCCGATGTACAGCGGCACGTCCACCTTCTTCGCCTTCATCTCGTTGACGCGGGCGAAAAGCTTGGCGCGCTCGGGGCTTCCGGGCGCGTAGCCGAGGACGGGCTCATTGACGGGCTTGGGCACTTCGAATCGGGCGTTCATGGTTTCGATGATATCACAAAGCGCCGCGGGTCATGGTGCCGCGTCCGCTCGATGGGTTTCTCCCACTTTTTATTCGAAATCGACGGGTTTTTCGCTCATTTGAGCGGAGAAACCCATCAAGCCGATCAGAAGCCTGTCCGCCAGCGCGCGTCGAATCGCTCGCCCCCGCTCACGCGAGAAGAGAGTCGAGCTTCGCCTTGATCTCCGCCTTGGACAGAACGCCGACCGTCTGGTCGACGAGCTTGCCGCCCTTGAAGAACAGCAGGGTCGGGATCGCCGAGACGCGGTAGGCCGCCATGGTCTCGGAGTTCTCGTCGGTGTTGAGCTTGCCGATCACGGCCTTGCCGGCGTACTCGCCGGCGAGCTCCTCGATGACGGGACCGAGCATGCGGCACGGTCCGCACCACGGCGCCCAAAGGTCCACGAGCACCGGCTTGCCGGATTTCAGGACTTCCTTCTCGAAATTCGCGTCCGACAGGATCACTTCGCTCATAACTCCTCCTTTAGATCAGGTCCAGCGTCGCCAAAGCCCGCGCCGCGACGTCCTCCAGTTCCGCCTTCCCACAGCCGCATTTCGCCAATGCCCGCACGCCCAGAACCGTCGCGAACAGGAACCTCGCCTCCGTCCGCGCGTCGCCGGCCTTCCGCTTCACGCTCCCGTCCGCCCGCCCGCGCAGGATCGCGGCCGCCAGGCCGCCCTCCATGCGCCGCCGATTGTCGCCGACGCAGCGCGCGACGCCCTCGTCGTGCGCGGCCTGCTCGGAAGCCGCGCCCGCCATGAGGCAGCCGCGCGGGTCCCGCGCCGCATCGGCCGCCACCGTCGCGAACAGCCGCTCCACGGCGTCCCGGCCCGTGCGCGCCTCGTTCATGACGGCGAGCAGGCGCAGGGACCGCGTCGCGTCGTAGCGCCGCAAGGCCGCCAGGTACAGCGCGCGCTTGTCGCCGTAGGCGCCGTACAGGCTGGCCCGGCCCAGGCCGGTCGCCTTCTCCAAGTCCGCGAGCGAGGTCCCTTCGTACCCCCTCGCGCGGAAGGCCTCCACGGCCTGGTCGAGGACGGAGTCGCCGTCGAATTCCCGGGGACGGGCCATGACTCAATTATAGACCGATCGGTCAATAATGTCAAGGACGGACGGGCGGCGCTTTTGTAGACTCGCCGCATGGGCCTGGAGATCGAGAGGAAGTTCCTCGTGCAGGGCGAAGGCTGGCGCGGGGGCGCGAAGCGCTCGCGCCTGAGCCAAGGCTACCTGTCGGCCGAGAAGGGGAAGTCGGTGCGCGTGCGCCTCGAGGACGGGCGCGGGACGCTGACGATCAAGGGCCCCTCGCGCGGCGCGGGCCGCGCCGAGTACGAGTACGATATCCCGGCCAAGGACGCGCGGGAACTGCTCCGGAACCTCTGCGAGAAGCCGCTGATCGAGAAGACGCGGCATCGAGTCCGCTTCAAGGGCCTCCTCTGGGAAGTCGACGAATTCGCCGGCGACAACCGCGGCCTCATCGTCGCCGAGGTGGAGCTGAAGCGCGCGAACCAGAAAGTCGCTTTGCCCTCGTGGATCGGGAAGGAAGTGACGGACGATCCGCGCTACCTGAACGCGAATCTGTTCAAGAAGCCCTACCGGAGCTGGCGCTAGCGGCCGAGGCGGTCGAGGTCCATCTCGCGCAGCTTCGGCGCGAACAGGGCGGCGCCGGCCACGGTGACCAAGGTCAGGCAGCCGCCGGCCACGACGGAGGGCACGGTCCCGAGAAGCTTCGCGGCGGCGCCGGACTCGAACGCGCCGATCTCGTTGGAGGTGCCGATGAAGATCGAGTTCACGGCGGCCACGCGCCCGCGCATATTGTCCGGCGATGAGATCTGGACGATGGCGCCGCGGATGACCATGCTGACGCTGTCGAGGGCGCCGGCGAGGCCGAGCAGCGCCAAGGACAGCCACACGGTCGTCGACAGCGCGAAGCCGATGATGCAGAAGCCGAACCCGGTCACGACGGTCAGAAGGATATACCCCGCGCGCTTGCCGGCCGGATAGCGGATCATCAGGCCGCTGCCGATCAGGGCGCCGATCGACGGCGCGGCCTGGAGCAGGCCGAGGCCGGCGGCGCCGATCTTCAGGATGTCGCCGGCGAAGATGGGCAGCAGGGCCTCGACGCCGCCGAAGAGGACGGCGAACATGTCGAGGGCGAGGGCGGGCAGGAGGATGCCGTCGTTGAACACGAACCGCAGGCCCGACGTGGCGCGGCGGAAGGCGGTCTCGCCCGGCGCGAGCGACGGGGCGGGCTTGGGCACGAGCCGGATCAGAGAGGCGGCGACCATGGCGGCGGCGAGCAGGACCAGGTCCACGCCGTAGGGCAGGCGCTCCCCCTTCCACGCGAAAAGCATGCCGCCGACGCCGGGGCCGACCACGGACGCGGTCTGGAACGCGGCGGTGATCCACGCCGACGAGACCGCCAGCGCCTCGCGCGGCAGCATCTGCGGGACGATGGAGTACATGGCGGGCTGGTTGAAGCCGCGCGCGCAGCCGGTCACGAACGCCGCGAGGTAGATCCACGGCACGCGGTCGCCGGCCGGGATGCCGACGGACGGGGTCGACACGGCGAACAGGAGCGTCGCCGAGGCGAAACAGCCGAGGATGACGCACTTGTACACCGTCAGCGGGTTGCTGCGGTCGACGACGTCGCCGGAGAACAGGGCGAGGCTGATGGCGGGCACGGCCTCGAACAGGCCGATGAGCCCCAGGAACCACGGGTCGTGCTTGATGGAGTAGACCTGCCAGGCCATGACCAAGGTCTGGATCTGCAGGGCGAACGTCATCAGGAAGCGCGCGGCGGTGAGGCGGCGGAAGTCGGGCGAGTCGAAGGCCGCCGGGGGTCGAGAGCTCACGGGGATGGAGAACCTATCATTTTCCGGATTTGATAGACTGTCGCATCGAGCATCCCCTCATCTGCCTGTCCTGCAACGCAATCGAGCCCAAGTCCCTCGCGGATCACAAGCCCACCTGCCAGCTCCTCAAGCGCAAGAACGCGGACCGCGACGACATGAACCGTCTCCTGAAGCGCTACAAGCCTAAGAACACTTCAGGACACCAGCGCGTGAACAAGCCGGGCAACTGCAAGGCCTGTGGAGAGAAGGTCGTGAGCCTGCTGGGGCACATGAGGACCTGCAAGGGCCGTCCCGCCGTCTAGCCGAGTGGCTTCTCGATCAGAATTGGCCCCGTCATCAAGAAACGCCGCGGAGCGGCGGTGACCTTCGCGTAGGACCGGAACACCCACGCGACCTCGGAGGAAGTGGGCTTCACGTTGACGCGCAGCCGCGTGACCGCCTGGGCGCCGACGTCGGGGCCGCGGTCGCCGAGCTTCGGGAAGGCGAGGGCGGCTCCGATGAACGCGAGAAAGCCGGTCAGCGCGAGCATGCGTTTCCACAGCGGCAGCGAGTCCTTCTGTTCCTTCGCGATCATGGGCATCACCTCGTCGGGAGCGGCGTCAATTGGACGACACATTTAGGATAACAGACGAAGATGTCGTCGACGTGAAATCGCGGTAACCGTTTTTTGAACTCGAAATAACTCCTTAATGGGGCGGGGCTACAATTCTCTCGTGAGCCCGCACGACCTTCAAGACAAGGCGCTCAACCTGCGCGAGTCCGTGAACTCCTCGCGCGCCCGCATGAGCGCGCAGAAGGAACGCCTCGAGCGCCTGCGCCGCGACATCGCGGAGCTCCGCGCGCTCGCGGGCCGGAAGGCTCCGGCGCCCGGCGCCGCTCCCGCTCCCCGTCCCGCGCCCGTCTCGAAGGAACCCGCCCCGGTCTCGGCGTCCGCGGCGACTTCCTTCCGGACGAGCGCCCCGCGCGGCCGCACCTGGACGGCGGCCCCCTACGCCGCGATCTTCTTCGCGGCGATCGGCCTGCAGGTGCACGCTTCTCATCCCCGGCCTGCGGCGATCGCGCTGCCGCCGATGCCCGCGATGGCCGAGGCGGCTTCTCCGGCGCCGATGCCCAGCGACGGCGGCGCGGACGAGGCGCTGCTGCTCGCGCACGACTGGCACATGCCGGGCGACGAGCGCTCGCTCGCCGAGCGCCTGGGCGCCGGCACGACTCCCCCCGGCTCCGCGCCGGAGTGGACGGCGGAGCGCACGGGCGAGAAGACCTACCGCGTGACGTTCACGCCGAACGGGAGCGAGTTCGGCTACGACTTCGACGTGGACCTGAGCTCCCGCCGCGTGGATCCCACGCCCGAGACCGCGGACCTCATCTCTCCGCGCCTGACGGCGCAGCGCTAGGCCTTTTCCTAGGCCGATCGTCCCGCGAAAATTTCCCGAAGGGCCTTTGTCCGAGTCCGCTCACTTTTGGCATCTTGTGAGCATGAACCGCCCCCTCATCGCTCTCGCCGCGATCGTCGTCCTCTCGTCCGCCGTTTCGGCCCAGACCCCGACCGACCTCGTCGACGCCGCGAAACTGCAGCAGACGACCTACGCGCATCAGTGGATGATGTACGCGGACGCGGCCGCGCGCTACCTCGCGGGCCTGGTCGACAAGAAGGCGACGTGCCCGTTCATCGGCACGGCGGTCGCGACGGGCGAGCTGTCGGTCACCGTCGACGGAAACGCCCCCCTGGCGAGGATCGACCGCGTGGTGGAGCTCGGGAACTCGGGCGGCGGCGATCTCGGCAAGGTCCTCGAGCTTTTCGCGCAGGGCAACCACGCGATGGTCCCCGACGCGAACGGGGCCTTCACGCGGCGCGCGCCGAGCGGCTTCTTCAGCCTCGACTTCCCCGGCTCCCAAGGCTCCCACCCCGGCCACAGCGGCATCCTCCAGGGCGACCCGAAGACGCTCGACTCCGGCCGTTTCAGCCAGGCGGACTTCGACCGCTTCCTGAGCCACGCGCGCAACGGCTGGATCAAGCGCTCCGACGCGGGCAAGTTCATCGCGGAGAACCTGATCAACGACAAAAACTCCAAGGTCTTCGGCGGTCACGTCGCCGAGCTCCTGGCCGTCGATCTGGCGGGCTTCGTCGAGCGCGTGGGACCGCATCTGCTCGAGAGGGTCACCCGCCGCAAGGGCGGCGCGGAGGAGCGGATGCTCCTGACCGCGCTGACCAAGACGACGGGCGAGGACAACCTCGTGGGCTCGGCCGGCGAGTTCGGCCTGCTTTTCGCGTTCCTCCAGCACGAGCCCGGCGCGCGGATCATCGACGGCGAGCCGGCGATCTCGGTCGCCGACGCCACGCTGATGTTCAAGGACAAGAAGTTCCCCGCCGGTTGGAAGACGTGGCCGAAGTGGAAGCACGACTGGGTCGTGGACACGACCGCACTCACGCTCTCGGCCGGTCGCGAGTACATCCGGCTCAAGCACGGCTGAGCAAGCCGCAGGGGACTTCCTTTTTGGTCCGCGGCTTTTGAAGCATCATCGCACGCGTATAAGCGTCTGATCGCGACTTTGTTGTGTTAAAAGCCGCGGACCACGAGAGGACTGACTTCCGCCGCGAGCTTGAAATCCAAAGGCGAAAGCCCGCCCGCGTCGTGCGTGGAGAGCACGATCTTGAGCTTGCGATAGCCGGTCAGATGCAGATCGGGATGGTGCCCGAGCTTCTCCGCGCGGGCGGCGATCTTGCGGATCAGAGCGACGGCCGCGAGAAAGTTCTCGAGGACGAGATCGCGCCGGATCGATTTCCCGTTCGGCGCGAGCGTCCAGCCCGGCAGCTTCGCGAGACGGCGGCGCGCCTCGGCCTTCGTCACCGGATGACGACGAGGCTCGACGTGTAGCCGTGGATGTAATTGCGGCCCCCGACGGGGCCGAGCTCGCCGTTGGCGAAAAAGCCCGCGAGCGGCAGGGGGCCGCGCATCGACTGCACGAGCGAAGCGTCGTGGTCCGGCTCGCCGTACAGGCCCTGGCCGCGGCCGCAGCAGCTGACGAGGAGAGCGCCGCGCGGCGAGGAGCCGCCCTCGGGCATCAGGCCGAGCAGCGCCTGGAAATCGGTGTCCGAGGTCTGCGCGTCGCGCAGCTGGAACTGCAAAGTCTGGCCGCGTCGCAGGTTGGCGCCCAGCATCAGCGCGCCGGTTTCCTGGTCGAAGCCCATCAGGTTGCGGATCACGAAGTCGCCGCGCTTGTAGCCCGAGTGCCCTTCCTTCATGACGAGGCCGGCGAACAGCGAATGCCGCGCCAGCCGCTGGTCGTCCGGCGGGCAGCGCGACAGCGTCTCGCGCAGGACCTCGAGCGGGGAGCGCCCGCCGAGCTCCTGGAGCATGTTCCCCTCGGCCTTCGTGATGATCAGGGGCTCGCCGATCGGGCGGCAGCCTTGCGCGACCACGACGTCGAAGACCACGTCCCCGGTCAGCGCCATCCCCGCGACGCCGCTCTCGACGACGTCGCCGTTGAGCAGCAGCCAGCTCGGCTTCTTGAGCTGGGGCCCGCTCGACATCCCGCCCACGAGCGGCGCGCCCGGGTACGCCTCGTTGAACAGGCCGGCCAAATGGTCGACGTCGAGCGACATCGGATCGCCGAAGGCCAAGAATTTAGGCTGGTCCGTCGGGTACAGGTCGAGCAGGGACACCAGCGCCTTGCCGTCCTCGAGCCGCTTGAGCTCGCCCGGCGACAGCGAGAACGAGTGCAGCTTCACGCCCGGAAGGCGCATGGCCAGAACCGCGACACCCGGCTTCATCTCGACCTCGCGCCGGCCCGCGATCGCGCCGCTCGCGTTGCAGCCCAGCGAGTGCAGCGGCGCCAGCTCCTTGGCGAGTATGGGGGACAGCTCGGCCGGGTCGAAATCCTCCCAGGCCTGAGAGACGAACACGAGCGCCAGGTCGCACGGCGACGGCCCGAGCTTCGCCCGCGCCGCGCGCGCGGCCTCGGCGACGGCCTTGCGCCAGTCGCCGTCCGTGGAGAAGCCGTCGGCGAAGCGCTTCGCGGGAGCGGTCATTTGGCCTCCGCGGCGCGCACCGCCGCGACCACCGCGCCCAGGCTCTTGGGGTCGTCGGAGTCCGCGAGGCGCCGCAGGTCCGTGCCGCAGCCGAACAAGCGCGGATAGGAGTCCGCCTCGAGCTTGTGCGCCAGGATGTAGTCCTGGTCGTCGGGGTCGACGAAGGAGACGATCGCCCGCGGCGCGAACTGGCGGCGGAACGCCGCGAGCAGGGCCTCGGACTTGGGCTCGCCGCGGCGGCCCACCAGCTCGAAATGCGCGCGGCCGCGCTGAGCGAGGTCCGCGGCGCGAGCCAGGCCCGCGAGCCGGCCGGCGTCGGAGTCGTCGGCCGGCCAGGCCCCGCGCACGCCCCAGTCGAGCCAGCGCTTGTAGTTGGCGTTGCCCTTGAGGTGATGCATGCGCCAGCAAACGGTGAGCGCGGCCGCGTTGAGCTCCGGCTCCACGCGCGTCTCGCGCAGGATCGCCGGGTCGCCGGCGCGCGGCACCCGGTCGAGGAAGCCCCCGCCGTCCCGCTCCCAGAGCTCCTGGAAAAGGAAGCGCAGCAGGCCGTCGGCGAACTCGCGATGCTGCGTCACGCCGCCGGCGAGGAAGGCGTCCGAGAAGGCCAGCGCCGTCCAGGCCGCGTCGCCGAGGAGGCCGTGCACCGCCTCGCCTTCCCCGCCCTGCGCGTGGACGAGCCCGAGCAGCGGATCGTAGAGCCGCGTCTGGAGGAACGTCAGCGCGCGCGCCGCCGCGTCGGCCGCTCCCGGCGTCTCGAAGGCCGCCGCGCGCAGGAGCGCCAGCGCCGCGAGCGCGTTGCCGTCGGCCGGATAGACCGCCGCCCCCGGCGCCGCGCGGAAGGCGCCCACGCCGGGCTCGCGCAGGACGTGGAGCAGGACGTTGGTCGCCGCGGCGGCCGCGTCGCCCCAGCGCTTGTCCCCGGTGAACGCGTGCGCGTCCCACAGCAGGCGCGCGCGCCGCGCGTGCACCGTCAGCGCCGGGCCCGTGCGCGGGTAGAAGGCGCGGCGTCCCGCGTCCCACGACGCGTCGAGCATTCCCGCCAGGCCCTTCTCCAGGGACGCTCGCGCGTCCGCGTCGCCGCGCACGGCGGCCGCGTAGAGGAGCGTCTCGAGGACCTCGTCGGACGGGTCCTTGACCGCGGGCAGGGCCGCGAACACCGCCGCGACGCGCCCCGGGTCGAACGCCGCCGCGTGCGGCTTCTCGCGCACCGCGCCGGTCCACCCCGGTTCGGGCAAAACGTCGCCCGAACCGCTCGCGGTCGCGGCGTCGGCGGCGAGCTTCTCGAGCGCCTCCGTCAGGTTGGCCGCGGGCAGACTGAGGCTCCCGCGCCGCGCCCCGTCGGCGCCGAGCACGACCAGGCGGTCCGCGCCGATGCGCGCCGCCGCGTCGGGCCGCGCCTGCGGGTCGGCCAGCACGGGGACGAAGCGCCGGACGATCTCGCTCTCGGCGAGCTTCAAGGCCTCGGGCGGCAGCGGCCCGAGCGCGGCCAGCACCGGCTTGCCCGACGACTTGGCCTTGGCGAAGGCCTCCGGCGACCACGCGAGCCAGGTCATGCCGCCGCCTGGTCTTCGGCGAGCTCGAACATCCTCTCGATCGGCCGGCGCGCGCGGGCGCGCAGGGCCGCCGGGACGTCGACGATCTGCGACGCGCCCGGGCGCTCCATGACGCGCAGGATGCGGGACAGGTCCGTCGCCTTCATGTACGGGCACAGCCGGCACATCGGCACGAAGACCTTGTCCGGGAACTTGGTCCGCGCGAGGTCGCCGAGGCCGCACTCCGTGATCAGCATGTAGGAGGAGGCCTTGTTGTCGGCCACGTACTTCATCATGTCGCCCGTGCCGCCGATGTAGTCCACGACGGAGACGAGCCCGGGGGAGCACTCGAAGTGCGCGAGAATCTTCACGCCCGGATACATTTTTCGATAAAAATCCACGGATGCAGAATCGAAATTGTCGTGCACGATGCACGAGCCGTCCCAGACGATCAGCTCGGAGCCGAGCTTCTTGCCGAGCTCGATCGCCAGGTTGCGGCCCATCATCGCGTCGGGCACGAAGATGATCTTCGGGTGCTCGGCGTACAGCTTGCGCATGATCTTGGGCGCGTTGGCCGAGGTCACGATCACGTCGGACTCGGCCTTCACCGCGGCGGACGTGTTGATGTAGGTGACGACGGGCGCGCCGGGGTGCTTCTTTTTCAATAAACGAACCTGCGGCGCGGTGATCGATTCGGAGAGGGAGCAGCCCGCCTCGGGCGCCGGGAGCAGGACCTGCTTCTCGGGGTTGAGCACCTTGGCGGTCTCGGCCATGAACTGGACGCCGCAGAACACGATGCGCTCCGCGTCCGACTCCGCGCAGAGCTTGGCGAGCTTGTAGGAGTCGCCGACGATGTCGGCCACGCCGAGCAGGATCTCCGCGCGCTGGTACACGTGCGCCGGTATGATCGTCCTGGTCTCCTTCTTGAGCTTGTTGATCTTCCAAGTCAGCTTCGCCGCGCGCTCGAGCTCCGACTCCTGGAAGCCGAGCGCCTCCAGGCCCTTGTCGGCGAGGCGCTCCGCCTCGGCCAGGACCTCGGCCGCGGTCGGCTCCGGCGCGCGGACGGCCTTCATCGCGGCCACAGGTCGAGCTCCGGGTAGTTGCAGAATATCCCGTCGACGCCCAGCGCGTTCAGCCGGTCGCGTTCCGCGGGCGTGTTGACGGTGTAGACGAGGACCTTGAAGCCGCGGTCGTGCGCGCCCTTCACGGTCCGCGCGGTGACCTGGCGCGCGCTGAGGTTGAGGCTCTCGGCGGAGAGCTCCTTCATCTCCTGGAACGCCGTCTTCAGCGTGGTCAAGCCGAGAAGATAACCGAGCCGCACCTTCTCGTCAAGGGAGCGCACCGAGTACAGCGCCTCGTGATCGAAGCTGGAGACGAGCGTGCGGCGCAGGCCGCCGCGGTGGTGGATCACGTCGACCACGCGCTCCTCGATGCCGGGATAGACCGCCGAGCCATGCTTGATCTCGAGGTGGAGCTCCACCTCCGGAGGCACGAGGTCGTAGACGTCGTCGAGCCGCGGCAGGCGTTCTCCGGCGAAGCGCTTGTCGAACCAGGAGCCGACGTCGATCTTCTCCGCCTCGCCTTCCCAATGGATGTTCTTCATGCGGCGCTTGTCCCGCCCGCAGCGCTTGAGGTCGTCGTCGTGCCCGACGACGAGCTCGTGGTCGAGCGTCTGATGCACGTCGAACTCGATCGCCTTCGCCCTCATCTCGAGCGCCAGGCGGAACGCCGCCAGCGTGTTCTCGGGCGCGTGGCCGCTGGCCCCGCGGTGGGCGATCACGAGCATCGCCCCTCCAAGGCCGTCAGCAGGGCGGCGTGGCCCGCCTCGTCGTATTCCACGCCGAGCCGCGCCTCGCGCCCCGTGCCCGGACCGTGGTAGTCGGAGCCGCCGCAGGCGACTAATCCTTTTCCTATCGCCCAGTCGCCATACGCCCGAATCTGAGGAGCCGTATGGCCGGAATAATAGACCTCGACTCCGCCCAAGCCTGCCCGGTAAAGCTCGTCCAATTCGTTTTCCTTCCCAGCCGTCTGAGGATGGGCCAAGCAAGCCGTTCCGCCGGCGTCTCGGATCAGCGCGATCGCCTCCGCGGGGCTCGGGCCCATCGAAGGGACATACCCTGGCTTATCTTTGATGAGAAACCGGTCGAAAGCTTCTTTGCGGCTTTTCACGATGCCTAATCGACGCAAGGCGTCGGCGACATGCGGTCGCCCGACCGTCTCGTGAGCGGCGGCTCGAACGTGGTCGTACTCGATGCCGTACCCGAGCGCGCGCAGCTTGTCGACCATGAGTCCCGCGCGCACCGTTCGGCGGTGCCTGAATTCCGTCAGTCTCGCCTGAAATCCGGCCGACAACGGATCAATCCCATACCCGAGGACGTGGACTCTGTCCGCTGCTCCCTCTCCCGCGCAGTTGATCTCGATCCCGAGCCGGGTCGCCAAGCCGGCGGCTTTCCCGGCGGCCGCGAGCTCGTCGGCCCCGGACACGCTGTCGTGGTCCGTCAGTACGAGCAGGTCGACTCCCGACTTCACCGCGCGCGCCACGAGCTCGGCCGGGGTCAACGTCCCGTCCGAGAAGACCGTGTGGCAGTGAAGCTCGACGCGGGGCACGCGCGCTAAACCGCGACGACTTCCTTGATCTCCGGGATCTCCTGGCGGATCATGCGCTCGACGCCGCCCTTGAGCGTCGCCGTCGAGCTCGGGCACGAGCCGCAGGCGCCGCTGAGCGTCACCTTGACGACGCCGCTGGCCTCGTCGACGCCGACGAGCGCGATGTTGCCGCCGTCGGACTGGATGTAGGGACGGATCTTGTCGAGGACTTTCTCGACGCGTTCGTAAGTGGTCATGGAATTTTCCCCCGAAATCATTTCGGCGCGAGCTTCTCGAGCCAGGCGGGCGCCGCGCCGCAGTCGGCCGGCTTCTCGGCCAGGATGTGCGCCAAGGTCACGCCCTCGAAGTACGACGTCACCAAAGTGCCGAGCCTCTGCCAGACCGGCGAGATCGTGCAGCCGCCCTGATGACGGCAGTCCTTCTCTCCGCCGTCGTAGCGCTCGCAGACGTCCTCGAAGACGTCGCCGTCCACCGCGCGCACGACCTGGCCCAAGGTGATCTCGGCCGGCGGGCGCGACAGCGAGTAGCCGCCGGCGCTGCCGCGGTGGCTGACGACGAGCCCCGCGCGCCGCAGCTTGCTCAAGAGCTGGCTCACGTAGTCGGCCGGCACGTTGTCGGACGCGGCGAGGCGCTCGGCGGCGAGCGGCGCCTGGCCGTGCGCGCGGGCCAGCGTCGTCATCAGCCGCGTCGCGTACTCGATCGAGCTCGTGATCTTCATCGTTGGCTCCTCAGTACAGCCCCAGCTGCTCCTTGGCGTCCTCGGTGGCCATCGTGCGCGGGTCCCACGTCGGATTGAAGACGAGGTCCACGTCGACGTCCTTCACGCCCGGCAGGCGCGCGATCGCCGAGTGCGTCGAGGCGAGCAGCATCGGCCCGTACGGGCACGCCGGCGAGGTCAGGCTCATGCGCACCTTGACCGAGAGTCCCTTGTCGCTCTTTCCGATCTCCGCGCCGTAGACGAGGCCGAGGTCGACGATGCTCATGTGAATCTCCGGGTCCTGCACCGGCTGCAGGGCCGCGCCGATCTGCCGGAACGTCAGCGGCAATACCGCCTGCGTCGCCATATCACGCCTCCTTGGCGGCCGGAGCCGCGTCCAGACCCTGCGCGATCGTGTTCCACGCCAAAGTCGCGCACTTGACCCTCAGCGGGAACTTGCGCACGCCCTCGAGCGAGGACAGCGGCTCGAGCTCCTCGGGCAAAGACGCGACGGGCGCGTTCTCGAGCATCATCTTCTTGAAGGCCTTCACGAGCTCGCGCGCCTTCGCCTCGGTCTTGCCCTCGAGAGCCTCGCCCATCATCGCGGCGGAGGCCTGGCTGATCACGCAGCCGTGGCCCGCGTAGCGCAGCGCGGCGATCTTGCCGCCCTCGCGGCGCGCCGTGATCTCCAGCTCGTCGCCGCAGACCGGGTTGATGCCGTGCGCGCGCACGTCGGCCGGATCGAGCTTGCCCTTGCGGGACGTCGACCGGAAATAATCGAGGAGGACCTCGCGATACAGGTCCTGCAGTTCGGCGTCGCCTTCCATCAGAGCACCCCCGCTTTGGGTCGGATCTTGAAAAAATCGAGCGTCCGATTGAGCGCCCTTCCGAGCGCTTCCACGTCGCTCTCGTCATTGTACAAGTAGAAACTGGCGCGCGCCGTCCCGCCGCACTGCAGCTTGTGCATCAGCGGCTGGCAGCAGTGATGTCCGACGCGCACCGCGACGCCCTCGAGATCGAAGCTCGTGCCCACGTCGTGCGGATGCAGGCCGGCGATGTTGAAGGAGACCACGCCGGAGCGCTTGGCCGGGTCCTTCGGGCCGAGCACCGTCACCGACGGCTCGGCCTCGAGCAGCTTCACGGCCATCGCGGCGAGCCGCTCCTCGTGCTCGGCGACGGCGTCGAGCCCGAGCGCCGAGAGGTAGTCGAGGGCGGGTCCGAAGGCGATCGCGTCGGCGATGTTCGGCGTGCCGGCCTCGAACTTGTACGGCAGCTCGTTCCACGTCGCGCCCTCGAGCGTCACGCGCGAGATCATGTCGCCGCCGCCCAGGAACGGATCCATCGACTCCAAGAGGTCTTCCCGGCCCCACAGCACGCCGATGCCGGTCGGGCCGAGCATCTTGTGCGCGGAGAACGCCACGAAGTCCGCTCCCCAGGCCTGGACGTCCATCTTCCGGTGAGGAGCCCACTGGCACGCGTCGACTAATACAACGGCACCGACGGACTTCCCGATCTTGATCATCTCGGCGACGGGATTGACCGTGCCCAAGGCATTGGAGAGGGCGACGAACCCGAACAGCTTCGTCTTCGCGGTCACGGTCGCTCTCACTTTATCGAGGCTGAGCGTGCCGTCGAGCTCCACCGGAACGTACTTCAGGACGAGTCCCCTCTCTTTCGCCAGCAGCTGCCACGGCACGAGGTTCGAATGGTGCTCCATCTCGGTGAGAACGACCTCGTCGCCGGCCTTGAGGTACTTCCTTCCCCAGCCGTGCGCGACGAGGTTGATGGACTCGGTCGCGTTGCGCGTGAAGATCACGGTCCGGGGGTCGGCCGCGCCGATGAACTTCGCGGTCTTGGCGCGGACGGCCTCGACCATGTTCGTGGCTTCCTCGGACAGCGAGTGCACGCCGCGGTGGACGTTCGCGTTGCGGTTCTCGTAGTAGTCGACGAGAGCCTGGATCACCTGGCGCGGCTTCTGCGAGGTGGCCGCGTTGTCGAGATAGACGAGCGGCTTGCCGCGCACGCGGCGTCTTAAGATCGGAAAATCTTCCCGAATTTTCGCGACGTTCAAGCGGCTCATGCGGCCTCCTCGGCGGCCTCCGGCATGCGCGCGTAGAGGGCGGCGGTCAGCGCCTCCCGCAGCGGCTCCAGGTCCACGCGGTCGATCATCTCCGCGCCGAACGCGTACACCAGCATGCGCCGCGCGTCGGCCTCGCCGATGCCGCGCGAGCGCAGGTAGAACATCGACTCGCCCGAGAGCTGGCCGATCGCGCCGCCGTGCTTGCACGACACGTCGTCGGCCAGGATCTTGAACTCGGGGTTGGTGTGGATGTCGGCGTCCTCGGACAGGAGCAGGTTCTTGTTGTAGACCGACGCGTCGGTCTTCTGCGCCCCGGGGCGGACGTCGACGAGGCCGTCGAACACGAAGCGCCCGCTCTCGTCGAGGACCGCCTTGTACAGCTCCCGCGTCGTGCCGCCGACGGAGGCGTGCTCGACGACGGTATGATGGTCGACCGTCTCGTCGCCGCGCACGAGCGCGAGGCCGGACAGCGCGCAGTCCGCCCCCTCGCCGGCCAGGCGCACGCGCAGGTCGTGGCGCACGAGCGCGCCGCCGAAGTTGAAGGCGTGCGACTCGTAGCGCGCGGAGCGGCCGACCTCGACGAGCGTCGCGGCGGTCTGCAGGCCGGCCTCGTTCTCGCGCTGCAGCCGGTAGTGCTTGAGCGAGGCGCCCTCGCCGAGCACGATCTGGGTCAGCGTGTTCGTCCAGAACGGGGCGAGGCCGCCGCCGACGGACTCCGTCACGATCTCGGCCGACGCGCCGTCCTCGAGCACGACGAGCACGCGCAGGTGCGCCATCTGCGGCCGCGCCGCGGCCGAGTCGTCGGAGACGAACAGGAGGCTCAGCGGCTTGTCGAGCCGGGCGTGCCGCGCGACCCTGACGACCACGCCGTCGGTGAAAAGCGCCGCGGCGAGCGAGGCGAACGGGATGCCGTCGGCCGCGAAGCCGCGCGACAGCGCGGTCTTCAGCGACTCGGGATCGTCGCGCAGGACGTCGGCCAGGCCGAGCACCGCGACGCCCGCCGGCAGAGTCGCGACCATCGAGCCCTCGCCGTTGGGCTGGACGCGCCCGTTGTGGACGACGACGCGGTGGAACGTGACCGGGCACAGCGCCTTGCCGCCGAAGCCGCCGCGCGTCTTGGGGCGTTCAGCGGCCGTAAAATCGACGCCCGTCAGCGCCTTCGTCGGCGTGAAGCGCCACCCTTCGGTCTTACCCGTCGGCACGCCCTGGGCCGCGAAGGCCGAGAG
>Ga0134125_10004070_pt1 | contig 16748 bp, 17 predicted proteins | sample KB31751_FD_96464 | JGI IMG/M metagenome (GOLD analysis project Ga0134125, IMG submission 96464) | Terrestrial soil microbial communities with excess Nitrogen fertilizer from Kellogg Biological Station, Michigan, USA - KB3-175-1 | ecosystem: Environmental > Terrestrial > Soil > Unclassified ...
GACCGCCTGCATTCCATACAAACAGTCCGAGCAGCCAACCTATAACCAGGATCACTGCGATAACATACAATAGATTTCCCATTTTGTTTTATGATTTAAGATTAAAAAATAGATGTGTGAAATGTTTCACCACAGTAAATCAACAAATATTGGGGATTCCTGTTTGCAATCTCACGCCCTTCGGATGACTCCCAAAATGATTGCGATAACAGCAATTACCAGGAGAATATGGATTAAACCACCGGACACATGATAAACAAGAAAGGAGATCACCCAGATAATAATTAAGATTACCGCGATGATGTATAAAAGACTTCTCATTTTTTAAAGGTTTTAAATTTGAAAAATATGATTACTGTATTTGTATCATTCAAAACTTTGCCAAATTATTTTTTTACGGGAAATGTGCATAAATGCTATAAGATAGTATATAATGAACCATTTATAAATAGCATTACTGTATATGCTTGGGGAAATACCTCTACGAAATGAGCATTAATTTAACATTTTAGCATCATTTCTTTTAAGAATAATTTATTAAACCGCTTGCGAACGGAGCCTGTCAAAAAATTCTTTTGCCTTAACTTTGTTTGCATGCATTCGAATAAAAATCTTTCAAAAATCTCTTTAGTCATTAAAGACGTATTTAAAGAATTTTCCGCAGATAATATTGTAAAATACAGTGCTTCACTTGCTTATTATACTGTGTTTTCCATCGCTCCGCTACTGGTTGTTATCACCACCTTATTTGGATTTCTTTTCGGACGCGAAGCAATGCAGGGCCGGGTATATGAACAACTGAACAAACTCGTTGGAAGCACCGCTGCCATTCAAATACAGGATATTATTAAAAATATTCACCTCAGTGGAAATACTTTTTTTGCAACTGTTATAAGCATTATTATTTTGGTGATCGGCGCAACCAGCATTTTTGGAGAAATCCAGGATTCGATCAATAAAATCTGGGGGTTGCGTATCAAACCACATAAAGTATGGTGGAAGTTAATTCTTACCCGTTTGATTTCATTTTCGTTGATTTTAAGCATTGGTATTATCATGATTGTATCTCTTTTATTGAACGCTGTGGTTGCTGCTTTTGGAAAATTTATTGCAAGGTTTATCGCCAGTTACAGCCTGTATTTTATCCAGGTTTCAGATGCAATTCTTTCATTTATAGTTGCTGCTTTTTTGTTCAGTCTGATCTTTAAAATATTGCCTGATGCGCGGATCCGGTGGAAAGACGTATTATTTGGAGGCTTTTTTACCGCGGTTTTCTTTACCTTGGGGAAATTAGCAATCAGCTTTTATTTACGTAAAAGTAATCTGATGTCGGTATATGGAGCAGCGGCCTCCATAATTATTTTAATGGTCTGGGTTTATTATAGTTCAATTATTTTATACCTTGGTGCTGAATTTACAAAAGTTTATGCTAAATTGTATGGGAAAAATATTTTACCAAATGAATATGCCGAATGGGTGAGAACAGAAAAAAAAACAGTTGCTGCACCCGAATTAAAAAACAAAGATTTGAATTAACTTTGAACGCTTTTAATTTCTTTCTATAAATATGAATAAAAAAATACTAATTATTGATGATGACTTCGATATGTGCGCTTTGCTTAGCCGGTTTTTAAATAAAAAAGGCTATGAGACGGAAGTTGCACACAACGGAGCAAAAGGACTTGCAAAATTTAATGAATTTCATTTTGACATTGTATTGTGCGATTACCGCCTGGGTGATAAAGATGGGAAAGATGTATTGATGAAAATTAAAGAAGCAAAACCTAAAACGATCGTCATTATAATTACCGGCTATTCTGACATCAAAACTGCTGTAGACGTGATCAAAATGGGTGCCTTCGATTATATTACCAAACCATTAATTCCGGACGAGGTAATTAACGTAATCGAAAAAGCAGTTGCTAATCCTGGTAATGAAACACCGGCACCTGCAGCCAGGCCTGCCCCCGCTACTCAGAAAAAAAGAATTTATGAATTATCGTTGAATAACGAATACCTGATTGGGCAGGACGGAGAAACAGCAAAAATATACCGGCAGATAGAAATTGTAGCGCCTACCAATTACAGTGTTATTTTATACGGTGAAAGCGGTACGGGAAAAGAAGTCATTGCAAAAACGATTCATGAAGCAAGTAATCGTAAAGGCCGTCCTTTTGTTGCTATGGATTGTGGCACGCTTTCGAAAGAACTGTCAGGAAGCGAATTGTTTGGGCACGTAAAAGGGGCTTTTACCGGAGCAGTAACTGATAAAGAAGGGCATTTTGAAATGGCAAATGGTGGCACTTTGTTCCTCGATGAAGTTTCTAATTTACCAAAAGATGTACAGGCTTCGTTACTCCGTGTGATCCAGGAAAGAAAGTATAAAAGAGTAGGTGGCACCAAAGAAATGGATGTAGATGTGAGGATCATTGTAGCTTCCAACGAAAACCTGCAGGAAGCCTATCAGCGTGGAAAATTCCGCGAAGATCTTTATCACCGGTTCAATGAATTTTCTATCAATCTTCCGGCTTTAAGAGATCGAAAAGGCGATATACCACTATTTGCACAGTTTTTCTTGGATAGAACAAACGCCGAATTGCAAAAGAATATAGAAGGATACGACGAAGATGTAGAAGAAATGTTTTTGAATTACTCATGGCCCGGCAATTTAAGAGAATTCAGAAATGTTGTGCGCCGTGCAGTTTTGCTTACCCAGGAAGGAAAAATCAATTCGAAAGTATTGCCGTGGGAAATCACCCAATCGCTTATTTTGCATGAAGTGCATACAAATGGAAATGAAAGTTTACAATCAATACCGACAAACGCTCAACATAAAGATGTAGATCTGAAAGATGCTGCCGCAAAAGCAGAATATGAAACGATTATGAGTGTTTTAAAAGAAGTAAATTTTAATAAAACAAAAGCGGCGGAAATTTTAAAAATTGACCGGAAGACTTTGTATAATAAAATAAAAATTTACGAGTCGTTGTAAAAAACGTTCAAAGGGAAGTATTTTTTTTCACCTCATTTTTTAGAGAATCCGGTTTAAAAATTTAGAATTTTAAACCGGATTTTTTGTTAAGAAAACTTTTTAAATAATTGCAGGCACACAATAAATATCTTCCCATTGATTCTGTGATGCGACGTTTTTATTTGGTTATCAAAATGATGCGATAAAAACAATTCGTCTTATTTGTTGCTTTACTGCCAGCGGTATTGAATAGCAACTTCTTTTTGTTTATAACCTCAGTTTGCGTATATTACACATATGCGGCCAAAGCTTACAAACATATTAACTAATCAACTGTTTATAAAACGGTTTTTGATCTTTCTAGCGATCCTGTTTCTACTTCCTTCTTTTTTATTTTCCCAGAAAGTCATTTCGATACATGTGAATGAAGGCATTAATCCTTCAACAGCAGAATTTATTCAGCAGGGAATTGAAAAAGCGCGTAAAGTAAATGCAGAATGCCTCGTTATTAATTTGAATACCCCCGGTGGCTTATTAACTTCGACGCGCGACATTGTTACCCATATCATGCAATCTCCGGTACCAGTAATCGTTTTTGTCTCTCCTACCGGCGCTCATGCAGGCTCTGCCGGAGTGTTCATTACTCTTTCTGCAAATATCGCCGCCATGGCTCCCGGAACTAATATTGGCGCAGCTCATCCTGTAGATATGCAGGGGAAATCTGATGCGGTACTAAATGAAAAAATAGTAAATGATGCGGCAGCTTTTATAAGAACGATCGCTGAAAAAAGAAACCGCAATGTTCAGTGGGCTGAAGATGCCGTCAGAAACAGCGTTGCTATTACAGAACAGGAAGCACTGGAAAAAAATGTTATCAACGTCGTTGCAAATAATGAAAAAGATTTATTGACACAGGTGGATGGAAAACAAATTCAACTGGAAAACGGCTCGAAGATTTTACATACAAAAGATGCAACTGTTGAAACATTGGAAATGGGGTTCTTTCAAAAAGTATTGAGCAGAATCAGCGATCCAAATATTGCTTACATCATTATGATGCTTGGGTTTTACGGTCTTTTGTTTGAGTTGTTTAGTCCTGGCGCTATTTTCCCAGGAATCATTGGCGTCATTTGTTTGATCCTTGCATTTTATTCCATGAGTTCGATGCCGGTAAATTATGCGGGATTAGCGCTGATTATTTTTGGGATTATTCTTTACCTGTTGGAAATAAAAGTGATCAGCCATGGTTTGTTAGCCATAGGCGGAACCATTTCTGTTTTGCTTGGCTCCATGATTTTATTCCGAAGCAGCCCTGTAGAAAATTTTGTTTCTTTATCCTGGTCAGTTATTTTTTCTGTAACTGCTTTTTCCGTTTTGTTCTTTCTTTTTATTGTAACGATGGGTCTGAGAGCACAAAGAGCAAAACCTGTATCCGGAGAAAATGCAATGATTGGACAAAGCGCTGTAACCCTTACTCCTCTTGATCCTCGCGGACAAGTAAGCGTGATGGGCGAAATCTGGAGCGCTGTTTCCCTTTCAGAAAAAATAGGCATTGATGAAAAAGTGATTGTGAAAGAAATAAATGAACTTACTTTATACGTTCAGCCTGTTGATAAAAACTCATAAACCTCTAACCAACCAATTATTCAATTTAAAAAAAACTAAAATATGCAACAATTTCCAATTGGCTTACCGATCATTATTATCATCATATTTGTGCTCTATATTCTTGCCAGTTCTATTCGAATTCTTCGTGAATATGAAAGAGGTGTTATCTTTCGTTTGGGTAGAGTTTTAGATGGCGGCGTTAAAGGTCCGGGACTTATTCTTCTTATTCCGATAATTGATAAAATGGTGAAAGTAAGTTTACGTACCGTCGTAATGGATGTTCCGCCCCAGGATGTGATCACTCAAGACAACGTGTCTATAAAAGTGAATGCGGTAATTTATTTCAGGGTGATTGATCCTCAAAAAGCAATTATCGAAATTGAAAATTATCTTGTAGGTACTTCCCAACTTTCCCAAACAACTTTGAGAAGTGTGTTAGGACAATCAGAGCTTGATGAACTTCTTTCTCAAAGAGAAAAAATCAATATCAAACTTCAACAAATTATTGATCTGCAAACAGAACCGTGGGGCGTAAAAGTGACGCATGTAGAAGTAAAACAAATTGATCTGCCGCAGGAAATGCAGCGCGCTATGGCCAAACAAGCAGAAGCAGAAAGAGAAAGAAGAGCAAAGGTGATTTCTGCAGAAGGTGAATTCCAGGCGTCACAACGATTGAGCGATGCAGCTAAGATATTGAGCGAGCAACCTAGCGCATTAACTTTACGGTATCTGCAAACACTTCGTGAAATTGCCACAGAAAATAATTCAACTACGATTTTCCCAATTCCGATTGATTTCTTAAAACCATTTATGAAAACACTTTCAGAAACGCAGAAAAATAAAAGCGGATCACCGGTAGTGATTACTAATCCGGAAAATCAGTAATGTAATTGTTTATCGGCATTTATTTTTGGCATTAATTATGGATCAAACCTCACAGATTTTCGAAACCTGTGAGGTTATTTTTTTAAATATTTAGCATGAAACAAATTGAGATAGGAAGTTTAAAATATGAAGATTTCCAGGAATTGCTGGTAGCGATGAAAGCCGCATATCCGCGCTGGAATGGCAACTACTGGAGTTTGGAAACAATAAAAAAACTGATTGATAAATTTCCTGAAGGACAAATTGTGATCAAAGTAGATGGTGTAGTCGTTGGCTGTGCGCTTTCTATTATTGTAAATTATAACCGCTTTGGTGACACGCATACTTACAAACAAATTACCGGCAATTATACCTTCAGTACTCATGATCCTGAAAACGGAGATGTGCTTTATGGGATTGAAATTTTCATTCATCCGGATTACCGTGGATTGCGGCTGGGAAGACGTTTGTACGATGCACGAAAAGAATTGTGTGAACATCTGAATTTACGTGCAATCATTTTTGGCGGCCGTATTCCTGAGTATCATAAATATGCTGACACGCTTTCGCCCAAAGAATTTATTCAAAAAGTAAAGCAGAAAGCAATTTATGACCCGGTACTTTCATTTCAACTTGCCAATGATTTTCATGTAAAAAAAGTATTAAAAAATTACATGCCTGAAGATGCGCAAAGCAAGGAATTTGCGACTTTGCTGCAATGGGATAATGTATATTATACCAGCGAAGCCAAAGGATTATTCAACGCAAAAACGTATGTGCGTTTGGGATTAATTCAATGGCAAATGCGTCCATATAAAACAATGGATGAAATGTTTACGCAGGTAGAATTTTTCGTAGATTCTATTTCTGCTTATAAAAGTGATTTCGCTTTATTGCCTGAACTTTTTAACGGCCCCTTGCTGGCAGAGTTTAATGAAATGTCGGAAGCAGAAGCAATGCGTGCTTTGGCAAAATATACGCCCGATTTCAGAAAACGTTTTCGTGAGCTTGCCATCAAATACAATGTAAATATCATCACGGGAAGCGTGCCAAGCATTGAAGGAAATGTTTTAAAAAATATTGGTTATTTGTGTCACAGGAACGGAAATATTGATCAGTATGAGAAGATTCACATCACACCTGACGAAGCAAAATTCTGGGGAATACATGGTGGCGAAACTTTGAAAGTTTATGAAACTGATGCAGGAAAAATAGGCATCCTGATTTGTTATGATGTAGAGTTTCCGGAGTTGCCAAGATTACTTGCTGAGCAGGGAATGCAAATTCTATTCGTTCCATTTTTGACGGATACACAAAATGCGTATAACCGTGTCCGCTATTGTGCGCAGGCCCGTGCGATAGAAAACGAATGCTTTGTAGCAATTACCGGCTGTATTGGCAATCTTCCCAAAGTGGAAAACATGGATATTCAATATTCACAATCCGCCGTTTTTACTCCATGCGATTTTGCATTTCCATCAAACGGAATAAAAAGTGAAGCGACCGCCAACACCGAAATGGTACTCATTGCCGACGTCGATCTTTCTCTTTTGCATGAATTACATACTTATGGCAGCGTCAGAAACCTCAAAGACAGAAGGACTGATTTTTACGAATTGGTTTTAAAAGGACAATCGTCGATATAGATTATTACTTCTCAATCTTTCTCTTCTTTCACTTCTTTGGCTTTATTCTTGTAATTTTTCAAAGCACCTGTATTCCAGAATTTATGGAAGTTAATCAAAATCAAAAGGAAGAGATAAACAAAAAGGCAGATAAAATAAAAAAGAAATCTTCTTTTATCTGGCTTGGCAGCTACATTACTGTTGCATTAATTTCCCTGACAGCTTATATTCTATTTCGCCTTCATGTTTTTGATCTTTTAGGCAAATACAGAATGACACTTCAAAAGCTTTCTCTTGCGATATTTTTTGCCGTCCTTATTTTATCTGCTACCAAACTGATCGAACTGGAAATTCAAAAAAGATCAAAGGGCAAATACAATCGCTACAACTTAATCCAGCTTACCAACTTATTAAGCATTATAGCCGTAGCGATTCTTATCGTTTCATTTTTATTTGCAAACTGGTATGCTGCGGCACTTTCATTAGGACTGATTTCACTGATTTTAGGGTTCGCCTTACAAACACCCATTTCATCATTCATTGGGTGGATTTATATCATTATCCGAACGCCTTACCGCATCAGCGACCGGATAGAAATTAATGGTTTTAAAGGCGATGTGATAGAGATAGGGTATGTTGACACTACTCTTTGGGAGTTTGCTGGCGATTACCTTACGAATGATTTACCGAGTGGAAGGCTGATTCGCTTTCCAAACAGCCTCGTGCTTCAATCAGCAGTTTTTAATTATTCATGGGAGGATTTTAAATTTATCTGGAACGAGATTCCTTTCCATGTCGCTTATGAAAGTGATTTGGATTTTGTTGAAAAAACAATAAAAAAAGTGACATCTACAGAATTGGGACCGCAAATGAGTGACCGAGTCACTCAGTTAAGAAAAATGGTAAAAGACTCACCGATAGATGAAATGGAGATCAAAGAGTATCCTTATGTTAGTTTCCGAATCAATGATAATACCTGGGTAGAAGTAACGGTAACTTACCTGGTTCCTCCAAAAAAAGCAGCTACAATCCGCACAGAAATTATTCGCAAAATTCTTGCTGAATTCAATAAGGCGCACGATAAAGTTTTGTTTCCAAATGGAAATTCGAGGTAGGAGACTAATTGTTGAATTATTCAATTATTGAATTATTCAGGAATGAAATACTTTTTTTAGCTCTATGAATCGCTATAATCAGTAGTTATAAATATTTCCTGTATGTTGCTGAAATCCTTACAAAAAAAAGAAAATAAAATCTTCATTATTTCTTCTTTTACTGATAATTCTTTGTGTTTTTATCAAGCGTTAATGCGTGTAGTCTCTAGCATAGCAACTCAAATTTATTTTTGCTTTATCCTTGATAATTCAACAAATAAAAGCAAAAATAATTCGTGTACATTCGTAAAATTCCTGAACCCAGATCAGTCGGGCAGACGTTCCAAAAAAAATAAATTATGCAAACAATCCGTTGGGGAATCATTGGCTGTGGCGACGTTACAGAGATGAAAAGCGGCCCTGCATTTAATAAAGTAAATAACTCTTCATTGGTTGCAGTGATGCGCCGTGATGAAGAAAAAGCAAAAGATTATGCAGCAAGGCACGGCGTTTCTAAATGGTATAATGATGCGAACGATTTAATAAATGACAATGAAGTAAATGCTGTCTATATTGCCACTCCGCCTGCGTTTCATGAAGAATATGCTATCGCCTCCATCAATGCCGGAAAGCCGGTTTATATTGAAAAACCAATGGCTTTAAACTTTGAATCTGCAAACATGATTGCTAAAGTTGCGACAGAAAAAAACATCAAAGTTTCGGTGGCGCATTATCGCCGGGGACAACCACTTTTCAATAAAGTAAAACAATTATTAAAAGAAAAAATTATCGGCGATGTTCGTTTTGGACGTTTACAATTTTACAAAAAACAACTTCCATTTGAAGCGCTTAGCGTGCCGAAAGTAGCGTGGCGCATAAATCCTGCAATATCCGGTGGTGGCCTATTTCACGACATTGCCCCTCACCAGCTCGACCTGATGTATTGGTATTTTGGAGACATTGAAAAGGCTTCCGGCTATTCTGCAAATCAATCTAAATTCTATGATGCAGATGACATAGTAAGTGGTCATATTTTATTTAAATCCGGTGTAATTTTTAACGGCTTGTGGTGTTTCAATGTTGTGGAAGAAAATGTAAAAGATCTATGTGAAATTCAGGGTTCTGAAGGAAAGATGCGCTTCCCAATTTTCGAACATAAAAAAATTGAGATCATCAAAAACGGAATTACTGAAGAAATTTTATTTGAACCACTGCAACATGTGCAACATCCATTAATACAGAAAATTGTGGATTATTTTTTAGGAAAAGGACCTAATCCATGCACACCAGAAGATGGGGCAAAAGTGATGTGGCTAATGGATGAATTTACCCGGAAATAAAAAGAAATTCTTTTTTGAAAGGAGCGTATCAGAAACAATTTGGTAATCACCTATTCCCTTATGTTATGATTCCACCAACAAGTAGAGTTTGATTTCAGAAGAAAATTTTTTGTATCAAAATGAAACATCCCACATCCCTTACACCGCTTCTTTATTATATCTCTCCCTGTATTTTGATGGGGACATTCCGGAAAACTTTCTAAACACTTCACGAAAAGCTTTTGCATCAGAATAACCTACTTCATACATGACTTCATTGATTGTTTTACGGGTGGTTTCAAATGCTTTTTTTGCAGACTCAATTTTTACCCGTTGAACATATTCAACTGGCGTATTTCCCGTGGCTTTTATAAATCTTCTGTCAAAGTTTCGTCGGCCCACAGCAAGCCGTGAAGATAAATCTTCAACGGAGATCTTTTCCTGGAACCTGCTTTCAATGTAAGTTTGCGCTTCTTTTACCATTTCATCACTGTGTATTTTCTGGCCGGTAAAAATGGCAAATGCAGATTGGCTTTGCCTGTCCATTTCAATTTGAAAAACTTTTGAACAAAAAATCGCAGTTTGGCGGTCGTAGTATTTTTCTATAAGATAAATCATCAGGTTCAGAAAAGAATAAGCGCCGCCGTTGGTATAAATCCCATTTTCATCAGTGATGAGCTGGTCGGTTTGCAGGTTCACTTTCGGAAACATCGTTCTGAAAGTATCTGCGGCTGCCCAATGAGTAGAGCACGTTTTTCCATCGAGCAAACCAGATGACGCAAGCAAAAAAGCGCCTGTGCAGATGCTCGCTATTTCAGCGCCCATTTTGTATTGTTTTTCTATCCATTCAATCAATGCCTGGTTTGACTTCATAGCGTTTTGATAATTGTGATTCAATGAAGGAACGATGATAAGATCAGTTTTTGCTAATGCAGAAATATCAGTGTGTGGTTTCACACAAAACAACCCATCATAAAAGTCCACTTCTTTTGAAGTGCCTGCTAATTCAATCCTGAACAAAGGCTTTTTGTTTTTTTCTTTCCAAACCTCATTTGCCTTTGTAAAGATTTTATAAGGCCCGACAATGCTGCTAAGGTTATTTCCCGTTCCTTCCGGAACTAATATCGTAAGATGCTTCATTTAATTTTTGTTCAAAGATAGAAATTAAACGTGTCCAAATTACCCCGCTATAAAGTCTCTTTTGCACCCGATTGAAATGACATTTGGACAATATTTTTGCTAAATAAAAACAAAGAAAATGGCACAGATGATTGTAATTTATAAAACGCCGGAAGACAAAGAAGCTTTTGATAAACACTCTTTTGACATACATGTTCCTCTTGCAAAAAAACTTCCGGGATTAATAAAATATCAAGTGAGCAAAAGGCGGGTTATTGCGTTGACAGGGGAACAGCTTTCTCTTATCGGCACCTTATATTTGAAAGCCTGAAAGCAATTAAAACTGCATTTGCTTCAGAGGCAGGAAAAGCATGTGCTGCAGATAGAAAGCTTTTAGCTCCTGATACCAAAATTCAAATGTATTGTTTGATACAAAAAACGTATAACAACTGATTTATTTCCATAAAAAAACAAAAATGTCCGCAACAAATTTTACAGCTACTTTTCTGGCGCATCAGTCTGCAAAAGAAGTTTTTAATGCCATCAATAATGTTGCCGCCTGGTGGTCAGAAGATTTTAAAGGCGATTCAAAAAAATTAAATGATGAATTTGAAGTGCGTTTTAGCGACGTGCATTACTCAAAACATAAATTGATTGAGATGATTCCCAATCAAAAGATTGTTTGGCTTGTGACAGAAAGCCAATTGATTTTTCTTGCAAATAAAAAGGAATGGAATGGCACCAAAAATATTTTTGAGATCTCTTCCATTAATGGCAAAACGCAACTCCGTTTCACTCATTCTGGCCTCGTCCCGGAAATTGAATGTTACAAGGATTGTTCAAACGGATGGAATTATTATTTGCAAAGTTTGTTTGAATTTATAAGGACAGGAAAAGGGAATCCGAACAAAAAATAAAAAAATAAATTAATCAATAAAAAAATAAAAAGATGAACGATCAGGATTTCACAACCACTATTTTGGTTGACCAAAAGCCCGAAAATGTTTTTAACGCTATCAACAATGTACGTGGTTGGTGGTCGCAGGAGATTGATGGAAATACCTCCCGCCTCAATGACGAATTTACCTATCATTACAGGGATGTGCATCAGTGCAAAATGAGATTAGTAGAAGTGGACTACTGCAAAAAAGTAGTGTGGCTGGTGGTTGACAACTATTTTAATTTTACAAACGACAAAAGCGAATGGACAGGCGACAAAATTATTTTTGACATTTCTGAACAGGATAATAAAACGATGCTTCGCTTTACCCATAAGGGTTTGGTTCCGGAATATGAATGTTATACAGCCTGCGTAAATGGATGGAGCCAGTATATTCAAAAAAGCCTCAAAAATCTGATTACTACAGGAAATGGCGAGCCAAACTCCCGGGAAAAAGCATATACGATTCATGAAGTGGCCGCACGATTCAATGAATTGGCACAAGCGGAAAAATGGTTTGAAATTCAGGATGAACTATTCGCAGAAAATGTAAAAAGCATTGACCCTGCAAGCTCGCCGTACATGGGCTATGCAGAAGGGAAGGCAGCCGTTCGGAAAAAAGGAGAGGATTTTGTTAAGATGATTACAGATTTTCATGGAGCGCATACAACATTCCCGGTTATCGGTGGCAATCATTTTGCCGTAGGAAGAGAAATGGATATAACCGTGCAGGGTTTTGGAAGAATCCGGTTGAATGAGATAATGATGTATGAAGTGGAACACGGCAAAATTATTTTTGAGCAGTTTTTTTATTGAGAAGATTTGAAAAAATGTTTGTGACATTGAAGTTTTGGAATTGACACAATAAATAAAAACAAAAATCACGTTATTTCTTCGTTCACTGGGAAGCAACGATTTTGTTATCTATATTTTTGTGCAGAAAGGTTGTTCGCAGCTTTCTGCACAAAAATTCCAATCAGTATCTTCGCTGCCAAAATGTATCAATTACTTCGGAAAATATTATTTTGGTTTGATGCGGAAAAGGTCCATTATTTTTCAATGAACCTGCTGTGTTTTTTCTGCAGATTTTCTTTTATAAAAAATATTTTAAAAAATAAATTTACTCCTTCAATTGATTTTTCAAAAGAAGTTTTTGGAATTACCTTTTCAAATCCCGTGGGCCTTGCTGCAGGCTTTGATAAAAATGCAAAGTATCTGAATGAACTGGAAACATTGGGTTTTGGTTTTGTTGAAATAGGAACTGTTACGCCATTAGCACAGGAAGGAAATTCAAAACCAAGATTGTTTCGTTTGCCAAAAGACAAAGCGCTGATAAACAGGATGGGCTTTAATAATGACGGCGCAAAAGCAGCAGCAGAGCGAATTAGAAGTTATCGCAAGAAAAATAAAAATTTACTAATCATCGGTGGAAATATTGGTAAAAATAAAGTTACCCCAAATGAAGATGCGTGGAAAGATTACGAAACGTGCTTCAATCAACTGCATGATGCGGTTGATTATTTTGTTGTAAATGTAAGCTCACCCAATACACCAGGATTAAGGGATTTACAACAAAAAGATTCTTTAAAAAAAATACTGACGAACCTTCAGCAAATCAATAAAACGAAGAAAAATCCAAAGCCTTTGCTCTTAAAAATTTCTCCCGATTTGAATCAAAATGATTTGGATGATATAATTGATTTGGCAATGGAAATTCAGTTGGATGGATTAGTTGCAGCAAACACAACCATCGGCAGAAAAAATTTAATAACAGGAAGTAAAATCGTTGAAAGCATTGGCGCCGGTGGATTGAGTGGCAAGCCCTTGAATGGAGAATCGAATAGAATGACAGATTACATTTTTGCAAAAACCAACGGAACCATTCCGATTATCAGCAGTGGCGGAATTTTTTCTGCAAAAGATGCGGAAGAAAAAATTCAATTGGGCGCAAGTCTCGTGCAGGTTTGGACTGGTTTCATTTATGAAGGACCCGGAATTGTAAGAAAGATTTTAGAGGGAAAAACAAATCAGAAATGAGAAATCAAAAATCATTTTCTAAGTATCCTTCAACTCTGGCTCATCCAATTGCACGATCCTTTTATTTTGCCTTTTTATCATGATCATATTCAGCACTTCAACAATAAAAGAAAAGGCCATTCCAAAGTAAATATAATTTTTCAGATGCAGTTCTTCCGCTTTATCTGCAGCCCAACCTTCTATAACAAGACTTAAACCAATCATCACTAAAAAGGAAAGCGCGAGCATTTTAAACGTAGGATGTTTGTGAATAAAAGCAGCAATATAAGGGCTGAAAGAAAACATAATGATCATTGCAATGATAACCGCAGCGATCATTATTTCCACGTGCTTTGCGGTGCCTCCCGCGGTGATCACACTGTCGAAAGAAAACACCATATCGATCAAAACAATTTGGGAAATTGCCTGTGAAAAACCGAGTGACTTCGCTTTTGGTTTCAATGTATTTGGATCTTCTCCTTCTAATTTTTGATGAATCTCATGAACCGATTTGTAAATCAAAAATATGCCTCCCGCCAACATTACAATGCTTGCCAGGTCAAAGCCTTTGTCAAAAATGGTAAATACAGCTTTCCCTTTTTGTGCCAATAACCATCCTAGTCCGAGCAATAAAACGCTTCTAACAATAGAACCAAGAATCACCCATGCCAGCCTTGCTTTTTTATGCTTTTCTTTTGGGAGCCGGTTAATAATAATGCTCACAAAAATCACATTATCAACGCCGAGAATAATTTCAAGAAGTACAAGAATAAAAAAACTGATAATGCTATCAGTTGTAAATAAATCGCTCATTTAAATAATTAAATTTGAAGAAAAAGTTTCAATATCCTTTGTCCGATCGCACTTCTACAATCCGGTCTACAATGTATTTCGTATCTCCACGCCAAGGAAGCTTCGCCATTTTTTCTTTGTAATGAACACTGATTTCTTTTCCTTCCAGCTTCAACAAACTATCGGCTACAGACTGGTTGGTAACAGAAAAATCCCACATATAGTTCATCATCATGCTATTGTTTGCGGCATTAGTAACGCCGCCCAGATTCATTTCACCTTCATACGTTTTAAACATAAAACCCTGTTTCGAAAACTTAATTAACCTGCCTGCCCGGTTTCCTTCACTATAGGTGTAACTATATCTTGCTACAAAAAAAATAATCAGAAACACAATAATGATTCCGATTATGGGCAAAACATACTTTTTCATAATGAAATTTTGCACAAACATAAACATTCCCGTAAAAAGATTGATTTACCAACAGTAAAAAAGCTGCCTTAAAGATGTCGTAAATTGCATCGTTTTAATTTTAAATTATTGCGTTAAAGTAAAATTTATGAACATAGGAATTGTTTGTTACCCAACGTTCGGTGGAAGCGGAGTTTTAGCTACAGAATTGGGAAAAGCGCTGGCAGAAAAAGGGCATAATATTCATTTTATTACCTATCAGCAACCCGTAAGGCTTGGCGGTTTTCATACAAATATTTTTTATCACGAAGTGAGCGTGCCTACGTATCCATTGTTTGATTATCCGCCTTATGAAACTGCCCTTGCCAGTACTATGGTAGATGTAATTATCAATCAAAAAATAGATCTGCTGCATGTACATTATGCAATTCCTCATGCTTCCGCTGCTTATATGGCGCGCCAAATTCTTCTTAAGGAACGCATGGATATTCCGGTTATTACCACCTTGCATGGAACGGATATCACCCTGGTCGGAAGAGATAAAACGTATTCGCCGGTCGTTACGTTTTCTATGAACGAAAGTGCCGCCATTACTGCTGTTTCAAAGAATCTGCGGGATGAAACCTATAAGAATTTTAAGATGGAAAAAGACATTGAGGTCATCTATAATTTTGTGGATGCAAAACGGTTTAATAAAAAACCCGTTACACCTTTCAAACAATTAATTGCACCAAATAATGAAAAGATTTTATTGCATGCTTCAAATTTTAGAAAAATAAAAAGAGTGCAGGATGTGGTGCATGTTTTTGAAAAAGTAAATAAAAAAATCCCTTCTAAGTTATTGTTTGTGGGTGATGGCCCGGAGCGTTCCTTCATTGAAGATCTTTGCAGAAAAACGTGTGTTCGCACAGATATACGGTTCCTGGGAAGGCAGGAAGAAATGGAAGAAATACTGGCGATTTCAGATCTTTTTCTATTGCCAAGTGAATACGAAAGTTTTGGCCTGGTTGCCCTGGAAGCCATGGCAGCATCGGTTCCGGTGATTTCTACCAATGTTGGAGGCTTGCCTGAGATAAATATTAACGGCGTTACCGGGTTCTTAAGCAAAGTTGGCGATGTAGAAGACATGAGTAATAATATCATTAAAATTTTATCGGATGAAAAGGCTTTTGAAAAGATGAAAGAAAATGCGCTGGCCCAGGCGATGAAATTCGACATTACTAATATTGTTCCTCAATATGAGGATTTGTACAAGAGGGTTTTGGAGGAGAAATAGTTTTTTAGAAGGCCTTAGGCTTTGTTTAGAGGAGTTTGGAATTGTTTAGAAAATCCAGGAACAGCAAAACAGCAAATAGTGAGGATTCTTATTTTTATTTTATCAGGATGACTAACAGACAGATATTTCTAAATCACATCGGGCAAACATCTCCTGATCCGCTTGCATTGGAAATCGTAAAAGCCAGCGGCAGCAAGCTTTTCGATATTAACGGAAAAGAATACATTGATCTCATTGGCGGCATCAGCGTTTGCAATGTAGGCCATGGAAATCAAAAGGTAATCGATGCAATAAAAAAGCAGGCAGAAAACTTTATGCATGTGATGGTAAATGGCGAACTGGTTTTATCGCCACAAACTGCGTATGCAAAATTTCTCACTGAAAATTTACCATCTTCTCTAAATGCTGTTTTTTTTACAGCTTCAGGAACAGAAGCAACAGAAGGCGCCATGAAACTGGCAAAACGTTTTACAGGAAGAACCCAAATTGCTGCTTTTAAAAATTCATATCATGGAAGTACACAAGGTTCGCTGAGCATCATCGGCGATGAATATTGGCGGAATGCATTTCGTCCTTTATTGCCGGATATCCTGCACCTGGATTACAATTCTTTTGACGCACTTCAATTCATTACAACAGATACAGCCTGTGTGATCGCTGAAACGATACAGGCTGAAGCAGGCGTAATTGTTGCTGAAAAAAAATGGCTGCA
>Ga0134125_10004072_pt1 | contig 16744 bp, 17 predicted proteins | sample KB31751_FD_96464 | JGI IMG/M metagenome (GOLD analysis project Ga0134125, IMG submission 96464) | Terrestrial soil microbial communities with excess Nitrogen fertilizer from Kellogg Biological Station, Michigan, USA - KB3-175-1 | ecosystem: Environmental > Terrestrial > Soil > Unclassified ...
ACCATGCCATAGCGTGTGCTCACCGTAGTACCTTCGACAATGGGTAGAATATCGCGCTGCACGCCTTCGCGTGAAACGTCGGGCCCGTGGCCGCCTTCGCGCCCTGCGATCTTGTCGATTTCATCAAGAAAGATGATGCCGGAATCTTCCACGCGGTCGATCGCCATGCGCGTAACCTGGTCCATATCAATCAGGCGCTGCTCTTCTTCCTGGATCAGATACTCGAAGGCTTCATTCACCTTCATTTTGCGCTTTTTCGTGCGCTGGCCGAAGAGATTGGGCAACATGTCTTTCATGTTGATGTCCATCTCTTCGACGCCCTGGTTGGAAATAATTTCGAACGACGGAAAATTGCGCTCGCGAACATCAATCTCTACAGTACGATCATCGAGTTTGCCTTCGCGAAGCTGCTGTCGCAATTTTTCGCGCGTGCGCGTGGTGGATTCAGACAGCGCCGTATTATTGCCTTCAATCACTACGCCGCCCGTCGCTTGATCCGTGGGGCGCGGCGGCGTTACCGGAGGAAGCAGAATATCGAGCAAGCGCTCTTCCGCATTTAATTCCGCCTTGTCAGCAACGTCTTCAAGCTTTTCCTCGCGCACATTTTCAATCGCGATCTCAACCAAATCTCGGATCATGGACTCTACATCGCGGCCCACGTAACCGACTTCCGTGAACTTGGAGGCTTCCACCTTCAGGAATGGCGAATTCGCCAGCTTGGCCAGCCGCCGTGCGATCTCCGTCTTTCCCACACCCGTCGGTCCGATCATGATGATGTTCTTGGGAATGACTTCTTCCGCCATCTCGTCAGGAAGCTTCTGGCGGCGCATGCGGTTGCGCAAGGCGATGGCCACGGCGCGCTTTGCGTCGTTCTGCCCGACAACGTACTTGTCTAGCTCGGCAACAATCTCGCGTGGAGTGAGTTCATCGAGCGATGCGGCTTGTTCTTCGGCACTGCTGGGGAGATAGATAGCCATAGTTCAAACCTGAAAGTCAGATACTGACATTACTGTAACTCTTGCCCTAGCGAGTCCTCGATGGTATAGTCCTCAAACTCGGGACAAAATCGGCCGCCCAACAAAGGAAAACCTAATGTTCTTCTTTTTCGGAACGAGAACAAAGTCCAAAGGACTCGGCCAAGCAGAGCGTCCATGCCCGAAGTGCGGCCGAAATACGATGCATGTCGTCATTGAAGTAAAGCGCCGGTTTACGCTGTTCTTTATCCCGCTCATTCCACTGGGAACCCGCTACGTGAACAAATGTGGAGTCTGCGGCCTGTCCACGAAAGGGTCTCCGTTGCAACCTCAAGATGAGTTCAAGGCGATGGCTGCCAAACCCTAGCGACGCCCCTATCGCTACCTTACAACTCCTCGATCGTTACCTTGTCATTTGTATAGATGCACATTTTGCCCGCAATCTTCATTGCTTCTTCAGCAATTTGCCTGGACGAAAGCTGCGTATGCTCGGCCAGCGCCTGGGCCGCGGCCTGGGCATAAGGTCCTCCGCTGCCAATGGCGGCAATTCCCGTGTCTGGCTCGATCACATCGCCCTGCCCACTGAGCAGGAATGTCTGGTCTTTGTCGGAGACCAGCAGCAAAGCCTCGAGATGCCGAAGGAATTTGTCGGTGCGCCAGTCTTTGGCGAGCTCAACCGCCGCCCGGCCTACGTTGCCGTGGTACTGCTCGAGCTTGGCTTCAAAGCGGCTGAAAAGCGAAAACGCATCAGCAGTTGAGCCGGCAAACCCCGCCAGGATTTTCTCCTGATACAGCCGCCGGATCTTGCGAGCGTTGTGCTTAATCACACTTTCGCCAAGCGTGACCTGCCCGTCTCCAGCCATAACAACGCTGCCGTTGCGGCGGACGCAAAGAACTGTAGTGGAACGAATCAGACGTTTTGCCATGAAGATGAAGCCTTATTATACAGCCACTCCGCCGTTGCCGCCGTGCCGCCTGCCATTTTGAACATGCGCTTTTTTGTTGCTTCTCCTGTAGAATTCGCTTGTTTTTGCTACCACACCATTCAATAGGAGGATGGCTATGACTCTGGGAAAACGTTCAGCAGCAGAGTTCATCGGGACTTTCTGGTTGGTGTTTTGCGGATGCGGCAGCGCGGTTTGCGCAGCGGCATTCCCGAACCTGGGAATCGGCTTTCTTGGCGTCGCGTTTGCCTTCGGGCTGACTGTGCTGACCATGGCTTTTGCCATCGGGCATATTTCCGGATGTCACTTGAATCCTGCTGTGACGGCGGGATTGGTGGCTGGCAAGCGATTTCCTGCTTCGGAATTTCTTCCTTACGTAATCGCGCAAGTGCTGGGCGCGGCAGCCGCCTCCAGCGTTTTGTATGTCATCGCCAGCGGAAAGGCCGGATTCGATCTTGCCGGCGGCTTCGCTTCCAATGGCTATGGCGCGCACTCTCCCGGGCAGTATTCGCTCCTGGCATGTCTGGTCGCGGAAGTTGTGTTGACCGCCTTTTTCGTGCTCATCATCATGGGATCCACCGACACACGCGCTCCTCAAGGGCTGGCCCCGATTGCCATCGGCCTCGGACTCACGCTGATTCACCTCGTGGACATTCCCATTACCAACGCCTCCGTGAACCCCGCGCGCAGCACCGGCCCGGCACTCTACGTGGGAGGATGGGCATTGCATCAGCTTTGGCTGTTCTGGCTGGCGCCGATTGTAGGCGGTATCCTCGGCGGCGTAATTTACCGCGGGTTGTTTAGAGAAACCAAGTAGCTGAACAAAATTTGGAGAGCCAAATAAAAGCCGGCTACAGACGGCTGGCCAATTGAGATTTGCTTTCTTGTTTGTACCATCACAACGGCGGCTGCCCCATCCTGCGCGGGGTTCGCAGGGTGGGGTTCACGAACTTCGATTCCTGCACATTTGTCATGAAAATCCTTGATGTAGTCGCCGGTCGTGCCCACAGCACGAATGCCGATTCCATGCATTACTTTTGCAGTCTGTATTGGAAAGACGGCCGTCTGCTCCTTCCTAAATTGCAACTTTCATTGAGTTTTCGTTTTCGAGTCATCCGGCTGGGCGCATTTACCCGGCAGAGGCTTCCATGAGTGGACATGCACGGGGCGGCCTTCGCTGCAATGGGCATCGTGCGGATATCCGATGCCTTCGAACCATATATGGGTATAAAGATCTGGCTTAGCCCCAGTGGAATCAAACGTCAAATCGTAGTAGTGGTGCTGTTTGATGTCGTGCAACACAAAGCAGCCTGCTTGTTTCCCAGGGTGCACGCAGCCTCGCGTCTGCACATGAGTGGAATGCGACTTCTGCGCGTCGGGGTTGGACTGCTGGCTGAACAAAGGACTGGCTCCTAATAACACAATAGCAATGAACCCAAGGACTGTTTTCACGGTGTCTTTCCTTCCTCTTCCGTTCGGTTGGGCCTCGGCTGCCCGGCTACTTGCGTGTCTCCGGTAGACGGCAACCGCGGTCTTAGCTCAGATGCCATAAAGCATGGTGCCGTTTGAGAAGCAATCCTCGTGTCTTGGGTGCCTTTTCACAGCCGCCGGACCGGTACGCTCAAACTCGGAAACTGTAGTGAACTGCGAAAGATGTGAGGGATATCCGTCCGTTTCATGCGGTGAACGCTGTAGTGCATTTTCCCGGTGCTCGTGCTGAACTGAGTGCAGTTCGGGCGGCGCAGAAGTCAAACATCGAGAACGTGCTGCGTTGTATCTTTCCTGACCCGAACCGCCTGCTCTCAGCGAAGGCGTTGAAAATGGGCTGGAGGATTGTCATCGCATTTAGAACGGAATGAATTACCTGGAAGGGAGAATATCGTGATGTTCAGACTTTTATCCAAACGGCCCGTCTATTGGTGTTCAGCTTTCTTGAGCACCTTTGTTCTTTCAATACTAGTTTTCGCGCAAGCCAATGAAACAGCAGGCAATGTCACTGGCCTTTTTCAAGAGGCACAAACCGTGGCGGCCCAACTGAAACGGGATGCTGCGACCATGGAAAGCTTTACGAGAGCCAAGGTTACATGGCAAAGCCATAGCGATCAGATCGCGCAAATCAAGGAGCACGTCAACAAGGCTGGCTCGATCCTGTCACAGATGCATGACGCGCGCCAAGACGCGCACGCATGGCATCAGGATGCCATTGACGGAATTACGCCAGTCCTGAAACAACTGGCCTCAAATACAGAGGCGATCATCAATCGCTTGAATGACAATCCTAAGCAGATCACGGATCCCGCTCACGTGGAGTACATCAAGTCGAATATGGAGCTGGCGAGTGAGTTATCGGCTGCTGTGGGCAACATAGTGGACTATGACAATACCAAAACCAGAATGGAGGAATTGGAAGCAAAGTTAGGGAAACCGGAGAATTAATTTCCTGAATTTCGCAAACGAAACCAGATTCAACATCCTTCTCATATCCTTCTGAGTGCAACGGAGAAGGGGAATCTGGATCCACCTGAAAGCCGGCCTGTCCCTGGGCCGGCGTCCAGCGTGCGATCTTCACAGCTTGTACAGGCAAACGCGCTTGAATACTCTTCCGGATTTGCTTCCCTGCGTCTCACGAATGATCAATTCGAACTTTCGATAAGCCACCAAGTCGAAAATCTACGCCGGTATTTCTTCGTGCCGTACGCTGTTTTTTCCGCTTTGCTTGACTGAGTACATGAGTTCATCTGCGCGCTCGATCATCTTTTCGAGGGATTCAGGTGTGCTCAGGAAAGTAACCGCACCAACACTGAACGTCACCGGCCATCCTCTCTGTCGCATGCTTTCCCGGAGAAGGCTCGATACTTTTTCAAGAAGTGTGGCAGCGGCGTCTTTGTGCGTATTTGGCAAAAGCAGCGCGAATTCGTCGCCGCCCATTCGCGCCACCATGTCGGTGCGCCTGGTACTTGACTTCATGCTTTGGGCGACATTCATAAGTACTTCATCGCCCGTATTATGGCCGTTGTCGTCATTGATTTGCTTGAAGCAGTCTATGTCCAAATATGCGAGCGTGATTGGCTGCTTCAATCGTCGAGCGCGGTTTATTTCATGCTTTGCAAACTCGTAAAACGCCAGCCGCGTGGCAGCCCCGGTGAGACTATCTACACGCGCGAGATGCCGCTCGCGCTGATGGAGGGCCTTCAAATCAGCCACAATGAAAGTGAACAATATGAAGAATCCCAGCCATACAGCAGCATTCCAATAGGCGATGTTGATATTCGCCAGATATGTTCCAGAACCGAGATTAACGCCTAAAATGATCGCGCCACTAATTAGGCACACCAATAGTCCCTCCATTCGGCTAAGGAACCATGTAAAAAACGAGAGCGGCAACACAAAAAAGACGGAGAACTCCAGGGACCTCTTGGTGGCTAAGTAATCGCCCACGCCGATGACCAAGATACCGACAGCACCGATCAGCAGCAGTGTTGGTCTGCTTCGTTGCTCGAGAAAGCCAGCAATATTCATCTAGACTCGCAAACTCCACGGGTCTTCGGAGTCGGGGTAGGATCTGAATTCTGGCGGAAACTAGAGCTTGTGTTTAACGATTCCGCAGCACTGTTGGCCGAAGGCGACTGCCCGTGTGTCCAAGTTTTCGTATAACGCTTCTTCCCAAATGCAGTCGTCCTACAACGGTGGCCATTCTGGTGGTTCGCATTCAGGACATTGGCTATTAATGAAATCCAGCCAGCTTAGGATCTCTTCGCCGGTTGGCAAAACCTGCTGATTCCGACTTCGATAGCTGGCAAAAACCTCGAGGAAGCGGTCAAGAATATAAACGGCCGCTGAAGCATTGCCCAGGTTGTCGGTTGCTCCCATCTCACTGTGCAGTTCTCCTTTTTCATCGACCAGGACTGGAAATGGAAGCTGCATACGTTCTACAGGCGTAGGTCCGCGCTGGATCGGCCAGTCGACGACTAGAATTTCCGCTTGTTGTTTTTTTAACTGCTCGTATTGGCTTGCAAGATCCAACAGCCATGTTGCAGTTCCGCTTTTTTCATCTGTGAAGATGACGATCAAGCTCACGCGGCCACGGTAATCTGACAATTGCACGTCGTGGCCACGCGTTGATTTGAGCGCGAAGTCACGGAACAAGTGCCCGCGTGATGGGAACTCATTCGGTGGGTTCAACGTTCCCCCGGCAATCTCTGCCTGCGACATTCTTCTTCTCCCTCGTCTACCGCTCTCAAGACGCAAAACTCCTGGCGGTGCAAACCCTCCTGACGTGCCTGACTTCAATATTGTTTCATTTATCGAGACGCCCGGTCTGATCAAACTGAATCAGAAGCGTTAGATTTCACGACTCGGTTTAAAGTTGGATTTGGGCGTATATTTGGCTGCGTATACTAGAGATATCTGCGCTGGCGGTTCTGGGAGCTACTTAGCCAAAAATCACGATCTGGGCCTGCGGCTCTGGCAGGTGATCTGACATTTTGATCGGCAACAGGGATATACCTCTAAATCTCCCCTCACAATGCCGGGCATCACCGCAAGGAGTCAAAAGCGCATCCAAACAGTGCTGCTCCAATACGGAGGACGCATGCCGTTGGTATCAAAGATCGCTGCTCTCGCCCAGGTTCCTCCACCAATTCTGACTGCCTACCTCGATGTCAATCCGAGCTACTCGCGCAACCAAAGCACGCCGAGAGGGTACATCAGATGGCTTAAGTCCGCCGGCCAGTCATTAGATCGCGAGCTGCCCCCCGATTCGCAAAAACCTTTTCGTCGAGAACTGAAGCGAATTGACCGGTTCCTGAAATCGGGCAGGCCTCGTGGCCAGAGTTTAGTGATCTTTGCGGGCCCGCAAGTGTGGGAAGTGATTCCGTTGCAAGTCGAAGTTTCCGAAGAGTTGCATTGGGGCAACCCCTCCCTGCACCAGATGGCATGGATCCTTGACGAACACCGTCCGCGAGGCGCCGTCGTTATAGATGGCGTGGGAGCCAGATTCTTCCGCTTTTGGTTAGGGGTCGTTGATGAGAGCCCCAGCTACACGTTCTCCTTCGATGTGTCCTCCGGGAGGAAGCCACATCTGGTAGGCCCGTCTACGCCAGGCGTTTCCAAACGACATGGGACTGATCGAGATCGTATTTCGGCCCGGGTTGCATCTCAACGCCAGCGATTCCTGAAGCAATCATCTCGTCACATCGCTGAGTGGGCCAAGGATGCCGGTATCAGCCCCATTGTTTTAGTCGGCAACGCGCAGGAGATTGACTTTATAACGAACAATTTGCCGGCAGACTTGCGCACGCAGGTCGTGTCTCTCCCGAAGGCCCTTCCGCAAGTTGCTTCTACCGACGTAAGCAAACGCCTGAAGCCGATCCTCGATCATTGGGAGCGCGAATACGAGGTGCAGGTGGTCGAAGAAGTCATTGCCGGGCGAGGATCCGGACAGACGGTGATTGGCTTAAAGGACACGCTGGATCGGCTTCAAAAGAACCAGTTGCGAGAACTGGTGGTTGCGCGCGGGCTCAGTGGCTCGGCCCAGCAGTGCTCCTCCTGTGGCTGGATTGATGAATCTTCGGAGAGTGCGTGTGCCATCTGCGGATCCGAGCGGCAAACCCGCACACTGCGCACGCTTCTTCCGGAGCTTGCCAGTAGGTATTCCGTTCCGATTGAGGTGGTAGCAGGCAAAGCCGGAACAACACTTCTGGCAAAGGGCGGCATCGCTGGCCGGTTGCGCTCTGCAAAGAAACAGTCAGCGCGCAAATCCAATATGCCTATACTGTCCGCGGCAAGCTAGTGACCGGCATAATCGTGCTGCGAATTGCTTGGTTTGATCAGGCTGCGACGGGAAAAAGTTCCTTCATCTCATCCGGCAGCTGCCCGCGAACCTCGTCAATTTGACCTTGCGAAACCGTATTGGAAATTGCGGCGAAAATCGCCTTTAGAACTAAAGCACCTTGTTGTTGATCCAGACCGAGCGTCTGCGCGACTTCGTTCCTGATTGCGGCAGTGCTCACAGAGCGGTCTGGTCCATCCAGGCACTGATCGAGTTGAGGCTGTAATTTTGATGGAAGTTGGGCAATAAGGTGAAGCGCCTCGTCCGGCACCAGACGGTGGCAGAGCATGCAAAGCGAAATGATCAGTGCGCGCTCGGAGCGTGCGAAATCAAGCTCGGCGCGGTCTGCGATATCTTTGACCAGCCGATTGTAGACTTCATCGGCGCGAAGCTTGGCTCGGACCAGGGCGCGCGACCTTCGCCCGGGCTGTGCGATACGTTGCGGATATAGCACTCCTGCTGGTTTTTGTGCCGCCTCAACTTCCAGCTGCGCCGTCACAATCGCCCGCAATTGCTCGATGCTCACGGAACCGTCCAGTACCAAATCATCGAACGTAACCAGACCTGCCAACTGTCCGTTCTCGGTTAGAGGTATGCGGCGCACCCGGTTTTTCTGCATGAGCTGCGCAACGTCCTCGACGGTGCCGCTAATATCGAGGCTGATGACGCCCTCGGACATTATCTCGCTGAGAGTAGCCTCATCCGGATCAATATCTCTGCCAAGGACAGCCAGTGCCAAATCACGGTCTGTGACTACTCCGGCTAGACCCTGCGGCCCACTAATTAGGACCAAACCGATATGGTTGTCCTCCATGGCTCGAACCGCCTGATAAGCCAGCGATCGCTCATTCAATACCACCATCTTCGTTCTTCGAAAACGTTCAAGAGACATACAAAGTTGCCCCCAGACAACAACAAACACAGGTAAGAGGCTGTATGGATGCTGCGATATGTATGCAAGTTGCACCGCTGCAATTTTGGGAAGAATCCGCCATACAGAAATGGTGAGTTGCCACGGTTCTTGGGCCGTCACACGGACGCATACTTAGAACCCTTCTCGGGCGTTTTGGACTGATAGGTTGCGTGCGTTCCGGCATCTAAGTTGATGAATCACGCTGCGAAACGATCGGCCAGATCACCAAACAGGGCAGCCTGGTTCATCGTTTTCAGATTTGGGAGAGTGGGGAAAATCCGGTGCTAAAGTTGAATACAATTCTTTGCCCCACTGATTTCAGTGCGGGATCGCTCCAGGCGCTTTCTGCGGCTACGGACATCGCGATCAGATTCACAGCGGAACTCTGGCTGGTCCACGTTTTGCCGATTCTGCCGGTTTTACTAACCGATCCGAACTACGCCTTCGAAATGCACGAATATCAACGATTGCTGGATGAAGAAGCGCAAAAGCGTTTGGACGAGATCGCTGGCGAACTGCAGCAAAAGAGTGTAAAGAGCAGAATACTCCTTGGACACGGCGATCCTGCCAGCGAGATTGTGCGTGTAGCGGAGGAGCAAAAAATAGATTTGATCGTCATCGCCACGTTCGGCAAAACGGGATGGCGCCGCTTTGCTTACGGCTCAGTTACGGAGAAGGTTGTGCGCCTTTCTCCTTGCCCGGTACTAACAGTCCGTGGAAGTGACGATAAAGTTGTCCCCGAGCAGCAAGTCGCCTAGACCATTTTTGTCTTCCTCGTGCTGTTCAGTCGGGTGCCCGAATCTGGTGAACGGGAGAAGAACTACCTCTACTTCCCGATGCAAAAAGTGCTGAAGATCAGGTTCAGAATGTCGTCGGTGGTCGTAGCACCCGTGATTTCGTCGAGCGGACGGAGCGCGCTGTAGAGATCGAGGAGCAGCATCTCGTGAGGGATTTGATTTCGTACCGCCGACTCCGCACTGCCCAGGGCTTTTAGAGAGTTTGAAACTAACGACTGGTGCCGAGCGCTGGTTAGGAATCCGGATTCGGATTGCGCTCCAGCGTCACCGGTAACGTGTCGAAGTATCGCATCGCGAAGTTCCGCTATACCTTCTCCGGTGAGGGCCGAGGTGGGGATACGGGGAGTTTGCGGGGTGACGGGTTCATCGCTAAGTGAACCAGAAGACCGCCGGGTTTTCGACCCGGCGCCACACGAGTCGCTGCCCGAACTCATGAGGTCAGCTTTGTTCTCAACGAGAATCGCCGCGCGTTTTGCAGCCTGCTCTAGAAGGCCGTTGTCTTCGGCAGAAATCTGTTGCGATACATCGAGCACAACCAGCACCAGATCCGCATCCGCCAAAGCTTCGAGTGATTTCTTGATGCCGATACTCTCCGCTTCATCTAACGCGCGGCGAATGCCAGCAGTGTCCACGAGCTTTACGGGAATTCCGCCGATGGAAACCGTTTCCGTCACCAGATCGCGAGTGGTGCCGGGGGTCGCGGTCACAATAGCGCGCTCACGTTCCACCAGGCGGTTAAACAGGCTCGACTTGCCGACATTCGGGCGGCCGACGATGGCCAGCGTCAGTCCTTCATGAACGATTTTTCCGTAGGCGAACGAATTGGCGAGAACTTGCAGCGGCCCGCGGACGCCAGCTATGCGCTGCAGAATTTGCTCAGCGGGCAGCACGGAGATGTCATCTTCGGCGAAATCAATTCCGGCCTCGAGCGTGGCGATCAGCTCCACTAAATTCCTTTTGATGGGCTGAAGGCGGCGCGAAAGCGCTCCTTCCAATTGCTGCGCGGCGACTTTGGCCTGGTAGAGCGTTTGCGAATCGATCAGGTCGCGGACAGCTTCGGCCTGGGTCAGATCAATGCGGCCATTCAAAAAGGCGCGCATGGTGAACTCTCCGGGCTCGGCGAGACGCGCGCCTCGGGCAAGCGCAAGCTCCACAATGTGACGCAAAACCACGGGCGAACCGTGCGCGGAGATTTCGATGATGTCGTCGGTCGTGTAGGAGTGGGGCGCGGCGAAGTAGGTGACGACCACTTCATCAATGCGAGCGTCGCCACTCCTAACCTCGTCACCACGCGAAGAGTTTTCGCGGACAGGAGTGTCCGCTCCACTCGGCTCAATCAGCTCCCCGAAAACGGCACGTCCGGCTTCAAGGTCGTGCTTAAGTCGCAGCATGGGCGCGGCAATGCTTCGCGCTTCCGGCCCTGCGAGGCGAACCACTCCAATCCCCCCGCGCCCGGGAGGCGTCGCAATGGCGACAATGGTGTCATCCAAGTTCACAATTTAGCGGCCAAGCAAATCTCTATTTCCGGTTCCAGTGGGAGCAACTCTCCTGCACGATCTCGTAAATCTGGTCCACCTTCTTATGCAGGTGCGCAATCTCCAGTTCAGCCTTAGTGTCAATCTGATAATCCAGATCGCTCTTCAGCCGGTCTTTTGCGGCTTGGCGATTCTGGCTCATCATGATGACCGGCGCTTGAATCGCGGCCAGCATCGAAAGAACCAGATTGAGCAGAATAAAAGGATACGGATCGAAGGGATGATGAGCGAGCAGGATTGTATTAGTTGCCACCCATGCGAGCAGCACCACGCCGAAGCTGATAATGAACTTCCACGACCCTCCGAAGGACGCGACTTTATCAGCCACGCGGTCGCCGAAGGTTAGGCGCTCTTCTTCTTCAATATTGGCGTTTCGTGTAACGCGCGTGCGCAGCAATTCATCGGTTTTGCGCAGGCGATGGCCCATGACCGTCAGCAGGTCAATCGCCGCGTGCGGATGCGCAGTAACAAACTGCAAAAGTTCTTTGCGGTCGAATTCCAGCATGTCCGCGTCTTCGGCCACTTCAGCAGTCGCGCTCCTGGGACCACCGTCGAGGAATGAAACTTCGCCGACCACGTCGCCCGCCTCAAGGTCCATAACGTGAACTTCTTCGCCCTCGTACGTTTCGATGAGGATGCGCACCAACCCGGCACGAATCACATACAACGAGAGTGCAGGATCGCCAGTGCGAAAAATGCGCGTACCAGCTTTGAATTGGCGCGGCTTGAGCAACTTAATCAGGTCGGCACGCTCCGCATCATCGAGCAGAGAAAAGATAGGCACTTCGGAGAGAATGGCTTCCGTGGACATAAAGCCTCCTGCGGCTGGAAGGATTTTAGCTGAGGTTGGCGCAAGTCAGTTGGCGAGATTTTCTAAGAGAAGTGAGTAACTGCTCGGATCACGGGGGGTCGTCTAGCGCCGTGTCTTAAACTCGGCGAACCGTGGACGCTTGCCTCTAAGACGGGCCCCGCTAATTCACCATGCGCGGCCGCGTCTTCCCAGCCGCTGGTTTGTAATCTTTGGGATAGACAACCACATACCGCCGCGGGCCTTCCTCTTCGCTTTCCGTGCGCAGGTCGGCCAAGTCACGCATGGCCAGATGCACGATGCGGCGCTCGCGCGACGACATGGGAGAAAAGCTGTATGGCGTACCGGTGCTGCGGACTTTTTCGGCGGCAACGTCGGCTGCGGAGCGGAGTTCGGCCAGGCGCATGGAGCGCTGGTTCATGCAATCGAAGATAATTTTTTCGTGCTCGCCCGATTGTAACCGCAACATTTCCAAGGCCAGCAATTCCAGGGCGCGCAATAGTTCGCCACCACGTTCCAGTAATAAGGTGGAATCCGGCCCAAGGAATTCGACCAGAATTTCCGGCTTCTCCCAGTCGCGATTGTCTGCCTGCGGCGGGTCCACCGTAATGCGGTATTTAAGGCGCAGGCCCCCTTTGCTCACGACTGCCTGCAGGAATTCATTGATCTTATTGGCGGCGGCGACTTTATCTTCAATGGGCACTTGAGCGCTCCTGCTGAATCTTTTTGCTGCTCTTATTTATTGCTCTTGAGGTCTTTTTTTCGGGCCCGCTTTAACGCAATTTCGCGCATTTCCTGTCCCAGCTTGGTGCGGTTCATGACCGCCTGCTGCGCGACCGAAACGAGATTGCTGATCAGGTAATACAAGTTCACTCCGGCCGCCAGGTTAAAAAAGATAAAGCCCATCATTAGTGGCATCATCCAGTTCATCATTTTCTGCTGGGCCGGGTCCATGCCGGTCTGAGGCATGGTGCGCTGCGTAAAGAACATGCTGAGCACCATGACAATCGGCAGAATGAAATAAGGATCGCGGGCGGAAAGATCGTGGATCCACAGCCATGGCGCCTGGCGCAGATCAATCACGATTTCCAGCATCCGGTAATAGGGCCAGATCAGAATGATGGGAATCAGCATAGGCAGGCAGCCGCCTACGGGATTCACATCTTCTTTCTTATACAGCTCGGCGATTTCCTTGTTCATCTCCGCTTTTCGCGGATCGCGCATGCTGTACTTCTTATATTTCTCCTGGATTGCTTTAATCTGCGGCGCCGCCTTCTGCATCTTGAAAGCCGACTTCAACTGCTTCACGCGCAGCGGCAGCATGGCGATTGAAATGATGAGCGTTTGAATCACGATCGCCCATCCCCAGTTCGGGATCCAGTGGTTATAAGTCCAGCGCAACCAGATAAACAGAGGTTTCGCGATGGAGCCCCAGAAACCAAAGTTGATGAGCGCGCCGAGGTCTTTGTCCGCGCCTGTAATGGTTGGTACCCGGACCGACTCCACCACGTCCAGCGACTTCGGACCCACAAACAAGCGCTCGCGGGTCGGGCCGCCAACATTCCCCACTGCGGCGCCCAAAACGTCCACGGATTGAGTCTCGGTTGGCTTGGCCGGGTCCTTGGCGACGTCAATCGGATTACGCAGCGTGATCAGGCTGACGTTTTGCGGATCATCTGGAATGAACGCCGCACCAAAGTAAGCGTCTCCCACTCCAGCCCAGTTCCAAAAACCATGCAGGGTATTGTTGCCGCTGACTTTTTTCGCCGCCAGATGTTCGGTGTTGCTGTTCGATTGATACTCAATTTGGCCGGCATTGTAAAAAGCAATTGTCGTCTGGTCGCCGATTCCCGCCGGCCAGGCTGGAAATGCGTCCACGTGGGCACCATTCGAGGTGACTTCGCTTTCCACATGGACCACATAGTCTGTGCCAAACGTAAAAGTCTTCTTGACTGTCAGTCCCTGGCCCGCATATTCGAAGGTCAGTTTGCCCGGAGCCGTCATCGCTCCGGTCGTGGAAGCGACATAAAGTTGCGAACTTAATGTGGAGCGTAGCGTGGCATCGTAGGTCCAGAGCGAAAGCGGATAGCCATATTTCGGGGCGGTGGCGGAGTTCACCAGGTCGAGCGGTTTGCCCTGGTCATCTTTGTATTTCTTGAGGACCCACGACTTTACCTGTGCCCCGCGGTTGGTAAACGTGATGCGATATAAATCGTTCTCGACAACCGTTTCGGATTCCGATGCCGCCTGCTCTTCGGGCACCGCCGGCTCTGGAGTATTCTTCGCCTTTGCGCGCTGCCCGGACGCTGCGGAATTAGCATTGGCTGCACTAGCGCCAGCCGGCGATGTCGGAGATGCCTGCGGTTGAGTTCCGGGTTTCGTAACAGATTCGGTTTTCGCAGGTGGCGGCGCAAGCTGCGGAAAGTACTTCTTTAATATCGGCTCAAACGCAAGAATGACGAGAAAAGTAAGGGCGATGGCGACCAGCAGTCGCCGTTCGGTTCCGGGATCTTGTTGAGGGTTCTGAAAGTCCGCCAAGCTTTACCGTTCCGTTGGCCTTAAGGTTTGTGCCGCAAATTCTGTTTCTGTTCCGCTGCCACCGCTTCGCACTACCGGATCGTATCCGCCTGCCGCGAACGGATGGCACCGCAATAACCGCCAAATTGTTTTCAAACCGCCGCGCACCGATCCATGCCGCTCCACCGCTTCCATGGCATATTCAGAACATGTTGGAACATACCGGCATGCGGGAGGGAACAGCGGAGAAATTGCCCACTTGTATCCCCGCAACAACCCGAGCAAAGCGGTTTGGACAATTTTCTTCATGAATCCACTCTTTGGTGACGCCCGCTCGGCACTTTTATTGTGACCGGGTTTCACCGGGCGCCAGCGTTTTCCTGTACTTGCGTTCGATCAATTCAAAGGCCCGTTTCACGTCCTGCTGGATCTCGGTGAACTCGGCGGTCAACAACGACTTCTTCGGGTTGATCACAACATCCACGCTCATCTCTTGGTTGCGGTTCAACAACCGCACAGCTTCCCGCAAGCGGCGTCGCATCCGGTTCCGGACCACCGCGCCACCCAGCGCACGGCTCACCGTAAACCCCACACGGCAATTCCCCGGCGCCTCACGCTCCAGGTAAAAAACCGTCATGTGCGCGGCAAAGTGACGCTTACCCAGCTTGTAGACGCGTTCAAAATCCGCGTGCCGCAAAAGACGGCCGTTGCGTGCAAGTCGTTTGCGGACGGTCGGCCCCATAGTTCGGCAAAATGATTCGGCCCCATCATTCGCGGGTCCAAGATCAGAAACTACTTTTCGCAGTTCCAGGAAATGTTTGTCCCGAGAAAAAGGAAGAAGCGTTACTCACGGAAGCCAGGCTTCACCGAGACGCGCTTGCGTCCCTTGGCACGGCGGCGCGAAATCACGGCCCGCCCATTCTTGGTCTTCATACGAGTGCGGAACCCGTGGACTTTGGAACGTTTGCGCCGATTCGGCTGGAATGTACGCTTGGGCATGTAAAGTAGCTGCTCCTGATTCGATCAGTGGTCTAGGGTCAAACAAAAAGTATAAATGACCCGGAGCGGGGCGGCAAACGCACCGACTAACTAAATCAGTTTTCAGACAACCGTGCCTCCGGATGAAATACTTTGCACCATCTCCGCGACAGTTATAACTTCGCTACTTGACAGGAAATCTTTTCGCGTTCTGAATCATAGAAGCGGCTCTAAAAAAATCTTTTGAGTTTTCCACAAAGCGATTTTTTTTGTGCTAGTATGCCGCTCTGTTCCTACTTTTTATTTGTTCTTTGCGGCGTCGAATTTTTTACCTAAGTTTTTACGGCAAGCAAACGCAATCATAATCTGCAACGTTGTATTTCAGGGCAATCACGAACGGCGGCGGCCCACCCAGAAAATCAAAATATGTCAGTCTCCAGCACAACTATCGCCCCCAATCCATGGTCTCGAATCCTGGATGCGCTCGAAAAGAAGATCAATCGGCACTCTTACGACACCTGGCTCAAGCCCACGCGTTACAGTCATTCCAGCGGAGGCATCTTGTTCATCCGCGTCCCAACCGTGGAATTCCGCCAGGTAGGTGACAAATACGCGGACCTCATCCAGGAAGCCATCGATAATCTCGGCCTCGAATACCAGGACGTCCAGTTTGTTACGCCGGACGACGATCCCGCGGCCACCCCGGTTCGCCATGATGGCGGACTTTCCATGCAGGCAATGGCGGCCCCTCCGGCTCAGAACACCCCCGGGCTTGTGAATACCAGCCAGTCCCGTTTTGACTGGGACGGCGCAGCGCAACTGAACCCCCGCTATACCTTCGACGCTTTCGTCATCGGGAGTGGAAACCAGTTCGCCCACGCCGCTTGCCAGGCCGTCGCCGAACGTCCGTCAAAAGCCTACAACCCGCTTTTCCTGTACGGCGGCGTCGGAATGGGCAAAACCCACCTGATGCAGGCCATTGGCCATGAGATCAAGCGGCGCATGCCGCAGGCGGCCATCTGCTACGTCTCCACGGAAAAGTTCACCAATGACATGATCAACTCCCTGCGCTACGAAAAAATGTCGAGCTTCCGCGACCGTTTTCGTGGCGTGGACGTCCTGCTGATTGACGACATCCAGTTTCTGGCGCAGAAAGAGCGTACCCAGGAAGAATTCTTCCATACTTTCAACGCCCTGCATGAGTCCATGAAGCAGATCGTCATAGCCAGCGACCGCTCTCCCAAGGAACTGGCGGAAATCGAAGACCGCCTGCGCAGCCGCTTTGAATGGGGATTGATCGCCGACATTCAGCCGCCAGACCTGGAAACTAAGGTCGCCATCCTTCAAAAGAAGGCTGACCAGGAAAAAGTCACCCTCCCGACCGACGTGGCTCTGTACATCGCCTCCAACATTCGCTCCAACGTCCGTGAGTTGGAAGGCGCGCTCAT
>Ga0134125_10004073_pt1 | contig 16740 bp, 20 predicted proteins | sample KB31751_FD_96464 | JGI IMG/M metagenome (GOLD analysis project Ga0134125, IMG submission 96464) | Terrestrial soil microbial communities with excess Nitrogen fertilizer from Kellogg Biological Station, Michigan, USA - KB3-175-1 | ecosystem: Environmental > Terrestrial > Soil > Unclassified ...
CGCCTGGGCAAGATCCACTTCTGGATGCTGTTCATCGGCTTCTTCGGCACCTTCCTGATCCAGCACTGGCTGGGCGTCGAGGGCATGCCGCGCCGCTACGCCGACTACATGCCGGAAGACGGGTTCACCACCATGAACCAGTTCTCCACCGTGTTCGCCTTCATCCTGGGCCTGTCGATGATCCCGTTCTTCTGGAACGTGTGGGTGACTGCACGCTCCGCGAAGCGCGTAGAGGTCGACGATCCGTGGGGCTTCGGCGGTTCCCTGGAGTGGGCGACGTCGTGCCCGCCGCCGCGCCACAATTTCCACTCGATCCCGCGCATCCGCTCCGAGCGTCCTGCGCTTGACCTCCACCATCCCGAGCTGTCGGCTCGCACAACCCCCACTGCGGGTGTCGCGAAGGTCTTCGGCCCGGCTGACCAGAAGGACCAGTAGCCATGAAAGTTGAAACCGGACTGTTCCTGGTCCTGGCCGTCTTCTTCCTGCCGGTCTTCATCGTCTATGGCGTGATGACCGATTGGGAAGAATGGGTCGGCATCATCGCCTTGGCGCTGGCCATGGGCCTGGGCCTGATGGTGGGCTTCTACCTGTACACGACGTCCAAGCGTGTCGGCCAGCGTCCGGAGGACCGCGTCGATGGCGAGATCCACGAGAACGCTGGCGTCATCGGCCTGTTCTCACCGTGGAGCTGGTGGCCGCTGGTCCTGGGGACCGCCGCCGCCGTTGGCTTCCTCGGCATCGCCGTGGGCTTCTGGATCACCTATATCGGCGTCGGCCTGTGCATCATCGCTCTGGTGGGCTGGGTGTACGAGTACAGCCGTGGGGACCACGCGCACTAGGTAGCCCGTACCCCACAGAAGGGGCGGCTTCTCCCGGGAGGGAGAAGCCGCCCCTTCTGCGTGCAGCCCGTTGCTCTGCGGCCGGTGGCAGGTTCCCGCAGCTGGCACCGCGATACCATGGACGGTGAGGCCCAGCGAGAGAATGGCGGAAACCCGATGCCCCACAGGCCACCCGTTCATGTCTCGGGCGTTCTGGACTCCTCCTCGCCCCTGAAGAAGCACCAGCAGATCAAGGAGATCCTGCGGCACCACGCCACGACGGTGTGCGAACCCGGCCGTCCGATCCCGTCTGAACGCGAACTCACCGAACAATTCGGCGTCGCCCGCATGACCGTCCGGAACGCCATCAACTCCCTGGTCGATGACGGGGTCTTGGAGCGCATCGTCGGGGTCGGGACCTTTGCGGCCTTCCCCAAGGTCGACCTGCAGGTCAAGCTGACCTCCTACAGCGAGGAGATGGAGCGCCGCGGCATGGTTCCCACTGGCCGCGTCCTGCGATTCGACGAGGTGCCCGCCACCGGGCAGTTGGCCCGGGAAATGGAGCTCGAGGACGGGACACCGGTCGTCCGCCTGCGCCGGCTGCTGCTTGCCGACGGCCTGCCGATGAACCTCGACGAAAACTACCTGCCATCGCATCGGGTTCCGGGCTTCCTCGACGACCCGGCACCACGGCAGCTCTATGCGTCCCTGAACGAACGCTATGGACTGGTCATGCAGTGGGGCGAGGACCAGGTGGAGGCGGCGGCGGCGACGCAACACGACGCCAAGCACCTGGGAGTCGATGCCGGGACCCCCTTGCTGAAGATCCAGCGCCACGCCTACGTCAAGCGTGAACTCGTCGACTACTCCGTTTCGCTCTACCGAGCTGACCGCTACAAGCTGTTCGTGCCGCTGCAGCGACCTGGTACGCGCCCCAGGCATTCATACGAGTCCGAGGAGGGCTGACCCCCCGGGCCAGGACCGGGGGGCGCGTCAGGACCGGTGGCGCGTACTGTCGCATTCTGGGGACGCAACGCTAGTCCCGTGGCTAGACGACTGCGGTCCAGCGCCGGCGGATCCGGAGGGCAGTGGGACGCAGATGAAACTGTTCGACGGCACCCGGCTGGCCGCGGCACTCCATGGAGGCTTGTGGTGCCTTTCGGAGCTTCCGGCCACGCGCGGATCTTCCCGGCCCCCAGTCGGCTGCAGATGGTCCGCTGCGCCGAGAGACCCGGTGGGGGAGGAGCGCGTAGTCAGAGGTGCAGGCCCACCGCCCGCGATGTGCCCAGCGTCGATGCTCCCACCAGCACGCGCTGCTGGCGGCCCTACCAGCAGCCACCACAGCTGCCATCTGATGCCGACGCCTGCGCGCACCGACAAATGCTCGTCCCCGATGCCACCCGTGGAAGCAGCCAACGTACAGCCACCCGCGTCCGTAGCGATGCCTTCCCGCCTGGCCCAGTTCAGCTGCGTGTAGGAAGGGCCAGGGGCCCCAGGAGCGGCGCGGCCCACCACTCAGCTGCTTCCGTCCGCCCCAGGACGCGTAGGACGCCGCGATTCATGAGGGGCATCCCGGGATCAGCTTGACCGTGGACCCACCATTGCCATGGAACCCGGCCCGCGTGGTACCGGCACCCGAACCTGCGTCAGCAAACGCGCGGGGAATGGCAAGCCTGACGATCGGCCGATCCGGGCGCGGCGTGGGTGAATCCCCGCCCCGCGGGCGGCACCCACGACGGAATGGCCGTGGTCGGTTAAAGCCGGCTGGGCCCCGACCGAGGTGGTCGGGGCCCAGCTGGAGCACAGACGGACGCCTAGTGGTCGATGGAGGCACTCTGCGAGGAACCCTCCAGTTCCGGCGCGTGGTGGCCGTGGGCAGCCTCCAGCTCAGCCGGTGTCACCGGTGCGACGCGATCCTCGAAGAAGAACTTCGAGATGGCGCCGCGGGCCTTCTCGGACTTGGTCACGTGGCCAGCGCGATCTGGCTCGGCCGGGATGACCTCGTGCGATTCGAACGCGACGAGCTTGTAGCGCTTGTACTCGTCAAGTGCGACATGCTGTTCGCTGAACCCGCCCTCGGGCGACATCTGGATGATGCCCGCTTCGCGTCCATGGAGGACGATCTCGCGGTCCTTGCGCTGCAGAGCCAGGGCAATGCGGCGGGCTACGATGAACCCGACAATCGGTCCGAGGAAGAACAACACACGCAGCCAGTAGGTCACGTCGTTCAGCGACACGTGGAAGTGCGTGGCGATGAGGTCGGACGACGCCGCACACCACATCACGCAATACCAGATCACGCCGGCCACGCCAACACCGGTGCGGAATGGGGCGTTCCGCGGGCGGTCGAGCAGGTGATGCTCCCGATCGTCCTTGGTGACCCAGCGTTCGATCCACGGCCAACCGAACATGGCACCGATCAGGATCGCGGCGGGGACCATGGGCAGCAGGACGTTGAGGATGAGGTTGTTATCGCCCCAAGGGAAGGGGATGACCCATTCGAAGCTGAAGTTCCCGAGCACACCCGGCATGAGGCGCAGCGCACCGTCGACCCAGCCGATGTACCAGTCAGGCTGGGTGCCTGCGGAGACGGGGGAGGGGTCGTACGGACCGTAGTTCCAGATCGGGTTGATGGTGAAGAAGCCCGAGATGGCGGCGACGATGCCGAACACGATGAAGAAGAAGCCGCCGGCCTTGGCCGCGTAGACGGGCCCGACGGGGAAGCCGACGACGTTGTCGTTGGTCCGGCCGGGGCCGCGGTACTGGGTGTGCTTGTGCACTACCACCATGAACAGGTGGATGGCAATCATCAGCAGGATCATGGCCGGTACGAGCATGATGTGCAGCATGTAGAGTCGACCGATGATCGCGGTACCCGGGAATTCCCCGCCGAACAGGAAGGCGGAGATGTAGGTGCCGACCACCGGAAGGGCCTTGATGACGCCGTCGATGATGCGCAGGCCGTTACCGGACAGCAGGTCATCGGGCAGCGAGTAGCCGGTGAAGCCAGCTGCCATGGCCAGGACCAGCAGCGTGCCGCCGACGACCCAGTTGAGTTCGCGCGGGCGCCGGAAGGCGCCGGTGAAGAACACGCGCAACATGTGCACGGAGACCGCGGCCACGAAGAGAAGCGCGGACCAGTGGTGCACCTGGCGCATGAACAAGCCGCCTCGCACGTCGAAGGAGATGTCCATCGTCGAGGCCATCGCCACGGACATGTGGACGCCCTTGAGCGGGTTGTAGCTGCCTTCGTACACGGTGTGGGCCATCGAGGGATCGAAGAAGAACGTCAGGAACGTTCCCGAGATCAGCAGGATGACGAAGGTGTACAGCGCAACTTCGCCGAACATGAAGGACCAGTGGTCCGGGAAGATCTTCCGGCCGAATTCCTTGACCATGGCCGACCCGCCTACGCGGGTGTCCACGAAGTTGGCGATGCGGCCGGTCGAGGTCTTGGGCCGGTACTCGGTAGTTGAGGACATGATTAGCCACGCTCCCAGTAGCTCGGGCCGACGGGCTCGTGGAAGTCGCTCTGGGCAACCAGATAGCCCTCCGAATCGACCGTGATCGGAAGTTGCGGAAGTGCGTGACCGGCCGGGCCGAAGATGACCTTGCATTCCTGCGTCAGGTCGAACGTCGACTGGTGGCACGGGCACAGCAGGTGGTGCGTCTGCTGCTCGTACAGGGCGACAGGGCAGCCCACGTGGGTGCAGATCTTGGAGTAGGCGACGATGCCGTCGTAGTTCCAGGTTTCACGCTCCGGGGAGACGTGCAGTTGCTTCGGATCCAGGCGCATCAGCAGGACGACGGCCTTGGCCTTCTCGTTCAGCGGGTCTTCCATCTCGTTCAGCCCCTCGGGGATGACATGGAAGGCCGAGCCCAGCTGGACGTCCGAGGCCTTGATCGGCGTACCGGAGGGGTCGCGGACGAGCTTGACGCCCTTGTCCCACATGGTGTGCCGAAGGCGGTCGACGATCTGGCCAGCGCTGGCCCCGGTGCGGTCCAGATCTCGGAACATGAAGATGGCCGGGATGGGTGCCAGCGCGACGGCGGCGATCAGCGAATTGCGGATCAGCGGACGGCGCTTGATGCCGGTTTCCTCGATGATGTCGCCGAGCATCTTCTCGGCGACCTCACGGTCTGCTTCGGGGCGGATCTCGTGGCGCTGCTCGGTGATCTCGTGGTCGGGCATCAGGGTCTTGGCCCAATGCACGACGCCCACGCCGATGCCCAGCATCGCAAACGCGGTCCCGATCCCCAACAACGTGTTCTGCAGGCGGATGTCGCCGATCGATTCTGCATGTCCTACGACGAAGTACGCCACGAAGAGCAGCAGCGTGCCCAAAACGGACAGCACGAACAGCAGTGTTACCTGGCGTTCCGCCCGCTTTGCGGCCCGCGGGTCGACGTCGGCGAGACGCGGCCGGTGCGGAGGCAGGCCCGGGTCCTGGAACGTATCCACGGAGCCCTGACCAGCCTTAGCAACGGCGCCCGGTTCGTTCGGACTGCCGTGACTATGGTCGCCCATGTTCTCTCTCATCCTTTTTCTCAAATTCCTTGGTACGAAGTGTGGTGTACGGGACGATGCCCGTTGCCCCGGATCAGGACGGGCGCGAAGTCAGCCAGATCGTGAAGGCGATGACGATGCCGAGTCCAGCGGTCCAGATCAGCAGGCCTTCGGAAACCGGGCCAAGCGAGCCGAGCTGTGCGCCACCGGGGGAGCCCTGGGCTTCGATTTCCTTCAGGAAGGTGATGACGTCGCGCTTCTCATCGGGCGTGATGTTCGAGTCGTTGAAGACAGGCATGTTCTGCGGGCCCGTGACCATGGCCTCGTAGATGTGCTTTTCGCTGACACCGGCCAGTGCCGGGGCGAACTTGCCACGCGTCAACGCGCCACCGGCCGCAGCGGCGTTGTGGCACATGGCGCAATTGACGCGGAAGACCTCTCCACCAGCTGCCGAATTGCCCTTGGAGGTATCGAGGACTTCCTCGCCCGGCACTGCGGGGCCGGCGCCGAGCGACGCGACGTACGCCGCCAGCTGCATGGTTTCCTCATCGGTGAACTGGCGTGGCTTCTGCTGGGCCTGCGGGCCGTTCATCTGCATCGGCATGCGTCCGGTGCCAACCTGGAAGTCGACGGCTGCGGCCCCGACACCGACAAGCGAAGGGCCACTAGGGGAGCCTTCGGCATTCATGCCGTGGCAGGTGGCACAGTTGGCGACAAAGAGCTTGTTGCCTTCGTTGACGTCGCTGGCGCTATACGTCGTCGCGGCCTTGGCCTCGTTGACGCTGCTGGCCGCGGCATACAGGCCGCCGGTGATGAGCAGACCCATCAACAGCAGAGCTACGGCGGCGAGCGGATGGCGGCGCCTTTGCGAAAGAGCCTTCACTTGCTGGTTCCTCACTTGGTTTGATTGATGATGCTTGATGTGGCCCGTGAGCCGGTCTCTACTTCAGGAAGTAGATGATCGCGAACAGAGCGATCCACACGACGTCGACGAAGTGCCAGTAGTAGGACACGACGATGGCTGACGTCGCCTCAAAGTGACCGAACTTCTTGGCCACGAAGGCGCGTCCGATGATCAGGATGAAGGCGACGAGGCCACCGGCGACATGCAAACCGTGGAAGCCGGTCGTGATGTAGAAGGCCGAGCCGTAGGCGTTGGAGCTCAAGGCGACGCCGTGGTGGACGAGTTCGGTGTATTCATACGCCTGCACGGAGACGAAGATAGCCCCGAGGATGAACGTGAGGATGAACCACTCGACCATTCCCCACTTGCGGAAGTTCAGCAGCCCACCGAGGCGGCGCGGCTGGAGGTCCTCCGCCCGGAAGACTCCGAGCTGGCAAGAGAAGGAGCTGGAAACCAGGATGATCGTATTGACGAGTGCAAACGGGACATTGAGTTTGGCTGTCTCGTTCGCCCACAACTCCGGCGACGCCGCGCGGAGCGTGAAGTACATGGCGAAAAGTGCGGCGAAGAACATCAGCTCGCTGGAAAGCCAGACGACGGTTCCCACCGACACCATGTTGGGACGGTTAGGCGCAGGGTGCGCCTGGGCATTTAGGGCATGAGTCGCAGTTGTCACAGAGCCATTATGTCTATAAAAGTGCCGCAGACACCAATGCATCGCGGCCCGAGTCGCCCGTTTTTGCACCGGTCAGGCCCAAGTTCCGCGGAATATCAAGGGAGAAACAATTCCGCACTTTCTACAAAACGTAGATAACCTTGTTGCGTGTCAACGATTTCTTCTCAGTCCAAGTTCCCGAACTGGCCAACAATCCTCACATCGCTAATAAGCGGCGATGACCTTTCGACCGAGGACGCCGCGTGGGCCATGAGCGAGATCATGGGCGGCAACGCTTCTGATGTGCATATTGCCGGCTTTCTCGTGGCGTTGCGCGCCAAGGGGGAGTCAGTGGCGGAACTGTCCGGCTTGGTCGAGGCGATGATCGCCAGTGCGCGTCCGCTCGATCTTCCCGGGGAGAAGCTGGACATCGTGGGAACCGGTGGAGATAGGCACAACACCGTCAACATCTCGACCATGTCTTCGCTGGTTTGTGCCGGAGCCGGTGCGCGCCTGGTCAAGCACGGCAACCGTGCCGCCTCGTCGTCGTCCGGGTCGGCCGACGTGCTTGAAGCACTCGGGGTCCGGCTCAACGCACCCGCCGAACGACTCGGTCCCATCCTCGACGAAGCCGGCATCACGTTCTGTTTCGCCCAAATGTTCCATCCCTCAATGCGATTCGCGGCCGCGGCACGCTCGCGCTTGGGCGTGGCCACCGCATTCAACTTCCTTGGTCCGCTGACCAATCCGTCACTTCCGACTGCGTCCGCCATCGGTTGCGCCGACGAGCGGATGGCACCGATCATGGCCGGAGTCCTCGCAGCGCGCGGATCCCGCGCCCTGGTATTCCGGGGGGACGACGGCTTGGACGAACTGACGACCACGACCACCAATCGCGTGTGGGAAGTCCGCTCCGGACAGGTCACTGCCACGGACTTCGATGCCCGCGATTTGGGAATGGAACGGGCGATGCTGCAGGACCTGCGGGGCGGCGATGCAGAACACAACGCCGCGGTGGTCCATGACATCCTCGCAGGGGCAACCGGACCGGTGCGTGACTCGGTTGTCCTGAACGCCGCAGCCGGCCTGGTTGCCTTTGACGCGAGCGCCACGGGGACGTTGGGGGAGCGCCTGACAACGGCAGCGGATCGAGCCCGGCAGTCCATCGACAGCGGCGCCGCACGGGACGTGCTGGAGCGCTGGATCCGCGCCACGAGCATCGGCGAATAGCACTCCACACCGGAACGGGGCCGTTGGGTGGCGCCCCGGTACCGGCGCGCCACCCAACGGCCCCGTTCCGGCCTTCCTGATCCCCCTAGATCAGGCGTGCCCCTATTCGAGGCCGAGCGAGAAGGCGGCGTCGAGATCGTGTTGCGAATAGGCGCGGAAGGCTATATGTGTCGTGGTTTCCACGACCCCGTCGACCTTGGACAGTCGATTCGCAATGACCTCCGCGAGATCCTCGTGGTTCCTCACGCGAGCAATCGCAATCAGATCCCAGTCGCCGGCGACCGAGTACACCTCGCTGATGCCGTCCAGCTCCGAGATCTTCTGCGCGCATTCAGGAATGCTGTCAGCAGCTGTCTGGATCATTACAAACGCGGTGATCATTACGTGTTCCTCCACCTTCCGGCACCGGGGACGTCCGGCTGTTGAATCGTTCTTTCAGCCTAGTTCACGGCGCCATCGGCCCGCACTTTACGACGTATAAGCAGGCTTGTGATTGCCCGTCGTCCCACGAGGAAGATGCCCAGGACGATCGTGGCAACGATGATGAACGGAGTAGCGGCGGTGTCCCCGGCCAAAACGCGGATGATGAGCCCCAGCGCCACGGTGCCTATCCACGTGACGATCCCGTGTGGCCAGATCCGGTTTGGCTCGCGCCGGACCATCGTGACGCAGGAAAAAATGGCCAGGGCGATCAGGAAGGGCCCGGCCGTACCCAGGATGCCCGCCGCGTCGAGTCCTTCTGCATGTGATCGACGGCCCAGCGCCGCAAAAATGAGCACCAGCAGGAGGTCAATGATGAACAGGACAATCCAGGTCCGACGATTTTGCATGCCCAGAGTCTATCTTTGCCCTTGTGCATGGAGGGGTGGGCGACAAGCTTGCATCCTTGTTGTCATCAATACAAACAGATAGTGTTGTGACATGATCGTCCTCACCATCGACCAGCGGGATTCGCGCCACAGCCCGGATCGGGTGGACGAACTCGCTACCCGGCTGAACGCGGCCTACCCCACGGTCCGTCCCTTCGAACGCACTGCAGGCGACGAGCTCCAGGGTGTCCTGGACGACGGACGGGCGGCTGTGGAACTCCTGCTGGATGTCGCATTGGACGAAGCATGGAGCGTGGGCCTCGGAGTCGGCTCGGTGAAGGAGCCCTTGCCGAAGCAAACGCGGGCGGGGGCAGGGGAGGCCTTCGAAGCCGCACGGGATGCGGTTGAACGGGCCAAGCATGCGCCCGCCTCCGTGGCGGTGTCCGGAGCAGGCGCAGAGGCGCAACGCTTGGAGGCGGAATTGCAATTGGTCGCCGAGGTGAATGGCCGGCGGACCGAATCGTCACAGGAGGCGGGAATACTCGTAGAACAGGGCCTGTCCCAGCGTCAGGCTGCCGTCCAACTGGGGATCACCCAGCAGGCCGTCTCGAGCCGATTGGCGTCGGGCCTTTGGAGCCAGTGCCGGAAGCTCGCCGACCAGGCCGGTCTGGCACTAGACCGCTACACCGCCGCATTCGATGGGAGGACAACCCCATGAGCACGCTCGTGCTACTGGCACTCGCAGCCCTTGTCGGCATGCCCCAGTACTTCCGGCGGTTCCGCGGTCAGACGAATCATTGGCTTTACGGCACGGCTGCCGGACAACTGGTGCTTCTGGCTGCAGCGGCACTTCTCGCCGCCGGTACGACCGCACCCGCCCCGGGGTGGGGGACCGCAGCTAGCTTTGCTGTAGCTGCGGCAGCTTTGGGGGGAGGGCCGGTGACCATGGCGATCCTTCGCCTTTCAGCGCCCTCGACCTCCGGCAATATTGCCGATCGGCAGGCATTGGGCGTACCGGGCCGGGACCCAGATGCGGCGCCGGTACGCGATCCGGACGGCACCGAAGCAGCGGACGGCGCCGCCGAATCCCAAGGAGATCGCTCAAGCCAGATCCTGCAAGGAGGAGCGTGGATCGGCCTGCTGGAGCGGCTCGCCATTGCCTCGACACTTTGGTGTGGCTGGCCCGAGGGCCTTGCCATTGTGCTGGCAGTGAAGGGCCTGGGCCGCTACGCCGAACTCGGCAAGGACGGGGCGGCGGAGAGATTCATCCTGGGAACTTTCGCCAGCGTGTTGTGGGCCTGCGCATGCACCGGCGTTGCGGTGCTGGCTACCGCGTTGTACCCGTGACGGCGGTTGTGGCCCTGACACCCCTGACGACGCCGACCACCATGAACACGGCAATAGCTGCATAGGCCGCCGCAACGCTCCACTTGGGCACGGCGCCGGCAAAGAGGAGCTGGGCGATGCCCGTCGCGAAGGAAACGAGACCCGCAACAAGTGCCATGGCCCCGCAGCGACGTGGGTTTGCACCCATGCCTCATTCGACGCAGTCGTCACGGGAAGCCGGATCCCCACCATCCAACCGGAAGGCAGCCTTCGCGATGCCCAAGCTGCCGCGCACGGCCACCACCAAACCGATCACCAACATGATGATCCCGTGGTCACGGCCTCTTCCAGGCAAGCTTCCCCCTCGCTTTGCGTCTCGCGCTCGAGTCGATCCGGCCACTTCAGCCAAACGTAGACCTGCTGGCCGCCAGCCCTGCGTGGGGACCGGCCGGGGGAGTAGGAGTAGTCGGGTCCTCGTGAAGACCTCCTTGGCCCACACGCAGCCCAACGGCGCCGCCGTTGTCCTCAGATGGCCCGGTCTGGAGCCTGGCAGCCTTCAGCGCGTCGCTCTCTGAGGACCCGGCCGCCCCTCCGGAAGACCAGGTCAGGTCAACAGGGCAAAAGCCGGGGAGCTCGACGGTCCCAAACCGCATGGGAGCAGCCACCCTCCGCCATGCGTGTCGCGGACGACACAGCGGGTTCCCAGGGTGTCACGAAACCATGCGACGGCGAACCACCGAATCCCATCCCGATAGCAGCCGCCTGCGGCCCCCGTGCCGATCGGCTGTGCGGAACCCGAGGAAGACCTGCTCATGGCTTCGGCTAATGCCAATGGAGACATGCCACCGCGCGCGCTCCATGCACCGGCACCACGCCGTCGGGTTCCAGGGACATACATGCAGTGCACGCGTCGACGGTGCGGCTCCATGGCCTGAAATCGTTTTCCTCGGTTGGGGCCGGCGTGAAGGACACAGGGCGGTTCGCGGGGAGGCAGCGCAGCCACAAGCTCGGGCCAAGCGGGAACTACGCTTATCGCTCTGAGTCCTATACGGGCGCTGCAGTTCCCGCTTAGCTGTCGGTTTCCGGTTCGTTCCTTGCTGCCGTCGGTTATTAGAAGTATGTACCAAATATGGACGCAACGTACGCAAGGAGCAGGACGTATCCCAGTGCGAAGGCCGTTTGGTATGGCCATCGAGTGCGGCGAAGTTCTGGTTCACCTACTGAGTGCTGAGCGGTCGTCCCGGGGCGGACCGCCCGAATTGGAGGCAGCTGGACTCGAAAGATGCTTACAGCGAAAACTTGGAGGATTGCGGCCGTGTAGGCCAGCAAGGGCTGGCCTACGAAATCGGTGACGGCGGGAAGCAGGAGTTCCACTCCGACGGCTACCACGTTCCCTGCCAACTGGAGCCGTTCGAAGAAGTGATCCGCTCGGGATCCTTCCGTGATGGGTATCGATGGCGTCCGGCTGTGCAGACTGCCGCTGAAGCAAGGACGATGGCCAGCAGTATGAGAAACCGTTCCATCAGGGTCACCTCCTGCTAGCCGTCGGGGCAGCGCGACCATGGATACGGGGATCGCGCTGCACTCGAATGAGGTCCCTGCGCCCTAGCAGCCACGTCCCCAGGGAGAAGCCTTGCGGCCCACCCGTCACGAAATCGACCTTAGGTGTTCGCGGACCCACCATGCTGCAACCGAGGTCAGACACGTCAGGATCTCAGAGGAGTCGAACGAGCACTGCCCGCGTAGCCAGCCATAGGGACGCCGGCGTCAGCGGCGTGTTTGTGAATGGCTTGGTAGCTGTAGCCCAGGGCATTTGCGACCAGGGTGGGTGGCAGTTCTTGGACGAGGCCGCGCAGAGCTGTGCTCCGGGCTCCGCTGAGTTGGATGCCCAAGGCGCGTTGTTGGCCCATCATCGCGTCGGCGTGGCTGTGCTGGCCCGGCATGGTTGCGGGCAAGAGCCACTGGCTCCCGTTGTTCCAGACCTGCTGGTTGGGCCGGTCGTACAGATAGTCCCAGAACATATGGGCAGTCTGCGCAGGAACCAGCAACTTTGCGGCTCCGCGAATCCGTCGACCCCTCGACGCGCCGGACTGACACCCGGCGCGTCGTCAAGCAGGCCCAAGTCACTGAAAAGGCGCGGATTTCAATGTCCAAGCCCCAGAAATAGGGGAGGCGTATCACCGGGTCCCAATCTGCTTATCCTGCAACCGCGTCACCCCTACTTTACATAATGTAGATTATCGGCGTTTGGGAAAGAGGGTGGCGAGGGGATGCCAACCTCCGGATGCCACCATCCGCATACCGGGCTAATACCGTCCCTTGATGACGAAGTAGGTCCCGCGGATTATCCCGGCCAACTTCGACTTCTGCCGCGCGAATTTGAACTTCGTGGCGAGCTCGTCGGGAACGTCCATGCCCTCGGACAACTTGAATCCGACGGCCCGCTTGGAGCCGTCCTCAATGCCGTACATGACATTCACGGACAAGCCGGACTCGTAGAACACGTAGGCCATCTTGCTGCCGCCGGCCTCAAACAAGCTGGCCTCCAGTGGCCGTGACGAAATGACGAGGTCCCGCTCATCCGCGAGAATGCGGTTCACCCACTCCAGGATCTCCGCTGCCTCATCGGCCGGCTCTACGGTGAAGGCGTGGGCGTACTTGTTCTTGTAGTAACGTGCTTCGTTGGCGCGCAGGCCTGCCAGCGCGCCGGCCACCGGCGAGCTTTCCAGGCCAACGGTGGATACGTCTTTGAAATCTACGGTGTAGGACACGGTTCCCCTCCTGGGAATGATCGTCGGTTGCCTTCACCTTAGTGGCGGCTTCAGCCGCCTTGCTTCTCGAATCCTGCTCCATGCCGGCATCCATCCGTGCCTTGGGACCAACTCCCCCGCAAGACTTAGTGATTGGGACTAGCAATCGGTAGTTGGGCGCGCATCAGCAATCCGTTGCCGTCGGCAAACCGTGTCGTGTGGAAAGAGCTCGCCTTCGCCACCAAGGCGAACCCAAGATGCCGGTGCAGGGCAATGGAGGCCGTATTTCCGGCGTTGACCACGTACCAGGCGACGTCGGCACGCTCCCGGATCCACTCCAAGCGGCGTCGCGACAACGATGTTCCGATACCCTGCCGCTGAGACGACGGCATGACCGTCAGTCCGCCCAGATAATGACCGGCAGGTGCCGGCCCGTCCGCATGGTCCCAATAGTGCGTTTTGGCCCAGCCGACCACGAGTCCGGCCCGCTCCGCCACGAGGAGAAGCCGCTGCGGGTCTGCCAAGGTCGCGGCATAGCGCTCTGCCGTTCCGCCCGCACGGTCGGTGGTTTCGTTGATGCGGACAATCCGCTCGATGTCGTCCTCGATGGCCTCGCGGATGTAGATTTCCCGGCGCGCGTTCGTGTCATGGTCCATTGCTTCTCCATTCCTGACGGGACTCGAAGCCGGACCGGGCGGTCCGGCGTCGGAGACGCCAACGTCCTGGTCCTCTGACCGGAGGCGGTCCCGACGTTCTGCCCCAGGCTTCCTGCTGCACCCTACCGGTCGCCCGGCCAGGCAGGTCGGTATCCGCCTTGCCCGTGCTGCTGGAACCGGCACGGGACCAAGCATCGCCGAGGCCACCGCATGCGTCCGTCCGCGGGCGGAGGCTGGTGCCGTCGTTCGTATAATCGGTACATGGACACTTCCCCGCTCGGCGGAACTTCCCCCCGTGGTGCAGCCGACGCATGAGTCCTTCTCCCTCGCTGCTCAGCGGCCGCAACTCGTCCCGCCGTATCCTGGCACGGGCCGAGGCCCTCGCGGCCGACCAGGGCATCGTCCTGGACGACGGGCAACGGCGCCTGTTGGCGGACCTGGCATCGGCGGCGTCCGATGCGCTGTCCCAGCGGGGTACCGCGACACTCCGGCACCAGTATGTGCATGGACCGCCAGGACGCGGAAAGACCTGGCTCATGGGCCTTTTCCACCAGGCCGTGCAGACCAAGTCCAAGCGCAGGGTGCATTTCCACGACTTCTTCCGCGACCTCCATGCCCGTGCCCACGCGGCCGGCCCGACCGACGACGGACGGCCGGCGGTGGAGCACGCGCTGGATGCCTTGCTCGGGGACACACGGCTGCTGTGCTTCGACGAGCTCCACGTGCACGACCCCGGCGACGCCATGTTCTTCGCCCGGACACTCAAAGCCGTCTTCGCCCGGCGCATCCTCTTGGTCGCGACCTCCAACTACGCCCCGGAAGACCTGCTGCCCAGCGACTACTTCCACCACCTCTTCGAGCCGACGATCGCGCTGATCAAGTCACGGATGCGGATACGGATGCTCGACGCCGGGACCGACTACCGCACCATCGTGCCCGCCGCGGAACGAGCCTCGGGGTATTCCGCAGGCCATCTCATGGTGCCCGGGACCCGGCGGCAGCTCGAGGGGGCGGGCCTCACGATCCCGGCCCCCTCGGAGCAGACCACCATCAGGCCCACGACCCACTCCTTCAGGGCACTGCGTGCGGCCCAGGGACAGGCGTGGTTCGACTTCCGCGATCTCTGCGACGCCCCCTCCGCGGCCTCGGACTACCTCCACCTTGCCCGCCACCACGACCATGTGGTCATCGACGGCATCCCGGCCCCGGGACGGGCGGACCCGAGCGCCTGGAAGCGCTTGGCCAACCTCATCGACGTCCTGTACGACCGGGACATCCGCATCGACCTGATCTGCATGGCGGTGCCCGACCCCGGCGCCTCGGGGGGCCATGCAGTCGACACCGCGCGACTGGCCAGCCGGCTGGCGGCGCTCCGCCGCCCGGACGACGACACCGCCCTTCCGGCCGCCGCCGGTACGCCACCCCACGACGGATAGGACCCAGCATGGAACCCGCCACCGGTACCCCTGGCCCATGGACGACCGCCCATCTGGTCGACGTGGTCAGCGCGCTGGTCGAGGCCGTCGTACGCGGCGACGACGGCACACCGCTCCCCCACTCCCTGCCCCCCATCGTCCAGCTCGGCCATCCGGTGCTCCGGACCGGAACGCCGGACTACGACGGCGAGCTGCCCCCGCAACTGCTCGGGGACCTGCTGGAGGTCATGCGCGCCACCATGCACGCCGCCCCGGGGGTCGGGTTGGCGGCACCGCAGATCGGGCTGCCCCTGCGCCTGGCCGTCCTCGAGGACCGGTTTCCGATCGACACCGACATCGCCACCGCACGCGAACGCGCGCCGCTGGGCTACTTCGCGGCGATCAACCCGTCCTACGCCGCCCGGGGTGGCCGGACGGCGTCGTTCTACGAAGGGTGCCTGTCCTTCGCCGGCTACCAGGCGGTCGTGGAGCGCCCAGCCGACATCCTGGCCGCCTACACCACGCCGACCGGGCAGGCCGTACGCCGGGAACTTGCCGGCTGGCAGGCCCGCATCTTCGCCCACGAGACCGACCACCTGGACGGGACCGTCTACATCGACAAGGCCCTCACCCGCAGCCTCACCACCGGCTCCGAATACGCCCGGCGCTGGGCGGCACCGGACATCGATGCCGCCCGTTCCGTGCTCGGGTTCTAGGTCTAGGCCGGGACTCCCGGCCGCGGTTCCCGGCCACTGCCCTGGACGGAGGCAGCTTCGTGGGCACCGCCGTCGTCCGCCGCATTTCCCTCGACGGGGAGATGGCGGGACCACCAGTCCAGGATCGCCTCGAAGCGCTGGCGCCGGTGCCAGGGCGTCCCGCCACGGGAGAGCTCGTGGTTCTCGCCCGGGAAGAGCAGGAACTCGGCCTCCACGCCATGGCGGAGCAGCTCGGCATAGTAGCGCTGGGCCTGCTCCAGCGGGCAGCGGTAGTCCTCCTCGGAATGCACCACCAGCGTCGGGGTGCGCACCTGGGCGACCTTCGCCATCGGGCTCTGCTCGAGCGTGGCGGCCACGTCGCGGCCGGTGTACTCCTCGCTGAAGAACCAGCCGATGTCGCTGGTGCCCGTGAACGAGAACGGGTCCAGGTAGCCGCGCTCCACGATGGCGGCGGCGAAGCGGTGGTCGTGCGCGATCGTCCAGGCGGTCAGGTAGCCGCCGTAGGAACCGCCCAGCACCCCGACCCGGTCCCCATCCAGCGACGGCTCGGCGGCCACGGCGCCGTCGAGGAACGCCAGCACGTCCTGCAGATCGACCGTGCCCATGGCCTCCTTGATGGCCAGGCCGTGCTCCCGGCCGTAGCTGGCGCTGCCGCGCGGGTTGCACTGCAGCACCGCGTAGCCGGCCTGCGCGTAGACCTGCGCCTCGTCGAAGTAGCCCCAGCCGTACTGCGCGTAGGGGCCGCCGTGGATGTTCAGCAGGACCGGGTGCGGGCCCTCGCCCGCGGGCAGGAACAACCAGCCGTGCACCGGGTACCCGTCGACCGAGTCGACCACCAGCTCGCGGGGTTCGGCGATGCGCGTCGAGGCCCGCAGGCCGGCCGCGAAATCGGTCACCCGCCGCACGCCGCCGTCGGCGACCACCCCGATCTCCCCGGGCGTGCTGGGGTCGGCA
>Ga0134125_10004075_pt1 | contig 16737 bp, 13 predicted proteins | sample KB31751_FD_96464 | JGI IMG/M metagenome (GOLD analysis project Ga0134125, IMG submission 96464) | Terrestrial soil microbial communities with excess Nitrogen fertilizer from Kellogg Biological Station, Michigan, USA - KB3-175-1 | ecosystem: Environmental > Terrestrial > Soil > Unclassified ...
CGGTAGGCGCCGTTGATGCGGACGTAGCCTTCGGTCAGGTCACAGGTCCACATCCAGGCGGAGGCGCGGCCGGCGGCGAGGGCAATGCGAATGGCCACCTCGTGCCGCTCGAGGCGGTGCTTGGCTTCGCTCTCATCGAACGGCAGGGCCTGGCCGCGGCGGTACACCGCCAGGCCGCTGAACCAGATGGAGGCGCGCTCGGGATCGAAGTTCACGCCGCAACTGGAGGCGGCCGAGAGCACCCGTCCCCAGTTGGCGTCGGCGCCGGCAATGGCGGTCTTCACCAGCGGGGAGTGGGCCAGGGCACGGGCGACGCGGTCGGCATCGGCCGCGGTGCGCGCTCCCTCCACCGAGATGGTGACGAAGTGGCGCGCGCCTTCGCCGTCGAGCACGATCTGGCGGGCCAGCGACTGGGCGACCCCGGTCAGCGCCTGCTGGAACTTGCGGCGGCCGGGGGCGGAGAGCCGTCCGCCGGCGGCGCCGCTGGCAAACAGGGCGGCGGTGTCGTTGGTCGAGGTGTCGCCGTCCACGGTGATGCGGTGAAAGGACTCCTCCACGGCGGCGTGCAGCGCCGTGCGGCAGGAGGCGGGCGACAGCGGAGCATCGGTGAACAGGAACCCGAACATGGTGGCCATGCGGGGATGGATCATGCCCGAGCCCTTGGCCATGCCCGCCACGCGGTAGGTGCGGCTGCCGTCGCGGAACTCGGCGGCGGCGACTTTGGCACAGGTGTCGGTGGTGCGGATGGCGTGGGCGGCGGCGAGCGGGGTGTCGTTCTTGCCGATCCAGACCGGCAGCGCCTCCAGGATCTTGTCCACCGCCAGCGGTTGTCCGATGACGCCGGTGGATCCCACCAGGACCTGCTCGACGGGGCAGCCCACCCAGCGCGCGGTGGCGCGCGTCATGGCCAGCGCGGCGCGGCGGCCGGCGGGTCCGGTGGCGCAGTTGGCGTTGCCGCTGTTGACCACCAGGGCCCGCACCCAGCCGCCGCTGGCGGCCAGATGGGCGCGGGAGAGGCGCACCGGCGGCGCCTGCAGGCGGTTGGTGGTGAACAGGGCGGCGGCGGCGGCCGGGCGCTCCATGGTGACCAGCATCAGGTCGGCGGCCTTGCGCTTGATGCCACAGTGGCCGGCGGCGAAACGGAAGCCCTGGGGCCAGGCCAGGGGTGCGGGTTCGGGAGCGGCGGGAGGAGGGGTCATGGCAGTAGCTCGGTGCCGGCGAGTTGCGCGCCGGCGCAGACATATTCCAGCGCCGGCGCGGCCGCCGGCCCCAGAATGGTGACGTTGGCCACGCCCGCGGTGAGCGCGGCGCGACAGGCGGCCGCCTTGGGCAGCATGCCGCCGTGGAGCGTGCCCGCGGCGGTCATGGCTTCAAGGTCGGCGAGGGAGGCGCGGGGGATGGTTCGTCCGGCGTCATCGAGCACCCCGTTCACGTCGGTGAAGAACAGCAGGCGGTGCGCCTTCAGCGCCGCCGCCACCGCCGCCGCGGCCTGATCCGCGTTGATGTTTAAAATGGCGCCGGGTTCGTCCTCATCCAGACCCAACGAGGCGATGACCGGGGTGCAGCCGGCGGCGAGCAGGGTGCGGCAGAGCTTGACGTCGGCGCGCGGATCGCCGCCCACCGCGCCCAGCTCAGGCAGCCGCCGCGCGCGCAACAGCCCGGCGTCGCATCCGGTAAGCCCCGCCGCGCGCATCCCGGCGGCCTGGAGGGCGGCCACCAGGCGGGTGTTCACCTGTCCCGCCAGGGTCATGAGCGCGGCTTCGAGCACCGCCGGCGTGGTCACGCGCAGGCCCTGACGAAACTCGGTCGGGGTGTGCAACTGCTGCAGCAGGGCGGTCAGCGCCTTGCCTCCACCGTGCACCAAAACCAGCTTCTTGACCCGCGCCACCCGCGCCAGCGCCGCCACCAGGTCGGGCGTGGGGGCGGGTTCGAGCAGGCTGCCGCCCAGCTTGATGACGGTGATCATGCCAGCCCCGTCTCCTCCGGCCAGCCGGACATCAGGTTGAAGTTCTGCACCGCCTGTCCGGCGGCGCCCTTGAGCAGGTTGTCGAGGCAGCTCACGATCACCGCCTGACGGCCATCGGCGCGGACCTTCCAGCCGATATCGCAAAAGTTGGTGTGGTTGACGTCATTCAACTCCGGCAATTGATCGCCGCGGAGGCGCACAAAGGGATGGCCGATGTAGGCGCGGGCGTACGCGCCGGCGAGGTCGTCGCCGCGCAGCCTGACATACAGGGTGGCCAGAATGCCGCGCGAGGTGGGAAGCAGATGCGGGGTGAAGGCAAAGGTCGCGGCATCCAGCCCGCAATGGCGGGCAATCTCGGGCGCATGGCGATGGGCGTAAACGTGGTAGGCCCTGCAGTTGGCCTCCAGTTCGCAAAAGTGCAGGTCCTGGCGAAGGCCGCGGCCGGCGCCGCTGGCCCCCGATTTGGCGTCGCAGATGATGTCGCTGGTCTCGATCACCCCGGCGGTCACCAGCGGGCCGAGCGCCAGATTGGCGGCGGTGGCGTAGCAGCCGGGGTTGGATACCAGCGCCGCGTCGCGGATGGCCGCGCGATTCCTCTCCGGCCAGCCATAGACGACGCCCGGGTCGAAGCGGAACGCCCCGCTCAGGTCGACAATGCGCGGCGGGTGCGCGGCGGCCCGCAGCGCCGCCGTCCAGGCGGTGCTCACCTCCGCCGGGGTGGCCAGGAAGACGAAGTCGGGATCGGCGGCCAGCGCCGCCTCCACCCCGGCGGTGGAATCGAGCGCCGCCTCGACGCGCGCTCCGGGATGGCGCGCCAGCAGCCGGGCCAGCTCGCGGCCGGCGTAGCCGGTGGCCCCGGCAATGGCCACCCGCGCTTTAGAATAATTATTCATTGCTGGAATAATTATACATTCGGGGTGGCGGCTGTCAAGCGATAATGAAGGGGTGGCGACCTTCCATCTGCGCAACTTCGGGTGCCGGGCCAACCAGGCCGACGGCGCGGCGCTGAGCGAGCGTCTGCGGCAGTCGGGGTTGACGCCGGCGGCGGAGGAGGCGGCCGACTGGATCGTGCTCAATACCTGCACCGTCACCGGCGAGGCCGATGCCGAAGCGCGGCGGGTGATCCGCCGGCTGCGCACGGCCCGGCCGCGAGCCCGGATCGCCGTCACCGGCTGCTACGCCGAACGCGCGCCGGAGGAGCTGCATCGGCTGCCGGGAGTGGAGGTGGTCGCCGGTCACGCCGCCCAGTGGGACCTGGGCGCTCAGCTTCTACCTCCGGAGTCGTTGGCGCCCGCCGCCAAGCTGGCCAACCTGGCCTGGCTGGAGACGCCACCAGCCGACAGAACGCGGGCGGTGGTGAAGGTGCAGGAGGGGTGTGGACGGGCGTGCAGCTTCTGCATCATTCCCCAGGTGCGCGGCGGCAGCCGCTCGCGCCCGCTGGGCAGCGTGCTGGCGCAGATTGCCGCACTGGTGAAGGCAGGGCAGCAGGAGATCGTAATTTCGGGGATCAACCTGGGGCAATGGGGGCGCGATCTGGAGTCGAAGCTGCGCCTCGAGCATCTGGTGGCGGCTCTGCTGGAGCAGACGGCGGCACCGCGACTGCGACTGAGTTCGGTGGAACCGATGGACTGGAGCGCGGGACTGACCGCGCTCATGGCGGCGGAGCCGCGGTTGGCGCGTCACGCCCATTTGCCGTTGCAGAGCGGCAGCGACACGGTGCTGCGCCGCATGCGCCGCCGCTACCGCGCCGGCGACTATGCGGCGCGGGTGGAGGCGCTGGCCGCGGCGGTGCCGCTGGTGGCCATCGGCGCGGACGTTATGACCGGCTTTCCGGGCGAAACCGACGCCGAGCACGCCGGGACGCTGGCGCTGGTCGAGCGCCTGCCGTTGGCGTATCTGCACGTATTTCCCTATTCCGAACGCCCCGGCACGGAGTCCGCCCGTGAGGTGGCGGCGGGGCGCTGGCGAGCGGTGCCCGCCGCCGTGTCTGCCGCACGAGCCGCCGAGTTGCGCCGCCTCGGGGCGGACAAACAGCAGGCCTTCCTCGATCGCCTGGTGGGCACGACGCTGCCCGCGCTGACCCTGCGCGGCGGTCAGGCGTTGACGGACAATTACGTCACCGTGAGCCTGGCGATGCCGGCGCCCGCACCCGGGATGCTGGTGCGGGTGCGGGGCGAAGGGCGGGTGGGCGGCAAGTTGACCGGCGTCATCGCCCCGGCGCCTGCGGCATAATGATGGCTCCATGCGGATCGTGATGCTGTTTCTGGGACTTACGTTGGGGCTGTGGGCGCAAAGCCCGGCAATCACCTTCGGCGCGCTGGGCGGCGGGGCGGGGGGAGCGCTGATCGGGGCGACGGGGCTGGATTTTTCCGGGCTCCCGGCCAGCGAACGCGCCGCGCACCGCTGGCGCGCCGGCATTACTTATGGCGCCATTGGGGGCGTGCTGGGGGCGGCAGCAGGAGCGCGCTGGGGATCGGGACCGGAGCCGACCGAGCCACACCGCTTCTGGCTGGACAAATGGAACACGCCGCTGTTTGCCGGCATTGTCACCGTGCAGGCGCTCGATTTTTCCTCCACCCGCTACTTTCGCGACCGCGGCAAGGGCGAGTGGCTGCTGACCAACCAACTGGTGGACAACCGCAGCGCCTTCGTCACCACCGAAATTTCCGCCGCGGCGGCGGCCATTTCGCTGAGCTATCTGTTCCACCGCAGCGGTCATCACCGCTGGGAGCGCTGGGCGGCGGCCGCCTACATCGGCTTCGGCGTCCTCTCCGCCGTGGCCAACTACCGCTATCCCACCACCGGCCACGGTTTGTTTTGACCGCGTTTAGCGGCTGACGCTGGCGGCCACCAGCTTTTGCATGGCGCTGTCGGGCTGGGGCCGGGTGACCTGCGTTAGGGCAATGGTGTTCATCTGGCCGCCGGCGTTCCAGCTTCGGGCCTGGCCTTGGGTCACGCTCAGGTCGCCGGTGGAGTGCAATGTCCGCACGCTGCCTGTGAGCACTCCGAGGCTCGACTGCGCCGGGGCTACGTTGACCACATAGCTGGTGGTGCCCGATTGCGGCAACAGGGTTGCGCCCTGAGGCGTGAGAATGCTGACCTGTCCGTAGATCAATGCGTCGCCATGGGTGATGGACAGAGGCGCGCCGGGGCGTCCGGCGACCGGAGGCGCGACGGTGGCGCTGGCGTTGCCGGTGAGCTCGATTGCGCCCCCGGAGGTGCCGGTGGGGGTGAGCACAGCGATGCCGCCACCGCCGGTGGTGACGGTTTCACCCGGCAGAATGGCGGTGCCGGGCAGCAGCGCCTGACCATTGAGATATGCATCGCGCGTGCCCGGGCCGGCCAGGAACGCGCCGCCGGCGGGCGCCTGGGCGGCGCACAGCGCCGCCGCCACCAGCATGACTCCCGCCAGACGCAGCAGCCAGTTCCGTCCCATAGGGCGGTTATAGCACAAGCGGGGCGCGCGCCGATTAAAGCTTGGCCCGCGCCGCCTTGACCTGGGCCGTGAAGGCCTCGAGCGCCGCCACCAGAATGGGCTGCTGCTGCTGGGCGAGAGAATAGTTCTTGTCCTCAATCGCCTCGCGCAGACCGGGCAGTGTCTTCACCCCGTAGCCGGTGAAGAAGCCGGGGGCGTAGATCTCGTGCTTGAACCACGGCCGTTGCGGCAGCCCCTGGTCGTTCATCAGCTTGCGCTCGGAGGTGTAGAGCAACTGGTTGAGAGCGAGCAGATCCGCCGCCGGCTGCTGGTAGAGGCTGCCGTTGGCGGCGGCGGACTGCATCGCCTGATCGTAGTCCGCCGAGGCGGCGTGCAGATCGGCCACCGCCTTCTCGAGCGGGGCGAAGTCAAACTTGGGCGCGCCCGTTTGGGCCTTGTACTCCGCCTCCACGCTCTTCTGGTAGTCGAGCACGTTGTCGGCGAAGCCGGTGAATTGCAGCGGCAGCACATCGGCGTCGGCCATGCGCATGATGGCCGTGCCCATGGTCTGGGCCAGGGCGCGGCCATAGACAAACTTGGTGTCGGCGAAGTGCGAGTACCAGTAGAAGTCGTCGTAGATGGAGTGGTAGACGCCGCCGCCGCCCTCGCCGCCGTAGCCGAGGTTGGTGCTGGCGATGCCCAGGTGCTGCAGGAAGGGCGAGAAGTCGGAGCCCGAGCCCAGCGCGCCGATGCGCATGTCGGCGCCATCCATGATCTCGGCCTTTTGCTGCGGCGTGCGCGCCTGCTCCTCACGGTGCTGCTGGTCGCGCAACCAGACGGTCTGGCCGGTTTCGGGATCGGTGATGTCCTGGGCCACCAGGTTGAGGAAGTGTTGCAGCGTCTGGCTGCCCTCCAGCCCGAGGTAGCCGCGGCCGTTGGTGTCGGAGTTGAAGTACGCCACCGCCTTTTTCTGCAGCTCGGCGGCGTGGGTTTCGGCCCACTCGGTGGAACCGAGCAGCGCCGGTTCCTCGCCGTCCCAGGCGGCGTAGACGATGGTGCGCTTGGGGCGCCATCCCTGCTTCAACAGCAGTCCGTAGGCGCGGGCTTCCTCGAGCAGCGCCGATTGGCCGCTGATCGGATCCTCGGCGCCATTGACCCAGGCGTCGAGGTGGTTGCCGCGCACCACCCATTGATCGGGGAACTGGCTGCCGGGGATGGTGGCGATGACGTCATAGAGCGGCGCCAGGCCCCAGTTGTACTTGACCTTGAGGTGCACCACGGCCGAACCCGGACCAATGTGATAGGTGATGGGCAGCGCGCCGCGCCAGGCCACCGGGGCCACCGGACCATCGAGAGCCTTGAGCAGCGGCAGGGCATCGCCGTAGGAGATGGGCTGGGTGGGGATCTTCTCCAGCACGTCCACCTTGTCGAGCGGCAGGCGCTTGGCGCCCGGCACCGAGCCCCAGCCGGGGGTCTCCGGGTCGCCGGGATGGACTTCCATCATCATCACGCTGCCCCGCTGCACGCCCTGTTCCGGGCGATAGGGACCTTTAGGATAGACATCGCCCTGGAAGTAGCCGTCGTCGCGCGGATCGGAGTAGATCAGGCACCCCACCGCGCCGTGCAGCGCCGCCAGCTTGGGCTTGATGCCCCGCCAACTGTTGCCGTAACGGGCGATGACGATCTTGCCTTTGACGCTGATGCCCAGCTTGTCGAGCACGGCGTAGTCCTCGGGGATGCCGTAGTTGACGTACACCAGCGGGGCGGTCACGTCGCCGTCGGGAGCGTACATCACCATCGTCGGCAACTGCCCGGCCTGGCCCGAGGTCGGGTCTTCGGGGATGGCCGGCTCCTTCAGCACCGCCTCGTAGTGGCCGGGTGAAACCAACTCCACCTGGCGCTCGAGCGGCGTCGGGTAGAGGGTCTCAAACTGCTCGATGTGGGCATCGAGGCCGTAGGACTTGAACTGCTGCAATACCCATTCGGCCACTTCATGCTGGCGCGGCGAACCCACGTTGTGGGGATAGGCGGCCATGTACTGCATGTTGGCCTTCACCCGGTCCGGCTCGGGGATGGCGCGGAACTTCTGCTCCCAGCCGTTCTCGGCGGCGCTGGAGGTGGTGGAAAAGCCGAATAAATTCGGCGCCGGCGCGGCATGGCTGTAGTACAGCGCCGCCGCTACCGCCACGATCACCACGGTGGCCGCCAGGGCGAAATTGCGGGATGCACGGGAAGTGGGCATGAAAGGGTCCTCCGACCGGGATGCGCGGACAGTATAGCGGAAACAGTGGACAGTGAATTGTGAACAGTGAACAGTGAACAGTGAACAGGGAACAGGGAACAGGGAACAGGGGACAGGGGACAGGGAACTGGGGGTCGGGGGAAAGCCGGATGGCGGGGGGACGGGGGGCGGGGGAGACTGGGGGGAGTTGTACCGGTCACTGTTCCATTTGTTGCGAGGGTATGGGCGCTGGATTGCGCTCGCCTGTGTGCTGGGCGCTTTGGTGGCGGCGGCGGGGGCGTGCGAGCCGCTGTTCCTGAAGTATTTGACCGACCTGCTGGTGGGTGCGGCGGGACTCCGAGGAGCGGCCGTGCAGGCTGCGTTCTACCACGGGTGTGAGGCACTGGCACTACTGGGAGTGGTGCTGATCGCCGGACGGGGCTTGCAGACCGCGCAGGCGCTGGCGGTGAACCGGGTACGGTTCGACGCGAGCTTTGATCTGTCGGTGCGGGTGTTGCGGCGCATCTATGAACGTCCGCTGAGCTTCCATCAACAGAGCGGCGCCGGGTACGTGATGGCGCGCATGGATCGCGGCGTGGCGGCGCTGGGGCAATTGACCGGCGATCTGCTCGCGACCCTGGTTCCCAACCTGATCAACCTGGGTCTGATGCTCTGGCTGCTGGAGCGGCTATCGCCGCGGCTGGCGTTGGTGGCGATGGCGCCGATGCCGGTTTTCCTCTACGCCACGATGAGCGGGGCGCGGCGGCTGGCGCGGCATGAGGAAGTGGTGCAGACGGGCTGGAGCCGCCTCTATGGCCGGGTCACCGAGGTTTTGGGCGGCATCAAGACGGTGAAGTCCATGGCGGGTGAAGAGGCGGAGGTGGCCGAGTACCGGCGCCAGGCGCGGCCCATCTTCCACCGGCTGTGGCGGCTGCTGTGGGTGGAGCAGGGCTATGGACACCTGACCAATTTCTGGGCATTGAGCGGGCGGCTGGGGGTGGCGGGCTACGGATTCTGGCTGGTGCTGGGCGGCCATATCACTCCCGGCGCCTGGATCGCCGCCACCAGCTTCGCCGCCCTGTTATACGGCCCGTTGGCGGGCCTGGCGGGCACCTACAGCGGGCTGGCGCGGCAGTGGGTGGCGGCGGAGGCGGTACTGCAGTTCCTGGATGAGCCCGAAGCGGCGGCCATGCCCGCCTTGTCGGCCATCCCGGCACGCTTGCCGCGTCTGCGCGGCGCGGTGTCGTTTGAACGCGTGTCGTTTGCCTATGAGGGCGCGGCGCAGCCGGCGATTGACGACATCTCTTTCCGCCTCGAGCCCGGCGAGCATGTGGCCATCGTCGGCCCCAGCGGCGGCGGCAAGACGACGCTCATGGATTTGTTGCTGCGCTTTCATGATCCCGCCGCGGGAAACATCACGCTGGACGGGCGCGATCTGCGCACCGCCGCTCCGGCCGAGCTGCGCCGTCAGATGGCGGTGGTGCTGCAGGAGCCGTTCCTGCTGGAGGGCACCATCGCCGAAAACCTCGCCTACGGCTGCCCCGACCCGCGCCTGGCCACGCCCGAACGCATCGCCTGGGCGCTGGAGGCGGCCCAGGCCGCGGAGTTCGTCAACCGCCTGACGCTCGGCGCCGCCACCCGCCTGGGCGAGCGCGGGGCGCGGCTGTCGGGCGGAGAGAAGCAGCGGCTGGCCATTGCCCGGGCGTTGCTGCGCGATCCGCGTATCCTCATCCTCGATGAGGCCACCGCCCATTTGGACGCGGCCAGCGAGTCGGCGCTCAACTGCGCTCTGCGGACGCTGCTGGCCGGGCGTACCGCGCTGATCATCTCCCACCGCCTGCAGACCATGTTGCCCACCGACCGCATTCTGGTGGTCGCCGGCGGCCGCATCCGCCAGCAGGGCACGCCCGCCGCCCTGGCCGCCGCCCCCGGCTTCTACGCCGACTGGCTGCAGCCCCGCCCCGCCACCGTCTGAAAGCGCCTCAGCCGCAGGGCGCGGCGCCGGGGCGCCGGCGGGAAAAAAGGGTTGGTGCGCAAGAAGTCGTTCTTGTGAAGCGGGATGTATGCACAACGTAAAACCGGGGTGCCGGCCTGCGCAGCAGGATCGGGTGGGCAGCCCCCGGTCAAGACATCCGTTTTCCCGCAATCGGGAGCTCCCGCATGATGCTGCTTTCCAGCACACAAGCACGGGGAGGTTACGCGGTATGAACTTGCTGCGACACGTCCGCGGCAGCACCCGCGTGGCGGTGTTCCACCATCCCGCGCCGCCCCCGCTCCCGCAACTCACTGTGCGGGAGGTGGAGTGGCAGGAAGTATCCTCCCTCGCACGCGGTTACCCGGGGTACATCGGGACCCATTACCGAGGTCTCCTGGCGCGCCGCTGGGAGCGCGGCGGCCGCCTGCATGAGTTCCGCGCCGACGGTGATGTTCACTTTGCGTGGTTAGTCCGCCGTTCCACCATCGCTCCCACCGAAACCCCCGGTTGCGTCATCGAGTTCCTCTCGCCCATTGGTGAGATTGGCCACTGCTGGACGCCGCCAGAATGTCGCGGCCACGGCATCTACACTGCCGCGCTGCGGTGGCTGGCCCGCACCGCCGCCGGCCGCGGACTGGAGCCGTGGGTCTATTGTCTCGACGACAACGCACCCAGTCTGCGCGCCATCGCGCACGCCGGATTCGAGATGCGCGCCATGTTCTGCAGTACGGCCATCTTTGCCGGCGGCAATCGGCGCCGGTCAATTACGCTGTACCCGTAGGAGAACTAAACCTCGACCGGCGCCCGCAGAAAATGACGAACGCTCTGTGCGGCGCTGAGCAGCCGCACCCATGGACTGGCGCGCGCTCCCCCGCCGGTCCGAGCGCTTGCGGCACAATAGAGGCATGCCCGCTCCGGCCGCCAACCCGTATGCCGCCCGCATGCAGCAGTTGCGACGTATCCCCATGTTTGCGCCTCTCGAACCGGCGCCGCTGGCGGCGCTGGCGCAGCGCTCCACGCCGCATCATTACATGCCGGGCGATTTGCTGTTTCAGGAGGGCGACACCTGCGCCGGCGTGTTCGTGATCACCGACGGGACGGTGCGCATCTTCAAGCTTTCACCCTCGGGGCGGGAATTGATGCTGCATCAGGATCAGGCGCCGGCCACGGTGGCCGAAGTGCCGCTGGTGGACGGCGGACCCTATCCCGCCTCGGTGCGGGCGGTGAGCGAGGTGGAGGCGCTGTTTTTGGAGCGCCAGGCGTTTTTGAACGTCTGCCGCCAGCACCCCGACGTGGCCCTGGAGTCGCTGGCGGTGTTCGGTCGGCGGATGCGCAACCTGGTGGGGCTGCTCGAAGCGGTCACCTTCGGCGGGGTGCGGCAGCGGCTGGCGCGCATGCTGCTGGATCAAAGCGGCTGCAGCACGGTGCGCGGCAAGTGCCGGGTGGCGGCCACCCACCAGGAGTTGGCGCTGGCGGTGGGCACGGTGCGGGAGGTGGTGTCACGCAACCTCAGCCGCTTCCAGGCCGAGGGCTTGGTGCGGCTCCAGCCGCGCACCATCGAGCTGCTCAACCCGGACGGTTTGCGCCACGAAGCCGAACTGGAGATGTGACCAAAGTCATAGTTGCGACCCTCGTTTCCGCCCAAGCTGGAACAGGAGGGTAAACATGCAGACCGAGATGATCGATGCCGAGCGGACGGTGGGCGAGCTGGCGGTGGGCGCCCCCGGGGCGGCGCGGGTCTTTGAACGTGCCGGACTTGACTTTTGCTGCGGCGGCAAGAAGCCGCTGCGCGAGGCCTGCCGTGAGCAGGGAGTGGATCTGGAAGAAATTCTGGCCGCCCTGCGGGCGAGTGAGGAGGAGCGCGCGCCGGCGCCGGACGCGCATTGGCAACTGGAGCCGTTGCCGACGTTGATCGCCCACATCGTGGAACGCCATCACCAGTATGTACGGCGGGAAACGCCGCACATCGAGACCTGGCTGGAGAAGTGCATCGCCGTCCATGGCAGCCGCCATCCTGAATTGATGCGCATCCGCCATACGTTTATGGCCATGGCGGGTGAGATGGCGCAGCACATGGCCAAGGAGGAGTTGATTCTGTTCCCGGCGATTAACCGCATGGTGGCCGGCCGCACCGATCCCTCCGGCGGTGCGACCAGCCTGACGCAGCCGGTGCGCATGATGTTGGTCGAGCACGATCACGCCGGCCGCGACCTGGCCGAGATTCGCAAGCTGGGGGGCGACTTCATGCCGCCGCCGGACGCCTGCAATACCTATCGCACCCTGTACCAGGCGCTGGGTGAGTTTGAAGCCGACATGAAACAGCATGTTCATCTGGAGAACAACATTCTGTTTCCCCGCGCCCTGGCGTTGGAAGCGGAAGCCGGCCATGGTCAGCCAGACTGAGAATGAGTGGGGCGGGGCGATAAGCGGCGCGGCGCTTCGTTCTCGCCGTCTCCGGCTCGGTCACGTACATCCGTGTACGCTCCCTCGCCGTTTCCGGCTGCGGCCTCGCGCCACTTACTTCTCGCCCCTTCCCCAAAGTCGCTACCCGGCGGGGGCGCGCCGTTCCGAATTTCGCAGGCCTGGCCCTGCGATCTTGCCCCATGTTGCCGGGGCAACTCGGGCCCTGCCGCCACTTGATCGAACGTACGAAGACATGCGCCGCTACGAGCGGCGCATGTCGCGGTTGCTCATTGCTTTTATCAGCTCCGGTCTGGTCTTTCTCCTCGGTCCGGGCAGCTTTCTCGGGCTGTGGAATCTATTCGCCATCAGCCATCAGCAGACGGTGCAGGCGGTGGGACCCGCCTGGCTGCAGGCGCACGGGCACGCCGAAGTCTACGGCTGGGTGGGAAGCTTCATCCTGGGCATCGGTCTGCACTCTCTCACCCGCCAAACCTCCACCCGGGTGAACTTTACCGCCGCCTGGACCTGCTGGGCGCTATGGACGGCGGGCGTGGCCATGCGCTGGTGCACGGGGGTGACCGAAGACCATTGGCGGGTGCTGCTGCCGCTATCGGCCGGACTGGAGCTGGGGGCGTTTGCGATTTTCCAGTACCTGGTGAGCCGCGCCCACCGGCCCAAGTTGCCCCGCGATCCGGCTCAGCCGCGGGAAAAACTGCCCGGCTGGATTTTCCTGGTGCTCACCGGCGCTTTGGGATTTGGTCTGACGCTGCTGGTCAATTTGGGCGGGGTACTGGCAGCGCTGGGCGCCCACGCCGGCCCGGTGCTGCCCGCCGCCTGGGACGGACGCCTGGTCGAGTTGATGGCCTGGGCGTTTCTGGCGCCGTTTGTGTTCGGGTTCAGCACCCGCTGGCTGCCCGTCTTCGCCGGATTGCGACCTTCTGCGTCCTGGACGCCGCGCGCTCTGGCGGCGCTGGTGGCCACCGGAGCGGTCGTAACCCTGCTGGGCTGGTGGCTGGCGGCGGCGATCCTCTGGGCCGTGGTGGCGGTGCTGGCGGTGTACGGCCTGAAGATTTTTCTGCCGGCCGTGGCCGGCGCCAAAATTCAGGGGGTGCACTGGACCTTCCCCTGGTTCCTGCGCGTCGCCTACTTCTGGCTGCTGGTTTCGGCGGTTCTGGGCATTACCGCCGCGCTGCTGCCGGCCGGCGGACTGAGCGGGTCGGGCCGCCATGCCTTCACGGTGGGGTTTATCGCCACCATGGTGCTAACCATCGGTCAGCGAATCCTTCCGGCGTTTTCGGGCATGCGCAAGCTCTACAGTCCAATCCTCATGTTTCTCAGCCTGGCGACGCTCGAGGTGGGCTGCCTGTTGCGGGTCAGCGGCGAGCTGCTGGCTTACCCCGGTTGGCTGCCGCTGGCTTGGAAGTGGCTGCCGCTCTCGGCCAGCCTCGAGGTGGCCGCCTTTACAGTGTTTGCCTACAATCTGATACGAACCTTGGTCGCCCCGCCCGCCCATACACTCGCCGTAAAATAGATATGGTTTTCCTTAATCATGGGTAAAGAAGAAGCAACACTCGCCTATAGCCGGATCAGCCGGCACGGGCAGGTCACGGTGCCAAAGGTAGTGCGCCAGCGGTTGGGACTGCGGGCCGGCGATCGGGTGGAATTTGCCGACGTCAACGGCACGACCATCCTCCGGCCAGTACGGGGGGAGAGGAATCGGCTTGAGGAATCGGCCGGCATCCTGGGCAACTTCTCCGGTGGTATCGAGGAAATCAACGCCTGGGTGCGCAATATGCGCGATGACGACGGGGATGGAAGCGAGGCGTGATCACAGCTCTCGACCCCATGTTCCTCTGTTCCCTGCCCACTCTTTTATAATGGATTCATGGCTACCGTTGACACTGCCGCTCCCCGGGCTCTTGATCTGTCCCGCCTGCCCGAGTTCCGCAACGAACCGCTGACCGATTTCAGCAAGGCGGAGAACCGTGATCGCTATGCCCAGGGGCTGGCCGAGGCGCGGGCCGAGCTGGGGCGTGAGTACCCCAACCGCATCGGCGGCGACAAGAGCGTGAGCACCAAAAAGTTCAACTCCTACAACCCTTCGCGCAGCACCGAAGTGGTGGGCGTGCATCAGGAGAACTCGGTGGAGGCGGCCCACCAGGCGATCGCCAACGCGGCGCTGACGTTTGAGTGCTGGCGGCTGTCGAAGCCGGAAAAGCGGGTGGAGATACTGCTTAAGGCGGCCGACATCTTCCGCCGCCGCAAGCCGTACTACTCGGCCTGGCTGACGCTGGAGGTGGGCAAGACCTTCCCCGAGGCCGACGCCGACCTGGCCGAGACGATTGATTTTCTGGAGTATTACGGACGGCAGATGCTGAAGCTGGCCGGGCCGCAGCCGGTGACCCAGCTTCCCGGCGAGGAAGACAGGATGGTTTATATCCCGCTGGGGGTGGGGGCGGTGATTCCGCCCTGGAACTTCCCCATGGCGATCACGGCGGGCATGACGGCGGCGGCGCTGGTGGCGGGCAATACGGTGGTGCTGAAGCCCTCAAGCGACTCGCCCACCATTGCCGCCAAGCTGATGGAGGTGCTGGAGGAGGCGGGGCTGCCGCAGGGGGTGGTGAACTTCGTCACCGGCGGCGGGGCTACGGTGGGCGAAGCGCTGGTGACCGATGCCCGGGTTCGCTTCATCTCCTTCACCGGTTCCAAGGCGGTGGGGCTGGACATCAACCGCAAGGCGGCCGATACCAAGCCGGGGCAGAAGTGGATCAAGCGCACGGTGCTGGAGATGGGCGGCAAGGATTCGATCCTGGTGAACGACGACGCCGACTTTGACGCCGCGGTCGAGGGCGTGGCGGTGTCGGCCTTCGGGTACCAGGGGCAGAAGTGTTCGGCCTGCTCGCGCGCCATCGTGCACGAGAAGATTTACGACCGCTTTGTGGCGGCGGTGGCGGAGCGGACGAAGAAGATCAAGGTGGGCGACGCCGGCGATCCATCCAACTACATGGGGCCGGTGATCAACGAGCGCTCGCTGAAGAACACGCTCAACTACATCGAGATCGGCAAGAAGGAAGGCCGGCTGGTGGCGGGCGGGGGACGCGGCGATGCCGCCGGGCATTTCGTCGAGCCCACGGTTTTCGCCGACATCGCGCCCACGGCGCGGCTGGCGCAGGAGGAGATCTTCGCCCCGGTGCTGGCCATCATCAAGTGCCAGAGCTTTGAGCAGGGGCTGGAGATCGCCAACAACACCGAGTACGGGCTGACCGGCGCGGTCTACACCAAGGACCCGAAGAAGCTGGAGAAAGCGGCGACTGAGTTCCACGTGGGCAATCTGTATCTGAACCGCAAGTGCACCGGCGCCATGGTGGGCGCCCACCCGTTTGGCGGTTTCAACATGTCGGGCACCGACTCCAAGGCCGGCGGCCCCGATTACCTGCTGCTGTTCACGCAGGCCAAGTCCATCGCCCGCAAACTCTGAAGACAGGGAATAGGGAACAGGGGACAGGGAACAGGGCTGTTCCCTGTTCCCTCCATTTCTGCTATAACCGTGCGGGGGGTTTTATCCGCATGCGTTTGCGCTCACTCGTCTCCGGCCTGGCGTTGTTGTCGCTGGCCGCCCTGCCGCTGGCCGCCCAGCAGTGTGTGACTCATGATGACGCCGCCTATACGGCGCAGATCAAGAAGTTCACCACCCTGCCCAACTTCGACACACCGCTCACCGACCACCTGCCCTTCAGCCCCTGCGTGGACGCGCCGGACAAGTTCCTGGGTCACATCGTGGGCGCGCCCAACGTGCTCGACCGGGTCGAGAAGATTGATGACTACTTCCGTCATCTGGAGTCACAGAGCAAGCGGGTCAAGGTGTTTGACATCGGCAAGAGCGAGGAGGGGCGCGAGACCATCCTGGTGGCCATCGCCGATGAGGCCACCATCGCCAACCTTGACCATTACCGCGACATCACCGCCAAGCTGGCCGATCCCCGCACGCTGAACCAGCAGGCGGCGGATGCGCTCATCGCCCAGGGCAAACCGATGTACTGGGCCGCCGGTTCGATTCACTCCCCCGAGACCGGCTCGCCCGAGATGCTGATGGAGCTGGGCTACCGCCTGGCGGTGGAAGACACTCCGTTCATCCGCAACATCCGCGACCACGAGATCGTGCTGATCACCCCCGCCACCCAGGTGGACGGGCGCGACCGCGAAGTCGAGTTGTACAACCATCACAAGGCCCACCCCACCGACCCGGAGCCGGGGCTGATCTGGTGGGGGCATTACGTCTCCCACGACGACAACCGCGACGGGCTGACGCTGGCCACGCGGCTGTCGCAGATCATGATGGACACCTTCCTGCAGTGGCACCCCACCGTGCTGCACGATCTGCATGAGTCGGTGCCCTATCTCTATGTGATGACCGGTACCGGGCCGTACAACCCTTGGCTCGACCCGCTGGAGATCAACGAATGGCAGCGGATGGCCTACTACGACATTGACCATCTCAACCAGGACGGGGTGATCGGGGCGTGGACGCACGGCTTCTTCGACGGCTGGGCGCCCAACTACATGCTGTATGTGGCCATCGGGCACAACGCGGTGGGCCGCTTCTACGAGACGCAGAGCGTCAACGGCGCCGACACCGGCATCGTGACCACCAACGCCAGCGACAACAGCCGCGAATGGTATCGGCCCAGCCCGCCGCTGCCCAAGGTGCTGTGGTCGGCGCGCGACAACATCAACATGCAGGAGAGCGGGGTGCTGTA
>Ga0134125_10004076_pt1 | contig 16734 bp, 13 predicted proteins | sample KB31751_FD_96464 | JGI IMG/M metagenome (GOLD analysis project Ga0134125, IMG submission 96464) | Terrestrial soil microbial communities with excess Nitrogen fertilizer from Kellogg Biological Station, Michigan, USA - KB3-175-1 | ecosystem: Environmental > Terrestrial > Soil > Unclassified ...
ACGCACGCGTCGCCCGCCAGCGCTACTGGAAACAGCAACTTCTCAACGCCTACCACCAGGGCGAAGACGCCAATGTCGAGTTCCTGCATGCCCACGTCCCGCCCACCTGGATGGCGCTCCCCAACCCCTATCCCCCCACCGCCGCCTCGCTCGCCCAGGGCCAGTTCGTCTATCAGCAGGAGTGCGTCTACTGTCACGGCGAGGTCGGCGACGGCAACGGCCCCGCCGCCGCGTATCTCAACCCCAAGCCTTTCAATTTCACCATCCTCAAGCGCCACCCCTGGTCGGGAGGAATGCTCTACTACCAGATCATGAACGGCATCACCGGCAGCGCCATGCCCTACTTCAAGGACGACCTCGAGTCGGCCAAGATCTGGGACGTCTCCAACTACATCGCCGTCACCTTCATCGGCAGCCACATCGACTCCAACGCCGCCGACAACGGCATTGACGCCGCGCTCGAGCCCGCCCGTCATCCCGGCGTCACCCAGCCGCCCTATCTGGGACCCATCCCACCGCCCATACCCATCACCATCGACAAGAACTGGGTCTGCTGCCCCAAACCCCATTAGGTCATGTCATGACGCTTCGCACCTGGCTCGTTCTCTTCATCATCTCCATGGCCGTCAACGCCGAGGTCCTGGCCTGGGCCTACCGCAACGGCCAGTTCCACCAAGTCAACCGCGGACGCTGGATGCCGCTGCGCGCGGCCGACGCCGCCCCTGCCACTCCGCCCCGCCGGCGCCCGTGGGCACTGTTGGCCCTGCTCGGGGGCCTGCTGGTCATGACCCTGGTCTGGATGCTGGGCATCGCCACTTTGTTAATGCAATCCTTCGGCCACCCCCGCTGAGCCGCGCCGCATCGTCTTGAAGGTACGCCATGGGCATGCTCGACCATCTCGTCATCCTCCAACGCTTGGCCTTGGCGCTGCTGTTAGGTTTTTCCCTGGTCGGGTTTGTCGTGTTGGCCTACTTGAGTGGGCGTGGAAAGGCTGACCACTACGATGGGGAAGGCGTCGGGCCCTTCGAAAGCTACGGCAATTGGGTCAAGGAGGGGCAGGGCCGCGTACCCCTGTTCCTCAAGCTCTGGATCGTCGCCATCATCGCGTTTGCCGTCTCCATGACCGGCATCGTGATCCATCACGGCTTTCGATATTGAAGGTGCCCCATGTCTGACCGCTACTTCGACCCGCGCCCGCCCGCCAAACAGATCGCCGACTCGATCTGCGTCTGGACCTACATCATCGGCCTGTCGGTCATGCTGGTGTGCTGGGCGCTGCTCGCCTGGGCGGCCATCGGCAACGCCACCATAACCCACCCCGACTACAACCTCCCCGACATCACCCCCGCCGCCCAGCCCTACAACACCATCGGCGACTACCAGAGGCCACAGCGATGATCGAAACACCCCCTTCCACCGTTGCCATGCTCCGCGGTCTGCTGCAGGAGGTCGCCGACTACGGCCGCGATCTCGCGCGCCTGTTCGCCGCCGAGCTGCGGGAGCAATCCCGCACCATTCGCTATGTCGGCATGCTGGCGGCGGGCGCGGCGCTGCTGTTGTTGGTCAGCTTCCTGCTGCTCACCGCCGCGCTGGTCGGCGTCATCGCCTACGGCCTCGACAGTTGGCGCTGGTCGGTGCTGATCGTCGGCGTGGCCTACGGCCTCATCGGCCTCATCAGCCTGGCGCCGCTCGCGTCGGCCCTGCACCGCGGACTCTTCCGCTTCGACCACACCCGCCGCCGCCTGCGCGACGACGCGCTGTTCGTCAAGCACGAGTTCGCCGCCGATGTCCACCGTGATGAGTCCCGCGCCGCGTGATAGCATGAGCCTCGGCGCCTATGCTTCTTTCCGATCTCGCCTACGGCAGTGATCCGCGGCAAGTGCTGGATCTATTTCTGCCCGACCGCTCCGATCCCCGCCTCTTCGTCTTCGTCCACGGCGGGGGCTGGCGCGGCGGCGATAAACGGCAGTACCAGGCGCTGGGAAAGCTGCTCTGCGACTTCGGCTACGCCGTCGCCCTCCCCAACCACCGCCTCGCGCCCGAGCATCCCCACCCCGCCGCTGCCGAGGACGTCGCCGCGGCGATCGCCTGCGTGCTGCGCTACAGCTCCGAGAACGGCGTCCGGCCGGGCGGCTTGCTTCTTGGCGGACACTCCTCCGGCGCCCATCTCGCCGCGCTGCTCGCCCTGCACCCCCGCCTGTTGCCCGAAGCCGAAATCGCCGGCGTGATCTGCATCAGCGGCGTGTACGACCTCCCCCGGTATGCCCTCGCCGGCGACTACCTCGCCCCGGTGTTCGGCTCCGACCCCCAGCTCTGGGCCGACGCTTCTCCGCTCCACCATGTGCGCGCCGGCGCGCCCCCGTTCTTCCTGGCTTACGCCGAACACGATATCCCCGGCGCCGCCGAACAGGCCGCCGCCATGGCCCGCGGCCTGGAGTCGGTCGGCTCCCATGCCCGCCTTGCCCCCGTCGCCGGCCGCGACCACGTCACCATCCTCACCGGCGTGCAGAGCCTGCTCGACCCGCTGGCGCTCGGCCTGGCCATGTTCCTGCGCGCCGTGAAATAAGGTCTGCTAGGCTTTCCCCATGGACGTCGGGCCTGACACCCTTACCCTGGTGCTGATCGCCTTTTTTCTGATCACCGTGCCGCTGCTGCTCGTCGCAGTCCGGCTGCGCCAGATGATCCGCATCCTCATCCGCATCGAAAGCATGAACCTGCGCAGCTTGCAGCGCTGGCAGTAGCGGGACTACGGCGCCAGCAGCCTGTCCAGCAGTTGCCTGGTCTCGCGCAGCTCCTCCGTGTGCGCCGCGCCGCTGGCCTTGCCCGCATAGCCGGCGCGGATGCCCTTCACCCGTCCGTCGCGCCCGATAAAGAACATCGTCGGCCAGCAATCCAAATGCCGCGCCTGCGGCAGCGCCGCCGCCAATTGATCCGGCTGCCCGGCGAGCAGCACCGGGTAGGTGATCCCGTACTGCGCCACGAAGGCGCGGAGCCGCGTCGGGTTGGCGAGCTGCTCCTGCTCCTCGAACGAGAGGTCCACCACCTCGAGGCCGCGCGCGCGGTAGCGACGGTACAAACTCTCCAGGAACGGCGCTTCGTCGTGGCAATTCGGGCACCAGCTCCCGCCGATCGCCACGATCACCACCTTGCCGCGGAAGCGCGCGTCGGTGTTGGCGACGATCTTGCCTTGCAGGTCGGGATAGCGAAACGTCAGCGGCGCGTCCGGATCGTTCCAGGTAGTGTGCCGCTCCGGGTTGTCGGGATCCCATCCCGCCGCTTCCGCCGCCGAGGGCCGCCGCGCCGGATGGCCGTTGACCAGCAGCGTGCCGTCGCTCTGCGGCTCGAGGCGCATCCGCGAAGGCCCCGAGGCGCTGAAGCGGCTCAGGGCGAACTCGCCGTCCTGGTAGCTGCCGTACAGACTGCCGGTGTCGCCGTCAATGCGCAGGATGGCCGCTGTCACCTCGTCGCCCCGCTGGCTTACGTGCAACCGCCAGGCGTTCTCGTGCTTCGAACTCGCCACTTGCACGATCCAATCGCCGCTGATGTCCGGAGCGCCGGTCTCGAGCCGCCCTTCCAGCGCCACCGGATGCAAGTGTCCACCGTAGCTGCCCGTCAGCTGGCCGTCGTGAACGGTGGCGGTCAGCGTGTTGGCGAAGTAGTCGAAGCGCAGCGTGAGCACTCCATTCTGAAAGCTTCCCGCGGTGGACTCCGCGCGCTCGCTCCCGTTAACCCAGGCGCCGCGCACCGCGTCGCCGCTGCCGCGCACCTCCAGCCGGAACGGCACCGCGCGCGCCCCCGCTCCCGCCGTCCCCACCCACACCCCATCGGGTCCGGATGCCTGTCCCCCCGCCAATACCGCCATCGCCAGCAGCACTCCTGCTACCCATCCCAGCTTCATCGTTCCTCCGGTAAAAACAAAAAGGCCCATCGCGAACCGATGGGCCGGGCAAAAAGAAAAGGTTAGCGAGTCGAGTCTACGCGCACACCTCCGCCGCCGGCCTCGGGAGCCGACAACAACAGGCGGATTGGCGCAAGGCAATCACTCGATCACTCAGCTACGAGCATAGCATGCGCGGCGCGGCCAGGCGATCGAGAATCAGTTCGGCGGCGCGCGCAGCGCCCCCCGCCGCGCGCAAGCCTTCACTCAAGGCGCGCGCGCGAACCCGATATTCGGGTTGGCCCAACACCCGCGTAACCGCGGCGCGCACGCCTTCGGCGTGTACCTCCGGCGGCGTCAGCATCACCCCCGCGCCCAGCTCCGCCACCCGCGCCCCCACCAGGAACTGATCTCCGCGCTGCGGCACGGCCACCAGCGGCACGCCGAAGTACAACCCCTCGTTGGCGCTGTTCATGCCGCCGTGAGTCACGAACACATCCGCGCGCCGCAGCAGCTCGAGCTGCGGCACCCAGCTCCGCGCCAGAAAGTTGGCCGGCGGCTGGAGCGCGCCCTCCGGCTGCGGCCCCGTGGCGAGCACCACCTGAACGTCGAGATCGCCCAACGCCGCAAAGCAGGCCTCATAGAACCGCGGCGCATGGTGAAAGGTGGTGCCGAGCGAAACATAGACCAGCGGCCGCGAGCCCAACGCCTCCCAGGGAAACTCGCTCTCCGACCCGCGCCCCGGCGCGAACAGCGGCCCCACGAACTGGTAGCTGGCGTCGAACGCGCCGCCCTGAATCTGGAACTCGCGCGAGGTATACACGATGTTCAGCGGCTGCGGATTGCCCAGATACTCGATGATGCCCGGCAGCGTGGCGCCAAAGTGCGCCCCCAGCCGTCGCGCCACCTCGAGGTACTCACCCAACCCGCGCACGCCCGCCAGCCACCGTTCCCGCGGCGCCCCGGCGTAGAGCCGTTGCACCAGCTCCGTCACCGGGATCAGTCCCGGGCGGATGGCGAACACCACCGAGAGCGTCGCGGCTGGCCGCTTCAGGATCTGGGCCACAAGCCGTCCCCACAGGCTCTTGGTATCCAGCAGCAAATAATCGGGCGCATCGGCGGCGACCTGATCGAGCAGCTCCGGCAGCATCTCCTCGCTGAGCCGTGCGAAGCGCGCCATGTCGCTGAACAACCCGTCCGTGGGCGGCTCCGGGTTGAACGACTCGTAGCCGCGCGGATAGCGCCGGAAGGTGGCGCCCGCGGCCTCGACCCGCGCCTGCGCCCGCCCGGTGGCGTAGACGAAGACGCGCTCCCCGCGCCGCCCCAACTCGCGCGCAATCTCGAGCGCCGGCGTCAGATGCCCATAGGGTGGAAAGCTGAGAACGACCGCGTTCCCCATGTTGGTACGCTATCGGCCGGCGCCCGCCGCCGCGGCCACGAACAGGTCGGGATGCCGCCGCACCCACTCCACCAAATGCCCGATCCCCTCGCGCGGCGCCACCCGCGGCCGCCAACCGGTGGCCTGCTCGAACCGGCGGTAGTCGGTCACGAAATAATGCAGGTCGCCGAAGCGGCCGTCCTCGAACTTCACCTCCGCCTTCTTGCCGGTGAGTTCTTCGATCAGGGCGATGCTTTCCAGCAGCGAGATCATGTTGGCGGTCCCGCCGCCCACGTTGTACACCCCGGGCCGGGGCGAGCGGTAGAAGGCGCCGAAGGCTGCCGCCGCGTCCGAGGCGTAAAGAATGTCGCGCAACTGCTTGCCCGTACCGAAGATGGTCAGCGGCAGGCCCAGCAGCGCGCGGATGGCGAAGTTCGCGACCCAGCCGTGGTCCTCGCCCCCGAACTGGTACGGCCCGTAGATGCCGGTCAGCCGGAAGGCCGCCACCCGCATCTTGTAGGTGTCGGCGTAGGCCTGGGCATAGATCTCATTGCTGCGCTTGGAGGCGTGCAGCGGCGTCACCGCGCCCTGCAGCAGCGGCTCGTCCTCGCCGATCGCCACCGGATCGCGCTGGTACCGGGTCGCGGTCTCGGTCAGGGACGCGTTGATCGCGTCCGGCCCGAAGGTATGGATGCTGGAGCAGAGCGCCACCGGTGCGCCGATCGCCCGCGCCGCCTCCAACACATTGAAGGTTCCGCGGGTATTGGTGGAGAAATCCAACTCCGGATCCTCCCAGGAGATGGTCATCGCCGGCTGCGCCGCGGTGTGGCAGAGGAAGTCGCAGTTCCGGCTCCAGCGCCCGAGCGCCTGGGCGTCGCGGATGTCCTCCACCGCGACCGTGACGCCGCGCCGCTCCAACTCGCTCCGGTTACAGTCGCGCGCCGCCTCGCGCATGTATACGTTGCGCGCGAACTCGTGCTTCGCCAGGTTGTCGTAAGCGACCACCTCCGCGCCCTGCTCGCGAAAGTAGGCGCAAACGTGAAAGCCAAGAAACCCGCATCCCCCAGTGACCAAAACCCGCATTGTGTCTCCTAGTTGCTCGCGCCGCGCTTGCGCCCCAGCGACCGCATCAGCTTCATGCGCGCCACCGCCGCCACCCGCGGCAGCTTCACCGCCGCGTTGTGGGTCGAGCGCACGCCCTGTTCCACCGTCGAGGCCACGAAGTTCATCTCGCCGTAGGGGTAGAAGCGCCGGTTGCGGAAGATCACGTTTTCCTCCCGGTTCACCGACTGCCGCCAGCCCACATGGCGCTCGAAGTTGTGCGCGCCAAAGAAGGCCTCCGCTTCCGCCATGGTGCAGGCGTTGCGGTAGAGCGGCGCGCCCGAGATGTTGACCTCGATCTGGATCTTCTTCACGTCGCGCAGGCGCGCGCCCAGCGACTCGACCACGCGCAAGTCCTCGCCCTGGGCGTCCACGGTCAGCTTGTCCACCAGGTCAATCTGGCGCTGCGCCAAAAAAGTGTCCAGCCGGATCACCTCGACCTCGATCTCCTCCACCATCTCGAAGCTCCGGTAAGGATGATAGGGATGCACCCAGGTCTGGTTGGCCTTCTCATCAAACTCCTGCAGCGACGAACAGTCGTCGTTGCCGGCGATGTGGAACTTCGCCTTGCCGTTGGTGTTCGAAACCGCCAGCGGCAGCACTTCGACGGTGGGGACGTTGGCCGTCTTGGCGCGCAGCTCCTCCACCCGCTTGGGAATCGGCTCGAACAGGTAGGCGCGATGGCCCCAGTTGCGGCAGGCGCGGATCAGGTCGTCGTCGCCGCGGTGGGCGCCCACTTGGATGAAGGTGCGCGGAGCTTGAAAGCGAAGCAGGGGGTTGAGCATGGTAATGTCCTAGGCCGCGGTGCCGCGGAAGGCGAGCAAATGATCGGCGGCCCGGCGGGCGCCGCCGCCGGCGCGTAAGTATTCTCCCATACGGGCGGAGCTCTGGCGGCAGGCCGGCTCGCCCAATACCTGGATGGCCGCGGCGCGCAGGGTTGCGGCATCGGCGCGGCGGCGTTCGAGCACCACGCCCGCTCCCACCGCCCCTACCTGCTGCGCGACGATGTAATGATCCGCCTGCGAGGGCAGCACCAGCATGGGCACTCCCGCCAGCATCGCCTCGTGCGCGCTGTTGATGCCGCCGTGCGTCAGGAACAAGTCGGCGCCGGCCAGCGCCGCGCGCTGCGGCACGAACGCCTGAATCTGGAAGCCGGGCGGCGCCGCCGGCCAGTGCCGCGGGTCCATGCGCTCGCCCACCGCCATCACCACCGCGTACTCGCCGCCGCCGAAGGCGTCGCAACAGTGCCGGTAAAACTCGGGAGCGTCGTTGTACATCGTGCCCAGGGCGATCAGAACACGGCGTTGGCCGTTCTGTCCGGGCCAGGCAAAAGTCTCCGCCGGCGGCTCCAGCGCCGTGGCGCCCACGAATTCGTAGCTGGGGTCGAAGCTCTCGCCCCCCACCTGGAACTCGCGCGCGGTCAGCACGATGTTCAGCCGCTGCCGGTTGCCCAGGTAGTTGATCATGTCGGGCGAGTTCACGCCGTAAGCCCGGTCCACGCGGCGCGCGGTCTCCACGTAGCGGGTCAAACCGCGCAGGCCCTCCAGCGCCGCCGCCGCGGGCGCGCCGCCGTACAGGTGCGCCGCCAGCTCGCGCGCCGGCAGCAGCTCGCGGTTGACGGCGAACATCGCGCACAACGTCGCCGCCGGCTTCCCCAGCCGCTGCGCCGCCAAGTTGCCCCAGAGCGCGTGCGCTTCGAGCGCCAGGTAATCGATCCGCTCCGCGGCAAGCTGCTCCAGCAATTCCGGCAGCAGCTCTTCGGTGGTCTCCATCAGCCCCGCCATGCCGCCCAGCATGCCACCCTGCGCCAGGTTGCGTTCGAACGCCTCCTGCGTTCCATAACACCGGTACTTCGCTCCGGTCGCCTCGATGCGCGCGCGGAACGGCTCGGTGGCGTAGTACGTCACCCGCTCGCCCCGCCGGACCAGCTCGGCGATCACCGGCAGCGTGGGGTTGATGTGCCCCGCCGCCGGATGCCCCAACATGGCGAGCCGCGCCATCAGGCCTCGGCCCTCCACCGCCGCACCAGCGCGGCCGCGCGCGCCGCCCCGCCCTCGGCGCGAAACTCGCCGCTGAGCCGCTGCGCCTGCTGCCGGAACCCGGGCTCATGCAGCAGACGCTCCACCCCGCGCCGCAGATCCGCCGCGCCGCGCGCCGGCGGCGGCAGCGTCAGGCCGGCTCCCAGCGCCGCCACCCGCTCCGCCACCAGCCACTGGTCGCCGTGCTGCGGCAAACACAACAGCGGCACCCCCTGCCAGAGCGCCTCGCTGGTCGTGTTCATGCCGGCGTGGGTGACGCACACCGCCGCCTGCCCGAGTACCGCCAGTTGTGGCACAAACGCCCGGATGGTGAAGTTGGCCGGCGCCGGTCCCAGCCCCGCGGCCTCCACCCCGCCCCCGGTCGAGACCAGCACGCGGCAGGGCGCCTCGCCCAGCGCTTCGAAGCAAGCGCGGAAAAACTCCGGCGCTTGGTTGAAGATCGTGCCCAGCGAGATGTAGATCAGCGGCGCATTGCCCGGCGGCAGCGGCGCCTCGAGCGCCGGAGCATGCGCCGGGATCATCGGCCCCACAAACGCGAAGCTGTCGTCGTAGCGCTCACCCGCGGGGTGGAAGCGCCGCGAGGTGAAAAGCAGGTTCCGCGCCTGCCGCTGCCCGAAAAACCGCACGATGTTGGGGCAGCGCACGCCAAACGCCCGCTCCAGCCGCTGCGACTGCATCAGGTAGGTGTTCAGCCCATCAATCGCCGCGACCAGCACCGGCGTGGGCGCATCGGCGTAGACCTGCCGCACGAACTCGTCCGGGGTGTGGTGCTGGTCGTGCGAGACGAACACCGCGCCCAACATGGCCGCCGGCACCCGCAGCACCTGTTGCGCCAGATTGCCCCACAGGCACATCGAGTCGAGCAGCAGATAGTCGGGCCGCGGCGATCGCAACTCCTCGACCAGCCGCGGCAGCAAAGTCTCGGTCAATCCGGCGAGGAACGCCATCACACTGTACAATCCCCCCGCGTGCGGCGGTGGCGCGAACGCCGCCGCCGGACCGTACTCGCGATAGCTCGCGCCCGCGGCGGCGATGGCCGCGCGGAACGGCTCGGTGCCGTAGACGGTGACCTGCTCGCCGCCTTGCGCGAGTTCCTCCGCCAACACCAGTGCGGCGTTCATATGGCCGTATTCGGGAAGAGTGAGGACAACCGTGTGAGGCATGGCGGTAAAAGTCAGGCGGATATCACCAGCGCCTGCCGCTCCAGACAAGCGCTCATCCGGCGGCCAAGCTCGGCGACATGCGGCGGCCGCAGGATGCTGAGGTGCTCGCCCGGCAGCACATGCACCTCGACCGTGGTTGCCGCGCCCCATCCCCAAGTCGGATCCTGGGCCAGAGCGGGCATGTGCGCCGGCGGCTCGCCGGTGCGCAGCAGGATGACCGGCGCCGGCAGCCTCCCCTCCGGCAGCGTATACCGCACCTGCGAATGCGCTTGGAAAACGCGCAGCACCTGGCGCAAGTGATCCGCGCTGGCGTCCGGCGGAAACAGATCGGCGGCCACCAGCGCGGCGCGGAAGCGCTGCATTTGGTCCTCGGGCGCCAGCCGGCGCAGTTCCTCGGCATCGAGACGCAGCCCGGGATCCAGCAACTGCGCGATGCGATGCGCCAGCTCCGCGATCCAGCGCGCCTGGTCCCACTCGCCCCGGCGCTCGCCGCCCGCGGCGTTGGGCGCCGGCGCGGGCGTGTCCAGGATGAGCAGCGGCTCCAACACCTGCCCGGCGCGATGCAGTTGGTGCGCCATCTCCGCCGCCACCCAGCCCCCCAGGGAGTGCCCGGCCAGCCGGTACGGCCCCGCGGGTTGGTGCTCGCGCAGCGCGGCGATGTAGTATGCCGCCATCTCCTCGACCGTGGAGTCGGGAGCGGCGTCGCCCTCCAACCCGCGGCCTTGCAATCCAAAAAACGGCTGCTCCGGCCCCAGCTCGCGCGCCAGCCGTTGCAGGTAAATGGCGTGACCGCCGGCGCCGGGCACGCAGTAAACCGGGGTGCGCGCTCCGGCGGGCTGGATCGGCACCAGCGCCGAGCCCGAGCCGCCGGTCTTGCGCCGCAATCCGTGCGCCAGTTGCTCGATGGTGGGCCCCCGCAGGATAGCCGAGAGCGAGGCGGCCTCGCCGCAGCCCGGAAACTCCTCCTGCATGCGGCTCATGAGCTGCACCGCGCGCAGCGAGTGCCCGCCCAGGTCGAAAAAGTTATCGCGCAGCCCAATGGGCGCCACCCCAAGCACCTGCTCCCAGACCGCCGCCAGCCGCACCTCCAGCGCATCGCGCGGCGCGGCATAGGCGGCGCCGGGGGCGTTGTGCGGCGCGGGCAGCGCGGCGCGGTCGAGCTTGCCGTGCGCGGTGAGCGGCAGCGCCTCGATCACGGTGAGGAAGGCCGGCACCATGGCCGGCGGCAGTTGCGCCGCCAGCGCCGCCCGCATTTCGGCGGCAAGCGTGCCGCGGTCCGCGGCCGCGGCCGGCACCATGTACGCGGCCAGATACGGGTGGCCCGCGGCGTCGTTCCGCACCACCACCGCCGCCTCGCGCACCGCGGCCTGCAGCCGCAGCACGCTCTCCACCTCGCCCGGCTCGATGCGGTGGCCGCGGATCTTGACCTGGGCGTCGAGCCGTCCCAAGAACTCAAGCTGGCCGTCGCCGCGGAATCGCGCGCGATCCCCGCTGCGGTACACGCGCCCACCGGGGCTGAAGGGATCCTCCCCAAAACGCGCCGCCGTCAGCTCGGGACGGTTGAGGTAGCCGCGGCCGACGCCCGCGCCGCCGATCCAAAGCTCGCCCGGCACTCCGGGAGGCACTGGTTCGCCGTGGGAATCCACGACATACAGGACGGTGTTGGCGATCGCGCCCCCAATCGGCACGTTCCCACTCCACGCTTCCCGCGCCTCGTAGACGCAGCAGCCCACCACCGTCTCCGTGGGCCCGTATTCATTGACCAGCCGCACCCCAGGCGCCCGCTCCCGCCACGCCGCAAGCAGCGGCCCGCGCAGCGCCTCGCCGCCGATCACCAGCGCCGGCGCCGGCGCCAGTTGCTCGGGCAGGATCTGGTTGAGGATTTCCAGGTGCGCGGGAGTGATCTTCACCAATCCCAGCCGCGGCTCCTCCACCAGGAACGACCGCAGCGCCTCGATGGTCCCTTCTTCGGGCAGAAAGACCGCCGTGCCGCCGCTCAGCAATGCGGGAAAAATGCTGGTGAGGGTCGCGTCAAACGCGATCGAGGAACTCACCGGCGTGGCGCCGCCGACCGGATATGCCTCGAAGCACCAGTGCAAATAGTTGGCGAACCCGCGGTGCGGAATCAGCGTGCCCTTGGGCTTCCCGGTGGACCCGGAAGTGTAGATTACATACGCGAGCTGTTCGAGCCCCGGCAGCTCCGGGAGGTTCTCGCCGTCGCCTTGCTGCTCCGGCGCAACGCACCGCACCCCCGGCAGTCCGCCCAGCCGCTCGGCCAGCCGCGGCTCGGTCACGAGCAGGCGCAGACCGCTATCTTCGATCATGAAGCGCAGCCGCTCCGCCGGGTACCGCGGATCGAGCGGCACGAACGCGCCACCCGCCTTGGCGATCCCCAGCAGCCCCACCGCCAGCTCCGGCGAGCGCTCCAGCAGAACACCCACCATCGCCTCGGCGCCCGCGCCGCATTCGCGCAGCGCCCGCGCCAACCGGTTCGCGCGCTGATTGAGTTCGCGGTAGGTATAAGCCGGTCCGTCCTCGCCATGGCGGTATCCACGCACCGCAATCGCCTCGGGCGTGGCCGCGGCCTGCCGCTCGAAGCCTTCCACGACGGTTTCCGCGGGAAATTCCATCGCGGCGCCCCGGCCCATCGCCAGCCACCGCTCCCGCTCCTCCGGGGAGGCCAACCGTAGCGAAACAACCGCCTGCTCCGGATCCGTCAACGCGCTCTCCAGCAGCGCGAGCCAGCAGCGCGCCATCTGCTCGATCGTGGCCGCCTCGAACAGCTCGGCGTTGTACTTCCAGGTGGCCTGGAAGCCGGGTTCGTCGTCGGTGATGTGCAGTCCGAGCTCGAACTGTCCCTCTTCTTCCGGAAAGGTGTATGGCTCGAAGCGCAAACCGGCGCTCTCGGATCCAACCTGCGCGGGCGGCTTGAGCACCGCGAAATCCGCCTGAAAGATGGGCGGGCGCCCCGGATCGCGTCGCGGCTGGAGCCGCTCCACCAGCGTGGCAAAGGGCATGGTCTGGTGTTCCAGCGCGCCCAGCACGGTAAGTCGCAGCTGCCCCACCAACCCGTCGAAGCTGCCATGGCCGCTCACATCGGCGCGCAGCGGCACCGGGTTGGTGAAGTACCCCACCGTCTCGGCAAACCCCGCCGGCCGCGCCGCCATCGCCGAACCCACGATCAGGTCGTTCTGCCCGGTGTAGCGGTGCAGCAGCGCCATGTACGAAGCGAGCAGCACCACATAGGGCGTCGTCTTCGCCTCGCGCGCCAGCCGCCGCACGCCCGCGGCCGCGGCGGGCGAGAGCGCCACACCATGCGAGCCGCCCCGATAGCTCGGCAGCGCCGGGTAGGGGCGGTCGGTGGGCAGCTCCAACACGGGAAGCTCTCCCGCCAGCTGTTTCTGCCAGTACCGCCAGTGCCGTTCGCCCTCGGCACCGGCCAACATCTCCTGCTGCCAGCGCGCGAACTCCGCGTAGCGCCGCGGCGCCGGCAACGGCCGGAAAGGGGCTGCGTAGTCCTGTTGCAGCTCGCGCAGCAGCACCGCGAACGACACCGCGTCGCACGCCATGTGATGCAGCGTGAGCAGAATCACCGCGCCGCCGGGCGCACCCGCAAAAAGATTCGCCCGCGCCAGCGGCCCGGCGGCCAAATCATAGGGAATTCGATACGCGGCGGTCACCCGCTCCAATAACTCCGCCGCGTTCCAGCCCCGCGCGTCGGTCACATGCCAGCCGGCCTCGCCGTGTGCGAGTACTTCGGCCACCGGCTCGCCGCCGCGGCCGTGGTACACGGTGCGCAACGCCTCGTGCCGCTCGGTCAGGCGCCGCCAGGCGCGTTCCAGCGCCACGGGATCCGGCTCCTGCCCCAGCCGCAGCGCCACGCCCACGTTATACGCCGCGCTTTCGGGAGCGCTGTGGTGGATGAACCATAGCGCCTTCTGGCCCACGCTGAGCACGCTGCCCGGCGCCGGCCCGGTCGCCGACTCGGATATTGCGTCGCCGGAACTCGCGGGCAGGAGCTCCGCAAGCTGCGCCAAGGTAGCGCCCGAGAGCAGCTTCTCCAAGCTCAACTCCACTCCCCGGCGTTGCTTCGCCCAAGCCTGCAGCTCGATTGCCATGAGAGAATCGAGACCCAGATCCACCAAGGGCCGCGCCGGATCGGGCGTTTGGCGCAGCCCCAGCACGCGCGCCACCATGGCCGGGAACTCTTCCGGTTCCGGCGCGGCGATCTCCGGAGATACCGGACTCGCCGCGGTATCGTCGTCCAGCACCCAGTAGCGCTGACGCGCAAACGAGTACGTCGGCAGAGCAACAACCTTGCCCCCGCCTGGCGCCGAGGCCGCGCCCCCGATGGCCGGCCCTCCCTGGAGCCACGCCGCCAGCCGCTCGCGCGCCTCCGCCAGCGAGGCCGCTCCGATCGCCACCGCATGCGGCAACCCCGCCCGGCCGGTGCGCGCGGTGTGGCACACATCGTTCCAGTGCAGTTGCGGATGCCGGGCAAAGTGCGCCACATAGCGGCCCGCCAGCGTGCGCAGCGCCGCCTCGGTAGCGGCGCTCAGAGTCAAACGATCGGGGCGCTCCGCGGCGTCGTTCACCGCCGCCGCGGCCGCCTCCTGCAGCACCACATGCGCGTTGATGCCGCTAATGCCGAAGGAGCTGACGCCCGCCAGCCGCGCGCTTCCGCTCGGCCATTCTTCCAATGCGGTCACCACCCGCACCGGCAGCTCGCTCCAGGGAACGTGCGGGGTCGGGCGCTGGAAGTGCAGGTGCGGAAATATCTGGCGCTCGTGCAGCGCCAGCACCGCCTTGATCAACCCGGCGATCCCCGCGGCCGCCTCCAAATGCCCGAGGTTGGTCTTGACCGAGCCGATGCGCAGCGCTTCACTCCGCCCCGGGCCCAGCACCCGCGCCAGCGCCCCCAGTTCAATGGGATCGCCCAGCGGCGTACCCGTGCCATGCGCCTCGACGAAGCCGACCGCGGCAGGCTCGACCCCCGCCACCCGCAACGCTTGCCGCAGCAGCTTTTCCTGCGCGGGACCGTTGGGGACGGTGAGGCCCGCGCTGGGGCCATCGTGATTGACCGCCGAACCCCGGATCAGCGCCAGGATGCGGTGTCCGCGCGCGGCCGCGTCGGCGGCGCGTTCCAGCACGATGATGCCGCAGCCCTCGCCTCGCCCGTAACCGTCGGCGGCGGCATCGAACGTCTTGCAGCGCCCGTCCGGCGACAGCGCCCGCAGTTTGGAGAGCATCACGCCGGTCAGCGGCTCGACCATCAGGCTCACGCCGCCGGCCAGCGCCCGGTCGCACTCGCCGGCCCGCAGCGCCTGGCAGGCGAGATGCACGGCAACCAAGGACGAGGAGCAGGCGGTGGCCACCGAGAGCGCCGGCCCCTGCAGGCCCAGCCGGTAGGCCAGCCGCCCGGCGGCGAAACTGAGATCGTTGCCGGTGAGTGTGTAAGCGTCCAGATCGGTATGCGCGGCGCGCAACTGCCGGCCGCCGTACTCGGGCGCCATGATACCGATGTACGCCCCGGTGGCGGAATGCGCCAGGCGGTCGGGCGCGATCCCGGCATCTTCCAGCGCCTCCCAGGCGACTTCCAAAAGCAGGCGCTGTTGCGGGTCGAGCCGCAGCGCTTCGCGCGGCGCGATGCCGAAGAAATCGGCGTCAAAACCCGCGATGTCGTCCAGAAAACCGCCGCCGCGGACGTACATCCTTCCCGGTGCGTCCGGATCGGCATCGTAGTACCGCTCCTCGGACCATCGGTCACACGGAACCGGCACAATCGCATCGCGTCCCTGGCGGAGCAATTCCAAGAATGTCTCCGGAGAATCGGCGCCGCCGGGAAAGCGGCAACCGATGCCCACGATGGCGACGTCGCCGCCGGCGGCTGGGGCGGCGGGTGTGGATCGCAGCCGGGCATTTTCGGCGCGCAGCGTCCGGATGGTGCGCAGCGCGTCCTGCAGCAGCTCGCGTTGTGACTCGCCCGCCATCAGCTCGCGTCTCCGGCGGCGCCCCGGCCCAACTCCCGCGCGAGCTCCTGTTCCAGCTCGAGGTCGGAGAGCGCATCCAGCTCGGCTTCGCCCGCCGGCAATTGGCCAAGCAGGTGCTCGGTCAGCGCCTGCACGCTCGGGTAATCGAATGCCAGGGTTGCCGAGAGGGGGATTTCCAGCCCCGCCTCCAGGCGGTTGCGCAACTCCAGCGCGAGCAGCGAGTCCATGCCGAGCTCGAAAAAGCGCTGGTGGGGCAGGATCGCCGCGGCCGCGGCGGGGCCGCGGAAACCCAGAACCGCGGCCAGTTGTCCGTGCACGAACCCGCGTAGCGCCGGTTCGCGCTGGCTGGCCGGGAGCGCCTCCCAGTTGGCACGGAAGTGCGCGGCGGGCTCGACCTGTGCCGAGGCGGGCGCCAGGCGGCGGAAGCGGGGCGGCACGCTGGGAAATTGCCGCAGGAACAAAGTCCAGGCGGCGGGAAAAACGCCCAGTTGCGGCGCCCCGGACTGGCCGGCTAGACAACCTGCCAGCAGTTCCAGCGCGGCATCGGGCTCGATCAACCCTACGCCACGCGCCTCGAGCCGCGCGCGGATGCCCTCCGCCTGCGCCATCCCCGCCTCGTCCCACGCTCCCCAGTTGAGGCTGAGGCCGGCTAGGCCGCACCCGCGGCGATGATGCGCCAGCGCGTCGAGAAAGGCGTTGGCCGCGGCATAGTTCGCCTGTCCGGCCGAGCCCACCAGCGAGGCCGCGGAAGAGAAAAGCACAAAGAAGTCGAGCGGTTGGTCCATGGTCGCCTGGTGGAGATTCCAGGCGCCGCTCACCTTGGGCGCCATCACCGCCGCTATGCGAGCTTCCGTCTGCTGCGCCAGCATTCCGTCGTCGAGCACGCCGGCAGCGTGCAGTACCCCGCGCAGCGGCCGACGCGACGCCCGCAGTTGCTCCATCCAGGCGGTAACTCCTGCCAGATCGGCGACATCCAGCGCCACGGCTTCAACCTCGGCGCCGCCGGCCCGGAGAGCGGCCAGCTCCGCTTCCCTACCCTGGCCGCCGCGCCGTCCGCTCAAAAACAAGTGCCGCGCCCCCAGGTTCACCAACAGGCGCGCGCAGCGCAGGCCGAGCGCCCCCAGCCCCCCGGTAATCAGATACGCCGCCTCGGGATCAAGCTGCGCCGGCGGCGCAAGCGGCGGCG
>Ga0134125_10004082_pt1 | contig 16719 bp, 15 predicted proteins | sample KB31751_FD_96464 | JGI IMG/M metagenome (GOLD analysis project Ga0134125, IMG submission 96464) | Terrestrial soil microbial communities with excess Nitrogen fertilizer from Kellogg Biological Station, Michigan, USA - KB3-175-1 | ecosystem: Environmental > Terrestrial > Soil > Unclassified ...
ACTAGTGGACTGTAACAGTTGAATTGCTAGTAGCTCGACCAGTGACATAGATCAGATTTCGATCATTTTTCCAACAGATAGAATCGATGAGCCACTAGCAATCTCTTTGTTACAGTCCACTAGTTACCCCTGACTTGAATGCTGATGAGACTTAGGCGGGCGCAAGCAACCCTTCCTCACCTTGAGCTGATTCATGTTGATCATCGGCTTCCAGTTGAAAGTTTAAGAGAAAGACTCATTCCACCTTCAAAAGACTCACCCCATCTTCCAAAACTCACTCCATCTTCCAAAACTCATTCCACCTTGAGAGCCACCGAGACACTCACTGAATCACCAGCATTCACGCCCGCAGCCCTCTGCATATCCTTGTCGATAATCAGAAAGAACTTTTTTGAACGCGGCACAATGAAACTTTCTTCAAAAGGAACACGATTCAAAGTGCCTGAGACGGGATAGCCCTTGCGACCTCGCCAGATCGGTCGAGGCTGCATTCCCCAAGCTTCCATGGGATTGAATGGCACTTCGACGGCGTCACCCTTGTGGCCCGGCAAAATCTCCGCTTTGAATTTCGTTAACTTCATCGCGACTCCTTCTGCAAACCAAGATCGTCCGGTTATCATCCCACAACTGAACTAATGCGACGGCCAATATTTCCATTACTTGTCTTATTGCTATGTTTTCTCGGATCCTTTGTGCGCGCGCAGGATCCCGAGGACGTAATTCGCACCGAGACTGACGTCACCAACGTTCTCTTAACTGCCACCGACAAACAGAAACGCTTAGTCACAACGCTTCGAGAAGAGGACCTGCGAGTCCTTGAAGATGGCGTGCCGCAAAAGCTGTTCACTTTTCAACGTGAGACTGACCGGCCGCTCTCAATCGCGTTTCTAATCGATGTCAGTGCCTCGGAAGAACGGACGTTGCCTTCAGAGAAGGCCGCCGTACGGACGTTCATCGAGACCATCATTCGCTCGAACAAAGACCACGCAGCCATCATACCGTTCACCGATTATGCCTACCTCGAACAAGACCTCACGAGCAATGTGCTCGGTGTTTATCAGGCGCTCGAGCAGGTTGAAGTCGCCCTTCCGTCATACCTGGGACGAGGCAGGCGAATCGCCGGCATTAGTTCCAGTCCGGGCGGTATTGCGGAGCCCAATGAAGGAACAACGGCCATTTGGGACGCCATCACCGTCACTGCTCGCGAGATTCTCACGCGCGGTCAAGGTCAACGACGTCGGGCAGTCATTCTACTGACCGATGGACAGGATACGAGCAGTCGTATGACCCGAAGCGATGCCATCGACACGGCGTTGGAAGCTGAAACAGTGATTTATGTGATCGGAATCGGTGACAGCAAATACGAAGGCATAAATAAAGGCGCACTGGAAACCGTCGCCGAACGCACCGGTGGCCGGGCTTTCTTTCCGAAGAAGAATACCGATCTCACCAGCGCATTCGTTGAGATTGAGAAAGAACTGCGCTCGCAATACCTGCTGGCCTACTCATCTACCAATAAGAACCGCAATGGAGCATTTCGCCAGACTCGGATCGAGATCACGAACGCTGAGCTGCAAAAAGAGAAGTTGAAACTTCGCTACCGGCCCGGTTACTTCGCAAAGCCACTTAAGTCGGGCAACTGACTTTATGTACAACAGGCTGCCAGCCTGTTGCCGGTTCCAAGCCCTTCAATCCACCGGTTACGCAGATTGCACAGATAATATGCATTCTCAGTTGTTGCGCGTCTTCGACTAGTTACTCGTTAACGCACAACTGCAAGCTGGCAGCCTGCCGTACAAACTAGGCGGTTGCGGGGACGCTGATGTTGTTGCCGCCTTTCTTCTTTCGAAGAATGAACGCGGAGATAATCGAGATGATCAAGCCAACGGGAAACGGCTCAGTGAAAGTTATCGCCGAATTGTAAAGCGGGTTGTCATACATTGCTTTGAAGCTCTTCATTTGCTGCAAACTGGCGTCGATCGCCTGCTGACTCCCGCCCGCGGCGCGCTGCTTTTCGATCACGTACGCCGAGTACTTGTCGATGAAATCAGGCATGAAGAAGAAGTAGGTGATCTCCCAGGTAATCACATAACACGCGCATGAGATTAACGTGATGAGGATGCCGATATAGAAAGCCTTTACGAAGGTGATTTCACCACCACCGACGTTCTCACGGTAGGAACGCACGCCAAAAAAGATCATTAAGAAGGAAAGAACCATCGCCGTGTAGCCGACATATACTCCCCTGTCAAAACCGATCTTGTCCGCGAAGGGGATGGTGCACAGCATAAGAAGCGCCGAGATACCGCCGGAAATCAAGCCAAAGGTCAACACTGTTTTTTTCATAACCTGCTCCTAAACAAAAGAATTCGAACCGACGGCTGGGAAGATAGTTTCGAAATGCGATTCTGTCGTCATACTTTGGAGTGATTTCAAGGGTTTCTGCTGAAAATCATGCTTTAGTTGTAGTCGGTTTCAGCAATTGATATGAACCGCGTTGCCGGAATAGTCTTAAATACCACCTGGGGCCAGCTGGTGGATGTTTCAATTCGAACCTAACCAGACCGCATTGATTGGGTTTCTCTGAATCCCCTCAGCTGAGGGATTGTTCAAGTGCGGTACTTAATCATTTCCAAACCATCATGATCGTGCCCGATTTGCTGACCCGCCTCGACTTTTTCATAACCCTGGCGACGATAAAACTCTATCGCTGGTGGATTGGCGTGCAGGCGCAGTGAATCATGCCCTGAATCCCAGCCCAGCTTCTCCATTTCTGCCAGAATTCGTGCTCCGACACCTGTTCCTTGAATTTCAGGCGTAACGTAAAGCCACTTAATCTGCTCAACGGCTGTAACGTCGATGCCGCCAAACCCAATAATGTCGTTATCAGTTTCGGCAACGAGGACTCCACCTTCGCTAATCAATTTTTCCCAGTTTGATTCGGGCACATCCGAGCCTGCCGCGGCAAGATAGACTTGGTGGATGAAGGGGATGTCGTCAAGATTTGCGACACGAATGATCATGTGGCTGCGACATTCTCGCGGCTTGCCGCCGCACAGTGCGGAAAGGCTCTGCCTTTCCGAAACGACTCCTAATTATTTTGGGGAGAGGCCATGCCTCGACCAACAATCTCGAGGGGTAGCTCCCGCCTCAAGATTCAATAGCATTCAACTCTGATCTAACTTTCAGCTTTGATGGTCTGGGAAGTTGAATGCTAGTGCCGCTTGAAGCGGGCGCAAGCAACCCTTCCCGACCCTGAGCTGATCAAGCACGAGCTGACTATGGCGGCGGCGCCCAATCATCAAGGAATTAACCCCAGCTCTTTGCCGATCTGGACGGCTTGGGTGCGACGTTTGGCGCTTAACTTATCGAACAAACGACTCGAGTGAGTTTTCACCGTATTCTCACTGACGAAAAGCTTGTCTGCGATCTCCCGATTGCTCAGCCCCATCGAAATCAATTCAAGGATTTCAAGCTCGCGTTTCGTAATCGCAAGCTCGCGCAACCGCTCTGCATTTAACGAGAATTCGGTAGGCGCAGTCACGAAAACTTCTCTTTCAACGATAAGCTCGCGCTCGACGATGACTTCCTTTTTGCGCGTGAGCTTTATACCCAGCCAGATGCCGACGCCGGCGAATAATAAGGCTATCAACCCACCATAAATCTCCAGCGAATGCTCAAGAACGAGGAAGCGATACTCCACCAGTTTGAGGATGACAATCAGCAGACCGCCGGCGAGGCCGTACATCAAAGCGTAGATTAGTGTCTGTTTCCGCATTGTGACCCAAACAAACGGCACTCACGTTGACTCGCAAAGATTACAAGGCTCGTACGTAGTTCATTCGCGGCTACAGGTGAACACGGAATAACACAGATCTACAATTCGGATTTATTCAGATCCTTATATCTTGTTCATCTGTAGCCTAAAATCTAAAGCTAATGTTAACCGAGACCCAAGTGCTAGCAAAAATTGCGGTGTTAATGATTGCTTTCGAGCCGTCGTTAAGAAGCTGGATGCTCATAAATGCATTTCCTCCTGCGATTGGAGTGGATTAAGTAATGGGCGGGCTCACTTTCGTGAATCTCATTCTTAATCTACTTCAATCAAGGGAGGGAATGTGTTTCCTTCCATCATTATGAAACGACTGGCGCGTATTCTCGGGCGATGATAGCGCTTGGTAGCATTTGAGTTTATGCCACGGGCTTGTCCCGTGGTTACTAACGTAGGTGGCTAACGGGAATCTGACCGAGAACCTTTTTGGATGCCACGGGCTTGTCCGGTGGAAGCTCACGCTGAGTGGCCAAACACCTAATGACCGTATTTAAGAGATCGCCAACGTGACACTCCACGTGCCGAGCCCGTGGCATCTCGTTCGACCATCTCCAGAGTTTGGTAGCAACAACCGTTAATTTCCACGGGGCAAGCCCGTGGCATAAATGCAAACTGCACACATTTCACCCGGCCCATCTATTTGACTGAAACGCGCTCCGTTAATACGATAGCCACCTAGCCTGCATTTACTCGCCGAAAGGAGTTACCGTGAATAGATTTAGTTTTCGCAGTATCTGTGTATCACCACGTATAGTCACGACGTTGCTCGCGTTCCTGTTGACTGTTTCGTTGGTTCAGCCGCTGGCTGCGCAAAAGAAGCCGAAAGCAAACGCACCTTCTGATGCCATCAAAATCCCCTTTGAGACTTACAAATTATCAAATGGTTTGAATGTAATACTGTCAGTCGATCATGCTGTCCCTACAGTCGCTGTCGACATCTGGTATCACGTCGGATCGAAAAACGAGATGCCCGGCCGCACCGGCTTCGCGCACCTCTTTGAACACATGATGTTCACCGGTTCCGGACACGTACCGTATGGCCTGCATGACAAGCTTACCGAGGGCGTCGGCGGCAATAACAATGGTTCAACCAACAACGATCGAACCAACTACTATGAAATAGTCCCGTCGAATTATTTGGAATCCGCCCTTTGGATCGAGTCGGATCGCATGGGATGGTTGCTCGACACACTCGACATCGCCAGCCTCAACAAGCAACGCGACGTGGTCAAGAACGAGCGCCGCGAGCGAGTCGATAATCAACCATACGGACGAGTGAACGAGATCTACGCTTCGTCAATCTATCCGAAAAACCATCCGTATTCCTGGCCCGTGATTGGCTCCATGTCCGATCTCAGCGCGGCTTCTGAAACGGATGTGAAGGATTTCTTCCGGCTCTACTACGCTCCCAACAACGCTACGCTTGCTGTCGTCGGAGATTTCGATCCCGTGCAGGCAAAGCAATGGATAGCGAAGTACTTCACGGACGTTCCACAAGGGAAAAAGGTTGAGCGACCCAACGTGCCCCTCGTCGTGCTCGACTCGAGCAAACGAATGGTCTACGAGGATCGCGTGCAACTCCCGCGGCTTTACATTGACTGGCCGACAGTCGGAGCCAAACACGATGACGATCACGTGTTGGATGTCGTGGCCGCGATTCTTGCCGGGCCGCGAACCGCGCGTCTGACAAAGGCTTTGGTTTTCGATTCGCAAGCCGCAGCCAATATCGGGGTATTTCAAGCCACTAACGAAGATGTTGGTGAGTTTCTGCTCATAGCCACACCGCGCCCCGGACACTCGTTAACCGAACTTGAAGGAAAGATTGACGAGGTCATCCAGAAGTTTCTTCAGGAGGGACCGACTGCTGAAGAAATGCAGAAAGCGACCAGCGGTGCTGAGTTGCAGTTCTTGCGTGGCCTTGAATCAAACCTGGGCAAAGCCGAACAGTTGCTGAACGGTCTCGTTTATCACGGCGACGCCGGTTATTTCCGCACTGACTATCAAAAGCGACTCTCGATAACTGCGGAAGACGTCAAACGCGTTGCGAACACTTACCTGTCAAGAAACAGAGCCGTATTGAGCGTGGTACCGACGGGCAAAAAAGACCAGGCTTCGAAAGCGGCAGAGAGTCAGTCGGTAACGCAGCAGCTCCCAAGTCAGGGAACCAGCCCGCAGGGAGGTAAACAATGAAAGCCAATAGACAAATCACCGCGCTTTTATGTGCAGCCATAATGAGTGTGGCTACCTTTCAATCTGCGTTTGCTCAGGACCAACTCGATCGCACTAAAGTTCCGCCGCCGGGCAAGACTCCCGTGTTACGAGTACCCGCGTGGACCAAGACGCCCCTGAGCAATGGCGCCACCCTGGTCGTATCTGAAAGGCCGGGCCTGCCCATCGTGTCGTTTTCGATTACTTTTGTCGGCGGCGCCAATCAATTCGAACCGGCTGATCGCCGTGGAGTCGCAACATTCACGGCTTCGATGCTGACTGAAGGCACGCCTTCAAAGACGGGCGACCAACTTTCAGACGCGTTACAAGTGCTCGGGACTAACATCGGCGCCAATATCGGTGCTGAAGAAGGCTCGCTTAATTTCGTTTCGACGACCGCAAACCTTCAGCCGACTCTGACTATTCTCGCAGACATGATGATGAACTCGACGTTTCCAGCGGAAGCGCTCGAGCGTTTGCGCGGACGAACACTGGTGGCGCTGACTCAACAGAAAGATCAGCCGGCAGTCGTTGGTGGCCAGGTCTTTGCCCGCGTCTTGTATGGCGCCGGACATCCCTACGGACAGCGGCCCACCGAAGCTTCAGTGAAGGCCATCACTCGAGACGATTTAGTCGCTTTCCACAAAGCTTATTTCCAACCTGGCCGTGCCATCATTACCGTCGTCGGTGATGTGAAAGCAGCCCAGGTCAAAACGATCGTCGAAAAGACTTTGGCTGGATGGACCAAGGCTGGAAACAAACCGTCGTTTGACTATCCCAAGCTTCCCGAAAAGCGTCCGGCGACGATTTATCTCGTCGACAAACCCGGGGCGGCGCAATCCGTAGTCAACATCGGTATTCCCGGACCACCGCGAAACACACCAGACTATTTTGCGTTGCAGGTGCTGAACACCATTCTGGGCGGACAGTTTCAGTCTCGACTCAACGCCAACATTCGCGAGCAGAAGGGCTACAGTTACGGCGTGAATTCCGGTTTTGCTTACGGCAAAGGCCCCGGCGCATTTCGTGCCGGCGGATCAATCTTCTCCGACAAAACCGACGCCGCGCTGATTGAGTTCATGAAAGAGCTCAAGGGCATTATTGGCGAACGGCCAATCACGGATGAGGAGTTGAAAACCGCGAAGGACAGGTTGATACAGGGCCTGCCGCAGCGGTTTTCATCGGTTACTGCGATTGGGAGCAGCATTAACACCGTGATGGTGGAAGGGCTGTCCGACAATTATTTCCAGAATTATGAAAGCGCAGTTTCAGCCGTGACGAAAGAAGATCTGACGCGGGTTGCGAACCTTTATATTGACCTGAATCATCTGGCGATCGTGATAGTTGGCGATCGCTCGGCTGTGGAGGGAAAGCTAAAGGCAACGAATATCGCGCCGATAACAATCCTGGATAATGAAGGCAATCCTGTTGCAGCAGCGGCGGGTGCAGTTAAGCCAGGAAACTGAACGTGGCACGGGCATCCTGCCCGTGTTCGCGCGGCGGCAATTTTGTTTAATGCACGGGCGGGACGCTCGGGGGCACGTTCACGGGCGGGACGCCCGTGCCACATCCACGGGCGGGGACGCTCGGGGGCACGTTCACGGGCGGGACGCCCGTGCCACATCCACGGGCGGAACGCTCCGGGGCACGTTCACGGGCGGGACGCCCGTGCCACCTACGGGCGGGGACGCTCGGGGGCACGTTCACGGGCGGGACGCCCGTGCCACATCCACGGGCGGGACGCCCGTGCCACGGGAGAAAAGGAATGGCAATCAGTCAGGATTTGCTGGAGATACTCGCTTGTCCGGCCTGCAAAGGAAAGGTCGAGCTGAAGGCCGATGGGAACGGATTGAAATGCGTCGAATGTCATCGCGTCTATCCAATTCGCGATGACATTCCCGTTATGCTCATCGACGAGGCGACCATCGAAGAAGAAACGAGTGAAAAGTAATCGCTCAGATGAAGAGCCTCCGCGAAATTGTCGAATCGTCCCCGCGGATGCGCGACGTGATGATGCACGGCATGCGTGACGAGGAGAAGCCGCAACCGCTGGGCTCCTCACGCTGGGATTGGGGTGAAGTTCAGCGAGTTCTGCTCATTCGGCTGCGCTCAATCGGGGATACGGTGTTGACCACGCCTTCGTTGATTTCCCTCAGACGATTCCTGCCTCAAGCTCAAATCGATATTCTCCTTGAAGATTGGGTCGCTCCGGTTCTCGAAGATTTTCAGTACGTTGATAAGGTCATCACTTTGCAGCGAGGAAGCACGACTGCTCGCTTGCAAGTGGCCCGCGAAATTCGAGCAGCAAATTACGACGTTGTTTACAATCTTCACGGCGGAACCACGGCAACACTGTTGACGCGAGCTACCGGGGCAAGACATCGAGTTGGCTTCGCTCATTACCAGTACGGCAGGTTACACAATCACCTCGCGCCTTCGCCTTTGTTGATATGGGGAGTTCAGAAGGCGCATTCCGTCGAGCAACAACTCGCGTTGCTGGGTTGGACTGGCGTCCCGGTGACCGACAAGCCGGCGACTGAACTAGCAGTAACTGATGCTGCGGCTGCGAGTATCTCGCAAAGATTGACGGCGGCCGGCATTACGACCGAGACGCCGTTTGCCATGATTCATCCCGCAGCGGCGTTCGCGACCAAGCAGTGGGCCGTGGAGAAGTTTGCTCGGGTCGTGGAAGAATTGTCGAATCGTGGACTCGTCACTGTGGCTCTAAGCGCGCCGTCGGAGTCTCCGGTGGTAACTGAACTCACGAAAGAATCGACGGCTCCGGTGGTTGGTTTGACTGATCTTTCGCTTCCTGAAGTCACGGCGTTGGCTGCGCGAGCGCGACTATTTGTTGGAAACGACAGCGGCATCGCGCATATGGCCGCGGCTGTGAAAACGCCGGCCGTTGTAATTTTCGGATCTTCAAACATTGCTCATTGGCGACCCTGGTCGAGTGCGCCTTCCGAAATTGTCTTGGAAGAGATGGACTGCCAGCCTTGCCACGGATACTTTTGTGAGAAGTTCAAACAGCCCGAGTGCATCTTGCGCGTGCCGGTGCAACGAGTAACTGCCGCGATCGATCGGGTTTTGAGAGAATCAGCCTGAGTGTTTCGTCTGTGCTTTGAGTCGCGACTACGCCGAAGGCGTTCGCCAATTTGAGCCTGAGGCAGCGCCCCAGGTTTGAGGGTGAGTAGTCCTTCAAAACGCTGTGAATTGTTGCGCACAGTTTTTTCGCGAACGCTTTCAGCGATTCCAGGATTTTTGTACCGCTTAACCTGGGGCGCTGCCCCAGGCTGAAATTGGCAAACGCCTTCGGCGTAAAGCTGCCAAGCGTCACCGAGTTAAAACCGCGTGGGAATGAGATGTTCTTAATCAGGTAGCGAAAACTTGAATCAATTAACCAAACAGCGCGCCGGCGAAATCGTCACAGCGATAACCCAGAAAAAGATCGTGGTGCTGGGCGACATCATGCTCGACGAATTCGTCTGGGGCGATGTCACGAGAATCTCTCCTGAAGCTCCGGTGCCTGTGGTTGACATTAGACGTGAGTCGTCACACCTCGGAGGGGCGGCGAATGTGCTTGCCAATGTTGTCGCCCTGGGCGCCCAAGCTTGCGTTGTCGGTGTGATTGGAAATGACAGTGCCGGAGAACGCGTACGCGAAGCATTGCGCCGCACAAATTCAGGAGCACTTGATGATAGTTTGATTGTTGATGATACCAGACCGTCAACCACCAAGACTCGCATCATCGCTCACAATCAATTGGTGGTTCGAGCCGACCGGGAACGGCGCACGCCGGTCGCTGCCGAAGTAGAAGACCGCATTATCAGTGCGCTGCGAAACTTGCTCGCCGATGCTGACGCTTTGGTGGTTTCCGACTATGACAAGGGCGTCGTCACGCCGCGCATCCTTGGCGAGGTGCTGCCGATGGCTTACGAGCGCATCCCGGTGTTGATTGATCCGAAGCTGAGAAACTTCGACTCGTACCGACCGGCTACGCTAATCACGCCCAATCACCATGAAGCTTTGCGAATGGCGAATCTTGAAGAAGATTCAGACGAGGTCCTGAGCCAGGCCGCAAAATCAATTCGCGAGCGTCTAAAATGTGATTCGGTGCTCGTAACCCGCGGTGATCGTGGCATGATGTTGCTTGAAAACGATGGCGCTCCAGTTTTTGTGCAGACGATGGCTCGTGAGGTGTACGATGTCACCGGCGCAGGCGACACAGTCATAGCTACACTGGCAGCGGCGCTCGCTGCTCGAGCATCAATGATTGAGGCAGCGACGCTCGCCAATCACGCCGCCGGCATCGTCGTCGGAAAGCTGGGCACGGCAACTGTTACAGGGGAAGAGTTGGTGGAATCCTTTGACTAGTGTAGGGGCGGACCTGTGTGTCCGCCCTCGCGAATATAAAGCAATGTCGTATGATCCGCTACGACATCACCGACGCTCAATAAGGCTTCGAGGATATGATTACTCGCAAGCGAATCCGTACTACCTGACGTTGTGTGCTGAAGATGGACAATGCCTGTTTGGTGAAATCGTTGAAGGACGAATGCATCTCAACAGCGCTGGAAAAATGATAGAAAAGTGGTGGACGGAACTGGAGCAGAAGTTTCCTAATACGCTGACCGACTCTTTTCAGATCATGCCCAATCACTTGCATTCGGTTTTCGTAATCTTGGGTGACGGCCTCGACATGGCAGCGTTGTATGGCATTGGACTCGATCGATTGGATTTCGATCACGCGGAAGAGAATGAGGGTATTGTTGCTTCTTTTGGAGCTTCGCGCAGGAGTAGCAAGATCATGAGATCGCTGTCCGATAAAGTTTCGTCGGTTGGAGAAACAAAAAGAAAGAACCCGCAACTCGGTGAAATGATGCAGTGGTTTAAGACTATGGCCACTAACGAGTACATTCGCGGCGTTCGTAATTTGGGTTGGGAACCGTTTCCTGGAAAACTTTGGCAACGAAACTACTTTGAACACGTTGTGCGACGGCAAGAATCACTGACCAGAGTTCGCGAGTATATACGTGATAATCCGGCACGATGGCACTTGGACCGCGAAAACCGAGACAGAACCGGGGATGATGAATTTGATCTCTGGTTGGATGAAATGGTCGAGAGTGATTCCTTATAGGATCGTCTAAAGAACGAGGGCGGACACACAGGTCCGCCCCTACATCAAAAAGCTGCGGTTTTATGATCGGCAAGTCACTAAAACATTACCGCATTCTGGAAAAGCTCGGCGTGGGCGGACAGGGAACGGTCTACAAAGCCACTGACGCCAAGCTTGGCCGGACCGTCGTCGTCAAAGTCCTGCCACCCGAATTGACTGCGAAAGAAGCGAACCTCAAACGCTTCGAACGCGAAGCCAGGCTTGCCTCGTCACTCGATCATGCCAACATCTGCACGATTTTCGATTTGGACGAAGCCGATGGTTTGCATTTCATTGCCATGCAACACGTCGAAGGAAAGAACGTCAGGCAATTAGTTGGCGGACATCCTCTCGAACTCAAAAGCTCACTCTTAATTGCGATTCAAGTTGCAGATGCGCTGGCCGTAGCGCACTCGCGCGGGATTATCCATCGCGACATCAAATCCGGAAATGTGATGGTCACCCCCGCCGGCCAGGTAAAGATTCTCGATTTTGGCCTTGCCAAACTTCTCGACGACGAAGAAGCCGGAGCGTCCGGAATTCACCGTACCGAGCTAACCGAAGTAGGCGTACCGTACGGCACTGCGACTTACGCGGCGCCCGAGCAAGCTCGCGGTGATCGAGTGGACAAGCGCGCGGACATTTTTTCGACCGGCGTTCTGCTGTACGAGATGGTAGCCGGCACCTGGCCATTCCGCGGCAAGAGCACGATTGATGTCCGTCATGCTGTCTTGTACGACGCGCCCAAGCCGCTGGCTGAAATGCGTCGCGATCCTTTGCCGGCCCGGCTGCAGCAGATTATCGATCGCGCGATCGAAAAAGATCCTCGTGACCGTTATCAAAAGATGGAGGACATGCGGGATGACATGCGCGCTGTCCTGCAGGAAGTAATGACCGCGGAAAGTGGCGGCGCGCCCATGCAGACGATCACGCCCGAGCCACCGCGTCACGTCGCCAGCGCGAATCCAGTTTCGCGAGCGATGCGCTGGATTAGAAATATCGGCAAATCAGAAGCACCGACTTCATCGCCTACTTTTACGACTTCAAAACAGGTTCACGAAACGCCGTTCACGACCATCACAGATCAGGAAAAGAAGAGTCTCGCAATTTTGCCGTTCAAGAATATCAGCAAGGACGAGGCTTCTAACTTTTATGAATTTTCCCTCGCCGATGCTGTCATCACCGAACTAGCTCGCGTGCGGTCGTTGGTGGTGCGGCCTTCGTCGGTGATTGCTAAGTACCAGGGCAAGGACATCGATCCGCGCGAAGTGGGCAGCGAGTTGAACGTCAGCGCAGTCTTGGCAGCCGGCTTCATTCACGCCGGTGGACGTTTCCGCGTTACTGCTCAACTTCTTGATGTTCGCTCAGAAAACATTCTGTGGAGCGATCGAATCGATACTGCGTCAGCTGACATTATTACTGTGCAGGACACGATCGCGCAGCGAATAGTCGAGGGGTTGAGTCTCGAGCTCAGCCCTGCCGAGCAGGTGAAGATTGCCAAGCCTGCGACTGAGAGCGCCGCCGCTTACGAGGAATATCTCCGCGGGCGCGACTCGTTTGCTCGTTTCATTTTCCGAACCATTGCTCCTGAAGACTGCGAAAAGGCGATTGAGCATTTCCAAAACGCGATCCAACTCGACTCGAATTTCGCTCTCGCGCACGGCGGTCTTGGCGCAGCCTACGTCAACAAAGTCTTCAAAGGCTATGGCGGCGCGGAAGACTACGAGCGCGCTGAAGCTGCTTTTGCGAAGGCTCTCGCGATCGACTCGCACATCATTGAATCGCGGATGTTGTCGATCTTTGTTTATCTCTGGCGTGGAGAAAAACAGAAAGCTCGCGATGAAGTTTCCGTGATGCGGCGAGAGTCGCCGAGCGAAGCTGTCGTGCATTTCGTCAAAGCCACGCTGCACCGGCTGGATGGCGAGTACGGCCGGGCGCTGCGCAGCTTTGATCGCCTGGTGCGTTTGGATCCTGCCGCACACGTGGTCGCCAGTTACAACCGGGCCTTGATCTACATGTACATGGGCCAGTTCGACAACGCGACGCGCGAGCTGGATAACGCCGGCGAACCCGATAATCCTTTAGTTCGGACTTTCCGCGCCCTCAGTCGTTACTACACCGGGCATACCGATCAGGCTGCGGAGCTGATGCAGCAGGTGGTCAATCGTCATCCGAACATGCATGGCATTCGTCCGTTCCTCGGAATGTTTTTGAGCGCGCAAGGTAAACACGAAGAAGCGCGGGCCCATCTGACTGAAGGAGTTTTGCGGAACGCAGAAGTTGATCCCGATATTGCTTATTCAGTCGCATCCGTCTACGCCCTCCAGGAAATGCGCGACGAAGCCTTTGAATGGTTGGGCCGGTCGATTGCGCTGGGAAATGAAAACCGGCCGTGCTTTGAAAGCGATCCTAACTGGAATGCGTTGCGAGATGATCCCCGCTTTGCCGCATTGATGAGCAAACTTACCACCAGAAGATCAAAGTCACCGCATGCCTCTTCTTAATCGATTCTCGAGTATCTGATGAACCGACGCTTAATTTCCGTAATCATATCCGCTTGCCTGGGCACTGCCAGTCTTTCGGCATCTCCGTCGCGCTGGGTTCCTCAGCGTGAGCGCAAAGCCACTTCGGCTACGCAATCCGCCGTCGCGCCACCAGCCCAGGAAGCGAGTCCGTCGCCAACACCAACCCCTGCTCCAACTCCGGCGCCGGAACGGACTGCAAGCACGACCAGAACGCTGGCGGAGCTGCAGACGCGAATCGTGGAGATCTTGCACAAGCCTGAATTCGCTCCCGCCATTGTCGCAGTCAAAGTTGCTTCGTTGGATACGGGCAGAGTTTTGTTCGAGGAAAACGCGCACAAGCTGGTGCGGCCGGCTTCCAACATGAAGCTCTACACGGTGGCAACCGCGCTCGATCGATTGACGCCGGATTTTCGCTTCTCGACTTCAGCATACGCGCGCTCCAAGCCCGATCAGGATGGAACCTTGCGAGGTGACCTCACGATTTATGGTCGCGGCGATCCTTCGCTCGCGGCGCGATTCAACAATGGCGATTATCTGAAAGGCATCGACGATCTGGCGACGAAGATTGCGAACTCCGGTTTGAAAAGAGTCGAAGGAGATTTGATCGGAGACGAGACTTACTTCACCGGGCCGCCTTACGGCTCAGGCTGGGAGTGGGAAGACCTGACGTGGTATTACGGTGCGGAAGTCAGTTCGTTGACCGTCAATGATAACGCCCTCGATTTGTTCATCAAGCCGGGCGCGCAAGTTGGAGCTCCCGCTTTGATTACGACAGGACCCTCGATTCCATATCTCACGATAGTCAATCACGTTACCACCGCCGCCAAAGGGACGAGGAGATCGCTGACTATTTACCGGCCGCTTGCGGTGAATACTCTCGAAGTGAGCGGAACGATCGCGTTGGATGACCGGGGCTACACTGGCGGCGTCGGCGTCGCTCGGCCCGGCCTGATGTTCATGAACATGCTGCGCGCGGCGCTGCAGCAACACGGAGTCAAGATCAAAGGCCAGACGCGGACTATTACCGATCGAGCTACGGCTGGGACTGTGTCCGACGCAAATGAGCTGGCCAGGCTAATGTCGCCGCCGTTCAGTGTGGTTGCTGCGAATACTCTGAAGCCGAGCCAGAATCTCTACACAGAGATTATTCTGAGGACCTTGGGCGAGATCGTGCCGTCACCGCCGACTGCTACACCTGCGGTTCGCAACTCGGAAGATGCAGGGCTGGAAGTCGTCAAAGTCTTTTTGAGAGAGGCGGGCGTCAATCCTGACACCGTGGTCTTGTCAGATGGTTCCGGTCTTTCGCGGAACGACATGATCAGCGTTGACTCGAATGTCCAGCTTCTGACGTACATGAGCCGGCACAAATACTTCGCTACCTGGAAAGATGCATTGCCAATTGCGGGAGTCGATGGCACGCTACGTAACCGCATGCGCGGAACCGTTGCTGAGAACAATTTGCGCGCGAAGACCGGATCACTCGCGTCAGCCTCAAGTCTCTCCGGCTATGTCACTAGTGCGGCAGGTGAGAACCTGGTGTTTTCAATAATAGTGAATAACTATCCTTCGGATGCTGAGCCACGTACCAACTGTATCGATCCGATTGCGCTGCTCCTGGCGTCATTCGCCGGCCACAGCTAACTTAGACCATCCGCAGATTACACAGATTACGCAGATGCTTGTTGTCTCTCCGTAAGCAAACTTTTGAATGTGAACATATCTTGTGTTCGGGTTTACCTCTGTGCAATCTGCGTAATCTGCGGATAGACTTCTGACATGACCCTGCGCTTCACGAAGTTTCACGGTTACGGCAACGATTATCTGGTAATTGAAGCCGGAGCGCTGACTGCCGAAGTAACTAATCTCAATCGCTTCGCGCGGGAGATCTGCGATCGGCATTACGGGGCCGGCGCGGATGGAATCGCTGTTGTCGACCGATCGGACACTGACGAGGCTGATTTTCGTGTTCGCATTTTCAACCCGGACGGGAGTGAGGCGGGCTTGTCTGGTAACGGCACGCGTTGCGCTGCCTCGTATTTGTTCTATCGTGGTTTGTGGACCAGAAGTGAGCTGCGCCTGATCACAAAGTCAGGAGTGAAGCGCTACTTTCTTCGCGATCAGATTGGCGCCGGCAACTATCTCTTCGATTCAGAGCTCGGGAAGCCGGCCTTTGAAAGCGTAGCGATCCCATTTCTAAGTGAAGGGCCGCTGGACAAGGTTGTTAATCAACCGCTGGTTGTAGGCGGCGAGACGTTCAGCGTGACGGCGCTGGGAATGGGCAACCCGAACTGCTCGATTTTTGTTGACGACTTTGAGGCCCTGGATTGGCGCAGTATTGGCAAAGCGATCGAAACTCACGAGCAGTTTCCTGAACGAACCAATGTCGAATTCATCAAGATCCTCGACCGCGATCGCATCGAGCTACGCATTTGGGAGCGCGGCGTCGGTGAAACTACAGCGTCCGGAACTTGTTCATGTGCGGCGGCCGTCGCTGCCATGATTAATGGTTTCACGGAGAGGCAAGTAGAAGTTCGCACGCCCGGCGGCACCGTGAACGTTCGCTGGCAGGATGATGACGAAGTCGTCCTCACCGGCATTGCCGAGGTTGTCTACCAGGGTGAATGGCTCGTCGGGAGTTAAGGATGTACTGCAGGCTGCCAGCCTGCAGCTGCGGGTAGATAGCTCTCAAGGCTCCGAAGACATTTTCCAATTTCCATTTGCCATTTCAAATTTTCCATTGGGTACCAAAAGGTGAATGGAAAATGAAAAACGGGAAATGATATATGGCAAATCTGGTGAGGCAGTGATCGTTCAATCGAAACTTAACTATCGAAGATCAGCAACAGGCTGGCAGCCTGTTGTACATTAGGGTATTCTTACCCCGCCCGGGGACGGTCCCTAATCCCTGGTCCTCACCGGCATTGCCGAGGTTGTCTACCAGGGTGAATGGCTCGTCGGGAGTTAAGAATGTACTGCAGGCTGCCAGCCTGCAGCTG
>Ga0134125_10004083_pt1 | contig 16719 bp, 17 predicted proteins | sample KB31751_FD_96464 | JGI IMG/M metagenome (GOLD analysis project Ga0134125, IMG submission 96464) | Terrestrial soil microbial communities with excess Nitrogen fertilizer from Kellogg Biological Station, Michigan, USA - KB3-175-1 | ecosystem: Environmental > Terrestrial > Soil > Unclassified ...
GACGACGTGATTTCGATGGGCGGCATTCTTCGCAAGCTGTGGGAGAATGAGAACCAGATCGTCGTGGCGTACATGACGAGCGGCAACATCGCCGTGTTCGATCACGACGTGACGCGGCACCTCGATTTCGTCGAGCGCGCCGCCGCCGCCCTCGCGATCGATCCGGCCGTCGTCCGACGCGCGCGCGATACGGTGAACGCCGGGATGGAGCAGAAGGCACCGGGCGACATCGATATCCCCGTCGTGCAGGATCTCAAGAAGTACATTCGGGAGTCCGAGGCGATCGCGGCGCTCGCGGCGGTCGGCATTCCTCCCACGGCCGCGCGATTCCTCGATCTGCCGTTCTATCAGACCGGCGAGGTCCGCAAACGCCCGCTGGGCGAGAGTGACGTCGCGATCGTGCTGAAGCTGCTCGAGGACACCCGTCCCGATCTGATCTTCGTCGCCGGCGATCTCTCGGATCCGCACGGCACGCATCGCACGTGCAAGGCGGCCGTCGAGCGCGCGCTGGCCCGCTATCAGGCGGGGCAGCGGCCCGAAGTGTGGTTGTATCGCGGCGCGTGGCAGGAATGGTCGCTCACGGACGCGGACGTGCTGGTGCCGCTGTCCCAGGACGAGCTCAACGCAAAGATCCTCGCGATCTTTCGGCACCAATCGCAAAAAGACACCGCGCCGTTCCCGGGATACGACGAGCGCGAATTCTGGCAGCGCGTGGAGGCCCGGAATCTGGAGACGGCGGCCCGTGCCGATCGCCTGGGATTGCCCGAGTACTACGCGATGGAAGCCTATGTAATTCAACGGGCTTAGACGCGCGTCGTTGCACCGCAGACTCCCCGTTCATTATGTTGGCGCCGGATTAGTCCCCCTTTTCGGAGGAGGCACAGATGAGCGCGTCAACCACCAAGGCACTCAGTCTCGGGATCGTCGCGGCGGTCTGGGCGATCATATCCCATCTCGGCAAGATCAATCTGCAGCTCTGGCCCGTCTTCGTCGGCCTCGCCTGCTTCGTGGGCGCGGGCGGCGGCGTCACCGGATTGCAGAAGTCGCTGGCGGGCACAATCTCAGGCGTCGTGTGGGGGGCGGTGTACGTGGCCGTCGCCTCGGCGCTCGGCCGCCAGCCCGTCGTGGACGCATTGGTCCTCGGCGCGGTGATTTTCGGCATGGTGTACCAGGCGCGAGTCCCGATTCTCAGCTACACGGCGGGCGCCATCATCGGCGGCGCGACGTATCTCGCCATGGGATTCCGCTCCTTCCAGGTGAACTCGGGGCTGCGCGTCGTGATCGCGCTGGCGATCGGCTGCGTCCTGGGGATCGTGGCGGAGCGCGTTGCGGAGATGCTGGGCCGGATGCGGGTCGTACCGGCCATGTCGAACCGCTAGAAAAACCGAACCCGGAGCCACGCGCTGCGCTCCGGGTTGGCGAGGCCGGGCCAAGTGGCCGTCGACACTTGGACCACGACCTACGAGAACGAATCTATGCTCGCACGTCTCGGCCAAGGTGGTCGGGGCGTGCGAGCTTTGTTAGGGAACCGTCCGGCCGACTTCGACCCGTGTTGCCGGGTGAGCGGTCAGGACGGATTATCAGGACATGAGGTTTTTGCCTACATCGACGCGTTTCCGCGTGCGACGCGGCGCCGTCATCGCCGTGCTGCTGGTGCTCGTCTTCGCCGTCACGGCGTCGCTCGCGATCCAGGCCTATACCAACGCGCGCCACCACCGCGCGCAAGCCGATCGGGTGCTCCGCGATTACGCGGCGCTCGCGGCGGCCCGCGTGGCGCTCGCCGCTGCGCGAGAGATCTATTTCGCCGTCACGCCGCCGCTCAAAGCCCTGGAGCATGCGCACGAAGGCGACAAACCGCTTCCGGATCCGAAGCATCTGCACTTCGATCCGATGGAGAAGGAATTCTCCATCGCGCCGTACATCCGGTTCACCTTCTCGCTCGACTTGAAGACCGGCGAGCTGAAGACGTGGGGCCAGCAGGTACCGCCTCACGTGCGCCAGTGGATGGCCGATACGCTGCCGGGTCACACGCGCGTCGTGTACGACACCTCGTGGCACATGGGCTCGGTGCTCGGACAGCCGGACGGAGAGCGCCGCTACGTCGTGTACACGGTGCTGCGCGACGCCGACGGTGTGCTGCGAACCGCGATCGGCTTCGAGGCAAAACCCGCCGCGCTGCGTCCGCTCGTCGAGCAGGCCGTCGATAAGTTCCCGCTGCTGCCGCGCCCGCTGATCGGAAGCGTTCAGTATGACTCGATGGGATCGGTGATCGTGACCGATCGCTTCGGCATCGAGATCTATCGTTCCGCGGCCCAGTACACCTCTCCGTTCACCGCCCGCGACACGATCGGCACCGACATGGGCGATCTGTTCGCGCATACCACCTTGCGCGAGGCCGTCGCCGACCAGCTGATCATCGGCGGGCTGCCGCGCTCGCGCTTGTCGCTGATTCTGAGCCTGCTCGGACTCACCGCGGTGCTCATCGGCATCGCGCTGTTTCAGCTGCGCCGAGAGTCGCAGCTGGCCCGGCTGCGCAGCGACTTCATCTCCGGGGTATCGCACGAGCTGCGCACGCCGCTCGCGCAGATCCGGATGTTCTCCGAGACCCTGACGCTCGGACGCGTGCGCTCCGACGACGAGCGCCGCCGCTCGCTCGCGATCATCGATCAGGAGGCGCGCCGGCTCACGCACCTGGTCGAGAACCTGCTGCACTTTTCGCGCTCCGAGCGCCAGGCCACGCACATCACGCCCGAGCCGACGCGCATCGCACCGCTGGTGCAGGAAGTCATCGACGGATTCGCGCCGCTCGCCGCCGCGCGCGGCGCGACGCTCGCCGCGACGGTGCCCGGCGATCTGATCGTGCCGGCCGATCCCGGCGCGGTGCGGCAGATGCTGCTCAACTTGCTCGACAACGCCGTGAAGTACGGACCCGCGGGCCAGCACGTCCGCATCGGCGCGGCGCGTGAGAACGGATTCGCGCGGCTTTGGGTCGACGACGGCGGACCGGGGATCCCGCGCGCCGACCGCGAGCGCGTGTGGGTCCGGTTCTGGCGGTTGGAGCGGGACCGCGACTCGGCTGTGGCCGGCAGCGGCATCGGGCTCGCGGTGGTGCGCGAGCTGGCGACGCTGCATCACGGCCGGGCATTCATCGACGACACTGCGCCCACCGACGGGAGCGCCCCTGGCACCCGCGTGGTGATCGAGCTGCCCGCATGATTGCCACCGCGATCGGACCGAAGCGCATCCTCGTCATCGAGGACAACCCCGACTTGGCCTACGGGCTGCGCAACAACCTCGAGATCGAAGGCTACGAAGTCGAAGTCGCCAAAGACGGCACGAAGGGCTTGAGCCGCGCCAAGACCGCGAAGCCGGATCTCGTCGTGCTCGACCTGATGTTGCCCGGCATGGACGGCTTCCGGGTGCTGCGGTCGCTGCGGGAAGACGGCCACGGGATGCCGGTGCTGATTCTGACCGCGCGGGGCGAGGAAGCCGACAAGGTGCGGGGATTGCGGCTCGGCGCCGACGACTACGTCACGAAACCGTTCGGCGTGCTGGAGCTGCTCGCCCGCATCGAAGCGTTGCTGCGGCGCGTGGTGGCGCCCAAGAAGAACGGGGGGCCGCCCGCGCCCGCGTTCGAGAAGTTCGGCGACATCGAAGTGCTGACGCCTTCCCGCACCGTGCTGCGCGAGGGCTCGCCGGTGTCGCTCACCCCCAAAGAGTACGACCTCCTGCTCGCGCTGGTCCGGCGCGACGGCGCCTGCATCACGCGCACCGAGTTGTTGACCGAAGTGTGGGGCTACAGCGCCGAGGTCATGAGCCGCACGGTGGACACGCACGTCGCCGAGCTGCGGCGCAAGCTCGAGCGCGATCCGGCGAATCCCAAGCACATTCTCACGGTCCGCAAAACAGGCTATCGTCTAGCGCGGTGAGCGCGACGAAAGCCGATCTCCTCCGCCGGCTCCATGTCGACGGACCGATGCTCGTTCTTCCCAACGCGTGGGATGCGGGCAGCGCAACCATTTTCCTCGAAGCGGGCTTCAAGGCACTCGCCACCACGAGCGCGGGAATCGCGTTCAGCCTCGGGTATCCCGACGGTGAGCGCATCTCGCGCGACGAGATGCTGGCGGCCGTCTCGCGCATCACGCGTCGCATCGATGTGCCCATCACGGCCGACATGGAAGCCGGTTACGGTCTCGATCCAGGCAGCGTGGCGGAGACGGTCCGTCACGTGATCGACGCCGGCGCCGTGGGGATGAATCTCGAGGACCGCCTCGAAGGCAAGCACCTCATCGACTTCTCCCTCGCGGTCGAGCGGGTCGCCGCGGCCCGTGCCGCGGCTGATCAGGCCGGCGTGTCCATCGTGATCAACGCGCGCACCGATGCCTTCGAGGCGCCGGAGCTCGCGCGCGCGCAGCGATACGACGAAGCGGTGCGCCGCGGCAACGCGTTCCGCGCTGCCGGCGCCGACTCCGTATTCGTCCCGTTCGTCGGTGACCGGGACACGATCGAGCGGCTCGTCAAGGCGATCCACGCGCCCCTCAACATCCTCGGCACCCCCAACGCGCCGACGCTCAAAGAGCTGGCCGCGCTTGGCGTGCGGCGGGTGACATTCGGCTCGGCGCCGATGCGCGCCACACTGGGACTGATCCGGCGGATGGCGCGTGAATGGAAGGAAAAGGGGACCTACGGAACGCTCGAGGCGTACGGCATCCCGTTCGCCGATCTGCAGACGCTGTTCGGCTAGTTCAGCTCGACGTGCAAATGATCGGCGGTGCCGACGTGCCGCCGCGTGTCGAATCCCATCAGCCAGAAATAAAACTGCGCCCCGCGGTTCTTGATCACGCCTCGGCCGGTGGTACGCAGATCCACCGCGTGAATCCAGCCGTCCTGTTGCCTGTAGTGCCGGGTGCGGCTGTTCTGCGGCAATCCCATCTTCGCGTAATCCTCCGGCTGGCGCCCCGTGTCCGTGATGAGCATGTCGTGATCGACCAGGATGAGCGTCGACAGGGCGAGCCTGAGCAGCGGATGCACCGAGTAGTAGTAGGCCCTGACCGGCGGCGCCTTCGCGTTCACGCTCGCGAGATAGAGCAACGAATAGCTGCAGTAGAAGAGCACGAGCGGGAGCGCCACCCACTTCGCCAGCGGGAGAATCAGCGCCCGGCCGCCGCGACCCCCGCGCTTCGTGAACTTCCGCGCGAGCCATACCGCGTACGCCGTGATGACCGCACCGGTCAGGAACGCCGCGGTCAACACCGCCACCCACACCGGCGTCTCGCCGTGCTCATAGATGAAGACCGACCCGCGCACCAGCACGCCGAACGGCAGCGCGATGATCAGGGCCACTTTGAGGAAGCCGAGCGCGATATCGCCGGCGAGCGCGCGCCATTCGGCAGGCGTCGCTTTCGTGGTCGCGCGCCACTTGCGCTTCCACTCCTTGCGAGCCTCGCGCTTGAGGCGCTCCAGTTTGACCGCGATGCCGTCCATGTCCCGAATCTACGGATTCGCCGCTCGCCGGGCTTCAGCCTATCATCGAATCCTCATCTGACCGGCTCGGACTCGTCACGACGTGCCACTCGTCGGCGATGCAGGTCAAAGCGTGGCGCAATTTTGTGGCGCTGCTCTCGATCGCAGTGCAGTCGCTCGGCGTCGTGCGGCCTGATATGCCATTATCCGATTGGCGCGCTAATTGCGAAGGCCGCGCAGCGATGATCCTCCCGTTGGCGCTCGCGGCGCTCGCCTTGCAAGGCTCGGTACTCCCAAAACGGCCTCAAGAACCCGTCGTCGCATTCGTCGACGTGAACGTCGTCCCGATGAATCGCGACGGGGTTCTGGAGCACCAGACGGTCGTCGTCCGCGGCAACCGGATCGTCGAAGTCGGACCGGCGTCGAAGGTGCGGGCGCCGGACGGGGCCACGACCGTGAACGGCAGTGGCAAGTATCTGATGCCCGGCTTTGCCGAGATGCACGGGCATTTCCCGAATCCCAACGCCGGTCCCGAGCTCACCGAGAACGTCCTCTTCCTTTATGTCGCCAATGGGGTGACGACTGTTCGCGGCATGCAGGGCCAGCTGCCGCACCTCGAGATCAAGGCCCGGATCGCGCGCGGCGAGCTGCTGGGCCCCCGGCTATGGGTGCCCGGGCCCGCGCTGACGGGTAACGCCGCGCCAACGCCCGAAGCGGGGCGTCGCCTGGTGGAGGAGCAGCAGGCCGCAGGCTTCGATCATCTGAAGATTCACGAGGGACTGAGCCGGGAGACCTACGACACGATCGTGGCCACCGCCAAGCGGGTCGGACTCCGCTTCGGCGGGCACGTCCCTGATGCCGTCGGCGTCTATCATGCCCTCGAGTCCGGGCAGGTCTCGATCGAGCACCTCGACAACTACGTCGAGACGGTCGGCGGACCTGACTCGGCGGATGACAGCCGCATTGCCCGGGTGGTGTCGGCCACGTGCGCCGCCAAAGCCTGGACGGTGCCCACGATGGCGTTGTGGGAGACGTTCATGGGCACCGAAGACATCGACATGCTCGCCGCACGTCCCGAGCTGCGGTATGTCCCGCCGGCATGGCGAAACAACTGGGCGCAGCAGCTGACGCAGCTACGCCGGCAGAACACGGAGACGGCCGAGCAGCGCGTGAAGACCCTCGCGCTGCGCCGCCGCATTCTCAAGGCGTTGCAGACCGCGGGCTGCCCAATCGCGTTCGGCACGGATTCGCCGCAGCTTTACAGCGTTCCCGGATTCTCGATTCATCGGGAAATGCAGAGCATGGCCGCGGCGGGACTCACGCCGCAGCAGATCCTGTTGAGCGGGACGCGGAGCGCGGCACGCTATTTCGGTGCGGAACAAGAGTTTGGCTCTGTCGCCGTGGGCCAGCGCGCGGACCTAATCCTTTTGAACGGGAATCCGCTCACCGATTTGGCGAACGTCGGGCGCCGGGGTGGTGTAATGGTCAACGGCCGCTGGTTGCCGGAGACCGAGATTCAGGCACGGCTCGAGCGTATCGCGGCGGCGTACCAATAAGGAGGAACCGAGACATGGCGTCACGCGCAGAGCGCTTCAGAAAAGCGGCGATCAAGGCCGCCAAGACGGCCCGCAAGTGGGCGGAGACCGCGACACGCGAGGCCGACCGGTTACTGGCGGAAGCTCAGAAACGGGCGGAGACCGAGCAGCGGCAGATGAAGATCAAGGCCGCGCTCAGGCGGACCGGGAAGATTCTGAAGGCCGTCGGACGGGCCGCGATCGTCGCGGGAATCGCCGCCGGTATCGCGTCGGCGCGGGCGGAAAATCGGGCCCGCAAGCTCACCAAGAAAACGAAACGCTAGTCGGCGGCTCCAGCCAGCTTCAGCAGCTTGTTCCATTGCGAGGCCGTCACCGGACTTACGGACAGACGGCCCTGCCGCACGATGGGGAGCTCGCTGAGAATTCGATCTGCTTTGATCTGCCCTAACGTCACCGGCTGCGGCATCCGGCGATGGGCTTTCAGGTCGACCACGAACAGCTTCGGGTCCTTTTTCTTGGGATCGGCGTAGGGCGCGGAGACCACCGTCGCCCAGCCCACGACCGCCTTCTGATCCCCGGTGTGGTAGACCAGCACCTGATCGCCCGGATGCATCGAGCGCAAATTCCGCAGCGCTACGGGGTTCTTCACGCCGTCCCACACCGCCGTTTGCTGGCGCTCCATGTCGTCGTAGCTGTACGTGCTCGGCTCCGTCTTCACCAACCAGTAGTTAGCCATTGTCGTCCGCCCATTGCTGAATCGTCGTGGCAAGCTCTTCCAGGACGTCGCTCTCCGTCTTCCCGCTGCGCTTTGGGACTTTGAACGAGTGATCCCCTTCTTCTATAAGGTGCAGGGTGGCGCGGCTGCCGAGCCGCTTCACCACACCTTGAAGCAGATCGAGCGTCGCGAACTCGTCCCGCGTTCCCTGCAGGAATAACATCGGGATCTCGATCACCGAAAGATGCTCGGCGCGCTCGACGCCCGGGCGGCCGGGTGGATGCAGCGGGAAGCCAAAGAAGACGAGACCCCGGACGCCGGGCAGCGGCTCCCTGGCCTGCGCCTGCGAGGTCATTCGCCCGCCGAACGACTTGCCTCCCGCCAGCAGTCGAGCAGCCGGTGCTTTCTTCGCGGCCTCCCGCACCGCTTCCCGCACGGCGGCCTCGGCGACGGCGGGAGAATCGGGGCGGCTCTTCCCCGCTTTCATGTAGGGGAATTCGTAGCGATGGGTCGCCATCCCGTGCCTGCCCAACGCCTCGGACGCGCGCACCATGAACGGATGCTGCATCCCGGCGCCCGCGCCGTGCGCAAAGACGTACAGGTAGCGAGCGTCAGTCTGCGCCAAGGAGGTCGTTCAGGCGCTCGAGCACGCCCATCAGCTTGGGTTTCATCTCCAGAACCTTCACACACGGATCTTCGCCCAGCTTTTCCATTCGCTTGAGCGCGTTCTTGATCGTCCAGTTGCTGTTGTGGAGCTTGCCGTTGACCTCGTCCCACTCGATCGGCATCGACACGGGCGCGCCCGGCGACGGTCGCACGCTGTAGGCCGAGACCATGAGCTGGCCCGCGCGATTCTGGAATGCGTCGACGTATACCTTCCCTTCCCGCTTGCTGATCGTGCGCTGCGTCGTCGCAATAGCGGGATGGCGGTCGGTCACGAGGCGGGAAAACAGAATCGCGAACTGCAGCGACTGCTCGTACGTCATCTGGCGGCCGAGCGGCAGCATGATGTGCAGTCCCGACTTTCCCGTTGTCTTGATCACCGCCGGCATTTCGACCTGCTCGCACAGCTTGCGCATCGTCTTCGCGAGCGTGACCACGTGCTCGAACGGCGCTTCCTTGGGATCCAAATCGATCAGGCACCAGTCCGGTTTGGTCAGGTCCTCGATGCGGCTGTGCCAGATATGCAGGGGGATCGTCCCGAGGTTCACGAGGTAGACGAGCGTCTCGACGTCGTTCGCGACGAAATACTGAATGTCGCGTTGCGTGTCCTCGCTCCAGATCGGAATCGTCTGAATCCAGTCGGGGACGAAACCGGGCGCGTCTTTCTGGTAGAACGACTTGCCGTTGATGCCGTCGGGATAGCGCGTGAGGACGACGGGGCGGTCTTTCAGATACGGCAGCAGCCACGGGGCCATCGATCGGTAATACTCGATCAGATCGCCCTTTGTATACCGCTCTTCGGGCCAAAAAACCTTATCGAGATTAGAGAACTTCACCTCTCGGGGAAGGGGGAAGCGGGAAGCGGGAAGGGTACGGCCATCGTCGGCACTACCCTTCCCCCTTCCCTCTTCCCTCTTCCCCTGTCCCGGCATCGCCACGTCCTCAGGATTCTTGTCATCCCTAAAGTGCAAGAAGACGGACTGACGCAGCAGCCCGTCCTTCGTCATCTCTTTGTACCTGACGTCACACACGAGTTTCGGCTCGACCCACGTGTGGTCCGCGCCTTTGGGCAGCTGACCGCCGGGCGGCGCCACGCACGGTGGCGTCTTGCGCACGATCGCCAGCAGCTGCGCACTGACGTCGTCCAGCTGCTTGCCGGTGAATCCTGATCCCGCGCGCCCGCAGTACACGAGCTTGTCACCGTCGTAGGCGCCCACGTGCAACGATCCAAACCCGGAGCGCGCGCCCTTCCCCTTGGTGAATCCGACGACGACGAAGTCGTCGATCCGGTCGGCGCGGATCTTCAGCCAGTCGCCCGAGCGCCCGTTGCGATACGGGCTGTCCGCCTTCTTGGCCATGACGCCTTCGAGCCCGAGCTTCATGACCTGCTCGTAGAGTGCTTCACCGTTCTTTTCGAAGTGCTCCGAATACCGGAGCGGCCCGGTCTCGGGCAGCACCTGGCGCAGGATTTCCTTGCGCTTGATGAGCGGCAGCTTGCGCAGGTCGTAGCCGCCGAACGCGAGCAGATCGAACACGTACAGCGTCGCGGGCGCTTCGATCGCGGCACGGCGGGCCTCGCGCGCGCCGAGCTTGGCGCGGGCCTGCAGCATGTTGAAGTTCGGATGACCCGCTTCATTCGTGACGACCAGCTCGCCGTCCAGGATCACGCCCTCGAAGGGAATCGCTTTCACCGCGCGCGCGATTTCGGGGAAGGACTCGGTGTAGTCGAGTCCCTTGCGTGAGTAGAGCATCGGCTCGCCGTCCTGGCAGGCCGCGCGCATCCGGTAGCCGTCGAGCTTTACTTCGAAAATCCACCCCTCGCGGCTGAACGGATCCTCCCGCGTTTCCGCGAGCATCAGCTCGGTATCCTCGAGCCGCAGCGCGCGTTTGACGGCGCCCGCCTTCTCGAGCTGCTTCCTGATCGGCTCGGCGCGCTGCTTGGCGCTGCGCAGCTCGTCATTGGTCAGGCCGGACAGTACCGAGTCGTTCGAGTACGGCTCGGTCGTGACGTACTCGTCACGCTCCTTGATGAGGAGCCATTCCTTTTCGGTCTTCTTGAGTTTGATCAGGGTCCAGCGGCCGTGGAGTTTGTACCCCTTGAGATTGAACAGCAGCTTGCCCTTCACCAGGCCCTCGTGCGGGTCTTCGAGCGGCTCCCAGATGCCGCGATCCCACACCACCACCGTACCGGCGCCGTAGTTCCCTTCGGGAATGACGCCCTCGAAGTCGCCGTACTCGAGCGGGTGATCTTCGACTTTGACGGCCAGGCGTTTATCGGCGGGATTGGCGGACGGTCCTTTTGGAACGGCCCAGGACTTGAGCACGCCGTCCATTTCGAGCCGCAGGTCCCAGTGCAGCCGCGTCGCGTCGTGCATGTGAACAATGAGTAAACCGCCCTGCTTCGGCCCGGTCTTCGGGACTAAGCCGCCGGGCTCGGGAGTTTGATCGAACGCGCGTTTGGCACGGTAGGGACTGAGCGCGTCACCGCTCTCCTGCTCGGGCTGGGACTTCCGACGAGTAGGCATCGCGCCGTATCATACCCCTATATGGCTGCCCATTCCATCGGTTCCGCCACGGTCTCGTTCGGCCTCGTGTCCGTGCCCGTGCAGATGTACGCTGCCGGCGAGTCGAAGGCCTCGATTTCGTTCAACATGCTGCACAAGAAAGACGGCGCCCGTCTGAAGCAGCAGTACATCTGCGCCAAGGACGGCGAAAAAGTCGAACGCAGCGACATGGTGAAGGGCTACGAATTCTCCAAGGGGCAGTACGTGATCTTCACGCCCGAAGAATTGAAAGCCCTGGAGGAGCGCGGCACCGGCGCGATCGAGATCAAGGAATTCCTTCCGGCCCAGCAGGTCGACCGGATCTGGCTCGAGCGCACCTACTACCTCGGCGCCGACAAGGGCGGCGAGCGCGCGTACAAGCTGCTCGCCGAAGCGCTCGAGGAATCCAAGCGCGTCGCGATCGGCCAGTACGCCGCGCGCGGGAAGCAGTATCTGATCATGATTCGCCCGCTCGAGGGCCGCTTGGTCATGGAGCAGCTGCGGTACGCGGACGAGATTCGCGACATCGCGGAGATTCCGGTCCCGAAGACCGACGTGAAAGACGCGGAGCTGCAGCTCGCGATCAAAGTGATCGATCAGGGCGCCACGGAAGAGTTCGACCCGAAGAAATACAAAGACAACGTGCGCGACCGCATGCAGGAGCAGATCGAGCGGAAGGTCGAAGGCAAGCAGATCACTGAGGAGCCGGAAGAGGCGCCGAAGACCAGAGTGCTGGACCTGATGCAGGCGCTGAAGCAGAGCCTCGGCGGCGCGGAGGCGAAGAGCGAAGCCAAGGCGGCCTCCAAGCCCGCCAAGCGCAAGAAAGTCGCGGGAGGGCGCTAGGCCAGCTGCAGGAACTCCCGTGCCAGTTTGGGCCCGATTCCTTTCTCTTCGTGCTTGAAAAAGATGAACGCATCGGTCCAGGTGCTCCCCAGCGCCTGGACTTTTGTCATCCATTCGCGCAAACCCGCCTCGTCATAGCCTTCATCTCGTAGCCGGATGTAGCCGAAATTCGCGGTCGCCACGAGCGGCGTCGTGCCTGCCTCGGTGTCGGCGATGCACAGCGCCGTGTTGGTGCTGCGCAAAAGATCATAGACGTCGTCTGACCACCAGGATGCGTGACGGAACTCACACGCGGCGCGGACATCCGTCGGGAATTGTGTGAGTAGATCACCGAGTCTCGACAAGTCTTTCTTATAATTGGGGGGTAACTGAAATAACACCGCGCCCAGCTTGGCATTAAGCTTGCGAATTACTTCGAGAAACATCCGGAGCGGTTCGTCGATGTTCCGCAGGCGCGCGATGTGGGTAATCCGTTGCGGCGCCTTGAGAACAAAGGTGAATGACTCCGGTGTCGCTGCGTTCCAGCCGGCGATCGTTTTTTCGTTGGGCATGCGGTAAAACGAGTAATTGATCTCGACCGTGCCCAACTGTTGGGCGTAGTACTCGAGCCACTTCGCGCTCGCGAGCTTGGGGGGATAGAAGCTGCCCCGCCATTCGGGAAAGTTGTAACCGGACGTACCGACGAGAAGCCGCGGCATGAGCCGCAAAAGTACTGTCACCGTTTCAGATGGGGGAGTCGTCCATGAAGATGTTCAAGTACACACTGATCGCATTCGCGTTCGGTCTTGCCGCGTGCGGGACGTCCGCCGAGACGGAGCGCAAGCTCGCCGAGCTCGAGCAGGTCAACACGCAGAAGGATAGTCTGATGCAGGAGGTCGCCATCAGCTCACGGCTGATCAGCGACATCAACGTCGAGCTGGGCAAAGCGAAAGTGCGCAACGACCGGCTGCGCGTCTCGAGTGAAAGCCCGATGACCGCGTCGACCGACACGTTGATGGCCAAACTGCGCTACGTCGTGGCGCGGGTCGGCGAAGTCGAAGGCGCGCTGGCCGCCAGCCGCCAGCGGGTCAAGAGTCTCACCGCGCTGTCCGACAGCCTGCGCTCCGCGTACGACTCGACCGTCAGCAACCTCGAGGCGGTCATTGCCACCCAGAAGAGCACGATCGATCTCCTCACCGATCGCGTGAACACGCTCACGCAGGAGAACGTGGCGCTGCGCGACAGCCTCGCCACGGGCTACTACATCGTGGGGACGCGAGCCGAGCTGAAGAAGAAGGGCATTTTGACCGAGCAGGGCGGCGGCCGCGTGCTGTTCGTGCTGTGGCGTACCGGCAAGACGCTGCAGCCGGCGCGCAACCTCGATCCGCGCGACTTCCAGGCGATCGACACCCGCGTCGTGACGCAGATCCCGCTGCCCAGCGCAACGGGCGAGTATCGCGTCGCGTCGCTGCAGGATCTGTCGTATGTCTCCGAGCAGCGCGAGCACAACAAGTACGTGGGCACACCGGTTTTGACGATCACGTCGCCGGCCGATTTCTGGAGGACCTCGAAGTTCCTCGTGATTATCCAGGAGAGTGGGCCGAGACCGGTCGCCGCTACCGCGCCCGAGATGACGTCGGAGTCGCAAGTCACCAGCCGCTAGAGGAGTTGCGAAGTTCCAAGACGGCGAAGTGGCTTCAAGCTCGAAGCTCCCAGCTTGAAGCCACTTTGCCGTCTGTGCAACTTTGCAACTATGAGCACCCGCTGCTCTTGGCCTTCCGACAATGCCCAGATGATCGCCTACCACGACACCGAATGGGGCGTCCCCGTCCACGACGACACGCAACTCTTCGGCAAACTGGTGCTGGATGGATTTCAGGCAGGACTGTCCTGGGCCATCATCCTCCGCAAGCGCGACGCCTTTCTGAAAGCGTTCGACGGGTTCGACCCCGATCGCATGGCCCGCTACGACGCCACGCGCATCGCGAAGATCCTCCGCGATCCCGGCATCGTGCGCAACAAACAGAAGGTGAAATCAGCGGTGGGAAACGCCCGCGCCTTCCTGAAGCTGAGAGACGCGGGCGAATCGTTCGATCAATTCCTGTGGCAATTCGTGGGCGGCACCACGAAGATCAACGCCTGGAAAACACCGAAGCGCCTTCCCGCCGAGACCAAAGAATCGATCGCGATGAGTAAGGCGCTGGTCGAGCGAGGCTTTCGGTTTGTCGGTCCGACGATCGTCTATGCCTTCATGCAGGCTGTCGGGATGGTCAACGACCACCTCGTGACCTGCTACCGCTATACCGAGCTTACTTCGCCCGCTCCAGGTACTGGCCGGAGCGCGGGTCCACGCGCACCGTCTCGCCGGGAGAAATGAACTCGGGCACCTGAACGGTCACGCCGTTCGACAGCTTGGCCGGCTTGGTGCTCGCGGTTTTCGTCGCCGTCTTCATCACGGGTGACGTCTCGACCACCTTCAACTCGATCACCGACGGCAGCTCGATCGCGATCGGCCGGCCTTCGAGCCATTCGACCTGGACCACCATCTCCGGCTGCAGCCACGGCGTATCCTCGCCCACCGCGCGCTCATCGAGCGTGAACTGCTCGTAGGTCTGCTGATCCATCACGTGCACGCCGCCCTGATCCTGATAGAGCACCTGCATCTCTTTGGTGTCGAGCCGCGCTTCTTGCAGGAAGTCGGTCGCCGCCAGCCGCTGATCGAACGTGTTGCCCGACGTCAGACTGCGGAACCGCACCTGCACGAACGCGCGCAGGTTGCCCGGTGTGCGGTGCGTGAAGTCCATGACCCGGCACGGCTGGCCGTCGATCATGAGGACGTGACCTTTGCGAATGTCTGTGGCTTTCATGGGAGCGGGAACTTAAACCCGCGAGGGTAGCACTCCAAGGGGGAGAGTGCTAACTGCTTGCCCCGCAGCCTCCCGTTTACTAGCGTGAGCAGCCTCACACACGTCGACCGTGTCGCATTGCAGCTTTCCGCAGCACCGTGGACAACACCGAGCGGACGGGTTTTGACGTAAGGCTTTACGGAATAGTTAGATAGATGACCGGCATCATCTTTGCCTCTCTCGATGTCGCAAGGAGGGAAGCATGATCAGGCCCATCATCCATCGCCAGCTCACCCGCGGCGACCTCGCGTGCCTAGTCGACGAGATCGCCCGGCTGGATGTCAGCGAAGGCCGCCAGGCCGACCAGGCGCTGCAAGCCGGCGCGGTCGACACGGTGCTCGATTCTCCCGCCGCCCTCGAAGCCGTCCTCGGCCGCGGCGGCGCGCCCGCTCCGCTGCCCCTCACGCTGCTCTGGTACATCCCGATTCGCGCCCAGCTGCGGCATCGCGGCGTGACCGACATTCTGCTGGCCGACTACGCCGCGACGCTGCCCGTCGTGTTTGCGACATCGCACTCGCCGACCGCCATCGCGCAACAGGACGCCGGCATGGCCGAGTGGTGGCGCTTCGTCGCCGCGCTGCCGCAGGGCACGGTCGCGCAGGCCGAGGCCGCGGCGGATGCCGCGGCACTCGCGCTGTGGTGGGCGGGCTGCTTCCCGGAGTTCGTGGAGCGCGGCGGCTCGAGTCAGGGGACCGTGCGCGCGTACGTCACGTTCGCCGGACGCATGCTCGCGCTCGCGGCCGACCTGCTCGAGCCGCAAGCGCCCGAAGAAGCCTCGCTGTTCTCGCGCGCCGCCGCAGCGCGCATCGAGCTGCACGCGGCCCTGATCGAGGCTCGGGTCGATTACATCGGTGAGGACACACACAGCAGTGAGAGCCGCCTCAATCGCTTCTTGAAGCGGCTCTCGGAGAACAACTAGGCCGGCCTACTGCTGTTGCTGCGGGACCTCCTTCAGCTGCTGCACTCGCTGCAGGTTCGTCACAGCCTTGCCGTACGTTCCCTCGATCCCGACCGCGGCACGATACTCTTCCTCCGCCGCGCGATACTGGCCGGTCCGCTCCAGCGCCATGCCGAGATTATTGTGGAACACGGCGACTTTGTCGTTGATGCCCACGGCGACGGTCAGCGGCTCGATCGCTTCCTGGAACCGCTCGAGCCGGATATACAATGCGCCGAGGTTGTTCAACGCCCACACATCCGTGCTGTCGAGCTGAATCGCGCGCTGATACGACAGAATCGCGTCGTCGGTCTTGCCCAGCGCTTCGAACGCGCGACCCTGCAGGCGCACCGGCTCGCTCGACGTCGAATCGAGCTGAATCGCGGTCTCGATGTGCGCGAGCGCGCTGTCGGCCTGCTCGGTTTCCAGCAGCACTCGGCTCAGATTCAAATGACTCTTCACGTGCGTCGGGTCGAGCGTGATCGCTTGAACGAACGCGCTCTCCGCCGTCACCCGATCGCCGGACTTCCACGCCGAGAGGCCGAGCATGTAGAAGCCCCACGGGTTCGAGGGCCGGCTCTCGCTGTAGCTCTTGAACAGCGCCGCGGCGTCATCGTAGCGCCGGTCGCGATACGCCGAGTCGGCGAGCTCGAACGTGACGGGCCCGCTGATCACGCGCGGGGTCGACGTTTCGCTGCTGACATTGCTGACCGGGACACTGCTGGTGGCGGGGGGCGTCACAACACGCTCACCGGCCCTGGCCTGGTCGGGGGTTCGATCACCGCACGCGGCGAACGCGTAGCCGGCGATCACGGTGCACACGATCCCGGCCATGAGGATGACCGGGAACTTGAGCGACCGGTTGGTCTGGTCGATCGAAAACTGGTACGACATGGGCTCCTCCTGGAGCAGGGGTTCGCCAGGAGGAGAAGGCAGACTGCGCGCCAAGCACTAAGTGCTTGTTTTTCAATATCCTATTGGGGCTGCTGTGTTATCCAGGACCCGTCACTCGGCTGGCTTTGTGTCTTTCTGGACACCCAAGCGCTTCATGACCTTGAGCAGGCTCGCGTGGTCCGACAGACCAAGCTCCTTCGCGGTCTTCGTCACGTGCCAGTCGTTACGCTCGAGGGCCTGA
>Ga0134125_10004084_pt1 | contig 16719 bp, 18 predicted proteins | sample KB31751_FD_96464 | JGI IMG/M metagenome (GOLD analysis project Ga0134125, IMG submission 96464) | Terrestrial soil microbial communities with excess Nitrogen fertilizer from Kellogg Biological Station, Michigan, USA - KB3-175-1 | ecosystem: Environmental > Terrestrial > Soil > Unclassified ...
AGAACAATGCGGCGTGCCGCTGACGGTGATCCGCGATTCCACCGCGGGCGGGCGCGAGGCCTACAGTGCCAAGCTCATTCTCGTGCGGCCGGACCAGTTCGTCGCCTTTGCCGGCGACGCTGCGCCGGCGGATGCCGAGGGCCTGCTGCGACGGGTCAGCGGTCAACCCTGACGGGCTTCACGCCCTCCGCCGTGATTTCGCTGCACTTGTAGCGGTCGCGAATGTGCTCGTTGAAGAACACGCCCTTGCAGAACGAGGCGCGGAAATTGGCGGCAATGTCGGCCGGCACGTCCGCATACTCGTAAATGCGGCCGGTCACGAAGGTGACGACAAGCCGCCGTCTTTCCGGCTCGTAGGTGAAACTCGATATGACGTTCGACGGCATGGCGCGGTCCTTGAGAGGAATAACGCCGCGCATTGCGCTTGGTTCGCTAGCGGCCGAAGCGGTCCTTCCAGCTCGGCATGCTGCCGGCGAACGGCAGCGCGGTCGCCTCGTAGACGCTGCGGGCGATGGCGCGCGCCAGCACGTTGGCGGCGAGCATGCCGAGCTCGCTGAGCGCGTAGATCGGGTCCGGCAGATCGATGCGACCGGTGGCGGCGGTGAAGACGACGTCGCCGTCGAGCGGCGTGTGCACCGGATAGATTGCGCGCGCCATGCCGTCCTGCGCCATCACCGCGAGGCGGTTGGCCTGCGCCTTGGTGAGCTTTGCGTCGGTGGCGACGACGGCGAGCGTGGTGTTGGTACCGGGCGCGCCCTTGCTGCGGAAGACGAGGGCGTCCGCCGGCAAGGGTGAGGGCAGGCCGCGGCCTCCGAACTCGCCATTCTCCTCGAACGCCGCCGCCCAGAAATGCGGCCCGTTGCCGATGGTCATCGAGCCGGCGGCATTGGCGGCGGCGATGGCGCCGACGGTGATGCCGCTTTTGGTCCGCGCCGAGGCCGAGCCCAGGCCGCCTTTGAGGCTGACGGTGGTCGCACCGGTGCCCGCGCCGGCGGTGCCGAGGAAAAAGTCCGCCCCGGCCGCCTGCGCCGCCGCGTAGCCGAGCTCGCGATAGGGCGGGAAGCGGCCCCAATCCTTGTTACCGCCGGCCAAGAGGTCGAAGAGGATCGCGGCGGGCACGATCGGCACCACCGCCTCGCGGACCCGGAAGCCGCGGCCCTGCTCGCGCAGCCAGGCCTGCACGCCGGAAGCGGCGTCGAGGCCGAACGCCGAGCCGCCCGACAGCACGATGGCGTCGACGCCCTCGACCGTCTGCGCCGGATCGAGCAGCGCAGTCTCGCGCGTGCCGGGCCCGCCGCCGCGGATGTCGACGCTGCCGGTGACGGCGTGGTCGAACATAACGGCCGTGATACCGGAGCCGAGCGTCATGTCCTGGGCATTGCCGACGCGGACGCCGGCGACATCGGTGATCAGGTTGCGCATGATCACCCGCTTATCACATCCGCGCCAGCACGGCACCGCCCACCTTGCCAGCGCCACAGTGAGCCGGGCATGTAAGCGGCCATGCATGACGTATCCTATGCCGCCGCCCTGATCGCCGGGCTGGTCAGTTTCCTCTCTCCCTGCGTGCTGCCGCTAGTGCCGCCATATCTCATCTACCTGGCCGGCACCTCGCTCGAGCGCTTCGCCGACCGCGAGCCGGAGCCGCGGGTCAAGCGCGAGACCGTGCTCGCCGCGCTCCTGTTCGTTGCCGGCTTCTCGACCGTGTTCGTCGCGCTCGGCGCCAGCGCCAGTGTCATCGGCTCGCTGATCCGCGCCTATTCCGAGCCGCTGGCGCTCGTCGCCGGCGTCGTCATCATCGTTATGGGCCTCCACTTCCTCGGCCTGACGCCGATCGCCTGGCTGCATCGCCAGAAGCGGTTGGAGGTGACCAAGCCGGTCGGCCTGTGGGGCGCTTACGTCATCGGGCTCGCCTTCGCCTTCGGCTGGACGCCGTGCATCGGCCCGATCCTTGCCGCGATCCTGGCGGTGGCGGCGTCGGAGCAGACGGTGGCGCGCGGCGCGGGTCTGCTTGCCGTCTATTCGCTGGGCTTGGGCATTCCCTTCATCGCCGCCGCCTTTGCGATCGAGCCGTTTGCCGCCTTCCTCGCGCGCTTCAAGAAATACCTGCACCGTGTCGAGCAGGCGATGGGCGCGCTTCTGGTGTTGCCCGGCATCGCCTTTCTGACCGGCAGCATCAGCCAGCTCAGCATCTGGCTCCTGGAAGCCTTTCCGGCGCTCGGCAGGATCGGCTGACGGAGGACAAACAAAAAGCCCGCCGGTGAGGGCGGGCTTTTCGCATTTTCAAGTTGCGCGAGGCGCTTACTTGGCCTTCGAGCAGTCGTTGCCGGGGCACTCGACGTAGGTGATCTTGCCTTCGGCGTTCTTCTTCCAGATGTACATCACGTAGTCGAGGTTCGTGCGATCGCCCTTCTTGTCGTAGGAGATGTCGCCGAGCGCGGTCTTGAACTTCATGCCCGAGTGCATCTTCTCCGCGACCTTCTTGGGATCGGTCGACTTCGCCGCGGCCGCCGCCTGCGCCATGATCTGGACAGCCGCGTAGCTGTACAGCGTGTAGGCTTCCGGCTCGAACTTGGCGGCGCGGAACTTGGCGACGATGTCCTTGGCGGCCGGGTTGTTGCGGGCATCCGGGCCGTAGGTCATCAGCGTGCCTTCGACGCCGGGGCCGCCGACCTGCGCGAACTCGTCGGTGGTGATGCCGTCGCCGCCCATCAGCGGCGACTTGACGCCCTGGTCGCGCATCTGGCGCACGATCAGGCCGCCTTCGGTGTGGAGGCCGCCCCAATAGACGAGGTCGGCGCCGGACTGCTTGATCTTGGAGACGAGCGCCGAATAGTCCTTCTCGCCGACGTTCACGCCTTCATAGAGCACCGGCTTCATGCCGCCTTTGCCCATCGCCTTGATGGTCTCGTCGGCCAGGCCCTTGCCGTACGTCGTCTTGTCGTGGACGACGGCGATCTTCTTGCCCTTGAAGTGCTTGAGGATGTAGGCGCCGGCCACCGCGCCCTGCTGGTCGTCGCGGCCGCAGGTGCGGAAGATGTTCCACATCTTGCGCTCGGTGACCTGCGGGTTGGTCGAGGCGGGCGTGATCTCGAGGATGCCGTTCTCCTGATAGACCTCGGAGGAGGGCATGGTGACGCCGGAGTTGAAGGCGCCGACCACGAACTTGACGCCGTCGGCCGAGAATTTGTTAGCGACGGACACGCCCTGCTTCGGGTCCGACACGTCGTCGCCGAACTCGACCGTCAGCTTCTGTCCGTTGATGCCGCCGGCGGCGTTGATGTCGGCGACCGCCTGCTCGGCACCGTTCTTAAGTTGCGCGCCGAAGGCCGCGTTCGGGCCGGTGATCGGTCCTTGAACGCCGAATTTGACTTGCGCGTTGGCCGCGCCCGCGGCGGCGATAGCAAAGCCCAGCGCGAGGCCGAGCGTCGTTGTTTTCATCATCTGTGTTCCCCTCCAACAATGGTGCCGGCGATGACAACTTAACAAGGCTAGCTTGCTTTGCGACGCCAGCGCAATGGCCCGTCCGCCTCGTTGATCCAGCGATACTGACGTATCATCTGGGCGACGCGTGCGGCGCGGAATCCGGCCAGCCCGACGACCAGGCAGACGACGGCGTCGACGAGATAGAAGTGTAACGACAACAGCGTGCCGTCGAACAGGCTGAAATGGATGAAACGGACGGCAAGCCCTAAAATCATCGTATAGACTACGACCTGCCAGACCGGCCGCCAGGTTTGCGCCGCGGCACGGCCGGTCAGCCAGGCCGCGCCGCCCCCCAGGAAGACCGTGACGAGGAAGAAGACGCCGAAATTGTCCTCTTCGGCGAGCAAATGCGGGATGGAAAAGGCGTGCGCCAGCGCGTCCATCAGTGCCGGCCTCCCTCAAGATAAGCCTGTCTTATCTCGGGCCGCTCCAGGAGTTCCTGGCCGGTTCCGGACAGGGTTATCAGCCCGTTCACCATCACATAGCCGCGGTCAGCGAGCTTGAGCGCGTGATAGGCGTTCTGCTCGACCAGGAACACGGTGAGGCCCGTCTCGGTGTTGAGCGCCTTGATGGCATCGAAGATCCCCCGCACGATCAGCGGCGCCAGGCCGAGCGACGGCTCGTCGAGCAGCAGGAGACGCGGGCGCGACATCAACGCGCGGGCGATCGCCAGCATCTGCTGCTCGCCGCCCGAGAGCGTGCCGCCGCGCTGGGCGATGCGCTGCTTCAGGCGCGGGAACAGGCCGAGCACGCGCTCGAGATTGGCCTCGTATTCGGACGGGTCGGCGACCGTCGCGCCCATCTGCAAGTTCTCGAGCACGGTCATCCGCGAGAAGATGCGGCGGCCTTCCGGCGACTGCGCGAGCTTGAGCCGCGCGATCTCGTGCGTCGGCAGCCGCGTGATGTCGCGGCCGTCGAATTCGATCGTGCCTTCGCGGGCGCGCGGATTGCCGCAGATCGTCATCATCAGCGTCGACTTGCCGGCGCCGTTGGCGCCGATCAGCGTGACGATCTCGCCGGCCTTGACGTCCATGTCGACGCCCTTGAGCGCCATCACGCGGCCGTAGAAGGTCTTGACGCCGCGCACGGTGAGGAGCGGGGCGGTCATGCGCCGACCTCCGCTTCGACCTTGGCGACCTCAGCGTCGGGCACCCCGAGATAAGCGGCGATCACCTTCTCGTCGTTGCGCACCGCCTCCGGCGAGCCGTCGGCGATCTTGACGCCGTAGTCGAGCACGACGATGTGGTCGGAAATTTCCATCACCACCGACATGTCGTGCTCGATCAGCAGGATCGACATGTGGTTGTCGGTGCGGATCGACAGCAGGAGCTCGTTGAGCTCGGCGCTTTCGCGAGGATTGAGGCCGGCGGCCGGCTCGTCGAGGCACAGCAGCACGGGCTCCGTGCACATCGCGCGCGCGATCTCGAGGCGGCGTTGCGCGCCGTAGGGCAGGTCGCCGGCCGGATCGTCGGCGCGGCCGATCAGCCCGACGCGGTCGAGCCAGGCGCGCGCCTGCTCGATCGCCGCGCGCTCGGCCGCGGCGTAAGATGGGAAGCCGAGCACGCCGAGCAGCGTATAGCCGGAGGCGAGCATCAGCCTGTTGTGTTGCGCCACCATCAGGTTCTCAAGCACCGTCATGCCGGGGAACAGGCGGATGTTCTGGAAGGTGCGGGCGACGCGCGCCTGCTGCGAGACGAGGTAGTCCGGCATGCGCTCGAGCAGGAACAGCGCGCCGTCGCCGTGCTTGGCCTGGCGCTTGCCGCTATCGGTCAGCGCCTCGAGCCCATCCCACGCCGCCATGCCGCCGTGGCGCAGGCCGATACGGCCCTCGGTCGGTTTGTAGAAGCCGGTGATGCAATTGAAGACGGTGGTCTTGCCGGCGCCGTTCGGTCCGATCAGCGCGGTGATCTCGCCCTTGCGCGCCTCAAAGGAGAGATGGTCGACCGCGACCAGGCCGCCGAAGCGCATGGTCAGTTGCTCGACGCGGAGCAGAATGTCGGCTGGATCGCGCATCAGCCGTGGCCCTCACCGACGAGGTCGGCGCTGATCGTCTTGCGCTCCTTAAGAAACACCGAAGGCGAGCGCGTCGAGATCAGGCCGCGCGGCCGCCAGATCATGATCAGCACCATGGCGAAGCCGAAGATCAGCATGCGGTACTGGGTCGGGTCGAATGTCGAGCCGAATATCTGCTTGAGGAAGTCGAGGTCGCGCGTGATCTCGGTGCCGCCGATCATGGCGATGGCGGCGATGGCGACGCCGATCTGACTGCCCATGCCGCCGAGCACGACGATCGACAGGATCGTGGCGGACTCCAGGAAGGTGAAGGATTCCGGCGAGATGAAGCCCTGCCGCGCGGCGAAGAACGAGCCGGCGAAGCCCGCGAACATCGCGCCCATGGCGAAGGCGGTGAGCTTGGTATTGGTGGTGTTGATGCCGAGCGAGCGGCAGGCGATCTCGTCCTCACGCAGCGCTTCCCAGGCGCGGCCGACCGGCAGGCGCCGGAGCCGGATCGTCACATAGCAGGTGAGCAACGCCAGCCCGAGGATCAGGTAATAGAGGAAGATGGTGCGGTAGATCGGGGTGAACGGCAGTCCGAACACTGCGGCAAACCCGTTGTCGTCGGCGTTGAAGGGAATGCCGAAGAAGGAGGGTCGCGGGATGCCGCCAATACCGGCATAGCCGTTGGTCAGCGCCACGAAGTTCACCAAGACGATGCGGATAATCTCGCCGAAGGCCAGCGTTACGATGGCGAGATAGTCGCCGCGCAGCCGTAGCACCGGAAACCCGAGCAAGATTCCCCAGAACGAGGCGAGGCAGCCGGCGAGCGGCAGCAGGATCCAGAACGAGAAACCGAACTCCTTGGCAAGCAGCGCGTACGAGTATGCGCCGACGGCGTAGAAGGCGACGTAACCGAGGTCGAGCAAGCCTGCGAGCCCGACCACGATGTTCAGGCCGAAGCCGAGCATGATGTAAATTAGGATCTGGATGCCGAAATTGTCGACCCATTTGAGCGCGCCGCCGGTGCCGGCGGTGGCGAGCACGACAAACGGGTAGACGATCGTGAAGCCGATGGCGAAGGGGATGAACCACTTGCCGAAGACCGCGCGCCAGGCCGGCGTCGCTTTCGCGGGCCGCAACGCTCGCCGCTTGAGCCAGGGGTCGATTGCCAGCGCAAAGCAGAGGCGGCCGCAGCCGATGATGGCGACAAGTGTGAACAGGAACGTGCCGCGCCACGTGACCACGATCTCGTTACGGATGTTGGAGATCGCCTGGAAGCCGATCAGCGGCAGGAACAGGGCGAAGGCAATCAGCGCGGTCAGCCCGGCGTCGCAGAACGCTGCCGCGACGGGGTTCGGCGCCTTCGTCACGTCGGTCATGTCAGACCTTCTCGACGTCCGGGCGGCCGAACAGGCCCTGCGGCAGGAAGATTAGGGTGATGGCCAGCACCGAGAACGCGGCGACGTCCTTGTAGTCGAGCGAGAAATAGGCCGACCACATCGTCTCGATCAGGCCGATCAGGATGCCGCCGATCACCGCACCGGGCAACGAGCCGATGCCGCCGAGCACCGCGGCGGTGAAGGCCTTCACGCCCGGCACGAAACCGTCGGCGAAGGAGACGACGCCGTAATACATCAGGTACATCGTGCCGGCGACGGCGGCGAGCGCGGCGGCGATGACGAAGGTCATCGAGATGGTGCGGTCGACGTCGACCCCGACGAGCGCCGCCATCTTCTGGTCCTGCTCGCAGGCGCGCTGCGCCCGGCCAAGCCGGGTCTTCGCCACCAGGTACCAGAAGCAGACGAGCAATACCGCGGTGACGCCCCAGATGATCAATTGCTTGAACGACAGTGTCACGGCGTAGTTGCCGTGGTTCATCAGCACGAACTCGCCCTGGACGATCGGCGGGATCGACTTGTTGCGCGGGCCTTGCGTGACCTGCACGAAGTTCGACAGGAAGATCGACATGCCGATCGCCGAGATCAGCGGCGCGAGGCGGAACGAGCCGCGCAATGGTCGGTAGGCGACGCGTTCGATGGTCCAGTTGACCAGCGAGGTGAAGACCATCGCCACCAGCAGGACGATGAACAGCGCGACGGCGATCGAGGTGACGCCCAGGAACGAGGTCAGTATCAACAGCGCGATCAGCGATATGAACACCGACACCATGAACACATCGCCGTGGGCGAAGTTGACCATGCCGATGATGCCGAACACCATCGTGTAGCCGATGGCGATGAGGCCGTAGATAGAGCCTAACGTGATGCCATTGATCAGTTGCTGGATGAAGACGTCCATCCGTTCCCCTGCCGCCTCGCGAAACCGCGCCCCTCACGCGTAACGCCCGCGTGAACGAACGGTAACAGGGCCAATGGCGAGCGGCAACGCCGGATCGCGGGCAGTATGTTATTAACGGGCAAGGAGGGAACGCGGCGTGTCGCCTCAGGTCGAAATCGCCGTCCGTTTGGGCGCTGCGGTATCGCTGTTCGCGGCGCTTGCGCTGTGGGAATGGCGCGCGCCGCGGCGCCGGCTTGCGGCCGGCCGGAGCGGGCGCTGGTTCGGCAATCTCGGTCTTCTTGCGGTCGATCTTGTTGCGGTGCGGTTTCTGACGCCGACGGCCGCGGTCGGCGCCGCCCTTCTTGCGGCGCGCAACGGATGGGGCCTGTTACCGTTGCTTGGCGTGCCGCTTTGGCCGGCCGCGGCGGTGAGCGTGGTCGCGCTCGATCTCGTCGTCTGGGCGCAGCATTATGTATTCCACCGCGTGCCGTTGCTGTGGCGGCTGCACCGCGTGCACCACGCCGACATCGACATCGACGTGACCACCGGCCTGCGCTTCCACCCGCTGGAAATCCTGTTGTCGCTCGTGATCAAGATAGCCGCCGTGATCGCGCTCGGCGCGCCGGCGGGGGCCGTGGTCGTGTTCGAGGTGCTGCTCAACGCGACCTCGATGTTCAACCACAGCAATGTCGCATTGCCGGCATGGGCGGAGCCGGCGGCGCGCTGGATCATCGTCACGCCGCAGATGCACGAGGTGCACCATTCCGTTGAGCGCGGCGAGACCGACAGCAATTTCGGATTCAATTTGCCGTGGTGGGATCGCCTGTTCGGCACCTACCGGGCCAAGCCGGCAGCCGGCGACAAGGTGGTCATCGGCCTGCCGGTGTTTCGCGACGCGCCGGAGCGGACCTTGCTGCGCCTTTTGACGCAGCCCTTCCGTGCCGCGCGCTAGTACCGGCCGCCGCGTGGTTTTGCACAGCGAATCCACGGCCCCCCGGTGCGTATGGCCGCGCGACCGGGGCTCGCTTATGCTGGCCCGCCATGGCCACCGCGGCGCTGCCATTGTTTCATCTCTACGGCGATCCGCCGGGCGATCAGGCGTTCGATTTCATCCATGTCGAGACGATCGCCGCGCGCTCGACGGTGCACGACTGGACCATCCGCGCGCATCGCCACCGCGACCTGTTCCAGGTGCTGCTGATCGCCTCCGGCGGCGGCGAGATGAGCTACGAGACCGCGACGTTCCCGTTCACCGCCCCGGCCGTGCTGCTGGTGCCGCCGCGCATCGCACACGGCTTCCGCTTTGCACCGGAGGCGACGTCCGGCTGGGTGGTGAGCTTCTCCGAGGACGTCGCCGGCGCGGTCGGCGACCGCTCCGGCGAGGCGCTGGAGCGTCTGACGACGCTTGCCGCGGCGCCGGTGCTTCCGCTTGGCGATGTGCAGGAGATCGCGCGGGTCTCGGGCCTCTGCCGCGAACTGCAGGAGGAGGGTTTTCTCGCCCGCGAGGGCCACCGGCTGGCGATGCGGGCGCTGCTCCTGCTCATCGCCGTCGAGGTCGTGCGCCTCGCCGCCAGCCGCGCACGCACCGGCGCGGTCACGCTGACCCCGGCCGATGTGCGCATCGAGGAGCTGCGGCGGCTGATCGACGCCAATTTCCGCAAAGAGCGGTTGCTCCGCTTCTATGCAGAGCGGCTCAAGATGACGTCCGACCGGCTCAACGATCACGTGAAGCGCTCGACCGGCGTCACCGCCGGCCACCTGATCCGCCAGCGCGTGCTGACCGAGGCCAAGCGCCAGCTCGTTTTCACCGGGCAGGCGATCCACGAGATCGCCTACGATCTCGCTTTCGCCGACCCGTCGCATTTCACGCGCTTCTTTCGCAAGCAGACCGGTATGACGCCGCAGGCCTTCCGCGAGCGCCGCGGCGGCTAGGCCGTCTGTCTCAGCGAGTCCTTGCGGATGAACGCGACGGCGACGATCGCGCCGAGGAGTTCCGCCGCACCGCTGCCGCTGAGCGCCGCCCGCATGCCGTTCAGGAAATCGTCGCCGCTCGCCCCCTGCGGCCCGGCATGGGCGGCGAAGATGGCGCCGAGGATGGCCACGCCCAGTGTAGCGCCGACCATGCGCGTGGTGTTGAGCAGCCCTGAAGCGGTGCCAGACCGCGCCGGCGGCAGCGCGGCGACCGCGACGCCGTTGACGGGCGCCGTGTTCAGGCCGAGGCCGACGCCAACCACGAGTAGCGCTAACTCGATCGGCACGATGCCGGTGGCCTCGCCGATTGTGGCGACGCCGAGCGCGCCGAGGCCCATGCACAGCATGCCGGCGGTCATGACGGCGCGCGGGCCGAGCCGGTTGTTCAGGTGCCCGGCGAACTGCGAGACGATGAAGAAAGACACCGGCATCGGCAGCAAATCGAGGCCGGCGACGAAGGGCGTGGCGCCGCGCACGGTCTGGAAATAAAGCGGGATGATGAACAGCAGCGCGTACATGCCGAAGGTCATCAGCCCGGCGATGGCGAGCGAGGCCGAGAAGGTCGGCCGCCCGAGGTATTCGAGCGGCAGCAAGGGTCCCGGCGTGCGGCCTTCGACGAAGACGAGCAGAGCGAAGGCGGAGATCGCGACGATCGCGGTGCCGACGATGACCGGCGAAAGCCAGCCCCACTGTGCGCCTTCGATCGCGACGAAAGCGAAGGCGACCAGTCCCGTGATTGCCAGCGCCTGGCCGGGCGGGTCGAGCCTGCGGCCGGCAGGCTCGGCGCTCTCGCGCACGGCGGCGTAAGTGAGCACGAGCGCCGCCGCGCAGATCGGCAGGATCAGATAAAAGATGCTGCGCCAGCCGATCGTGTCGACCAGCCAGCCGCCGAGCATCGGGCCGATGATGAAGGCGAGGCCATTGCAGCTTGCCCATACGCCCATCGCTTGCGCGCGCCCGCGCCGGTCCGGGAAGGCGACTGCCAGCAACACGAGCGACATCGGCACCATGAAGGCGGCGCCGAGGCCGCTGACGACGCGGCCGGCGATCAGCGCGTCGGCGCTGGGCGCCAACGCACAGAGCAGGGTGCCGGCAATAAACAGCGCGATGCCGGCGACGAACACCCGGCGTCGCCCGTAGAGATCGCCAAGAGTGCCGCCGGTGAGCAGCAGGCTCGCATAGACGAGATTGTAGGCATCGACGACCCATTGCATCGCGCTGATGCCGGCATGGAGGTCGGCGCCGATGCTCTTCAATGCGAGATTGACGACCGAGGTGTCGATCTGCGCGACCAAAACGGCGAGGGAGGCCGCAACGAGGACGAGGCGAGGTCTGGTTTGTGCGGCCGTTCCGTTCGAAGTCGTAGCAAGGGTCATAACGAGTCCTTTTCCGTTGTCGGCCTCTCGTCCGGTTCCCCTCCCGTGTCGCGGCGCGGCGTTTTGCGCTTCCCTCCGAGCCGAGGGAAACGAATGTTTGTGGTCGAAAACATCATTAACAATGATCGCGCAGCGGGCCGCGTTGCATGCAGCCTCTCGATCATCGTCCGACACTTAAGCGTGTCTTGTGTGCGAACCCACCCGCTTCCTGCGGTGCGTCCGGTGTTCGGCTACATCGCGCGTGGTTAAGCGGCTAACGGGTAAGGTAAAGCGTTGGTTTCTTTTGCCCGTCGCAGTTGAAGAGAATACGCAATGATTGTCCGCGCAATGAGGAGGACACAATGCGTAAAGCTTCGACCGCGACCGTAGCGTTGATCGTCGCCATCGCCCTTTATTTCACGCTGACCTGGGGCCTCGAAGGCCTGCGGGCGCTGACCTCGGCGAATTACGGCCTCGACGACGTGTGGCGCTCGCAACTCGTGTTCGACCTCGGGCGCCTGTTCCATCTGACGCCGGTCGGCATCATCAAGCTTGCGGCCTTCGTCGCAGCGATGAAGCTCGCCGTCGCCGGCATCTGCGGCGTGCACATCCTCCACCGCTTCCGCTCTTTCGCCGGCGGCAACGCCGATCCGCAGATCCTCGAAGGCGCGCTGAGCATCGTCGTCGTGTTCAGCTTTCTGTCGGTCGCCCCGGCGGTGTGGTCGGGCAATGCCCAGATCGTCCGCGAATATGCGATCCACATCCTGCTTGCGTGCCTGGCGCTCGCGCTCTGCATCGCCGAGCGCAACATCCTGGCAATGCCGATCGTGGAAGAGGCTACCGGCGAAGAGGCGCAGCCGATTTCCAGCTCGATGCTGCACCCGTAATCACGTGAACGTCAGCCGCGGCGAGGCCGTCTCATGCTCGATCGCCTCGTCGCCTCACTGCTGCTCTGGGGGCTCGAGGGCTGCCTCGCCTGGTTCGTGATGCAGGAATCCACGACCGTCCTGACGGAAAAACTGACCGAAGTCTCCCGCGCCCTGAGCGGGATGTAGGCGAGCCCGTAAGGCTCGCCTTTTTATTGACTCTTGCCGACTTCTTCGATCACCGCGCCGGCTTCCTTGAAGGCATGGTTGGCCGCCGGCACGCCGCAGTAGATTGCCTGCTGCAAGATGATCTCCTTGATGTCGTCCGCCGTGAAGCCGCCTTCGGTCAATGCGGCGCGCACGTGCATGCGGAATTCGTCCCACTTGTCGAGCGCGAGCATCGTGCCGATGACGAGCACGCGGCGTGTGCGCTCGTCATAGTGCGGCCGCGTCCACACCTCGCCCCAGGCGGCGCGGGTGATGAAGTCCTGGAACTCCTCGTTGAACGGCGTCTTGTTCTTGAGCGAGCGGTCGACCCAGGCATTGCCCAGTATCTTGCGCCGCTGCGCCATGCCGCGCTCGTAGCGTTCGCGTTCGTCCATCGTCCGCCTCCGCCTCAGGTGAGGAAATCGAGCACGGCCTTGGTGAAGGCCTGCGGCTGCTCGACGTTGGAGATGTGCGCGGCGTCGAGCGACACCAGCTTCGCGCCGGGGGTTGCCTTGGCGATGGTCTCGCCGGCGACCGGCGGCGTCGCCGGGTCCTGCGCCCCGACGATGACGAGCGTCGGCGCCTTGATGGTCGGATTGCTGGCGCGGAAGTCCATGTCTCGGATCGCCTCGACGCAGCCGATGTAGCCCTCGCGGTCGCTGGCGACGAACATCTTGGTCATGCGCGCGATCGCCTCCGGCGCGCGGTCGCGGAAGCCCTTGGTGAACCACCGCTCCATGTTCGGGGCGACCAGTGCTTCGAGCCCCTTCTCGCGCACGAACCTGATGCGGTCGGCCCACGGCGCCTTGTCGGCGTAATAGAAATTCGTGTTGGCGAGGACGAGCTTCTCGACGCGGTTCGGCGCGTTGGCCCCGAGCCACTGGCCGTCCATGCCGCCCATCGACAGGCCGCACCAGTTGGTCTTCTTGATGCCGAGCACATCGAGCACGCCGAGGATGTCGCGGCCGAAGCGGTCGAAGCTGTAGGGGCCTTTCGGCGCGCCGGACTGGCCGTGGCCGCGGCGGTCGTAGCGGATGAGGCGGAAGCGCTTCGCGAAGGCGTCCGCCTGGTCGTCCCACATGTGCAGATTGGTGCCGAGCGAGTTCGACAGTATCAGCGCCGGCGCGTTCTCGGGGCCGGTGACCTCGACGTGGATCGGGCAGCCGTCGTCGACGGTGATGGTCGGCATTGCGTTTCCCCCTTTGAATTCTTCTGGCGCCCGATACGGGCGGGCTAAGCCACCCATTAGGCGAAGGCGCGGCATCCTGCAAAGCCCTTTTCAGGACGCCTGCGAGGCCTTAAGTGCAAGCGGTTCGGGTTTTGCGGCCTTTTTCAGGAGACGGCTCCGATGGCAATGACGATGACGGGTGAGGTTCAGCTTCCCGCCACGCGCGAGGTGGTCTGGCAGAAGCTCAACGACGCCGAGGTGCTCAAGGCCTGCATCCCCGGCTGCGAGGAGCTCAACAAGACATCGGACACGGAATTCCAGGCGGTCGCGGTCGCCAAGATCGGGCCGGTGAAGGCCAAGTTCAAAGGCAGGGTGCAGCTGACCGATCTGGATCCGCCGAACGGTTACAAGATCTCGGGCGAGGGCGACGGCGGCGTCGCCGGCTTCGCCAAGGGCGGGGCGACGGTGGCGCTCAGCGACAAGGACGGCGGCACGCTCTTGACCTACAACGTGGAGGCGCAGATCGGCGGCAAGCTGGCGCAGCTCGGCCAGCGGCTGGTCAACGGCGCCGCCAAGAAGCTCGCCGACGACTTCTTCCGCAATTTTGCGGCAAACGTCGAGAAATCCTGACGGTTGTACCGCCGGTTCGCCCCGCGGGCCGCTTGGACGGCTTGACCGGGACGGCGGCAGAGGTCCACACTTGCGGCCTGTTCCGAGGCTAAACTGGATCGAAATCGACGCGATTTCACGCCCCTGCCGCCGCATGGACGCGGCGAACGGTCAATAAGGGGCGATTCGGACCTAAAGTGGGAGGAATGCGATGCCAGCCGTTTCCATGACGGTGAATGGAAAAGCCGTCTCCGGCGATGTCGAAGCGCGCACCTTGCTGGTGCAATTTCTGCGCGAGAACCTCAGGCTGACCGGCACGCATGTCGGCTGCGACACCTCACAGTGCGGCGCCTGCGTCGTGCATATCGACGGCATCGCCGCGAAGTCCTGCACCACGCTCGCGCTCCAGTGCGAGGGCGCCAAGGTCACCACCATCGAAGGTCTGGCGGAGCCTGGCGGCAAGCTGCATCCGATGCAGGAAGCCTTCCGCGAGCATCATGGCCTGCAGTGCGGCTACTGCACCCCGGGCATGATCATGGCTGCGCTCGACATCGTGCGCCGCAACGGCCACGACCTCGACGAGCACACCATCCGCGAGCAGCTCGACGGCAATTTGTGCCGCTGCACCGGCTACCACAACATCGTGAAGGCGATCGCGGCGGGCGCGAAGGCGATGGCTTAGAGGCGCGGCGGCGCTGCCGCCGGCGGACGTCGGACAAGAACAGTCAACTGGGAGGAGACCGCCATGAGCGCGACCGGTATCGGCGCGGCGGTGCGCCGGAAGGAAGACATCCGCTTCGTCACGGGCAAGGGTCAGTATACCGACGACGTCGTGCGGCCGGGCGAGACCCGAGCCGTGTTCGTGCGCTCGCCGCATGCGCGCGCCCGCATCAAGAGCATCGATGCGTCGGACGCAAAGAAGATGCCCGGTGTGGTCGCCGTATTGACCGGCGCCGAGCTCGCCACCGACAAGATCGGCAATCTCATCTGCGGCTGGATGATCCATTCGCGCGACGGCTCACCGATGAAGATGGCGCCGCATCCGGCGCTCGCGGCCACCACGGTCAACCATGTCGGCGACGCGGTCGCGGTGGTGATCGCCGATACGCAGGCGCAGGGGCGCGACGCGGCCGAGAAGGTGAAGGTCGACTACGAAGTGCTGGCGGCGGTCAGCGATCCTGCCAAGGCCAAGAGCGGCCCGCAGATCCACGAGGTCGCGCCGAAGAATACGATCTATGAATGGTCGCTCGGCGACGCCAAGGCGACAGAGGCGGCTTTCGCGGCGGCCAAGCACGTCACCAAATTGGACATCGTCAACAACCGGCTGGTGCCGAACGCGATCGAGCCGCGCGCCGCGCTCGCGGAATATGACGCCGGCAACGATCATCTCACCCTCTGGAACACGTCGCAGAACCCGCACGTCGCGCGCCTCGTCATCTCCGCCTTCGTCGGCATTGCGCCGGAGCACAAGCTGCGCGTCATCGCGCCGGACGTCGGCGGCGGTTTCGGCTCGAAGATCTTCATCTATCCGGAAGAGGTCGTCTGCCTGTGGGCTGCGCGCAAGGTTCAGCGCCCGGTGAAGTGGGTGGCGGAGCGCACCGAGTCCTTCGTCACCGACGCGCACGGCCGCGATCACGTGACCCAGGCCGAGCTCGCGCTCGACCTCAACGGCAAGATCCTGGCGCTGCGCGCGCACACGATCGCCAATCTCGGCGCCTACATGTCGACCTTCTCGTCGTCGGTGCCGACCTATCTCTACGCGACCCTGCTGTCGGGCCAGTACGACATTCCGCAGATCTACTGCGAGGTCGACGCCGTCTACACCAACACGGTCCCGGTCGACGCCTATCGCGGCGCGGGGCGCCCCGAGGCGACCTTCGTCGTCGAGCGGCTGGTCGAGATCGCGGCGCGCGAGATGGGTCTTGATCCGGCGGACCTGCGCAAGCGCAATTTCATCAAGGCGTTCCCGCACCAGACGCCGGTGATCATGGCCTATGACGCGGGCGACTATAACGCCTCGCTGAAGAAGGCGATGGAAATCGCCGACGTAAAGAGCTTCAACAAGCGCAAGCGCGAGAGCGCGCGGCACGGCAAGCTGCGCGGCATGGGCTACTCGACCTATATCGAGGCCTGCGGCATCGCGCCGTCGCAGGCGGTCGGCTCGCTCGGCGCCGGCGTGGGCCTCTGGGAATCGGCGGAGGTGCGCGTCAACCCGACCGGCACGGTCGAGGTGCTGACCGGCAGCCACGCGCACGGGCAGGGGCACGAGACGACGTTCGCCCAGCTCGTGTCGGAGCGGCTCGGCATCCCGTTCGACAATGTCTCGATCGTGCATGGCGACACGGACAAGGTGCAGTTCGGCATGGGCACCTACGGCTCGCGTTCCGGCGCGGTCGGCATGTCGGCGATCGTCAAGGCGCTCGACAAGATCGAAGCCAAGGCGAAGAAGGTTGCCGCGCACATGCTCGAGGCGGCGGAAGGCGATATCGAGTTCAAGGACGGCAAGTTCACCGTCGCCGGCACCGACAAGTCGGCCGCCTTCGGTGATGTCGCGCTCAACGCCTATATCGCGCACAAGTTCTCCGGCCAGGAGCTGGAGCCGGGCCTGAAGGAAACCTCGTTCTACGATCCCACCAACTTCACGTTCCCGGCCGGCTGCCACATCTGCGAGGTCGAGGTCGACCGCGACACCGGCAAGGCCGAGATCGTCAACTGGACCGCGGTCGACGACTTCGGCACCGTGATCAATCCGATGATCGTCGAGGGCCAGGTGCACGGCGGC